>Ga0101945_1000147_pt1 | contig 157611 bp, 165 predicted proteins | sample DewCreD2012metaG_2_FD_75246 | JGI IMG/M metagenome (GOLD analysis project Ga0101945, IMG submission 75246) | Hot spring sediment bacterial and archeal communities from British Columbia, Canada, to study Microbial Dark Matter (Phase II) - Dewar... ... | reverse complement strand
GAAAAAACTAAGTGAGCCATCACTTGTTTCAGTTGTAATACCCACATACAATTCACAAAGTAGCATAAAACAATGTTTGACATCTATCAAAAAACAAACTTACCATAAAATCGAGGTATTGTAACCATTTACTTTACTGGTCAACACTACGCCGACTTGGGCTTAATGGTGTCTATAGTCAGTTTCGTTTCAGTTTTTACTCTTGCACCAGCATTCGTAGTAGTTTCTCGTAAGCGAAGGTTCGCTAAACAATCTTTCAGGAGGAGACTTACTTTTTGGAAGAGGGAGAACTAGAAAAATACTGGGACTTCGTGGCTTTGGAGGCTAAAGATTTTGAGAAGATACTTCGTGTGGAAAAATGGAGAAAAGTTGCAAGGAACTGGCTTGCTGATTATGCTGATAAGAGGGCATGCGATTTTGTATTGAAAGTTATAGATGACGTAATTAAGTTGGATAAATCTGCGAAAATTCTCGATGTAGGATGTGGTCCTGGAAAATGGTCAATACTTTTCGCCAAGAAATTCAGTTCAACGACAGCCATAGATATAAGTCCCAAAATGGTTCTTTTGGCCAGAGAAAATGCCAAGAAGCATAATTTGGGAAATGTTGAATTTCACGTAATGGATGTTTCACAACTGAATTTTCCAGATGAAACATATGACCTTGTTAACTGCATAACAGTGCTGCAGCATGTGCTTAATGATGACGATTGGCGAAGCGCAGTGCATGAGATGGTTAGAGTGACAAAAACTAGGGGACATATATTATTGTTTGAAACAGCACCTGATTTAGCTATAATAAGACGTACAAGGCATCTTGCAATAAGAACCATGCGAAAGTACATTGATGAATTCAGAAAGGCAGGGCGCACTTCGTCTATTGGCGTGCCGTGGATCTCTCTTTGCCAGTAACCTTTTTTGGATTAAAAACTTATTCCGCCTCCTTTAACAAAAAAGTCTATTACTTTATGTCTAAGAGTATACTGTTTTCTGCTGGTTTTCTGTCGTTTCTGTCGTTGGTTGCATCTGTTTTGGCTGAGTTAATAGATTATCGGTTAGCTGAGACACCTTTGAGTTTTCTTTCTGCTGGGAGAATTCTCTTGTTCAAAAAGGGCAAAGCGTAGTGTTCTAAGTCGGAAACTGAAGTCTCCTTAAAACTCTTTTTCTCCGCCTCCAGAACTTCAAGCGACATTCATAAAGTGAATGCTAAATGAAGTGTTTCATAATTCTTCCATGCTTTAACGAAGAGAAGAACGTAAAACCTCTAGTCCACTCAATAAACGAGGTTCTTGGACCTCAACTTCCCTACAAAATCATAGCCGTCAACGACGGAAGTTACGACCGAACATGTGAGGTTCTTAAAGATTTGTCATTGGATTATCCGGTCGAAATCCTCGATCATTCTCGTAATATGGGTTTAGGAGCTGCCTTAAGAACTGGCTTGCTTGCTGCTGCAGAGGAGTCTTTTGAGGATGATTTCGTGGTAATTATGGATTCCGATAATACGCATAATCCGAAGCATGTTTTGGATATGTTGCTTGCTGCTGAAAATGCGGATGTTGTGGTGGGTTCTCGTTATGTAAAGGGTGGAGTACAATTGAATGTGCCTTTGCATCGTGTGATTTTAAGTAAGGCAATTAATCTTGTGGTTAGAAAACTGTTTCAGTTGCCCTTGAAAGATGTAACGAGCGGTTTTCGATGTTTTAGAGCTGTTCTGCTTAAGCGGCTTAGTAACACTTTTAAAGACAGCGTTATTGAATCTAAGGGCTTTACTGCTTCTTTGGAGTTGTTGCTTAAGGCGGTGCGTTCTGGAGGCGTAGTTGTTGAAGTTCCGATTCTTCTTGACTATGGGAAAAAGGGTGGCGCTAGTAAGATGCGGCTTTTTTCAACGATTGTTAACTATGTGATTTTGCTTTTTAGGTTTAGAAAATTGAATAATTCGAAACGTTTTTGTTAGTTTTGTTTTTGTCTGAGTAATTTTTTTGTTTTTATTCTAATTCTGAATCAGAATCTCTAAAAAATTTTTAATAAACGTGCCACGCTCTCATACATGACCTAAAAGAGGAATGAAAATGGAGAAAAGAAAGAAAATACTTGCTGTACTAGTTGCCGTATCATTTGCAATTTCAATTTTTGCACCGATGCTTTTAATAAGACAAGTAACCGCAACAGACCCTGACAGTTGGTACACAAACGTTTCAGGCGTACTGGAAAGCGATTATTACTCACTTTATCCCTTTGAAAAGAAAAACCTGAAAATTGGTTTCTCGAAATTCGGCGAAATGATAGACAGCAGATCAACATACAATATAGGTCTTGAATATGACACAAGAGACCCCTTTGCACCTCCAGCAGGTTCATCCGTACCTGCAGATATACCAAAGCATAAATGGAGCCAAGGATGGCTAATCAACATAACATACTACCACGTTCCAACAGGTCAAAACCGAAATGTTTGGGCATGCGCATTACACGCTGACTTAACCGACTACGGAAACGATTGGATAAGAGTAGACAACGATTGGTATGGAGGCACTTCTGGTGGACCCACATACGAGTACGAAGAAGACCCAAGAGATCCTGGACGCTTAATCAGTGACCCAACATCAGAGACTCATACTGGCGGAAGAAAAACCAACGGAACAGTAACAACCGATGCAATTCGCGTTTTATATAATGGACCTAGAATGTACATTGCAAGAACTGTAAATCATGTTAAAGATTGGATACAAACAAGCAACACAACAGGCACTGATGAGCCATTAGTTGACGTTGTATTTACACTAATTTTCAACAAAGTCAAGAAACAAGTGATCGTTCTAAAAGACATTAAAATCACAACAACCAAATTCGTGGTAGGTCCAATCTGGGTGCCTGGCTTAAGGTATCAAGAATCCGGGCTTATCATTCAATTTAGCAACAGAGGAGAATGGGATCTCGGACCAAGCTCTGGTTCAAACGCATTCCAAAGTTATGTCCACTTATATCGCGGAAACGACACTACTCTGACCACCGTTTACGATTCAGATTACCACCTAAACCCAACAACACCAGTAAGTGTCTACTCAAACTATGGTTCACAACCAGGCACCACCGGCTATTACGATTTAGCTCAAATAATTTCTGCAGACTTGGCATATGTGGGTTGGGCTGCTTTCTGGCCGGCGCTTTCTGACTGGAGTGTTGATGCTGGAAGGCAAGACCAGTGGTGGAAATCATTAATGGCTGGCGACACGCATAGTATTGATGGTGTTGGTGGTGAACCATTCCGTTCTCCATACGTGCTTGGTGAATGGGACTTTTTCTTGACTGAAACACGAAGTTCTGTAGGTGGACGCTATTTTGATAGGCAGTTCCGAGGTGTCACAGTCTACGGAGTAACTGACCTTTGGGATGGAGACGATGCAGGAAGAAGCGGCGGATCAAACAATATTGATGCTGAAGTTGAGTATCAAGTCGAAGAAGTCATGAATCCATGGGACTTGTACAGTGCAATACATAAAGACACACGAAGATGGGTACAATTCCACAACGTAACTACTGCAGAAAAAACCGCGGCAGACGCGGGAACAGACTTGAACATAACACTTGTACAGAGACCAGTCAAGTATGCGCCAATCTGGGAAAGCTACTGCAATTTCAGCGAACGCGTCATGTGGGGCGGCGCACTGAAATATCCGGCAAGATCGCCATACTATTCTGGTAGCAGTTTGTCGACTTATGAACCCTACGAATTATATGTTAACGCCACAGGACACGGAAACGTTACAATTCGTGCGGCTTCGGTTCCAGCAGCGGGAACAGTCATAAAGATACTGTATTCCACAAACTGTACCTATGACTATACGCACACAGCGATTTCTAATTACTTTGGCGGTAGCTTATCGCTTGGAAACAACACTCTAACAGTCACAAACGCTACAAAAGGACTAATTGTGCCGAATTTGTCTATAAACTCTACTTCATGGACTGACGTGTTTGACGTGGTTCAAAACATCACAATACTCTACGACGAGTTCATGTTCGTTACAAACGCAAGCACCTACCCTAGCGCAGGTCAAATATTAACCGGCATAGACGATCTTAACATAACTGTTGACGTGAAGATACCGCCAGAAGGAGGCAACATCACAGTCTACAATTCCACTTATTACGGGGTTGCCCAGATAAGCCCAGTGTCGAATATTCAGAACTTCACTTTCTACGGAAACATGAGCATTATGTACAAGGTTAACCCGCCCAATAGCCTCTCTTCGTACGCACATGAATATGTTCACATAACTGGTAGCATTCTTGTCCGCGCTAATCACACACTATATTCTACTGGAGAAGCCTATGGCGTCACAGCCAACTACACAATCGCGGGAGCAGCGTTGACTAAAGAGATAATGGGACGCTACGAATGGGTGGTTGTTGGTAACCACTCAAGAGCCATTGACTCGGTTGGTGCAGCGATGGTTTCTGAAGCCTTCAAAGAAAAACAGGTGATAGCTGACAATGGCGGCTTAGACCAGATGGACATGTGGGGAACCCGCGTACCCTACCTGTTATCTGACTTGGGCAATGCCACTTGGCGTGCTGGTGGTCCAGCATGGACGGATATCTATGACAGCTTGGGCAGATTGGCATACATAGACGATTGGTGCTCGCGTTATCCAGTGTCTTCATCCAACATCATTACTGTTGCTGGACCTTCTGCTAACCTCTTCAGCGAATACTTTAACGAGTTTGCTCAGGCAATTCAAATCTATGGCATTACAAGCGGTAACTTGATTGATGTAATCTTCGCAACAACATGCTGGAACACAACGGCAGGAAGCAATTATCTAGGCCAGTACTATTACAGCGACGGGCAATTCTACAGCGGCAACACCTCTACTGGAATAGGTGTTATCACAACATACAAAGATATCAACGGCACAGTCGGCTTTATGATCTACGGATGGAGCGGAGACGACACCTACTACACGTGCAAGTGGTTCCAGGAGTACGGCGCTTACTATCTACAAACAGAAAACCGTGGAGTAACAACGCTTGTGGTTCTTTTAGAATACTTGAACATTACAGCGATTTCAAGCAACCCAAGACCGCCATATTACACATACGACGCCCACTTCCCAAGAGTGACAATCATTGAGCGTCTAGGAACAATAAGTGAGAAGACACCCCACGACCCGTAAAATCTGCATCTTCACCCATTTTTCTCTCTTTTTATGTTAAGCTTCTCTTTTGAATATTCTCAGTAGCTTCAAATCTTCTTTAGCAACCTTTTCCCAACAAAATTGCCGCGAATAAGACTTTGAGAAAAGGCTTAGTTTAAGCCATTCCTTTTCGTTAATGTTTAAGATATCCAAAACCATCGCGGTCATATTATCAACATTTTTAACTGGAACCAGAAAAACGCTTTTGCATTTTCCAAAAACCTCTCTTAACGCGGGAATATCATAAGCTACCACTGGCAAACCACACGCCAAAGCTTCGGCAACAGCAATTCCCCAACCTTCAAAAAGACTTGGGAAAATGAAAATTCTGCTTGACTTTAACAAACTGTATAATTCTTTGTCGCTACATCTTCCACGTAGGTAAACTCTATTTTCTAAACCTAAAGCAGAAATCCTATCTCGAATTAGGGAAAGCTCGAGTCCACTTCCAACTAGTAAGAGCTTCGCCTCTTTTCTAACCTTAACGACATCTTTCCATATTTTCAGTAAGTCAAAAACTCCTTTTTCTTTGGCGATTCTACCAACGAATATTCCATCAAAAACTTTTTCAGTTGAGTAAGGGTCAACGGCGTCTATAAAATCAGAATCTAGAGCATTTCCGCTTATGACTATTTTTGCTTTAGAAACTCTATAGTTTTTCAATGTTTTTGCTGTAAAGTTTGAAACAGCCATTATTCCCTGTGCTCTCTTTAGAAGAGGGAAACTCATGTAAGTCGCTACGGTTTTGAATAATGATACAAATCTGCCATAATGTACGCTTCGGTAACAGTTGTAAAGCGAATAGTTTTTGGAATCATGCTTCAAAAATGGGGTGTCAATGTGGTGAACGACGACACATAGTGGCGTCTTGAATATACGAGTGATGAGGCAGCCTAAAAAAAGATTAGGCAGTGTGTTGTTTGGAATTAAAACAACATGAGGTTTTACACGACAAAAAAGGAAGAGACTTCTGAAAAAAGCCTTCCAAATCCAAACTATCCATTCCAAATACACGCCTAACAAACCTTTTGAGTGGAGATTTACCGTAACAAACTCTTTTCTGCATGTTATTTCTGGAGTTAGGAGGCTTGGAGCGGCTTCCAAGACTGTTATTTGTAAGTCTTGCTCTCTGCAAAAAATTTTTAACGTTTCAACTAATCTCTTCTCAGCACCTCCCATAGCAGTTACAGAAGTTTTAGGATGAAAAAAAGTGATAAAAACCCTAAAGGACACCTTCATTTTTTTAGGTTGCTTCAAAATCATGTGTAATAGACACTTCTACATTTCACACTAGTCTGTGTATTGCCTCTTCCAAAATCCTAAAGTGCCTTTCGCAGGAAAAATTCTTTTCAACAAAGCTACGCGTGCTCTTCCCAATTTCCGTCTTATCCATTTCGGCAGCCTTCAAAGTTTTCTCAGCAAAGTCTCTCATATCATACGGTGATACTCTGAAACCAGTCTCACCATTAATCACGGTTTCGCAGGGTCCGCCTCCATCATCCCACACGACCGCGGGCGTTCCACAAGCCATAGCCTCGACCGGACCCAACCCAAAGTCTTCTCTCGGAACCGAGTAAACATAAACATCCGCGGCGTTGTAGAGTCTTACAAGTTCTTCTTGCGACTTAAATCCCAGAAACCTAAGATTTTTTTCTATTTTTAGTCTTTTAGCAAGTTTTCTAAGCGCTTGGATGTATCTGATGTTGTCTTTCGAAATTTCACCCGTTATGGCTAAGGTTGCTGAAGGAAACTCTTTTGTTATGTAACTCATTATTTTTAGGAGCCATTCCCAACGCTTCACGGCAACGATTCTTCCACTTGAAAGAATCAGAGGCCAGCCAAAATCTCTCTTGAGTCCTTTGACCATTTCTTCATTGAGCATTCTGAAATTTTCCATGTCGACCGGTGGATAACAAACTTCTGCATGTATACCGTAGATGGCGCGAATCCGTTTTGCCGTGAAGAAACTATTTGCCAAAACAAAATCCGAATTTATAACGCTTACATAGTCCATTTCTTTCAACAAGGGACCAGCAATTTTGCTTAAATTGAAAATTATTTCGCGTACATCATTGAACCTCCATAATGCTCTTTCTTTCTGGTTTAGATAGAGAAATCTGGGAGGCGAATGAATGTAACTTACATATCGTGTGCCTCTAACCCTTTTATTCAAGTAGCCAATCCATGGACCAGGACCATATCCGTGGCAGATTAAAATGTCCTTTCCGTCGAATGCTGACAGAGCTATTGGCGCCAGAGGTATCGACGATATTATTCTTATTGCAGGGTTATTCGGAATCAGCGAGCGGAAGAAGCTTTTTGTGAAGCAGTGAGGATTAGCTGATTCCTTGCGTAAGTTTTTGTCTACGTATGCAAAGAAGCATTCGGCATCGTGTCCTCTTTTGTGAAGTAAATCAACTTGTTTAAGAATTACTCTTTCTGCTCCGCCCAACTCTTTCAAGTGGCTATAAAGTATTGCAATTTTCAAGGAGCCTCATCCTTTTTGTCATGTTTATGCATGCAATATCTGCGTTTCCCTTTTCAGTTTGACATTTTTTTGATTGCTTTAGTGTGCGGTGAGTTTTGTCTTTGAACGATTATTAAAGAATTTTTAGAGGTTCAGATTCTGAACAAGAACAAGTTAAAAATTCCAATAACCTTTTCTATTTCCTACGCACTCATAAAAGACACCAAAATGTAAGGAAAAAAGGCTATGACCGAGATACCAAGCGAAACCGCTGAAGCGCCATTCGACCAAGCGTATTTTGAACAAATAACCGCGCTTGTAACTGCAGAGTTTCAAGTAGAAGATGCATTAATAGAACATAACGTTCCAACATACTTTTTAAAACAACCCCAAGAAACAAAAAACGCTTTTTTAAGATTGTTAGAAAATCTGGAAAAAATGAATCTAATAGCAATTTTACGAAAACGAGATAGTAAAATTGTCTTAAAGGTTGTTCGGAAACCACCCACAAAACCAAGTAACATTCTGGTCAATTGGCTATTGTTTTTTGCTACCATTGGAACGACATTCGCGACGGGATACTTGATTTCTCCAGCGATGATTAACCCATTCATAAGCGGAGCAACATTCACGGTAGCTATAATGGCTGTTCTTGGAGCACATGAGATGGGTCACAAATTAGCCGCAAATAAGAGGAAAGTGGAATCGTCACCACCATATTTCATTCCCGGTCCGCCACCCGTCGGGCAAGTATTCGGTATTGGAACTTTTGGCGCCGTCATAATGCAGAAATCTCTGCCACGAAACAGAGATGCACTATTTGATATAGGCGTAAGCGGACCGCTGATAGGATTTGTTATAACGGTTATTGTCACTTTCGTTGGTCTTGCTCTTTCCCCCGTAGTGTATAGGCTTCCAGAGGGACCGTTTGGGTCTTTTCCAATTCTTTTCGAGCTCGTGGGAACGGCATTAGGTTTTTTTGGCGTGTATGGACGTGGTAATATAATTCTTATACACCCTGTTGCTTTTGCAGGTTTCATAGGCATGATTGTCACCATGTTGAATATGTTGCCAGCTGGCATGCTTGACGGCGGTCACGTTGCAACATCTATTCTGGGAGGGAAAATGAGAGGCATTTTGAATGTTACAGCAATTGTTTTTCTTGTAATTTATGGTTATTATCCCATGGCGTTTTTCGTTCTGTTTTTATCTCTCTTCAAGCATCCTGGACCTTTGGACGATATATCATCAATTTCAAGAAAGCGAAAATACGTAATTCCTATACTCTTTATAGTTTTCATTCTTAGCGGGATAACTCTTCCACCACCACCAGTTTACTCCATCAAAATAGACTCTAATGTACCCGGGGTTATATTTCGAATATATTACACGGATTCTGTCTATTACAGTAATAATACGCCTTGGACGAGTACGTTGGCTGAAGGAATCTACATCATTTTTGTTGACTCAACTGTTACAATTGGAGGAACGGTCTACACGTTTTTGCAATGGGAAGATGGAAGTACTAATCCGAATAGGACTATAACTCTTAATAAAGATATGATAATCTTTGCCAACTATACAATGAGTGCTCCGTTGGTCTAAACTTTTCTATCCAATTTGTATTTGTGTTGGACTAGTGAACAACAACATTTATTAAATATTGCTATACAAGACTTTACTGGATAAGAAACTGTTCAAAACTAAACATAACAGTCAATGTTAGGCGAGACGCCATGAAAGGTGCCGTATTCCTAATAGTCTTCTTTTTGCTGATTACGTCAGCCTCTATAATAATGCAATCACCCATGTTTCCTGGAAATATCTTCTGTGCACTACTTGGAGACGCTGTAAAAAACTTTTCCAGTTATTTAAGCGCCATTTTTAATGGTATTTTTTATGGCATAATCTTATGGCTAATCTTCGTTGCTATAAGTAAAAGGTTAGAAGAACAAAAGTAGCTTCAAATTACATGTTTTTCAGTTTTCTGGTTGCGATAGAAAACCTACAAGTTTTATCTTGCTTCCACATTTGTTGCACATTAATGTTAATTCTGCTAGTTCATCGTTTTTGACTCTTGTTTCAACAATCTGGTAGACTTCTTCGGTTTCGTCTTCTGGTGATATCATGACTCCACATTTTGGACACGGAAACGCTCCGTCTCCATCAATCTTTGTCAAATCGATTGTGTATGTCATGTTTTTATTAACTGTGGTTTTTTTCATCATGTTTTTGACACACCATTTTGTTTTGTTTTCTTGATTGTGTTTCCATGGTTAGCCAAGAATATAATTAACAATTATGAATTCTCAATTCAGATTGTAGATATGCTCAAACTATTGTTGTACATTTACGGCTGGCAATTCTTGAGAGAGTGAAGAACCGTGGACTCGGCAAGTTTGTGGAGTTTCCTGTCACTACAGCTCATGGCAATGTTGGTTTATACCAAGTGTGCAATTGCTTACTTCACAATTATATAAAGGTTTATTTATACAACAAAGTATTGAATTGCACCTTTGAGGAGGAAAATCTTTGGAGAAGTTTGACGTTGTCGTGGTTGGTGCCGGAACCGCAGGTTGCCTAGTGGCAAAAACAACATCGGAAGCAGGCTTAAAAGTTTGCGTAGTTGAGCGGAAAAAACGAGAAGAGATTGGCGAAAAAATTTGTGGCGATGCTCTTGGAGAGCATCACTTGAAAAATGTTGGTTTGGAAAAGCCTCAGGGCGGCGAGTTGGAAAAAAGGATTGAGGGTATTAAAATTTATTCGCCTGATTTAGAGACGATTTTCACCATTCATCATGAGGATTTTGTTGGTTACTTGTTGAATCGGCGCCTTTTTGGACAGTGGCTGTTGAAAAAAGCCTTGGACGAAGGTGTTGTTCTAATGGATTCCACATTATGTTTGGAGCCGATTATTGAAAAGAATTTTGTAAACGGAGTTATGGTTAAAGATGTGAAGACAGGCAAGGCTCTTCAGTTAAAGAGCAAAGTTGTCGTGGACGCTAGCGGTTTTCCTGCAGTAATTAGACGGAAACTTCCTGAAGATATGAAGATAGAAAATGAAATTGCAAACGAGGATGTTGAAGCTTGTTATCGTGAAATTAGACAGCTCAAACAAGAAACCAAGAACACAGACTACTGCGAAATTTACTTAAACCAGAAGATAACGCCCGGCGGTTACACATGGATTTTTCCAAAGGGCGGAGCAAAAGTCAATGTTGGCTTAGGAGTTTGCATGCATCGCGATTTTCCAAACCCCAAAAACCAACTTTACAGGCATATACTAACAAAACCCCTTTTTGAAGGTTCGCTGCTTCTGAATGGCGGTGCTTGGTACGACCCTACACGCAGACCCTTAGACAACATGGTTGGAAACGGAGTCGCAATTCTCGGCGATGCAGCATGCCTAGTAAATCCAATACATGGCGGCGGAATAGGGCCATCTATGCTGAGTGGCTATCTTGCTGGAAAGACCATAGCTGAAGCCTTAGAAAAGGGAGATGCAACTCAAGAATCTTTGTGGTCTTACAACTGTAAGTATATAGAAATGTACGGGATAAAACAAGCTGGGCTGGATGCTTTCCGCATGTTGCTTTTGACATGCCGCGATGAAGATTTGAACTACGGAATGAAATATAGACTCTTAACTGAAGAAGATGTTTTAAGGGCTGGTCTGGGCGAGGAGTTCCGTTTGAACATAACAGAAACTGCCAAGCGAGTTTTCAAGGGCTTAAAAAGAATAAGGTTTCTGAACAAGCTCAGAGTCACTGTTAACCTGATGAAGCAAATAAAAGCCCACTACAAAAACTATCCAGAAACTCCTGAAAACTTTGAGAAATGGCGAAGAAAAACAGAGGCTTTATTCAAGGAAGCAAGAGCAAAACTTGTGGAATGACACTATTCAATCCCTTTAAATTTGAGATTAATCGGTTAAATAGTTAGAAGTGTAATAGTGCATGCGTGTCGCGGTTTTAGCCACTGGTGGAAAGGATTCTACTTTAGCACTTTACAGAGTCTTAAATGCGGGTTATGAAGTGAAATATCTGGTAAGCATGATTCCCTTGAGAGAGGACAGTTGGATGTTTCATTACCCAAACATTCGCTTAATGGACCTGTTTGCACAAGCTGTTGAAATTCCACTCGTAAAAGCAGAAACTTCCGGAATAAAGGAGAAAGAAGTTGAAGACCTTAAACATTTAATTGAGACGCTTGATGTAGACGCGGTAGTCTCCGGCGCAATCGCCTCAAACTATCAAAAAACCAGAGTGGAGAAAATCTGCAAACAATTAAACCTTAAATGCCTCACACCAATTTGGGGAGAAAACCCATTAAATCTTATGAAAGAAATTCTGAAACAGAGATTCGAGACCATCCTCACTGGAGTTTACGCACACGGCTTCAACCGAGAATGGCTTGGAAGAAAAATCGACGAAGCCACAGTCAAGGCTTTAATTGAGTTAAATAGGCAATATGGAATTTCAATTGTTGGCGAAGGAGGCGAATATGAGACGCTCGTGCTTGACGCGCCTTTTTTCAAAAAGCGAATAGGCATTATTGAAGCAGAGAAGACATGGAAAAATCAGAGCGGATATTTTCTTATCAAAAAAGCACAACTCCTAAACAAGTAAAATTAACTAAAAGAAAATGAATAAGTGACTGTTTTCTGGAAAAGTTTATTTTACTGCACGATGCTATGAATCAAAGCTATTGGCGGATTAGATGTCCGCTGGGATGTAGCCGTAAAGGCTGAACCATAAACTAGTGTGAGGTGAATTAAAATGGCATACAAGTACATTGCTGAGGCTTGGTCGAAACCGGAGAAATCCTTTGTAGACGCGTTGATGCGCCAAAGATTGATAGAGTGGCGCAAGCAACCAGCAATAACTCGCATAGAAAAACCCACACGTTTGGATAGAGCAAGAAAGCTGGGTTACAAGGCAAAACAAGGCTTTGTGATGGCTCGTGTGCGCGTCAGACGTGGAGGCTTAAGAAAACAGAGACCAAAAGCTGGAAGAAGACCGAAAAGAATGGGTGTTAAAAAGTTTAAGCCTGCAAAGAGCCTGAGACTAATCGCTGAAGAAAGAGCCGCGAGAAAGTTCCCAAACCTTGAAGTGCTCAACTCTTACTGGGTAGGCGAAGATGGACGCTCAAAATGGTTCGAAATCATAATGGTTGACCCGCATCATCCCTCGATAAAGACTGATGAAAACATTAATTGGATATGTCAAAAACAACATAACAAACGAGTTTTCAGAAGTTTAACAAGCGCAGGCAAAAAAGTTAGAGGCTTAAGAAACAAGGGACGCGGAGCCGAAAAAGTCAGACCAAGCAGAAAAGCAGCCAGAGGAGATTAGGCGCTAATGATTGCGGCAAAACCAACAGTTTTCAAAAAAGATGGAAAACAGCGCCTTGGAAGAGGCTTCAGCCAAGAAGAACTGAAGAAAGCCGGAATAAGTGCAAGGGAAGCCTTGAAGTTTGGCATTACTGTGGATTTGAAGAGAAGAACCGCGCACGAGGAAAATGTTGAGGTTGTTAAAGAGTTCTTGGAGAGCAAGAAAGCCGAATCCAGACCTAAGAAAAGAGGAAAATCTAAAAGTTAAGTTACTGTTTATTCATGGTTAGTGTGATGCATGTTTGCCTTCTAAAATCCCTATAGGCTACATCGACGTACGAGTCTTTGCACATGCAACAGAAGATGTAGACAAAGTTCTCAACGCCGTACATAATACGCTTCCAGCCGAAGTAATTGAGAATGTTGTTATCAAAAGAACAAACTTAACCGGGCATCACGGAAACCCCATAATTCTCTTAGAAACAAGAATTAAAGAAAAAAACGCCGTCCAAGCGGTTTTTGAAAAGTTATCCTCTGCATTAAGCATCTTGGATAAGGAGCAGTTGAGCGGGGAAATTAAGGAACATTTGGATAAAGGAAACCTTTACTTAAGGCTCGATAAACAGTCGGCGTATTTGAATGAAATTAAACTTTCTCGTGCAGACCCGATACACTTATGCATACACTTCCAAAAATCTAACCCTGAAGAAATAGTGAACGTTTGCCGGAAATTTGGGATGCTTCCATGAAAAGAATCTTTGCAGACCTTCATTTATGCTTAAATCTGAGAGAGCTGGAGCAAACTGCGCACATAATAAGAAAAACTTCACAATTGGGATACCGTCTCATCGCAGTGCCTTTTCTGTCAAACGTTCCTGAAGAAAAACTTGCACAATTACAGAGTCTTTGCAACGAAGTTGATGTTGATTTTGCATCCCGCATTGATTTGAAACCCAAAACACCCAAAGAATTATTGAACAGTTTAAGAAATTTTAGAAGAAGATTTGAAATAGTCGCGGTGATGTGTGACTCTAAAAGTGTGGCGAGACAAGCGGCAAAAGACCGCCGGGTGGACCTCTTGAACTTTCCTTCAATCGATTTTCGCAAGAGATTCTTTGACAAGGCAGAAGCTGAATTAGCCTCCAAAAGCTTTGTTTCTCTTGAAATTGACCTAAAACCATTACTTATTATGGAAGGACCCGTTAGAACTAGACTTCTTTCGTATCTGCGAAGAGAAGCAGCGATTGCGCAAGAATTTCATGTTCCATTTGTTCTGTCCAGCGGAGTTTCAGAAGAACTGTTGCTGCGAAAGCCGCGGGAATTAGCTTCCTTGGCTTCTCTTTTCGATTTGGATGCATCATCAGCTATAAAGGCGGTTTCAGAAAATCCAGTGGCAATCGTTCGAAGAAATAGAGAAAAGCTAGATTCCCGGTTTGTTGCGCCTGGAATACGTGTTATCAGGAGAGGAAAGGATTGCGAAGAAATGTGAGATGGCGCTACCTAGCCCTAAGAGTAGAAGCTGAAGACATGTTTACTTCAAAAGAATTGATGGATACAATTTGGGGTTCCGTTTCCAAGCTTTATGGAGAATATGGCGCAAGTCGAACAGGCTTGGCTCTAATCGATTATGATGTAGAAGAAAAGTTTGTTATCATCCGTGCCACGCATACAAGTCTCGAAAATGTTAGAACGGCAATAGCCTCAATAACCAAAATTGGAAATAAACCTGCTGCAATCCACCTTTTGGCTGTTTCTGGAACCATTAAGGCGCTCCTCAAGAAGACAAGACATTAATCACTTTATGAAAGCTTATTTGGTTGTTTTCCGTTAATCTTTTCGGGGGATGATGATGCCGTCCCAGTCTGATTTATGCAGATGAGGAACTTATGACGGGCAGACCCCAAAAATCCATTTAGTATAAACTACGCTTAGCGTCTCGAGTTTTTTTCATTCTTCGTCCAAAAATAAGAGCTAAAATCATTCCTGCGATAAAGCCGCCTATGTGTGCCCAATAGGCAACTCCTCCGGAGATGTCGAAGAATCCATAAAACCATTGCATTATGAACCAAAAACCAAGAAACATTACTGCTGGTATTGGCACTACTATAGGCCACCCAAAGAAAACCAGTGTGAGAATTCTTGACTTCGGGTAAAGTACGAGATAAGCGCCTAAGACTCCCGAAATTGCTCCTGAAGCCCCAACAACACCCGTCATCAAGTCTGAACTGGATGGGATGCCGATTATGTTGCCTATTGTGGGTGCAAAAAATATGCTCATTATATGGGATAATGCCGCGGTTATTCCGCAAACAAGATAAAATATTAGGTAGCCAGCATGTCCAAAAGTGTCTTCCACGTTATCTCCGAAGATGTAAAGGTAAAGCATGTTGCCAAGTAAATGGAATAGTCCTTCCATTAGACCTGACGGGTCATGCATAAACATTGAAGTTATAAGTGTGTAAAGTCGTTGTCCATTAGTTATTTGGTAGGGGTACATCGTAAAATTTTGGTTCATGTCCTCTGCAAACTTGACATCTAAAATTATGTTAAAGTTGGCGAGCCAGAAAACTATGAAGACGACAATGTTTGCAGTTAATATTAGACGATTTACGTGTGGCGTGCGTAAGGACCGTGTTAAGTCTCTTAATGGAAACAAATGCTGGCAACTCTTTTTACTGATAAGTTTTATGGCTGAATAATTATTCCTTTCTCTTTTGTGGATAGAATATAGCCTATTAAGAAATCATGATTAGATTTCTATGGTATCTTCGTACTGCTCTTTGTTTATTATGTGTAGTTTTTAACGAACCGTACACTCAATCATTTTGCCACATGTCAGGCACTCGTCAGGGATAGGCATGTCCCTCGAACGTTTTTTCAAATAGCCCAAAAAGTGTTTGCATTGTGAGTTTTTGTCATGAGTTATCCCTTTCTTCTCAGAAGTGTCTATTATGCTTCTTTTTTCTGTTTTTATGTTGCCAACTTTTACCATGCAGCGTGGACATGCCAGATAAGTTCGTGCGCTTCCGTTGGATGTGACTGTTGCCAAAAGTGGCTTTTGGAAGATTTCTCCGCATGTTCCACATGTGAAGCCGTCGTGTGTTTCTCTTGGCGGATAATCTTCATTGTCAAACTTTAATGAATCGATATTTCTTCGCATTGTTTTCACCTTTTCCAGATAAGAATAGTGAATATTAATACGTAATAAACCTTTTTGAAGACATGTACAACAAAAAGACACATGGGCCCGGCCGGATTTGAACCGGCGACCTTCGCCGCGTGAGGGCGACGTCCTAACCAACTAGACTACGGGCCCTCCTAGATTCCTAACTATTGGTTTTGTCTTTAATCTTCTGGATATTGTTTACTGTGGGATTTAAAATACGTATTTTGGTTTCATAAAATCTTTGCTTCTAACTTTTGAACAGAGAAGCGGTGATGCATGTTTGAGTAGCTCTGAAAACAATAATGATTTGGAACAAAGAAAAATTGATAGAGCCTTAACAATTTACTGTTTTCTGGTGTTCGCTTTTGTTGGTTATCTCTTTGCTCGTCTTTTGTAGCTGCTGGGGTTTAAGGGTCTTTTACTGCTATGTTCTTCACTTTTTAGCCCAAGGAATAGAAACTGCATCTTCCCTAAACCACTCAAACAGTTCCCGTATAATGGTTTCATCGTTTTCCATAAGGCTTTCATCAACCAACTCAACCGTGATTAACGCCGTTTTCTTTTTCATGTTTCATTTCCTCTGCAGTCTACAACGCCTTTTTGGTTTTAAGCAGTATTTCCCTTCTTGATGTATCATAAATTATGATTCTGAATCCAAATAACGACTGAAACTTTTTTCCATAAACCTTTTCAATAAAAACCTTTCACTTCAACAACGGGTGCAAGTTGGGAAACTTACATGCTTCTCCTTTCTCCCTTCTCCTCTCGGCTAGGTGAGAAACAAAAACTTGCACCCAACTGTTCTGGTTTTTAATTCAGAAAACTTAAAAACACACCAGCTCATTTTTGAATTGTTGGCATTGCCGAGGTAGCTCAGCCTGGGAGAGCGCCCGGCTGAAGACCGGGTCGTCGCAGGTTCAAACCCTGCCCTCGGCATTACATAAGTAGCTTCAAAATTTATGCTAAAATATAGGTGAAGAAAAAATGAAGTTCACTTATACAGGTATCCGAGTTAAGGACTTAAAGCGTTCTATTGAATTCTATACCAAAACAATGGGTATGAAAGAAATTCAGAGAGGAAAAATGCGGGCAGGCGGTACGTTTGTAGAATTAAAAAGTAAAGGGTCGCAGCAAATGTTAGAATTAAACTATTATCCACCTAGAACGAAATATTACGAAGATTATGTAGAAGGTTCAGAATTAGATCACTTGGCTTTTTGGTGTAAGGATATGCGAAGAAGCTACGAGAAAGTGCTTGCTGGTGGCGCGGCCTCTGCTATCGAACCGTGGGATGAGAATGGTTACACTTTAGCATTTGTTAGAGATCCTGATGGAATTTGGATTGAGTTGATTGGAAAGACCGTAAAGTTGACTTCAAACAAACCCGCTAAGAAACTTTAGGCGCATTTTTTATTTCTCTTTTAAGGTGTGTCTGCAGTTGTGGATGTATGCCTTCCACTAATCGTTGTTCCTAATGCAGTTTACTTTTAGTGTGACCGCTAGCTTTTGCAGGTCTTGTTTGTTCATCCATTCTGTTTTGAGGTACTGGCATATTCTTTCATCTGGTAATCCTATTCTTCGGGCTTCTTCCACTGCGTGGCGGTAAGCTTCAATCTCTGTTGGTCTGTCAATGTAGCTGTATTGTTCGTCAAATAATTCACGCCCTTGCAGGAATTGTCGCGTGTGGACTAGCTCATGGATTAAGTCTAAGTAAATGTCAATTTTATCTCCTTTGTTTAGATAGTTAGTGTTTATCATCAAGTGTCCATTTCTGCTGTCTACCCACATGTAGCCACCTATCCACGTGAACTCAACCTTCAAGTTGCGAAGCACTTCTTCTGTTTTGTCGCCGAATATTCGTTTGACTGCTTCAATTTTTTCCATGCCTTTAAAGTAGTCAGTAAACGCGTATGCTGGGCGTCCAACACGTAAGATTCTGTCTAATCGAAGTTTTCGAATCAGACGCAACATTCTTAGCATTAGCAGTTCACGTGCATCCATCCGCGTCATCACTTTGGGATAATTCCCGTTTTGTAACCTAATAGTCTTTATTAATCATTCTGTGTAGATTAGTTGGGAAAGGGTGAAAATGCAAAATGAAAGCTTTTGACGCTGTTTCAGCGTATCGTTTTATGGAGAGGCTTGTCAAGGAAGTTGGAAATCGAGAATCAGGAACGGACAGAGAGCGCCAAGCAGCACATTTGATAAAGGCATGGTTTGAAGAGTTCGGGCTTGTTAATGTGAAGATGGAAGAGTTTGAGGTTCAGACAAGCCGCATTTTAAAGGAGGATGTTTCGCTTCCAGACAACACGCGACTTGCGTGTGCTGCAGTTGGAAATTCACTTTCAACTCCGCTGGAAGGTGTTGAGGGTGAAGTGGTTATGTTAGAGTCCTTTTCGCCAGAAGCATTGAAGAAAATTGAAGGTAAAATTGCTGTTTTGGGCATAGTTCCGTTTCAGAAAGATTTTGAAAAAATTTTGAAGGCTAAGCCTTTAGCTTTGATTTTTCCTTCTCGAACTCCTTTGGCTCCTACGATTTACCGTTCTGTCAGGGCTGAGTATGTTGAAAAGCAAAATGTTCCGGCAGTTTCAATGGCGCATGACGATGTGCTGAAGGTGTTGAAGGGTCCGCGGAGGCTTAGGATAATTACAGAAGTAGAGAAGGTAACTGCTAAAAGCCAAAATGTTCTGGGCGAAGTGCCGGGAGCTGTTGAAAGCGAAGACATACTTGTGGGCGGACACTATGACACGGTTAGAAATGTTTTGGGCGCTCACGATAATGCTGCTGGAACTGCTGTTGTGCTTGAGTTGGCAAGGATTTTTGCGCATGAAAAACTGAATCGTACACTGAGGGTTGCTGCTTTTGGTTCTGAAGAACTTGGACTGCGTGGCTCCTTTTATCACGCGGAAAACTCTGAGAACACTCAGAATCTCAAGCTTTGTCTGGACTTTGACGTTCATGGAATACTGCTTGGCGAGTTAAGCGCGGTTGTCCTTGGACCAGAAGAGGTGAAGTCACTGTTGTCTTTTACAGCTAAGGAGCTTGGAATATCTCTTCGATTGAGTAGCGAGTTGGGAATGGGTGGTTCAGACCACATGCCCCTAGCCTTTTATGGCGTTCCTTCTGTTATGCTGTCACGTACTGGTGGAGCAGCCCAGATAATGCACACGGACCTTGAGGATTTGCGTTGGTGTGGTTCAGAGGCTTTTGCTCCTGTTGGTAAGCTGAGTCAAACACTTTTGGAGCGTTTGTTGAAGGCTGAAGAGTTGCCTTTTGAAAAGAAGATTCCAAACGAGATTGCTAAGGCTCTTGAGAAGAGATTTGAGGATTCGGGAATCAAAAGGAAGGCTGCGCAAGAAGCGCAATAAGCGATTTAGAAATCTGATTGAGTCGTTAGATTAGAAAGTAAATGAGTAACGCCATTGGAAATGTTACTATAAATGATGGAATTACGTACTTGTAGACTTTACCTAACGTGCATTTGAAATAGTCTGCTGTGAATGTGAAGCACAAGTGTGTTGGTGCAATTGTGTATCCGAGGTAAGCGCTGATGTAGATTAACGCCGCTACGCTTGGTGCGACAAGCGACGTTCCGCAAAGAATTGGAATGCTTATGGCAACTCCACTGACAGGCGAACCGGTTAAAACGCCTAAGATTGCTGGAATTGCTATTAGTAGTAGGATGCTGGTTGCGCCTCCTCCGTTTGTTACGAATGTTGAGAACACGTAGGAGATTTCCGGCGTCATCATGATTTTTCTTAGTAAGAATGCGCCGTAGGCTGCGGCTGTTATTCCGTAGATTCCCCAACTTTTGAATGGCTTCTTAAAGACTGTAAAATTCAGTTTTGAAATAACGATTAAAATTAGCAGCCCCACCAAAATTGCTATTACAGTGTGGAAACCTTCTAGAGCGACACCAACCGAGTCCATAGATATTGCAACAATTATCGTTGCTAGAATGGGACTGAAAGTGATGAGGAAAGTTTTGAAATTCGAATTTACTGTTTCTTCTTCGTTTGTTTTTTCTTCATTTTTGTATTTTGGGACTTTCCAGAAACCTATTATGAATCCAATTATTATCATGACGAGAACTACGGGAATCTGCCGCAAAATTATCAACGGTATTGCTACTCCTGTGAGCGCGGCGGTTGTGATTATTGGTGGGCTTAAAGGATAAACGGGAAAAACAGTGTGCCGGAACCAAATGTTCACGTATGCTTTTCTGTCAGGCTTTAGCTTAAGTTTTTCAGCTTCTATATCAACAAGTGGCGCTGACATTAATGCTCCGCCGGCGACTGGCAAAAGTCCTATGACTGCAGGTAACACGCTTAGAACGATTTTTGGGTTCTTGATTAGATTGCCTATGCTTTCGCTTAGCTTGTTTATTATGCTGGTTTCTTTGTAGAGTTGGCTTAATAGCATAATACCAAATGTTGCGAGTACGACTGAAATTGCTAGCGGGTCAGTGGTTGTCTGCCAAATTATCAGTGGAATCGCCGCCCAGTCGAGTGCAAGCAACGCCAAAAGTAAGGCTGTCACGTTTAAGGTTATTCCCAGATTTACACGCTTATACAATAAAGCAATGAGAAACCCTAATGAGACGATTATTGCGATTGCCGGTTCTAATAATCCCAAATTTTCTGCTCCTTTTTTGTGGCTTTGAGAAAAATTAGGATGTAATGGCATGCTCTTAATTCTTTTCCTTTGCTAATGAGGAAATCTTTTAAAATTCATAAGCGTGTTTTGCATGTTGATTGCCATGAACAGAAAGGTTTTCGTTTCCGGTCCAATTCAAGGCATGGAAAAAGAACAGTCTTATAGAAATGTTATTCGTGAAATTTGTCTCAGGCACGGTTTTGAAGTTGTTGACCCCTGGGAACGCGAAAAAGTCATTTACAGCGGCACAGAAGATGGCTGGTGGAACAAGGTTCCAGCGGCTGACTTCATAAAAAGAGATTTAGAAGACGTAGAAAAATGCGATGTTCTAATCGCGTATCTTCCTACACTTTCAGCTGGAACTTGCATGGAACTCTTCTACGCCAAACTTAAGGGCAAAAAAACGATATGCATATGCAAAATTGAGAACCCCAGTCCATGGATAACAGTTCACTCCGACATAATCCTAAAAGATATTGGAGAACTTGAAAAGGCGCTCAACCAAAAATTTTAACAAAAGGCTCATGTTTAATGGCAAATGTTCAGAAAAGGAAAATAAGCACCAAAACAAAATCTCATTACCAATTTGCGGTTGTAGTCTAGCCTGGTCTAGGACATCAGCCTGCCACGCTGACGACCCGGGTTCAAATCCCGGCAACCGCACCATACTCTTTGTTCAGGGAATAGCCGTGTTTTTGGCTTTTTTTGATAAAGGGTTTATCAGATTGGTTACAGGATTTTATCAAATATGCAATGCCTAAAATTGCGTTCTTAACCCTAAAAATAGTATCTTCAAATGGCATCAAACGAATTACTTAACAATTTTGGAGGATGGCTGAAATCAAACGATAAGTTGACACCGCCAGGCGATTACACGAAGCACATTTGGCATCACAAAAAGTTCCAAGGAGGTCTAGAACTGGGCGAAATTTCGGATGAGAAACTGATCTATGCCAGCGCGAAAAGTGCATCTGAGGAAGAACGTCTAGCTAGTTCTTGGATTGAGTGGATGATAAGACATTTTCATCGCAAAATAAGCAGTATCGAAATTACGTTGGAATACGCTAAGGTTGGAGAAGATTAGATATCAATCTTTTTGATGACATATCTCTCACTAATCATTCACAAGGACAAGTAGTATTTCTGTCACTAAATCAACGTTTAAAAGAAAGCATAATTAGCCTTTCTGTCTGTTCAAAACATCGTCTTCAAGGCTCCTAAAGTTTAGCTTACGATTAAATCTTAGCAATCCCATTTGAAAACAAACTGTCGGTTCGTAGAACGTCTAAAAAGCGCTAAATAAAGAGTAATGCCAGAGATACGCCTGGCAAGCCTTTCAGTGTGGCAAATTAAGCTTTGGTGGGGCCGGCTAGGTTTAGAACTTACGTTTAAATCTTACAGGTGAGTTTCTATTAGGTGCCAAATAAGCACGAAAACATGATAGATGAAGGTCATGAACAAGAAAGAATCAGATAAATGGAGCGTCGAAGAGAATAAGATCGAGAACAAATTCCTAAGAGAAACCAAGCAGTCTTTGATAAATTCTCTAAAAGGCGTAGAATATGATGTCTTCATGGATAAGATCGCAGCTGTGCAAGATAGATTATACTTTGCATTATTGTACTTGTCCGTATGTCGTAGCTTTTTTCTGAAGAAAACTGAAAAAAGAGAAACGATGGAAATGAATCCTCGCATTGAGGGAGTTGTGGAGGCTGTATATGATCAGATAGTATGGGAGAAGCTCTATGGCAAAACAGATTACGAGTCTTTGCCAATTAAGGCAAAGTCAGCACAAGAAATCCGGCAATCTGTATTAGATTCCCTGAAAGGAATACAATTCGACATCATCAGAGATAATTATATAACAGCGGATGAAAAGCTGTCTTCAACTCTGAGATGTCTGTACGAATGGCGTAGACTACTTCCTGAAAAAGCCAGACCGGTCATGACATGGACCGAATGTATGTTAAAAATGGCCAACGATCTATCACTCAAATCTTTGAGCGACACGGTCAGCAACTCTGGGCGTCTGCAAGCGCTCCTAGACTCTTTGTAGAACAATTCCTAAGGCACGGTGCATATCGTGGCCTTATAAGTATAGACTTATGTCTAGGTCTCCCGAATTGAGACTGTTGTGCCCATGGAGTTGTGCAGAATCCAACACTGGAAGAATAAGAAAATGTTTTAAAGCGAATCGTAAACATGGTTAAGCATGTCTTCGCCGTGTTCAGAAAGCACTGTTTTGGTTAATACTACACACAAGATTTTGTCAGAACTTCAACTAGCCACCCCGAATCTAGTGGCCACTATGCCAACATCAAGAATCGAGAACATCTTTGGATATGACACGGCGTTTGAGTCATGGAAACTCTTCTTATGTCAATAATAAGCGACCATATTGTGACAATGGGAGATTCCACTATTATCTGGACATAACCCAAAACATCAAACTTCATTTCTGGGCTCAAAATTTCTCAAGCCCTTGTGCCTTCTTTCCGCTCGTTTTAGCAAGGTATGATCAGCATCTAGCCAATATAAACTCCAGATTGCTTGACAACGTCATATTCGTAGATGTGATGAATGTCTGGCCCATCTCAACGCAACTGCGTGTTGACAGCACTTTGGGCGGTCAATTCAACGTTGAGTATAAGGTGCGAAAGGGACCTTGGGTTTCTGTGAATTTTTACAGATGGAATCAGATTGCGTCAGGAATACGAAGTTGCGATGTTGGAGGGAAGATGAAACTGAAAAATGAGATTACTGAATCAAACAGACTGTTGCGCGAGATTGTTTACTCGTTGGATGAAAATAAGTTGCCTCCTTGGTGGCACAGCAGAGCTGAAAAAATCATTATAGAACGATTTGAAAAACGTTCAGCCGTGCAGTTTTCAGAAGCCTTGCAAAAAATGCTTTCTTGGAACATGCAAAGAGAAAGACCAACTACGATTGTGTCACGAAGTTTCAGAGCTTTTATCTACCCCATGAATACTTAGGTTGACACATGATTTGTCGCAAAGATGATAAAGAGAGGATTGTTAGATTCCGAGAGTGATAGACTCGGCTTTCTGCTTAGATTCGCATTATTGTGATATTACTCGTTATAACAGTCAAAATGCCAAGTAGCTTAATCATTTGCCGTATGATTCCAGAGGTCAAATTTTCAGCTTTTCTATTAGCTTGATTCTTTCAGATATTGATGGGTGATCTTCCGATGGTTCGTCAAGATTTTCCCTTTGTCCAAGAGCAAGCAACGCTGATTTTATGTGTTCCTTACCCACGAATCTTGCAGCAATTCTATCTGCTCGAGCTTCAAGATACCAATTTACAGGTATCATCGCAAATGCCATGTAAGCCATAAATGCTATACTCACCATTATTGTTAACATTATTTGAGTCAACGATTCTGTAAAGAATATAGGCGAGTACAATCTCGACCAACTGTACCACGGTATCAATAGCAAAAGAACCATTGAAAGAAATCGAAACACTCCATGCTTCTCTTTTATGTGTCCGGATTCATGGGCAACTACAGCTTGGATTTTGTTGAAATCAAGTCGCTCTAAGGTTTCTTCTCCCAAAACCAGTATCTTACCCACAACGTAAGCATTATGCCCTTTAACTATACCGAGTTCCTTAAATGGGCCACCAATTCTTTTAGTCAATTCCATCATTTCGTCAGGAATTGGAATCTTTTTCATTTTTCTGTATAAGAGAATTTGCTGAAGCCTAAAGAGAAATTGTGTAGCATAAATGGGCATGAACAATCCGCTGGTAGCAAAGAACATTAGCAAGAATGCAAGTTTAACCTCCAACGTTGGAAAGCTTCCAAAAATCGTCAGATTGTATACAACAACTGCATACAAGATTAACCTTTTCTTGAAATTTGCCCGAACAAAGTTCCACATCTCACCGAACATTTTAATCTCTCCTTTTCTGAATCTTTTCTTTTGTTTTCTCCTGCAATTCTGATATTTCGTTTACGCTTGCTTCAACCTCTTCCGAAAAGTGAAATCCTTTCTTTAATAGAAGTTCTATCAATTCACTACGACTCATTCCTAGGGCCTTTGATGTCTTATCTATTTGCTCGATGCTTTTTTCGGAAAGAGCGAAACTCACGATTTTTTTCGGCATAATAAGTTATTAATATTAATAACTTAATAAGCTTTGTGCACATCTGATCTTATGGAAAGCACGTAATCCTGATTTGCAAAATTTAAACGGTCAAGCAAAATCTTGTTCTGTATGTAACTCGACAAACCTAAAAAAAGCAAGCTTTCTACTGATTTTTGGCAAAGCGCCTGCTCTATAGTTGCTTAAAAATGTGGGGCCCACAAGGATTTGAACCTGCACTCTATTGACATTCACTCCTCGGATTTCTCTAGATTCTGCACAACAAGACTTTTCTTCACAAACAGCCTAATAGTATGCATGGGCAAGGTTGCTGATGTGCATGGATGCTCATAATTCCAAAATCAGTCTCGGATTAGACGATTTGGGGTTAAGAATACGGTGCAGATTCTCATATCCGCATCATACTAAGGTAAAATATGATTTTGAGTTTACGTTTGTTGAATAGTCTATTTGTTGCTCTTTTCAGTCTTGTTTGTGCAAACAATAGTCGGTCTGATGCATGGTTTATCTTTTGGAAAATGAATTTTAACATCTAAAATTTATGGAAATTTGCTTTTCCTATTTCAAATTCAATTTTGGCGGAAGGTTCATTCGCTGATGACCTGCATTTTTTCTATTTTCGCTGCCCATGGAATTACATGCGTGTTCTCTGAAAGTTCATCGCGAATCTCTTTTTCGATTTCCTTGTTGGCTTTCTCAGCACTTTCTTCCACAAGCAAGACTTCAATTAACGCCTTTTTCGTCATAGCCTTCCCACCTCCGTTGTATTTTGCGTTGAGAAGCAGTAGCATCCATTGGGGAGGTTTAAAAGGCTTTCTTCCACTATTTGAGCAGACACGTTTCTAATGATTCATTTTTGTTTCTTCATCATCTTTAAAGCATCACTTCTTTAATATCACTATTTTTAAAAATTTTGGATTTCTTTGCAAAGTGTGCAGATGTCTTTTACAATCAAGTCTGGTTTCTGCTGGCTTTCCGTGAGGTTTTCAAGCGAATAAAACTGTGAAGGAACAAAAACTGTTCTCATTCCAACAGCTTTTGCGCCTTTTATGTCTTCTAATGGGCTGTCTCCCACGTAAACAGTTTCTTCCGCTGTCACTCCAAGCCTTCTGATTGCTTCTTCAAAAATTTTCGTGTGAGGTTTGCGCCAACCGACAGCTTCCGAAATCAAAATTGCATTGAAAAACTTGTTTATGTCCAGTTTCCTTAAGCCAGCATAAATTACTGGTGCGTAGGTAAAGTTTGAGATTAAACCAAGTTTATAGTCTCCGTAAACTTTACTAAGCATCTTTTTTGCGCATTGTCTAAGCTCAAAGGAATTCAGGTAATCTTCAAAGAAGACGTTAACGGCTACTTTTATGCGTGTGTCTTCTGGGCTTGTCTTAAATCCGAGAGTGTTCAGGGCTTCTGAAATCCACACGGCATTTGTCACTTCGACCAGTTTTTGGTAGCGTATGACGCGGTATTTTTCGTGCGCTTGACTGTAAGCTTCCAGAAAACTTTCAAGACTAACGCTGAATCCTGCTTCGGCGATTGCCTTATGCAACTTGACCTTCGAGTTTTCTAGGCTGTAGTTTTTAACATCTGCTAAGGTGCCAATGAAGTCGAAGATTATTGCTTTTGTAAGTGCCAAGCATTGTTCCTCATTTGTTTTTTAGTTATTATTGATTCATTTTTGGAATGTTTATTTGAATATAATAAGATTTACGTACACGTTCAGTATCTGACAGTATTGAACTTCCATGTCATTCAGAGATTACCTTCACGAGAAAGCGGAAGAATCGAGACATAATGAAACCCTATCTTACCTAATGTTTTTAGCAGGCGCTATATTTCTCGTAGGCGGTATTCTCGAAACCCTAAGCCTGACACCGCAGCCAAATTGGTTCCTTATTTTTCCCTACGTCATTGAACCGTTTGTGGGAGCAGTTTTAGGTCTATCACTGGTAATCAGCGGATTTTCCCTCATAATCTTTGGGATAATTGTTGGCTTAAACTACTCTCGCGAGAGAGGCTGGTACATGGAAGAACTGCGCAAAGCAAACTCTTTGGAAGAAACCATGATGCAAGAAAAATCACCGAAAACGGCACGCAAAAGGAAAAACAAAGCCCCATAAGCGATTTTTCGGCAAGCCTAGTTCAAACGTCTTTTCCATAGGTTGTTCCTAGAATAACTTAAATATCAAGTCTGATGGATGAAAAGAAAAACAAAGAGGAGATGCCGGCTGAAAGTATATATCCTCTCAGCCATTCTAATTCTTTGTGTAATTCTGGTTCCAATCTTTGCGTATCTGCTGGATGAATGGTATGCTTATTGGGGACACGCGCTCTTGGCAATAGTCTTTGGAGTTTTAGCAGTTCTGATAAAAACGCGTTACTATTGGGAGGAAGACTGATGAGCGCGCCTATACCTGAAGCTTCCTCAGAAGTCGCGGCTGGCGTAATTGCAGCTATTGTCGCGTTTTTAACCATAAGTGTTCTTCTGGGCTTTTTCATGAGAAGGAAAGCTAAAAGTTTTGAAGAATGGCTAGTAGGACGTAGAGACATAGGTCCTTTCGTTACCGGTTTTGCTTTAATCGCTTCTTACTTGAGTGGTTGGGCAATTTTTGGAAACGCCGGGTTAGGGTACGCTTACGGTTGGGCTGGTAGCTGGTTAATAGGCACAATGTGTATAATGGGCACCGCATTGTGCTTGGTTATTGGCTATCGAATGCGAAGATACGTAGCGCTTGGAGCGCGAACCGTTCCTGAAATGTTGCGTGTAAGGTTTGAAAGCAGATTTGTGCAAGCTTTAGCCGGATTTGCCATGATTATTCTCCTCATAGTGTATTGTGTGGGTCAGTACAAGGCTATGGCAACTGTCTGGACCGTAACGACAAACACGTCCTTCCACTGGAGCCTCGTGGCTACCGCCATCTTTGTTCTTGTTTACATTGCTGTTGGCGGTTACACTGGAACGCAGTGGGTCTCTTGTTTTCAAGGAATCCTTCTAACCGTGGTTGGTTGGATATTGGGCATGGCAGCGCTCGCTTGGGCAGGTGGACCAGCAAACATTGCAGACACTATTAGAATGCAAACTTTCACGAAACCCGGCGGCATTGAAACTTCAATACCTCTGAAAGATTACACTTTGCCTTTGCCTGCGCCTGAAGGCTTAGCTTTTGCAGGTGCGGATTGGGTTGGCGTTACCGCTGCGGTTTTAATGTTTCTTTTTATGGCTACGGGTTTTCCACATAACATGGCGCGTTTTCTTGGCACTCGAAAAATTGGCAAGCGTGAATATTGGATGATGCTTCTAATACTAATCGTTGGTGGCTTGACGCCGCTCTGGATTGGTGTTGTCGGATTTGTTGCGAGAGCAGTTTGGGGAGACGCTTTAATGACGGTGCAATACAAGCCCATGTATGGAGATTCAGCGGCAACATTCGTGAGCATAAGTATCGGCGGAGTTCCACTTGCTTCCTTATTTGCAGCTGGCGTTTTCGCGGCGTCTGTTGCAACTTTAGCTGGGATGGTTATGATTATGGCAACTAACGTCACAAGAGATTTCATTTACAATTTGCGTCCAACAGTTTCTTCAAGAAAACTTTTGTGGCTTACAAAAGCTATGCTTGTTCCGTTCATTGCCATACCCTTATGGTGGACTCTAACGTCGCCTCCGCCTATTCTTTCAGAGTTTATGGCTGGCTCCGCCGTGGCTCAGGCGGGGATTTTCTTTTTCGTCGTCGGCGTTTCAATGTATTGGAAGAGAGCCACAAAATGGGGCGCGATTGCCACAATAATTTATGGTTTGGTTTTGACTGTTTTGCATCCAAACGCGTATGGAAAAATTTTCGGCTTATATCATTGGGGTCATTGGGCGCTGGCTTTGATGTTGGGGTCTGCCGTGGTTTACTTTCTTGTAAGTTTAGCCACTAAGCCCCTTAACGAAGAAAAACTTGGCACGCTTTTTCCGAAAAGAAAGAAGTAATTTACTGCAAAGCGTAGTTTGGAAACGCGTTTTCTGCAAATCTTAATTTCTACTTCGAAAACATTAATAGCTTTGAGAACACAGCAAAATGCCATGAAACAAGAAAACCTCATTAAACTGTTGAAAGAGTTAATTCGTAACTCAAAAAGGAGCGATAGAGAACTAGCTAAAGCCGTTAATTTATCGCAGCCGACTGTGACTAGACTTAGGAAACTCGCGGACAAATATGTTAGAAGCTACACGATTGTTCCGGAATTTGGCAAGATTGGCTACGAGCTTTTAGCGTTCACGTTCGTGAAAGCTAGAACTTATGAGAAAACTAAAGTTGAAGAGAACATTCGATTAGTGAAAGAATGGTACAAGAAGCATCCTAATGTGATTTTTGCTTCTGATGGAGAAGGATTGGGAAAAGATGGTGTAATAGTTTCGGTTCACAAGAATTATTCCAAATATGCGGATTTCATGCGGGATTTCATATTAAACTTTGTTGACTTTGCAAGTGATGTCCAATCTTTTCTCGTGAGTTTGAAAACAGGGATAATACTGAAGCCTTTCGACTTGACATATCTCGCAGACGACATAAACAATTTTCAATAGCCCACATTCTTTTTATTTCAATTTGTTCTGGGTTTCATAATAGTTTCTGAGCAGTGCAAGAACACGTGTTGACCAATCATGCTGTCGGTGCCTCGTTCTCCGCCAGCTTTCTGAAAGAGGAAAATAAACTGACGTGTTTGCTCGAAGTCCAAAATCCCATAAGTCTTCATTATTCCTTTGTGTCCACAACCAGTCAATTATGTTCCTTGCAAATTTTCGCCAGCTTGGAAAGCAAGAAAGCAATTCAAGTGACGTGAAAAATCTGTCTAACATGCTGGGTGTAAAATGATTAGAAGGATTCGACAATTGAATTCCCAGATAGCCAACGCTATTCTTTTTGTGCCACACCCAATCTATAAGGGCGAATTCGAGAGTTTTTGGAAGACTTGCTGCTCTTGAGCCAAGAAGAGCCAATTGATACTTGCCGTTAAGCATTAAATAGCTGTTTTTAACAGAAGCGCCAGTCAGCATCTGATGTGCACGCATTTCTGCTTCCGGGTCGTATTTGCCTGAAGTGAATGTTTGCTTTGCGATTGTAGCCCACATTTCCCATGTTTTGTCAAGAGCCGTGTGAGTTGGGCATATTCTAGCTAAGGTTGCGGCGACAAAAAGTTGCTTACCTGTAGCCCAGCGGTTGTTTCGTTCTGGTGGGTCTGGAAATTCAAGTGACCCATCGAGTAAGCGTGAAAGATAGTTTATTGCGGCTTGAAAAATGGGGTCTGATGCTTCTAAGCCTAATGCTAAGCCTCTTTCAACTGCGGCTTCGGTGGTTAAGATTTTTCCTTTGGTTTTCATTGTTGAGTGGAATCTTCCCCAACTTCCATCTTCCTTCTGTTCTTTTTTAAGTTCCAGAACCCATCGGCTCTGTAACATTTCCTGCTTGGCACTGATAAGCTCGCCATTAGGAGGTGACAGTTTTAAGACATCACGTAAGAGGCGAAAACGAACGGCAGCAGCTGGATTTTCTTGTAGAATACGTTGTGCTGTTTCTTCAATTGACTCAAGTTCATTCAATGCGGTTCTTTCCTGCCATTTTGAGATGTTATTTTAAGCTCTTATATGTGCATTTCATGCTTTCGCCGTCTCTAACGCAAAGGTTCTTCCGAGAAAAGGCTAATCTCAATCTCATTCGATAGTTTGTGTTGGAGAGTGCTTTTGTGTTTTGTTAAAATCCTAAATATGGGTTTTCATAAGTGTTAAGGGTGGTAATGGAGGTTTGAAAGATTGTCAGTAGCGCAGAGAAAATTCTTCGCTGAAGTCACAGCGTTAGTTGACAAGAGTGTGGTTGTAGCGACCACGACTGGAAAAACCTACAATGGAACATTAATCGGCATTAACCCTGACACTTTAAGCCTATGCCTAGGAGAAGCAAAGGACGAAACTGGAAAAGCGTTGCATAGAGTTTTCCTAAACGGAGCTACGATAGCCCAAATTATAAGCGTGGAAAAACCCTTCGACATTAAAGCACTCGCAGACCGTTTGGAAAAGGTGTTCCCAACCATGGTGAGGCTTTACGAGGATAAAGGGTTCATTTGGGTTATGGACAAAGTCAAAGTTACAGAGAAGGGCGTTGTTGAAGGCTCTGGTCCAGCGGCTGAACGCGTGCAGAAAGTCTACGAGCAATTCATCAGTGACATTAAAGGATAACGCATGCAAAAATGACTCTTCATTCCTTCCTTTCTTATGTTTCTCTGGATAATAGATGAAGAATGATTATTATGGCTGATGAGCTAACTCAAACAGAAACCGAAAGTAAGAATGATTTTCATAGGTTAGTTAGAGAATTCTTTCCTTACCCAGAATTTCGTCCCTTCCAACTTAAAGCAATAAAATTTGCTTTTGACGTGATTAAAAATGGAAATGTAGGCTTGCTTTCCTCTCCATGTGGCACTGGAAAATCCATTTCAGTATTAACCGCTTTCTTGATGGCTAAAGAGTCCGATTCTTCAGTTGGCAAACTTCTTGCATTAACTAGAACCAGAAACCAACTTGAAATCTACTGCAGAGAGCTTCAAAGCATTAAGAAACACTGCGGTACAAGCTTTGTTGCTTCAGTTTTTAAAAGCAAAAAAGAATTGTGCCCCCACATTGTAGAGGACCCAAAACTTAAGAACTTAAGCTATCGCGATTTTCTCTATTATTGCAAGGGCTTAAAGGAAGGCGCTTTTGAAAAGGCATGCAAATACTACGACGGAACCTACAGTGATTGGAAACCAAGCTGGCACACCTTCAATGTTGTTAACAAAATTAAAGAAATAGGTCCCTTAATGCCAGAGGAAGTCTACGAAATCTGCCAAAGCCAAGAACTCTGCCCTTACGAAGTGACAAAAATGCTAACAAGACACGCTGACATAGTAATTGGCAATTACAATTACATTCTCGTAGACGCCATTAGAGGCTCAATCCTCGGCAAGGCTGGACTGCGAACAAAAGATATAAACTGCGTTTTCGACGAAGCCCACAGCTTACCCTATTATGCCGCGGGGATATTTTCAGATGAGTTGTCATCAATAAGTATTAGGCGAGCTTCGAAAGAGGTTAAAGATTTCGGCTTGGATGATTATGGCTTTTTGGATGCGTTATACACCGTGGTTGTTGAGTTTGGAAAAACAGTTTACAAGAACTACGGGTTAGATGTTGAACACGTTATTGACGCGGACAAATTAGCTAACACCTTATTAAAGAGTCTTCGAATCGAAACTGGCAAGCTGAAAGAATTTGTTTCTGAACTTCTAGAAAAAGGCGAGTATATAAGGCAAAAAAGGGCTGAAGTCGGCAAAAATCCAGTTTCTTATCTTTCCCGCTGTGCAAGTTTCTTGTTGAATTGGATTAAGCTTTCTGGTTCAGCTTATGTGCGATACGTAAAGGTTGAGCTTGACAGAGAAGGAAGAAGACACGTAAGGCTTGGAATCAAGTGTCTCGACCCTTCGGTTGCTGCAAGCGTTATCAACGAACTTCGTTCTGCCATATTAATGTCTGGAACGCTTTGGCACGCAAACTATTACATTGACGTGTTAGGCATTGACCGAAAACGTTGCAGAAACATGGAGCTTCCTAGCCCGTTTCCGCCAGAAAACAGGCTCATCTTGGTGGATAAGGCGGTTACTACACAGTTTGAAAAACGCAATGAAACGCAATGGAGGCGAATTGCAGAACATTTAACGCAGATAATCCAGCAAATCAACGGGCGAGTAGCCGTTTACTTTCCATCATATGAAATAATGCGCCAAATAGCTAAGACAGCAGAGTTTGATTCGCCTTTGGTTGTTGAAGAAAAAGGCACAAAAATTTTGGATGTGCTTCGTTTCTTAAAAACTAACCGTGAATGCGTTGTGTTTGGTGTCGCCAGAGGCAAAATCAGCGAAGGCGTTGACATGTCAACTGAAGGAAGAAGCATGCTTTCTTCAGTCGTCATCGTTGGCTTGCCATACCCAAAAAGAACAGAACTTCAAGAAGCCCTCTACAAGTTTTTCAGAGAAAAATTCGGAGACAAAGCCCTAGAATACGCAAATGACATTCCATGCTTAAACGCTTTAGCACAATCCGCAGGGAGACTTTTGCGCAGTCCAGAAGATAAAGGCGTCATCGTCATAATGGATGGGCGGGCTGCCGGACGGTTTAGGCTGAAGCTTCCGAAGGAGTGGAGAGAAGAAATGAAGCCTCACATGAGAATAGAAAGTATCCTCAGCAGAATTGAAGACTTTTACAACACTTTCTAAATTCTGCATTATTGTAAGTTTAGACGAACCAGCGGAATTTCTGTTCTTCCTTCTTTTGCGGTTCAACAACTGTTCTAATCAAACCGAAAGACTCCAATATTTTTTGAGTCTTCTCCGCAGCCACATCCAACTTCGACAAGTCAACATTCATGTTCAAATACTTGTTCACCATCGACAAAGCATAACGCGTAGCGTTAGCGTCCGGGTAGGTTCCCAGAGTTTCCACTAAAAGCGAGAAGCCCTTGAAACCTCTAAGTCCGCCAAGCCCTACAAGGAGTCCAGCTATGCCAAATATTTGTCCAACCATCATTTTTGTTCCAAGGCTTAAGGCTTCTTTAACGGTTTCAGCGTCTGTGGCTGCGCAGTAAACCTGCGGGACTTCCTTTACTTCGTCTTGTTTAAACCCGCCCAAAGTTACTAGAAAACGGCAGCCTAGCTCTTCTGCTATGTCCAAAACGCGCCCGCAAAGCTCGTATTGCCCAAAAGTTGTTAGCGCTTGCGTGTTGCCATACCATATTATTAAGTCTCGACCATCACCCTCAGCTTTGTAGTAGTAAAGTTCATTTATTGGAGAGCGTGCGCCTCCAGTTTCGGTTGTGACAGCCAAGTCTTGAAAAGAAGCTGATAGAATTTCAGCGAAAAGTTTGGCTTTTAACTCGCTGATTAAGTGCAAGGCGGCTATGTTGGCTACGAATCCTATGCCTGGCAAGCCCTCTATCAAAACTGGATTGTTCAGTTTTGGTTTTTCGTAGATTTTAACTGTGCAAACCATGTTTTAGCCTCAGCCTGCCGTGAACAGTAATCTAAACAAAATCATAATTATAAACATGTTCTACCCAATGCGACATTGCGTATAACCCATAATTGTTAAATAGACGGCAGCCATTGTCGAAGGATGGCTGATTAGCTTGGCTAGGGGAAACGGGATTGAAACGCTTTATGAGTTATGGACGGGACATACTGCTTCTTTCCGTCGTCTTCTTAGTTTGCTCCTTAGCCCTTAACCTGATTAGCCCAATATGACCAATTTACATCACTGAACTTAACGCGTCCATGACGGAACTCGGCTTTGTCTTCTCCATTTCAAACGCTTTTGCGGCTGGCGTGCAAATTCTAAGCGGCTTCTTATCAGACAAGTATGGCAGAAGAAAAATTCACGCTTTGGGAACGTTGCTGGCTGCTTTTCCGCCTTTAATGTACGCCTTAGCCAACAATTGGGTGGATTTGGTGCCTTGGGCGATGCTGAGTGGCTTCGCGACTGGTTTGTATATTCCGATTCGCTGGGCAATAGTGGCGGACGCTTCCGCAGATGGAGGAATGGCTTCGGCTTACGGGTGGACGAACATTTCTTGGCTGATAGGCTCGACTGTGGCTCCTTTTCTGGGTGGAATGGCTGCTGACGCTTTTGGTGTTCGTTTTCCTTTCTTTGCATGTTTCATTTTGATACTGGCTGTTTTTCCTTTGACGCTTCTGATGCGTGAGACTCGGAGAAAACCGCTGGCGAAGATTGAAAGCGTAGGTTATGTTGGCAGTCGTGTGGCTAGGAAATATTTGTTTGTGCTTGTCATGTTCTCGGTGATTAACATAATTCAAGGCGTCGGCATCGGCGTGACAGGACCAGTGATTTCAGTTTTTGCTAGGTTGAATTTTAACTTGGATTACACTTTCGTTGGAATATTGTATGCTGTCGGCTTTGGCGTCGCTTCTATCGTGGTGCAGATTCCCGGCGGCAAATGCAGCGACAGATTTGACCGAAGGAAGGTTATGTTCTGGACATTTTTGGCTTCTTCTCCGTTTTTCTTGTTGTTTGCTTATTCGCGCAATTTTGCCGAGTTGGTTCTTTTCATGTTCTTGTCTAATGCGTTGTTGAATATGTCTTGGCCGGCTTTTCAGACTCTCATGATGGATTCTACACCACAGTCAAGATGGGGTTTCGTTAATGGTGTTTCGGCGACAACGTTTTGGGTTGGATTGATGATTGGGAACGCTTTGAGCGGTGTTTTCTGGGATAATTTTGGTATGGTGGCGCCTTTTTACGCTTCTGCCATAACGATAGGAGCGTCTGCGGTTTTGCCGCTTTTTCTTAAAGAAACTAGAAACAATAATGATAGTGCTACTCGAAAGTGAGTAGTTTCGCCTTTTCTAAGTCTCTGAGAAACTTTAGTGCGAGTTCTGGGTTGGTTTCGTTGTATTCTGCTGAAACTGCTGTTAGGATTTGGTGGGCGTTTCGTTTTCCATCAATGAAGTTTATTAGTTCGCCCATTTTCTTTGCGAATTGAGGGTCTTTCTCCCAGATTTCCTCGTACCACTCGTATTCTTTTTCTCCTAACGCCTTCTTTAGTATGTCAAAGCTGAGTGTGCCTTTGAACAAGCGTTTGGGAACGAGTTTTTTAAGTTCTTTTTCTTGTTCTGTTTCTTCTATAGCGGCTGGGATAGTTAGGGCGGAAGTTTTGGCTATGAAGTTTAGTGTTACTTCGATTTGCATGAGTTTTTGTTTGGCTTGGTTTGCAATATCCATGCATAGCGTGTCAATGAACGTGGCTAATTCTGGGTTTTGTACGAGTTTTTGGGTTGATTTAGTTGCTTCTTGTTCTCGCCAAACGATATGCTCTATTTTGTTTTTGTAGTATGCGGCTGTTTTTGCGAGTTCTTTGGCTAATTCTTCTGGTTTACCCTTTAGTTTGGGGTCTTCCTTTTTCTTGAACAGCGTCTCTGTTGCTTCTGTGGTTGCGTCTTCTAAGCGTGTGATTCCTTTTGATGCGGTTAACTGTGCTAGAAGGTAGGCGGTTTCGGCTGTGGCGTTTGCAAGTGTTAACACTGCGACTGTGGTTATCCATCCTACGCGTTTGAGGCTGTCTTCGCTTACTTTGTCTGTTGTGTCCATGCTTGTGTGGTAGTAGAGGTCTGGCCATTGCAGTAGCATTACGCATGGTGCGTGTACGGTGGCTTCTGTGAATTCGGCGTGGTCGCTTCCTCCGCTGAAGGCTGTGGTTGCGTAGCGGAAGGTTGATGAGGAGCCGAAGGCTGTTGGCGAGTCGAATTCTTTTGTGGATTGTTCGATTAGAGAGTAAACGTAGTCATTTAAGTATGAGGGGCATGAGTCTGGTGTGCGGTCTAGGTTTAGTGTGGATTTGCAGAGTTCCTGGTTTTGTCCGACCATGTCTAGGTTTATGCCTGCGATGAAGCGGTTGAATGTGTTTTCGTGTTTGGATAGGTAGGCGACTGTGCCCAGTGTTTCGGGAACCCAGAAGAAGCGTATTGTTCTGTCTGGCGGCTGGATTTTGCCAGAGTTTACTAGTGCCATTATTGTGCGTGCGATTTCGATTAGTAAGCCGCTTCCTGAGGCGTTGTCGTTTGCGCTTTGTTTTGGGTGGCATAAATGCGCGATTAGGAAGATTTCTTCGTCTGGTTTTGACTTGCCAGGTATTGTGGCGGTTACCACGTCTGAGTAGCCGCTGAAAATTTGCGCGTCTACTTTTGCCTTAAGTTTCACGGTTTTGCCTTTTGCTAGTAAGGCGCGGAGCATGTTGCCTTGACGCTTGCTTAGGCTGAAGCCAAATGTGACTTTGTCTATTTCTTCAGCTTTTGGCCATATGCCCTGATAGGCGTGGGCGTCTGGTATGTCTAGGCTTTCGCGGACTCCGGGCATTTCATATGTTAGCGTGTCTGTTATCACTGCTAAGGCGCCGCGTTTCCACACTGCCTCTTCGTGGACTTGGTGGGCTCTACCTGTGGCGAGGACGAATTTGCCTTTTACGTCTTTGCCTTCGTAGTCTTTTGGTTTTGTTCCTTTGCCTACGTCTACGAGTTCGGCGGTTACGCCTTCGGGCGGCGTGGCTTTGCTGTACGTGTGTAGGCATGTGGGCACGTCTTCGTAGCGAACGATTAAGCGTTCTTCTGGTTCGGCGAGGTAGAGTTCTGCGCTTTTGGCTGTCCAGCCTACGGGCGAGGTGTGTGTCCAGTATTGGGTTTCGCCGTCTGCCGTGAACTGCTCGATTAACGCGTCTTTTAAGCCTATTTTTAACAGTTCATTTCTGACGTATTCTGCGGCTTCGTGAAACATTGTGAAGCCTTGAATGCGATGAAAACGACAGATTTGCTCAACAAAACCCTTAGCAACAACACCAGAGATTTCGTCTTTGACAAGTTTGCTTAAACTCATTCATTTATTCACTAACCTCTTGAGTAGCTAGAATTGTTTCGTCTAGTTAAGGTTTTGGCGTAGTTTGCAGTTAGAGAAAAAGGAGAGGGTTGAAAGATGTGTACTTCTTTAGCTATTGTATTCCATATTTTGATCGTAAGTAGATTGCTGTTATTGTTGTGTTTTGAGTTACGTTTATACTGCATGGGTTTGCTGTTACACCATCTGACCCTCTCTGGAATGTGTATATGTAGTAGGTTCCTGGCATCCATTCTTCTTTGAGAAAACCTCTTTCCGCTTCGAGCGTGTGCGTGCCTGTTGCTAGAGTAACGACAACCGGAGTGTTAGCGTATGCTATGTAAGCTTGCCCGTCTATCCATATAGTGACTCCTTCTGGTGGAGCTTGTGGAACACACACCGTTAATTGAGCGTGTCCCGGAGTGATGCTGAGGTTGAACGTGTATTGTCCTTCGCCAGTGTATCTTGAAACGCGTATGCTCCAGATACCTCCTATTTCGGCTCGGTGGTTGATGCTTTCCATCTGCCCAGCACCGTTGTAAGAACCATACAAGTTTCCGTCTGGACTGTGAACTTCTAATTGGAAATCAGCAGTGGATGGAGGAACCATGGTCACATACATCCAGTCTCCAACTGTGATGCTGAAATTGTAGAAGTCTACCGTGTCGATTGGGTTGGGATAGTATAGGGTGCCTTTGTATGAACCTGGTGAAATTGGCAAAGCCGTTGAGGGAGTATTGCCTGCGTCTCCGCCGCTACTTGCGTCGTTTTGGCTAAGTGTGACTGTTTTGAGGTCTGACCAGGCGCTCCACAAACCGTGGGCATCTTTTGCTCGTGCTTTGATGTAATAGGTTTGAGGATATTTCCACTGATGAGATATTGTTACTGGTTGTCCAGAAGGATATAAACTGATTGTTGTGGTGGTTGAGCTGTCGTTCCAATCAAATTGGTAGGCGATGGTGTCTCCGTCTGGGTCAGTTGTACTTGTTGTGTAAGCATAGTAGGTATAAACGTATCCTGTGCTAGGACCCGAAGGAGCTAAGGGTTTCTCTGGTGGACTGTTGGTTGGTGCAATAATGAACAAGTATTCGCCTTCATCTGAGTTTGAGTTGACAAAGATGTGGATGGCCCATGTTCCGTCTGAATCAGCCATGTATGAAATAGATTCTGTTTCGTTAACGCCTTTGTATGACCCGGCTTTCAAGTGTCCAGTGGAATTAAACAGTTGCAGATGGAAGTCCATGTTGGATGGTGGGGTCATTGTTACATTTATCCAGTGTCCATTGTAAGCGGTGAAGCTGTAATAGTCAGACATATCCTCTTCGTTTGGACCATATACTGTGCCAGTGTATGCGTTCGGTGTGATAAAGAGTGCAGTCTGCTGAGTATTACCAGCATCCATACCGCTACCTGCGTCTCATTATCGCTATAATATTCCTTCTTCCATTTCTATAAAGCTGAGTATTACCAGCATCCATACCGCTACCTGCGTCATTCTGTGGTCTGGCAAATGATAAGCCTGGAAGGATAGCGAACAAGATGAGAGTTACTGCCGCTAAAGCTACTAATTTCTCTTTTCTCATAATCTCAATCTCCTGAAAGCAAAGTTTTCATGTATCAATTTCGCTATTTTTGTTTTTCCAACACCACTGATTAAAGAATGTGGTGAAAAAAGATAGAAAAATGCTGATAATTTCAGCAATATACCCATGTCAAACATCTCTGAGGGAAACTTAAAATTGAAATCAGACGTTCTTTCTTGCCGTAATTAACTTTGTAGCCCAACAAATAAACGCATTTTTCTAATTTACCTCATTTGTCTCTCTAAACTAAAGCAACATTTTAAATATCCATGGTTGCAAGCACATAACAATCTCCAATAATCTTTTGAAGCAGTCATTCTTACAATCCTTTATGGCTTAGTAAAAGAGCGCATGTTTAATCTTAAAGCCCTACACTTTAAATCATCTACTCTGTCCACATTTTTATAAGCATGTTTAGTCTGATTCTGTTTAGGCTTGATGATGAGTTTTGAAGTTAGGGAGCGGGATTTGCTTGCGAGGATTGGTAGGTTAAAGACTAAGAGTGGTGTTGTTGAGACTCCTTTGTTGTTTCCTGTTGTTAACCCCGCCATTCAGCCTATTCCGCCGAAAAAGATAATGACCGAGTTTGGCTTAGATGCGTTAATAACTAACGCTTACATTATCCGCAAGCGTTTCCAAGACCAGCCTATACAGCAAGGCTTACACAAATTCTTAGACTTCAACGGCACAATAATGACGGACTCTGGCGCTTACCAAATCCTCGTTTATGGCAACATAGACACCACGCAAGAAGAAATAATCACATATCAAGAGCAGATAGACACGGACATCGCCACAATCTTGGACATTCCAACAGGCTGGAAAGTCACTAAGGCACATGCACAAAACACAGTAAAAGAAACACTAAAACGCGCCAAACAGCTTTTCAAAACTAAAACCCGCAACGACATCCTCTGGGTTGGTCCAGTCCAAGGCGGCAAACACCTAGACCTTGTGGCTAAATCTGCCCGCGAAATGAGCAAATTACCCTTTCAAATTCACGCTTTAGGAAGCCCAACAGAAGTCATGGAAACCTACCGCTTCGACGTGCTCGTAGACATGATAATGACAGCGAAAATGAACCTGCCCGCCGACAGACCCTTACACCTTTTCGGCGCTGGACACCCATTCATGTTCGCATTAGCAATAGCCCTCGGATGCGACTTCTTTGATTCCGCAGCCTACGCCATATACGCCAGACAAAACCGCTACATGACAGAAAACGGCACGCACCACCTAAACGAACTAGACTATTTCCCATGCACATGCCCAAAATGCGCATACACGACGCCAAAACAAGTGCTAAAGCAACCGCAAAAAGAAAGAGAAGTCTTCCTTGCAGAGCATAATCTCTACGTCTGCGCGGCAGAACTGAAACGCGTAAAACAAGCCATAAAAGACGGACGCCTCTGGGAACACCTTGAAATGCGAGCCCACGTCCACCCCTCACTGCTCCAAGCATTAAAACAATTAAAGAAATATGAAGAGTTCATCGAAAAACACAGCCCAACAACAAAACCAAGCGGTTTATTTTTCTTCAACTCCATCGGACTCGCAAGACCAGAAATAGTCCGCCACAGAAAACGCTTAACAGAAAGATACACGCTACCCAAAAACGCAAAAACCCTTCTGCTCGTGCCGCAAACACGAACAAAACCCTTTCACAAATCACCAGAATTCAAACAAATCCAAAGAAGGCTCAGCGAACACCTAAAGGATGCACACGTCTGTTTTTACGCTGCACCTTTCGGCGTAATCCCAATCGAGCTTGACGAAGTTTACCCGCTCTCACAACATGAAACCGCCATGCCACTCAACAAGGAAACAATAGAATACGTCGCAAAGCAAATCGCAGACTACATCCAACGCACAAACTACAAAACCGTCATGCTAATAAACGACCAACAAAACTGGAACAAAACTATATTAAAAACGTGCAAAAAAGCCTGCAAACAAAAACAAATCACACTCAAAACCTTAGACACAGGAGAACTTCGACTCAGCCAACAACCTAAACCCTAACCACAGTTTCAACCTATAAATAAGGGGGGCTATACCTTTTACCAAACACCTACTTCTTCATCAAATACTCATGAATCGCTCTCGCCGCTTTCTTACCCGCACCCATAGCACTAATAACAGTCGCCTCACCCGTCACAATATCCCCACCCGCATAAACACCCTCAAGACTTGTCTTGCCATTCTCATCCGCAACAATCGTACCCCACTTCGTCACCTGCAACCCTTCCGTGGTACGCTGAATAATCGGGTTAGGCGTTCTCCCAATCGCAACAATTACCGTGTCAGTATCCATAACAAACTCGCTGCCCTTAACAGGTACTGGTCTACGCCTACCACTATCATCCGGCGGACCCAACTCCATGCAGATACACTCCATCTGCTTAACCCAACCCTTCTCGTCGCCGATAAACCGCAAAGGTGCAGCCAAAAACTTACAGATTATACCTTCCTCTTCCGCGTTCTCAATCTCTTCTTTCCTTGCTGGCAACTCCTCCCTCGAACGCCTATAAACAATGCAAACTTCCTCAGCACCCAAACGCAAAGCAGAACGCGCACTGTCCATGGCTACGTTGCCGCCGCCAATAACAACCACGTGCTTCCCAATGCGAATAGGCGTGTCATAGCATGGAAACGCATAAGATTTCATAAGGTTAACACGAATCAGAAACTCGTTCGCACTATAAATCCCACCCAAATCCTCACCAGGCACATTCATGAACGCTGGCAAACCCGCACCCGTTCCAATAAAAACCGCCTCAAAACCCCTCTCCTTCAACAACTCCGGAATCGTGTAAGTCCGCCCAACCAAAAAGCCAAGCTTAAGCTCCACACCCAACCGCTGAATGTAATCAACCTCCGCCTGCACGATACTCTTCGGTAAACGAAACTCCGGAATGCCATAAACCAAAACGCCACCAGGCAAATGCAAAGCCTCAAAAATCACCACTTTATGCCCAAGCTTAGCTAAATCCGCGGCAACCGTCAAACCAGCAGGACCAGCACCAATAACTGCAACGCGCTTGCCAGTCGGCTTCGCAATTTCTGGAATCTTGAAGCCACGTTTTCTTTCCCAATCAGCCAAAAACCGTTCCAAACGCCCAATACTAACTGGCTCACCAACCTTTCCAACAACACACTTCATTTGGCACTGTTCTTCCTGAGGACAAACACGCCCGCAAATGGCTGGCAGAGAGTTTTTCTCCTTAATCTTCGCTATCGCTTCCTCATATTTGCCTTCACGCAACAATTTGATAAAAGCTGGAATTTCAATCTCCACCGGACAGCCGCTAATGCACTGCGGTTTTGGACACTGCAGACAACGGTTTGCTTCTTCAAGCGCTTGCTCTTCCGTGTAACCTAAAGCAACCTCGTTAAAATTTCGCCTACGCTCTTCAGGCTTCTGCTTAGGAATCGGCACGGCTTCCTTCTTAATCTTGGGTTTAGGCTTACTTTCCGCCACAATGGCAACCTCCATGCAGCTCCCATAAAAGCGAGCTTAAACGCTCTTCTGGCAAAAACATGCGTTGACGCTTAATTAAACCGTCAAAATCCACCTTGTGCCCATCAAACTCTGGACCGTCCACACATCCAAACATCATTTTTCCACCAACAGTAACTCTGCAAACGCCACACATTCCCATGCCATCAACCATAATGGGCGTCAAAGTCACAACTGTTGGAATGCCAAAAGGCTTCGTGATTTCGCTGACGTTCTTCATCATAACAACAGGACCCATAACCACACAGCGGTCAAACTTCTCCTTGGCAAGAACATCCTTCAGAAAATCTAAGCCCTTAAAGCCTTTAGAACCGTCGTCAGTTGCCACGTAAAACTCGTCGCTTAACGCTTTCATCTCATCCTCGTAGAAAAGCAAATCCTTAATTCGTGCACCAATAACCGTGACAACACTGTTACCCGCATCACGTAACGCCTTAACTTGCAAACGCATAGGCGCAATCATCACACCGCCTGCAACACACAAAACCCGCCCAAAAAGTTTAATCTCTGAAGGATTGCCAAGCGGACCGGTAATATTCCATACACTGTCGCCTTCCTTCAAAAGTCCCAGCTGCTTAGTGGATTTGCCAACTTCGTTAAAAACGAAAGAAATCGTCCCTTTTTTCGCGTCGTAATCAGCAATGGTAAGCGGAACACGTTCGCCTTTCTCGTCAACAATCACGATAATGAATTGTCCAGGTTTAGCCTTTTCAGCCATTTCTGGAGCGTAAACCTCAAACAACTTAATCTTTGGAGCTAACTCTTCATTCTTCAAAATCGTATACATCCATTAAGCCTCCACATTCACCAGTTTCAAAGGCGGCAAAGCCGTAATCTGTTTCCAAAACTCATCCAACTTTTGGTTAAAGTCACCCACACACCTTGGAGACGCTTCAAAAAGCATAAAACGCTCCTGCAAACCCGTCTTCCTCAAAGCATCCTTCAGCACTGCCATGTTTCTTTCCGCCGTGTCACGCCCTTCTTGCAGTTTGCAGTCTTCTGCAGAGCACACGACCGCCATTACGCCGTCAAAGCCGTTCTGCAAAGCGTTAACAACATGCACTGGGTCAAGCGCCTTAAAACATGGAACCTCCAAGACTATAGCATTTCGCTTCTTGAAAAGCTCGCTTTCAGGGTCATCTAAAGCTTTAAACTCTGACCACTGACAACTAAACACCAAGATAACTGGTGCTTTGCCTTCAGCCTTCAGTTTTTTTGCAGATTCTTCATAACGCTTCAGAACATTTTCAAACTCGAAACCTTTAACTTGAATAGCGTGATGTGGACAAACAAGCTGACAAGCACCGCAGCCCATGCAGTAATCGTAAAGTATTTTGGGAGTCGCGAAAGGTTCCGCTTCAATGGCGGCGTATGGGCATATGAAAACGCATTTGTCGCAGCCTACACATTTTTCGGTTTCGTAGATAACCTTCCGAGAATACTTCACAACCTTTACGGCGTCTTTGCTGAAACCTAACTGTTCAAGCACGTTTTTGCTCAAAAGAAGCCGTCTCGTGTTAATCTTAGTGCCTTCCTTAAAACGGCAGAATGCATCTTCACATTGAACCGAAACAACATTTTTAATGCCAGATTTTAAAACTTTAAAAATGAATTCTGTGGGAACACGCCCAGAACACGGCAAACGTAAAGGAACATAATCTTTGACGCTTAAGCCTTGCTCAGCCAAGATTTCTTCAACTTCACACGTTGAAGGTGAGTTTCCACGGCACATCAGAACAAGCGTGTCGCTCTTAGCCTTTTTCCGCACGCAATCCACGTAATCTACTAGCGTATTGTAATCATAGTAAACCATTTCAATTGCAAAAACTGGACAAGCACTATAGCATATACCGCAGACTTGGCATTTCTGTATGTTTATCTCAACTTTGCCTGTCTCAGCATCCCGTGTTATAGCTTCATATGGACAGACTGAATGACAAATTGAACAGCGGCTACAATAATCTTGATTGATGGTTACTGCAGCAACGCATTTTTCATTCATCCCGACACTTCTCCAATGCCAACTATTTTCAGTTCCTTAACGTGTCATCTGCGCTTAGAAATCTTCAAAATAGATTCGGAACGATATAATAGTTTTGCAGCATTCCCTATTTTTTGTAATATGGTCTTTTAATGAAACCGTAAGCTTCTAACGCAGCCGTTATGCCCTGACCAACAGCTGCCCCAACCTGCTTAACGGGATGATTTGTAACGTCTCCTGCAGCGTAAACTCCAGAAACATTGGTGCGCTGGAAAATGTCGATTTTAATGTAGCCATCTTCGTCAACTTCAACACCAGCCTCCCTTGCCAATTGACTATTTGGGTCCTCGCCGACTTGGATAAAAACGCCATCGATTGCCATCTCTCGAGTTTCGCCATTTTGATTATTAAACAATATCACTTTTGCAACCAGCTTTTCGCCTTGAATTTCCTTCAATTCAGTATTCCATAAGATTTCAATGTTCTTTTTCGCAACCAAATCTTTAACAAGAGCTTCTTCAGCGCGAAATTCGCTTCTGCGATGAGCAATTTTAACTTCAGACGCAAGTCCTGCAAGATATAAAGCAGTCATAACCGCGGAGTTTCCACCACCAACTACAAGAACACGTTTACCTTTGAACAATGGACCGTCACAGATTCCACAATAGCTTACACCTCTTCCGCGAAACTCCTTTTCGCCTGGAACGTTGAGTTCGCGATAATGTGAACCAGACGCAATAATAACCGCGTTTGCCTCGTAAACTGCTCTGCTGGTTTTCACGATTTTCTTCTCGCCTTTAAGGTCCAAGCCAATTACGCTTTCGAATTCACGGATTATCACGCCTGTGCTTCTGCAATGCGCTGCCATCTTCTGCGCCAGTTCCATTCCATTTATGCTTTGGAATCCTGGATAATTCTCGATTAATGGGGCATCTGCAGCGGTGCCTCCAGCCATCTTTCCTTCTAAAATTAGCGTTTTTAAGCCGCTTCTTGCGCCGTAGATTCCAGCGGCAAGTCCAGCCGGACCGGCACCGATGATTATCAATTCCCAGTTTTCCATGTGTATTTCCCGAGAGCAATAGTCTGAAGGTTGTGGTTTATGAAGTCTTCGCAGAGGTCACGTTGGTTGTTTTGGTTTTACGGCGTAGACTTTAATGCTTGCGACTGAGCTGGCACATTCTTTCGCTTCTTCCAAAGATATGTCATAATCTTTCATGATGGCTTCTGTGGATGGGTTATTAATCACGAAATCTATTGGGAAATGCGCTTCTTCAACTACCTTTACGTCTTGAAAGCCTACGTTTTTGATTACTTCGAGGTATTGTTCTTTCATAACTGCTCCGGAAATGCAGCCAACATACGCTTGTTCGTTTTCCTTTATCTTTTTAGGCAACTCTTTCAGCAAGACAATGTCAGAAATCATCAATCTTCCGCCAGGCTTTAGCACTCTGAAGGCTTCTTCGAAAACTCTCTTTTTGTTTGGTGAAAGGTTAATGACGCAGTTTGAAATGATAACGTCGACAGTGTTGTTTGCAGCTGGAAGATTTTCAATTTCTCCAAGCCGAAACTCCACGTTTTTATATCTGCCCTTTCTGCAGTTTTCTCTTGCCTTGTCAATCATTTCAGGCGTCATGTCAACACCGATGACGCGTCCTTTTTCTCCAACTTTTTTTGCGGCGAGAAAACAGTCAAGTCCACCGCCAGAACCAAGGTCAAGAACTGTTTCGCCTTCCTTAAGCGATGCAAGCGCTACGGGGTGTCCACATCCAAGACTGAAAGCGGCACCTTCAGGAATTGTTTCCAGTTCTGCTTTGCTATAGCCAATTTTCTCATAATTCTCATTACATTCCGAATTGCAGCAGCAAGATTCTCTTTTAGCTGCTTTAGCGTAGCTTTTCCTTACAATCTTTCTAATTTCTTCTTCTTTCACGTCAACCACTTCCTGTTTGAAAAATATCTTTCAACATGGGTCCAAGCATATTCTTTATTGTGTTTCCAAGGTCTTCGGATTTGACCAACATGAAGCAGCATATTTCGCCGTCACGTTCGCATCCTATGACTGCCAATTTGTCATTTGGTTTCAGTTTGGCTTTTTCTCTCAAGTCTTTTGGTAGAACGATTTGTCCTTTAGAATCGACTGTAACTACCGCGTCGACTTTGCAGCATCCAACATTGCGAGTCATATTGTTCACTCGTGAGAAATGGTAGTCGACATATTTAGACTTTTTGGAAAATTCAGAATTTTCTGAAATATCCAACTATAAGATTACAAAAGAGAAACTAAATCGCCAAAGCAAGCAGTTCCGCTACGTCCATTATTTGAATTTTACCCTCATTTCCAGTCGTCTTAACAGCATCTTCAATAGTCAGTAAACAGAATGGACACGCCACAGCCAAAATCTCCGCTCCAGCCTCAACAGCATCCTTAACTCGGATTTCTGCTAAGCGCGGACCTGGAATGTCAACCCAAAGTCTTCCGCCACCACCTTCACAGCATAGGCTTCTGGCTCTTGAGCGGTCAAACTCTATTAGTTTAACTCCTGGCACGCTTTCGATGACTTTGCGTGGTTCTTCGTATATGTTGTTCTGTTTTCCGAGGAAGCATGGGTCGTGATAGATTACTTTTTTGTTGACCTCTTTTGTGAAGATTAGTTTTTTCTCGTCAATCAACTTCACAAGCAGTTGCGTGTGATGTTGCACTTCAACGCTTGTTTGGTTATATCTGTTTTTGAACGCGTGAAAACCGTGAGGACAGCTTGTGACAGCTTGCTTTACGTTGTATTTGTTGAAAATTTTCATGTTCTCTTCAACAAGGAATTCGAATAAGCCTTTTTCGCCCATGCCGTAGACTTCGCTTCCGCAACAGGTTTCCTCATCGCCTAACACGCCAAAGTTTAACCCTGCTTTCTGGAAACACGTCACGAGGCTTTTGGCTACGTTTTGGATTCTTGGGTCATAGGCTGACGTGCAACCAACATAATAGAGAACTTCTGCGCCTTGGGAAACATGTTTAAGATTCAAGCCTTGACTCCATTCTGAACGTTTGTTGCGTATTCTTGCCCAAGGGTTGCCATTTTTGAATATGCTTTCTAATGCATCGCGAATTGTCGGTGCGATTTGTCCTTCTTCAACAGCCATGCTGCGAATGTCGATTAAGAATTCATATGGGTTTATCTCTTTTGGGCATCGTACGCCGCATGTGGAGCATGTCGTGCAACTCCACAACTCATTCTGTGGATGAATCGTCAACTTGCCAAGCGTGGCAACCTCGCGCATGTACTTTCTAACATTTAGGTTAGCTTTTCTTGCTACTGGGCAGCTTCCAGTGCATGTTCCACATTGTATGCATTCGAGAAGTTTGTGTTTCTGCGTGAGTTCTTGAGCGTTCATGTTCAACATCACTTTTAACTAAATGGGGGCATAAGATTTTTAATAAGTGTTTTCCCTTGTATCATCTAAAACGTATCATGGAAAGCGGAGATTGTCCAGAATGGAGAAGAAAACGCCGAGAATCGGCATTTTCGTCTGTGAATGTGGCGGGAACATAGGCGATGTTGTGGACGTTAAAGTGGTTGTTGAGGCAATTAAAAGTTGGGAAGGCGTAGCGGTAGCCAAATATCACAAGTATTTGTGCTCTAAACCAGCTCAAGAAATGATTATTGAAGCCATAAAAAAAGAGAATTTGGACAGAGTTGTAGTCGCTAGCTGCACGCCACGTATGCACCTTGCTACTTTTCAGAGCGTGCTGGAAAGAGCTGGATTAAATCCGTACATGCTCGAGTTTGTGAATATTCGAGAGCAAGATTCTTGGGTTATGGGTCCACACCCATCGCAAGAAGCTACAAACAAAGCGATAAGCTTGATTAGAGGTGGTTATGAGCGGAGTAAGGAGCTTGAGCCTTTAGAAACTATAAGCGAGAAGGGTTCGCGGGAAATTCTCATTGTGGGCGGTGGGATTGCTGGGATTACGGCTGCGCTTGAGCTTGGTTATTTGGGTTATAAAGTTCACCTTGTAGAGCGTAAGCCGAGTATTGGCGGGAACATGGCGAAGTTGACGAAGGTTTTTCCAACTTTGGATTGTGCCCAGTGTATTTTGACGCCGAGGATGGCTGAGGTTGGGAGGAACCCGAATGTTAATTTACTTACTTATGCTGAAGTGCAGGAAGTTAGTGGGCGTCCTGGCAATTACAATGTTAAAGTGTTTATGAAACCTCGTGGTGTTGACGTTCAGAAGTGCAGAAGCTGCGGTGTGTGCGTGAAAGTTTGTCCGATTTCTGTTCCGGACGAGTTTAATGAAGGTTTGTCGAAGAGAAAGGCGGCTTACATTGAATTTCCACAGGCTGTTCCGTCTGCTTACGCGATAGATTTTGAGGCGTGTAACAAATGCAGAAAATGTGAGCAGCTTTGTCCTGCTAAAGCCATAAACATAGATGATGCTGGTCAAACCGTTGAGTTGAAAGTTGGCGGCATAATTTTGGCTACTGGTTATCAGCTTTATGATGCGCGTAAATTGGAGACTTTTGGTTATGGCGTTTACAAAGACGTTATAACAATGATGGATTTGGAGCGGCTCGTTTCTGCAACTGGCCCAACTGGCGGGTATGTTAAGCGTGCGGATGGTAGTGATGTTAAGCGTGTGGCGATTGTTTTGTGTGCGGGTTCGCGTGATAAGAAGTATATTCCTTATTGTAGTCGCATTTGTTGTATGTACGCGTTGAAGCAAGCTTTTGTTTTGAAGAAAATGTTGGGTATTGACGTTACAATTTATTATACGGATATTAGGGCGACTGGAAAGGGCTACGAGGATTTGTATTGGCGTGATCAGGAAGCAGGTGTTACTTTTATTCGTGGAAAAGTGGCGGAAGTTTTCAAGAATAACAGCAACGGTAAGCTGATTGTTCAGGCTGAGGACACGTTGACTGGCGAGGTTGGCGAAGCGGAGTTTGATATGGTTGCTTTGGCGACGCCGATGGTTCCGCCGGCTGGGTTGAAGGAGCTTGCGGATAAGATGAAGGTTTCGATTGGCGAGGACGGTTTCATAACTGAGAAGCATCCGAAGCTTGACCCTGTTGATTCGCTTGTTACGGGAATTTATGCTTGTGGTTGTGCTTTGAGTCCGAAGGATGTGCGGGACACGGTTAGTGATGGTTTGGGGGCTGCTGCTAAGGCTGCTTTGTTTTTGAAGAGTGATTACGTGACGACTAGTCCTGAAAAGGCGTTTGTGATTGCGGATTTGTGTAATGGTTGTCAAGCGTGTGTGCCTGTTTGTCCAGTTAATGCGATAGCTATGGTGGATGGTAAAGCGAAAATTGACCCGTTTCAGTGTATTGGCTGTGGTGCTTGTATTCCAGTTTGTCCGCAGGAGGCGATTGATTTCAAGAATTCGACGAGTAGGCAGATTTTTGCGCAGTTGCGTGGTGTGCTTGCGGATAAGGCTGTTAGCGAAGTGCGGGTTGTGGCGTTTGTGGATAAGAATGTTGGTTATACGGGTATGGACTTTTTGGGTTTGGACAGGGCGAATTATCCAGAAAACATAAGGATTGTTGCGGTTCCTTCTACGGCTATTTTGGGTAAGAAGCATTTGTTGAGCGCGTTTGCTTTTGGCGCGGATGGCGTTTTGGTGATTGAGGGCAGCGAGGAGATTGATGAGAAGTTTACGAAGAAGCGGATGATTGAGTTGGGTCGGGAGTTAGCGCAATTTGGCGTTGAGAGTATGCGTGTGCGGTACAGTTATGTGCCCTTGCCGGTTTACAAGAAGGCTGCAGAGTTGTTTTCGATGTTTACGGATAGGATTAAGAAGTTTGGACCTTTAGCGGAAGATAAGCGGAATGCGATAAGGCAGAAGTTGAATGTTTAGATGTTGTGTTCTCTTCTGTGCTTCGCGGAAGTTATAGCCCCCCTTATAAATAGGTTGAAACTGTGGTTAGGGTTTTGTGGTGAATTGTGTGTTTTTAATGTGCGCTATATTGATTGGATATTTTAATGAAAAAAATGGAGTGTGTTATTGTTTTCTTTTTCTTTTGTAGGCTACGGTTGGCAGTAGCGTTGCTGGGGTGAGTAACAGCATAAGCGTTGGAAGCGTGTATTCTGGGATGACGTGGTATGACAATGCGAATCCCATTCCTTCCGTTGTTCTTATGTTGTTGGCGTTGTCTTCTGCTATGATTATGTAGGTTATGGTTGTGCAGTATGGGAAGGCTGGTATTGTGGTGTTCCAGATGTCTGATATGTAAAACTCCATTGTTTGGGTGAACCATGTTCCATTTCCCGTAGTATAGTTTAATGTTACCTGTTTTACTCCGCTTTGGTCGTCTGTTACGTTGGCGAAGACTATTACCGTGTCAGTTGGATACACATTGTTTTTGTCTGGTTGTTGGTAAACATCGTTTATTGAGGGTGGGGTTGAGTCTGTTTCTATTTTGAATAAGTATAGGCTATCGTAGCCCGGTTCTGCCATGGCTACTGTTGTGCCGGCTGTGGACATTGAAACCATTTTTGCAAGTTCCGGCAGTGTAATATTGCCTATGATGTTGCTGTCTGCCGTTAGGAAGTAGGCTGAGTAATCACCTGACAAGGGGTCCATGGTTGGAACTGCCATTATGCTTCCGTCTTTGCTTATTGCCACATCATAAATGTTTATTTCAGTTAGGTTGACCCAGTCTTCGGTTTGTGTTCCTTCGCGTGTTCTGGCGTTTGCCCAGTAATGCACGCTAGTTAGGTTGATGGGATGGGTTCCTCGTCTATTGCTGCTACTGCGTAACCATCATCTGACAGTGCTAGTTCCGTTATTAAGTTGGGTAGTTGACTCTGTGACATCCATGTTGGCGATGGAGTTCCTTCGAGCGTGTCTGCGTCTTTGAAGAAGATTACAAATCCGCCTTCGAAGCTTGTTCCACCACCTGCTACATATTTACCGTTTGGTGAGATGTGAACAGTGCGGTAGTCGCTTACGCCTGCCGTGTAGGTCCATGTTGGGGTTTGGTCTGACCCTGTTCGTGTTGTGCATCCGGCGTAGTACCATATGCTTATGCCTGTTCCGCCTACTACCGTGTAGTTGCCGTTTGCCGACATATCCAAAGTGCCCCTCTCTACTGGGCCTGGACCCATGCCGATGCTTGTCCATGTCGGCGTGGTTTGGCTGCCGGTTCTTTGAGTTGACTGGTTAAAGTAATGCAGGTAGCCGTTGGTGTCGCCTGCTACGACGTAGTCGCCGTCAGCCGATATCGCCACGGATAGGAGCGTGTCTGCTTCTGGCTGGTAGGACCATATTGGGTTTGGGCTGTCCGCGTCAAAATAGTATAAGCCGGTGTCATTTACTGCGGCTAGGTAGTTGCCGTCGGCTGAAACTGCTACGTCGTGTACTTGCATGGGGTTTGTCCATAAGAGTTGTATGGTTGTTTTTGTGGCGTTTGCCGGGTTTGTTGAAATGAATTTCATGTATAGTAGAGTGGATAGCAGTATTGCTAGTGTTAGGGTGAGAACGATTTTTCTTTTCATAACACATCATTCCAGTATCTTTCGCACGATTGATTTTTAATACTTGCGCATGTTAACCCACTTGCTTTCAGTCCTATTCTGAATAATCTATTGTTAAGTGCAAAAAGAAACAAGTTCTTCAAGTGAAAGTTGTAGTGTTAAGTCGCAAAGTTTTAATTTCTGCTATCGACTCACCAATTATCTGGATGGTTATCGGTCTTGGTTACCTTACATCTTGACAAGATTTTTAACCCCCAAAGCGTCGCCATAATCGGCGCAAGCGACGAAGAAGGCACAGTCGGCTATGCGCTAATGAAAAATTTTACCCAACTTGGTTTTGAAGGCAAAGTCTACCTCGTTAACATTCGCAAACCTGAAATAATGGGTTTAAAGGCTTACCAGTCTGTTGACCAAATCCCAGAAACAGTCGATTTGGCTGTTATTGCCACTCCAGCCAAAACAGTCCCAGACGTAGTCGAACAGTGCGGCAAAGCTGGAATAAAAGGCATAATCATAATCAGCGCGGGCTTCAAAGAAATTGGCGCAGAAGGCAAAGCCTTAGAAGATAAAATAACCGAAATAAAACGCAAATACGGCTTACGCATCATCGGACCAAACTGTTTAGGCATAATCCGCCCAAGCATAAACTTAAACGCAACTTTCATAAGCAAAATGCCTAAACCCGGCAACATCGCCTTCATCAGCCAATCCGGCGCCCTCGGCGCAGCAATACTTGACTGGGCAATCCACGAAAACATAGGCTTCAGCAACTTTGTCTCAGTCGGCTCAATGATAGACGTAGACTTCGGCGACCTCATCGACTACTTCGGAACAGACCCAAAAACCCGCAGCATCCTCATGTACATAGAAGGCATAACAAACGCACGAAAATTCCTAAGTGCAGCCCGCCACTTCGCACGCACTAAACCCATAATCGTAGTAAAAGCAGGCAAATTCACAGAAAGCGCAAAAGCCGCCGCCAGCCACACAGGCTCGCTCACAGGCGAAGACAACATATACGACGCAGCATTCAAACGCGCAGGCATGGTACGCGTCGAAGAAATCGCAGACCTATTCAACGCCGCCGAAGTTTTAGGCATGCAGCCCCTGCCAAAAGGACCAAATCTCGCCATAATCACAAACGCCGGCGGACCGGGCGTGATGGCTACTGACGCGTTAATAGCAAGAGGCGGAAAACTCGCTAAGCTAAGCCCAAAAACAATGGATTATCTCAACAGCTTCTTACCACCTTACTGGAGCCATGGAAACCCAATCGACATTCTAGGAGACGCTCACGCAGACCGCTACAAGGCGGTTGTTGAAGCCTGCTTAAACGACGAAAATGTGGACGGCATCCTAATCATCTACACGTCTCAAGCCGTGGCTGAACCAGAAGAAATCGCGCAATCCATAGCGGAAGTGGTGAAAAATAGAGACTACCAAAACAAGACAATCCTAACCTCCTTCATGGGACGAGGTTCCGTAGAAACCGCGAACAGCATCCTAAACCAAAACAGCATTCCAACATACAGTACACCAGAACAAGCAATCAAAACCTACCTCTACATGGACAACTACAAACGCAATCTGGAACTAATCTACGAAACGCCAGAAGAGCTTCCAGTCGACGCATCTCCGCCAAAGCGTCCAATAATGACCATAATTCGAAACGCCGCGATAGAAAATCGTGAACTCCTAAACGAAGCTGAGGCTAAAAAGCTACTCGAATACTACGAGTTTCCAGTAGTAAAAACAATGGTTGCCAAAACACCAGAAGAAGCGGTCTCATGCGCTTCACAAATCGGCTACCCAGTGGTTCTAAAAATTCTCTCACCACAAATAACCCACAAAACAGACGCAGGCGGCGTAATCCTCGACCTAAAAAACGAAACCGAACTCCGAGAAGCCTACGAAACCATCATAAAAAACGCCAAAGCCTACAACCCCAACGCTGAAATCCAAGGCGTAACGGTTCAAAAAATGATAAACAAACGAGGCTACGAAGTGATACTCGGCGCCAAAACCGACCCGCTCTTTGGACCAGTAATCCTCTTCGGCATGGGCGGTGTCGGCGTGGAGCTTTTCAAAGACTTCTCCTTGGAACTGCCACCCTTGAACCAGACACTGGTGAGGCGGATGATGGAAGAAACCAAAGTATACCAGCTTCTAAAAGGCTACAGAAACGTTCCACCAGCCAACATCAAACTCCTCGAAGAAATCATCGTGCGCTTCTCCCAACTGCTCATCGACTTCCCACAAATAAAAGAAATCGACATCAACCCGCTCTTCATAAACGAAAAAGACGCCTGCGCCATAGACGCACGCATACTCATAGACAAAGAACGCGTCTTCCAAAAAATCGAGCCCCACCAACACCTGGTCATAAGTCCATATCCCAAAAAATATGAGACTCTGTGGCGAATGCGTGACGGACGCACAGTACTCCTGAGACCAATAAAACCAGAAGACGAACCCTTATGGCTGGAAATGTTCCAAAACTTCAGCGAAGAATCCATACGCTACCGCTTCTTCCAAATAATCAAAGACACACCGCACGAAATGCGAGTACGCTACTGCAACATCGACTACGACCGCGAAATCGCCATAATCGCCGAACTAACCGAAGAAGGACGCAGAAAAATCCTAGGCGTCGTCCGCGTCAGCATCGAACCAGACGGAAAAGCCGGCGAAATCGCGTTTATAATCGCAGATCCATATCAAGGATTAGGCTTAGGCACAAAAATGGTTGACTACACAATCGACATATGCAAGGACATGAAAATCGAAACGCTATACGCGATAATGTTGCCGGACAACCACCGAGCCATTAACCTAACGCGCAAAATGGGCTTCACGCTGAAGTACATGGAAGACGGCACAGTCAAAGGCACGCTTAACCTCAAAGAAGAAGAAACCGCCAAATGCAAAGAACCGAAGATCATGGAACAAACACCAGAGCAAGCAAAGCCTCAATCTGAACAAGTTGAACAGAAAGAAGCGAAAAACCGCGAAGCAACGATTGCCTAAAAACGCGCCAACCTTTAAATTAAGCTTAACGCATGGAGCTTAACAATCATTTTTCTATTTACTAATGGCTAAATTTAAATTATAGAAGCTGCAATTATCATATTCTTTCATCAAAATAACCCCAAACAGGTGACAAAATGAACAAGCTTAAAGTTGCCTTCTATTGGGCTGCAAGCTGCGGAGGCTGCGAAATTGCAGTTTTAGACATTAACGAGAAAATCCTTGATGTCATACAAATCGCTGACATTGTTTTCTGGCCAGTAGCCATGGACATAAAATACAAAGACGTCGAAGCCATGCCAGACAAAAACATAGACGTTTGCTTCTTCAACGGCGCCATAAGAACAGAAGAAAACGAACACATGGCAAAACTTCTAAGAAAAAAATCGAAACTTCTCGTGGCTTTCGGTTCATGCGCCTGCGACGGATGCGTAATAGGACTAGGAAACCTCTGGAATAAAGAAAAAATCTTCGAACGCGCTTACTTTGAAACTCCGTCAACTAAAAACCCTCAATCCGTAACCCCTCAAACTCACCTCAAAATAAAAGAAGGAGAACTTGAACTACCAAAATTTTACGACACTGTGAAAACTTTAGCTCAAACTGTAGAGGTTGACTATTTCTTATCTGGATGTCCACCGCCAATACCCAGCATACTCCAAGCCTTCGAAGCAATCGCAAGCGGCAAACTCCCGCCAAAAGGCTCAAGCCTCCTCCCGACAAAGGCAGTCTGCGACGAATGCCCAAGAGAAAAGAAAGACCGAAAACTCCACGAAATAAAAAGAATCTACGAAATAGAAGATGACTTCAAAACATGCTTCTGGGACCAGCAAGTAATATGCATGGGACCCGCAACACGCGCAGGCTGCGGCGCACAATGTCCCAAAGTGAACATACCTTGCACTGGCTGTGGTGGTCCAGCACCACGCGTAAGCGACCAAGGAGCCGCAGCGATAAGTGCTCTGGCATCCATAGCCACAGACCCAAGCGTTATTGAAAAGATTGTTGACCCCGTTGGAACTTTCTACAAGTATTCTCTTGCCAACTCGATATTGCGGAGGAAGATAATGAAATGAAAGAAATAGTAATAAACCCAATCACTCGACTTGAAGGGCACGGAAAAATAACCATATTCCTAAACGACAAAGGCGACGTGGAAAACGCTTACTTCCAAGTTCCAGAACTCAGAGGCTTCGAAAAGTTCTGCGAAGGAAGAAGAGCCGAGGACCTGCCCATAATAACCACGAGAATCTGCGGTGTATGTCCAGTTGCTCATCACATGGCAAGCGCCAAAGCCCTAGACGCAGCGTTTAACGTGGAACCAACAGAAACAGCCAAAAAACTAAGAGAGCTAGAGTATGTCGCCTACTACATTTACGACCACATCTTACACTTCTACTTCTTAGGCGGTCCAGACTTCGTTGTTGGTCCAGACGCTCCACCAGCAAAAAGAAACGTTCTCGGCGTAATAGAAAAGGCTGGCTTAGAAATCGGCAAAGAAGTCATTAAGCATAGGGCTTATGGACAAAAGATAACTGGCATGCTCGGCGGAAGACCTACCCATCCAGTGAGCGCTTGCGTGCCGGGCGGAATCGCTAAGGCTTTGTCTGAGGAAGAGCGGCGAGAAATAGAAACGATGATTAGAAGCTGCGTGGAGTTTGCAAAGTTTAGCCTGAAACTCTTTGACGACATAGTTCTCAAAAACGCTGACTACGTGAACCTAATCAAAAGCGAGCCCTACACGCTTAAAACCTATTACATGGGAACTGTTGACAAAAACAACCACGTGAACTTCTATGACGGCAAAGTTCGAGTAGTAGACCCGAACGGGAAAGAATTCGTGAAATTTGCCCCTTCAGAATACTTAGACATCATCGAGGAACACGTTGAACCATGGACATACGTCAAACTGCCATATCTAAAGAAAGTCGGATGGAACGGTTTCATTGACGGAGTGGAAAGCGGCATTTACCGTGTTGGACCTTTAGGCAGATTGAACGCCGCTGAAGGCATGGCAACGCCCTTGGCAAATGAAGAATACAAGAGAATGTACAAAACACTCGGCGGCAAACCCGTCCACGCCACACTAGCTTTTCACTGGGCACGATTAATTGAGCTTTTATACGCTACAGAACGTGCACTGGAGCTGGTAACAGACCCGGACATAACGAAGAAGGACATTAAGAACAAGCCTGGAAAACCCGGAGAAGGCGTCGGCATTGTGGAAGCAGCGAGAGGAACACTTATTCACCATTACATACTTGACGAGAAAGCTTTAGCCAAAAAAGTAAACTTGATAGTGGCTACGACTCACAATGCACCTGGTATTTGCATGTCAATAAAGAATGCGGCAACGGGTCTGATACGCAATGGCAAAGTCAGCGATGGAATATTGAACATGGTTGAAATGGCTTTCAGGGCTTATGACCCATGCTTTGCTTGTGCTACGCACTTTGCTGTTGGCGAGATGCCGCTTGAAGTTGAAATTTACGATAGCGAAAAGCGTTTAGTAAAAAAGTTGAGAAGGTGAGGGATTAAAAATGGAAGAAGTAAAAGTTGGAGTGTTTCTATCCGATTGTGGAAAGCAACTCTCTGAAATACTGGATTTCAAAGCTCTAACAGAACACGTGAAGAAAGTTTCAGGTGTAGCTCTTGTTGTGAAAGGAAACGAGTTCTGGAGAGGCGAAGGACTAAAAACCATCGTAGACGCCATCAAAAGCAAAAAAATAAACCGACTAGTCGTCGCTGAAAGTCTTCCCAAACTGAGTGAAGTCAAAATTGTCAAAGCCGCAGAAGAAGCTGGGCTTAACCCATACCTAGTGGAAGTCATAGACCTCAAAGACCACTGCGCATGGCCACACCGAGACACGCCATCAGAAGCCACAGAAAAAGCTAAAGCTATGCTTTTAGCTGCCATTGAACGTGCAAAACTTCTCGAACCATTGGAGAAACTGGAGTTTCCAGCCGTCAAGTCTGTTCTTGTGATAGGCGGCGGAATCGCTGGGATACAAGCAGCCGAAGATTTGGCTGATTTGGGATTTGAGGTGCATCTTGTTGAGAAAGCTCCGTTTCTAGGCGGTCTAGCAGCTCGCGCGGGAAGATTCTTCCCAACCGACGACTGTGCCATCTGCATACAGTCTCCAGCGTCTGACGTGAAAGCTATAACTCACACTTCAAGAAAATGCGTGTATCGCTCTGGATTTTCCGAAATTCCAAACCTAAACATATTAACCAACTCAAAAGTTGTCAAGGTTGAAGGAACTCCTGGAAACTACAAGGTTACGGTTGAGAAGAAACCACGCTACGTTGATGAATCTAAATGTGTTCGCTGTGACCTTTGCACGACAGTTTGCCCGGTAGAGGTGCCAGATGAATATAATGCGAAGCTGAAAACACGAAAGGCAATTTACATAAACACTCCGCCGGTTCATCCGCCAGTCTACGTAATCGACGAAAGTGCTTGTAAATTCCAAGAATGCGCTAAATGTGTTGAAATCTGCCCTACAAAGGCTGTTAAGCTAAACCAAAAAACCGAGAAGGTAACGCTCAACGTCGGCGGAATAATTGTTGCAACAGGCTTCCAAGAATACAACCCAAGCGTGATAAAGGAATATCACTACGGCGAATATCCCGACGTAATAACAAACCTTGAACTCGCAAGAATGATTGACGGTTTCGGACCTACAAACGGCGCAATCATCAAACCCTCAGACAGAAAACCTGCTAAAAGAATAGTTTTCATCCAATGTGTTGGTTCACGTGACCGCCGATGGAATCCGTGGTGCTCAAGCATATGCTGTATGATATCTTTGAAGAACGCAATGCTGATTAAATCTGCTTATCCAGACACGGACATTACAATTTGTTACATCGACATCAGAACCACTGGAAGAGAACATGAATACTACTACGAAAAAGCCAGAGAAATGGGAATCAAATTCGTTAAGGGCAGACCCACTGAAATTTCACACGACCCTGACGGAAACATCTTAATCGTTGATGTTGAAGACGCCATCTTGAGAAGATTTTTTGAACTCGAAGCCGACCTTGTAGTGTTAGCTACAGCCATGGTCCCATCAGAAGACACAAGAGAACTTGCCGAAATGCTCGGAATCGAACTTGACCAAGACGGCTTCTTCAAAGAATACAACGCCAAACTGAGACCAACCGAAACCAAAATTAGAGGAATCTACCTGTGCGGAGGCGCAACCTTCCCAAAAGACGCTCCGACAAGCTCTCTGCATGCTCACTCGGCAGCTGTGAAAGCCGCCAAGTTCTTGTCCACGGGCAAGATAATCAAAGACCAACGAACAGCCTTCGTGAATGAAGAGTACTGCGGAGACTGCGAGTTCTGTCCAGTCATTTGTCCATTTAACGCGATAACTCTGGTGCCTAAGGACGAAGACCACTTTGTTGCGCAAGTATCCGACCTCAAGTGCGAAGGATGTGGTATTTGCGTTGGCACATGTCCAGTCAACGCCATAGAACTTCGGCATTCACGACCAAACCAAATGACCGCCCAAATGAATGCATTATTGTCTGTGAACGGAACATCCAAACCGCTGATTCTCGCTATAACCTGTTCAGAATGTGGTCACACAGCCGTGGACTCTTCAGGCATGGCGATGATGCAGTATCCAGCCAACATCAGAGTAATGAAAGTCCCATGCACCGGCATCTTGCAAGTTCACCAGTTCCTACAAGCCTTCAAAAATGGCGCTCAAGGGGTCATGGTTGTAGGATGCAAGACGGACGGTTGCCATTACGAAGTTGGTAGCCAAAAGGCTCAAAAGAAAGTAGACCTCGCAAAAATGTTGCTGAAGGAGTATGGCATAGAACCAGAGCGTCTAGAAATGTTCCATATGGTTTTCATCGAAGGCGACAAATTTGCAGAAGCTGCACGAACAATGACTGAACGACTGGAAAAGTTAGGTCCACTGCAATTAATGTAAGTTATGCAGAAGGAGAAAGTAGGATGGAGCATGAAAAAGAACGAAAAACATCCGAAGCTGCATTTACTGACGAAATAAGAAGCCAATTGGGCGGCGAAACCATTGCTTTATGCTATCAATGTGGAACATGCGCCAGCAGCTGTCCAGTAGCCAAGGTCACCGAACGCTACAATCCTAGAGACGTAATAAGACTATCCTTATTGGGACAGAAACAAGAGGTTCTCTCGAGCGACGCTATTTGGCTGTGCAGCTCATGCTACAACTGTCAAGAAAGGTGTCCACAAAAAGTCGAAATAGCAGACGTTATCTACGCATTGAGAAACATTGCCATCAAAGAAGGACACATCCCCAACATCTACTCAGAATTTGCAGCTGGACTGATGAACGAAGGACGCATAGTTCCAGTATCCAAATTTGTGGAAAAGAAAAGACCAGAATATGGCTTACCACCGCTTAGACCAGCAGGCTTGGACGCGCTGAAAAAGATACTTGCTGCCACAGGATTTGATAAAATGCAGTGGAAGAAGGAAGGAGCGCAATGACAAGCTACGCACTGTTTTTAGGATGCACCATACCTGCTCGTCAGCCGCAATATGAAGCCTCTGCAAGGAAAGCCCTGACCAGACTGGGAATAGGGCTCGTTGACCTGGACAACATGACATGTTGTGCCCCACCGCCGCTACAATCTATAGACACCGAAACCAGCCTAGCAATCGCTGCGCATAACATTTGCTTAGCCGAAGAAGCTGACCTTGACATAGTAACATTATGCACCGGCTGTTTCGAATCCCTAGCCATGGCAAATAACCTGCTGAAAGAAAATTCGAAACTTAAAGCAAGGGTCAACAAAATCTTGTCAAACGCTGGCAAAGAATTCAAAGGAACCAAGGAAGTAAAACATTACTTAAAAGTCTTAATGGACGATGTCGGTTTAGAACGCTTAAAGAAAAACGTCGTCAAAGATTTGAGTAGTCTTAAAGTAGCGTCATTTTCGGGATGCCACCTGTTGAGACCAAGCGCGCTTTTGAAGTTTGACGACCCAGAACGTCCACACATCTTTGATGATTTAATCGAAGCATTAGGAGCAAAAAGCATCTGGTACCGAAACAAACTAAAATGTTGTGGAGGGCTTTTGAGAGGCTATGCCGACGATGTCGCATTGGCTATTGCACGAGATAAAATCGTGAATACAACAAAGGCTGGTGCCGACTGCATCGTTACGCTTTGTCCCTTCTGCTTCTTAACTCTAGACCTTGGACAAATGCTAATAAAATCCACTTACAAAGAAGAATACAACATACCCGTTATCCATTACGCTGAACTTCTAAGCTTAGCGTTAGGAATAGACCCTAAAGAGCTTGCGCTTGACTTCCATAAAATACGATTGGACAAAGTGCTGAACAAAATTGCTTAAAATGCTCTGAAATCAAAAGCTTAAGCCAATTATCCATGTTGTTCTTTCTAGCATCATCATTTTCTTACTTTGCCTTTGGAAAGTGTTAAGAGCGAAGGCTTCTTACTTGTCTGTCGGGAAGAAGAATGAAAGTAGTCGCTTTAAAAGAGCATAAGTGTTACTGTTGTGGAGCAACAATAGGCAAAGGCGAAGAATGCTTTGCTTTCTTCGTCAACCCTTCAGACCCTGAGAAGAGCGAATTTGATGTGGTCTATACCTGTTCAAAATGTTCTGAAGAAGAAGCCTGCAGAGTTAGAATAAGGCGAAAAGGCGCTTCTACACAATAATCGTTTTAATCATTTAGTTGAATTATCCTACAAGTTCTTTGTTTTGGGTATGGTAACTTCTAAAACTTCGTTATTGTTGCATTTAGCTCTTATTTCTTCAATTTGAAGTTCCTTAACAGGCACTTTTAACTTTTGACATTTATCAACACATATTTCTCTTCCATCTTCATCTATGTGGCATTCTTTTTTGCAAATTTCCAACCCGTCAATGTTTGGTTGAAGCGTTACTTTTTGGTCTTTACAGCGGCACTGAATCAAAATTCTAACGTAATTATCCTCTTCGAAAATGTCGATTAAGGGCTCGTCTAGCTGCGGGAGAGGAATCAAGTGTCTATTTATAGGATTTGATTCCATTTGCTCGCTTATTATGTACTTTTTATAAACGAGATGTTCTATTGGCTCAACAGTGATTTCGTTGTTTTCTTCGTTTTCAACAATCTTATTGACTAAAACTTTGCAGAAGATGTCTATATTTCGTAATGCTTCTTCAAAGTCGTTCATGGTGCATGACACACTTTCTATATATACTATTTATTTCTGTTTATATTAACCTTCTCAAGCTAAATATGACGTAATTATGACGCAAAAAGAATGTCAAGTTTTCTTCTTCGCAGTCAATGGCAAAGTCCGCACATGTTTTACTGTTCGAATGATGTTCTCCACTTCCTTACTTGGTTGTTCTAGCGCCCTGTTTATTGCGATGTCTGCTATTGTTGCGCCTTTGTCTGCAATTTTATTCAAGCATGAAATTATTGCTCTCAAATATGGAATTTCAGGAATTTCCCGCATTAGTCTGTCAGACTCTGTTTGGAGTACGTTCTTCATTTCCAGTACGCTGTTTGCAACTTTAAGGTCACGTGTGAAAACGCAGTCCAAAGCTTTCTGGAAAATGGTTTGCGTTAATTCGCTAAGATGATAGATTTTTTCAATAACATTTTTCGGTAATCTGCGGCGATAAACTTCGAGGTCAATGATTTTTTTAGCCATGTCTTCCGAGTAATCCGCAATCAATTCTAAATATTGAAGTATTAAGCGTGTTGCGGGAATGAAGAGCATGTCTGTAGCACCTATTTGTTCTGCAATTTCTGGTTTTTGTTGCGCAGCCAAGAGTAACCGGACCGCCAAATAGTAGATTGTGTCGGCTTCGTCTTCGCGGTTAATTGCCTCAACGGCTAAGGTTTCATTTCCATCCAGAAAGGCTTGCATTGTTTCAGATAATATTGTTGATGAAATTAGAGATAGCCGCCTAATCAGCATGTCAAGTTTGAATTTGGCTGGGTCGACTGAGCATTGCAAAAGAATGTTTTTTGGAGTTTCTTCAAGAATGCCTAAGCCTATTAGTTTGCGGACGATTCTGCGAATTTCGTCGACGTGGGCTTTTCCTATTCTAGTTGAGGATGTTATTCTTATGACGTCGCGTCCCAGTATGTAGCTTCCAACGATTATTCTTTCAAGCAATCCATGCTCGTCGCAAGCGTCAGCGTTTATTATGTATTCTTCTGCTTCTTCTTTTTGTGCTACGTGGCTTGGTACGATTTTTAGTGTGCCGTCTTTTTCTGGCAAGAGGAAGACGAGGTCGCCTGGGTTAATGTTGTTCTGTTTTGCCCATTCGCTTGGTAGCGACACGGTCATTGTTGAATATCCTACTTTTTGCACTTTTCTGCTTTCCAAAAGATTCACCGTTTTTATGGTATTTACTATTGTTTGTTTTTTATATGCCTTACTATATTTTTGCGCTATAGTTACATGTTGCATGGAATTGTATAAAGAGAACGTGCGTTTGGGAAAGTTACTTATGTTTCTTCATTGTTTAGTATAGAATCTTAAATTGGAAGTATGTGTATGGAGAAACCGATTAGAAGTGTTGTGAAGGCGATTTCTTGGAGAATTGTTGCGACTTTAACAACGATACTTTTGGTGGTTATATTTAGCAGAGACCTAGCTTTAGGAACTGTTGTTGGCATTACGGAGCTTGTGGTGAAAACTGTTGTTTACTATGTGCATGAGCGTGTGTGGAACTTGTCAAGTTTTGGCAGAGTAAAAGAGTGAAGTTAACAGCTTGTGAAAGATTATGGAGAATCAGTAAATAACTGTTGCCTATGAGTTAATATGATATTTACTATAAATATAATATATGCATTAAGTATATATCTAATTCTTGCGCTATATATCAATCAGATGTAAAGGAGGTTGATGTAAAATGAATGAAAAAGAAAAAACATCAGAATGGAAGACCGTGAGCCTGAGAACAAAACTGATAAAAGAAATCGAAGAGGCAATCAAAACAGGACGCTATCGAAGCATATCAGAATTCGTGTCTGAAGCCATCCGCCTTCGCTTAGAAGAACTCATGCGCACGCAAGGAATTCCAGCTGAAAAGCGCAAAGAGCTTTTGGTAACCCCAGAACTGTTGCTCTACACACCAAAGCACACGTGGGCGCAAGTCACACCTGAAGGAAACATCCGCGTCGGCGTATCCGACTACGCACAGAGACACTTGAAAGGAATAGCCCATGTCATGACTGAAGCTGTCGGTAAAGAAGTTAACAAAATGGAGCCCTTCGGCGTCGCAGAAACCTGGATGTTCATGTTCGACCTCTACGCGCCAGTCAGCGGCAAGATAACTAAGGTTAACGAGAAACTGAAGAATGAACCGAACATAATTAACGAAGACCCATACGGCGAAGGTTGGATTGTTGAAATAAAACCAAAGAACTCGCTGGTTTTGGAACAGGAACTCAAAAGCCTACTTGGTCCAAGAGAATACAATAAGTGGGTTAACAAATTAGAAGGAAGACTGCGCGAATAGCCCCAACTTTTCCCTTTTTTATTTGTCAATTTTATGTCAATTTTATGTCAAGTTTAATTTAGGTGGCTTAATATATTTGGCGGATAAGGATAGTATTCTACATCAAGCTGGTTTAACAATGACAAGTAGCAGTAACACAAATGTAAAGAGACAACTGCCACCATGCCGCTCAGCCTGTCCAGCACGCGTCAACGTTCAAGGATACGTAGCTTTGCTTCAAAAAGGCAAATTCAAAGAAGCAGTCGAACTCATAAGGCAAGACATGCCTTTTCCCGCCATCTGCGGAAGAGTATGCTTTAGCCCCTGCGAGGATGCATGTGCACGAACAAATGTGGACCAAGCAGTAGCCATTCGCGCTTTAAAAAGGATTGTTGCCGACATAGAACGCGAATATGAAAGAGTAAAACCGAAACCCATACCAAAGAAACACAAAGAAAAAATTGCCGTAATCGGCGCAGGTCCAGCTGGCATAACAGCAGCCTATGAACTTGCAAAACTAGGCTATCCAGTAACTGTTTTTGAACGCATGTCTGAACCCGGCGGCATGATGCGGTATTGCATACCTGATTTTCGCTTGGAAAAATTCGTAGTATTAAACGAGATTGCCTACATCAAAGATTTGGGCGTGGAAATAAAAACTGGCGTGGAATTTGGAAAAGACATCACGATTGAAAGTTTACGGGAGGATGGTTACAAAGCCATCTTTCTAGCCATCGGAACGCAGTTGGGTATGAAATTAAACGTGCCTGGCGAAGATTTAAAGGGGGTCATAAACGCTGTTGACTTTCTAAGAAGAATTGCGCTTGGAGAGCATGTTGAAGTCGGCGAGAAAGTCGCGGTTGTTGGCGGTGGAAACAGTGCAATAGACGCAGCTAGAACAGCGAAAAAGCTAGGCGCAAAAGAAGTCATGATATTATATAGGCGTTCTCGTGAAGAGATGCCCGCTCTGCCTCATGAAGTGGAATTAGCTGAGAAAGACGGCGTCAAATTCCATTTCTTGGTTGCGCCGAAGCAGATTATTGGCGAAGACGGCAAGGTCAAAGCCATTGAATGTCTGCGAATGCGGCTAGGCGAACCGGACGAAAGCGGAAGAAGACGCCCAGTTCCAATAAGCTTCTCTGAACATCAATATGAAGTGGACATGGTAATTCCCGCGCTTGGACAAGTCGCAGAGTCTGCGTGCATACCCAAGGAACTTTTGGATAAAGAAGCAAGAGCGCCATCAATGAAAGTTGACCCATTAACATTAGAAACCAACATGCCCGGAGTGTTTGCGGGAGGCGACATAGCCACTGGTCCGGCAAGCATAATTGAAGCTGTTGGAGCCGGCAAAAGAGCAGCAGTTTCCATTCACCTTTACCTGACTGGGCAAGATTTGCGGAAAGGAAGAGATGAAGCTGTTGAAGAAGTAACGTGGGTTAAAAATTGGGGTTCTCTGAAAAAGAAAGAACGAAGATACGAGCCGCCATTAGAAAAACCGCGTTTGAGCTTTGAGGAAGCGGCTGAATATTTAGAGAAAACAAAGCAGAAGGCAATGTTCGAGGCTTTTCGTTGTTTGGGATGCGGACCATGCGCAGAATGTCTCGCAAGCTTGGAACTCTGTGAAGGCGATAAAGCAGTGGTTGACGAAAACCTCTGTGTAGGCTGCAATGTGTGCGCGGTTGTTTGTCCCTTTGGCGCTGTCAAGAAGGATGAAAGGGAAATTGCCCGAGTAAACGAAGACCTCTGTAAAGGCTGCGGAATATGCGCTACACGCTGTCCAGAACAAGCAATAACGATGAAGAAGATGCCTAACGAGCAAATTATGAGTCTTGCTCTAGCAACAGCGGAGGGACGATAAACATGGAATCAAACGACCCTAAAATTGTTTGTTTCATGTGCAACTGGGCGTTTTGTCAGAACGAAACCGAAGTTCCATCTAATGTAAATGTTGTTCGAATCATGTGCCTTGGAAGAGTAGACCCAGTCATCGTTTTAGACACACTTGCCAACGGAATCGACGGCGTCATGCTCGTGGGTTGCAAGCCGCCGGACTGCCACTATCAAGAAGGAAACCTTCAAGCAGAACGCGCCATAAAAATGCTTACGAAACTTGTCGCATTAACCGGTTTGGAGCCTCAACGAATAAAATTAGTGTGGTTTTCACCATTAGATGAGAAGAACTTCGGGTATTACGCGAAGGAGTTCTTCAAAGAAATCGGAAAACTCGGGTCTTCTCCGTTACAAAGTAAGGATTTAAGTTCAAGGCTTAAGGTTAACATGTTAGCAGCCAAGAACGCCGCTTCAGATTTTCGGTTGAGAGTTTTGCTTGGAAGAGAAAAAGAGCTGACCGAAGGCGTTAATGTTTACGGCGAAAAACTGTCACAAGACGAATTTGACGAGTTGCTAGATGAAATCGTCAAGGAAGAGTTTGTTCGCCACAAAATCTACGTCTTAACCAAAACCAAACCACTCTCCGTGAAGGACTTGGCAGAGATGGTTGAAATGAAACCTGCAGCTGTGTTACGCCAGATTGTCGACATGCGCCGTAAAAACATGATAGCTCTAGACCATGTGAAGGGTCAAACTCCACTCTACAAGGCTTTGGAGGTTAAGTAAATGGCAAAAGACAAAGTTGGAGCCGCACTTGTGGTCGGCGGAGGAGTCGCCGGAATACAAGCATCCTTAGACTTGGCAGATTCTGGGTTTAAAGTGTACCTAGTTGATGAAGGCGCAAGCATTGGCGGCGTTATGGCTCAACTTGACAAAACATTTCCAACAAACGACTGTTCAATGTGCATTCTCTCGCCTAAACTTGTGGCTACTGGAAGACACCCGAACATCACAATTCTGACAAACACAGAAATATTAGGCTTAGATGGTGAAGCTGGAAACTTCGAAGTGAAACTTCGAAAGCACAGCCGTTACATAATCGAAGAAAAATGCAACGGCTGCGGCTTATGCGCACAAAAATGTCCAATTGAAGCTGTTGACATGTATAATGAAGGTTTAAGCGAAAGAGGCGCAATTTACGTTGACTATCCACAAGCAGTTCCGCTGAAATACAAAATAGACCGTGAAAAATGCATAGGATGCGGAACATGCTACGAAATCTGCAAAGCAAAAGCAGTAGCCTATGACCAGCAGGACAGCGAAGCCACGCTCAAAGTGGGCTCAATAATCCTTGCGCCTGGCTTCGAGCCTTTCGACGCAAGATTAAAAACCGAATATGGTTATGGACGTTATCCAAACGTGGTGACCAGCATAGAATTCGAACGTATCTTAAGCGCCTCTGGACCCTACGGCGGACTTGTCGTGCGTCCTTCGGATGGCGAGATTCCAAAGAAAATCGCGTTTATTCAATGTGTGGGTTCGAGGGACTATCAGCTTGGCAACACTTATTGTTCTGCGGCGTGCTGCATGTACGGCATGAAAGAGGCAGTAATAGCCAAAGAACACACGCCAACCAAGCTGGAGCCAACAATCTTTTACATGGACTTGCGAGCTTACGGAAAAGAATTCGACGCCTACTACAACCGCGCCAAAGAAGAGTGGGGCATAAAATTTGTGAGGTCAAGGGTTGCAGGTGTGACTGAAGACCCGTTGACCGGCAACCTTTTCGTTCATTATGTTGAGGATGAAACGCCAAAAACAGAAGAGTTCGACATGGTTGTCCTATCCATCGGAATGCAACCGCCAAAAAGCGTTGAAAAACTCGCTAAGGCTTTGGGAATAAAACTTAACAAATACAACTACTGCGAAACCGGACACTTCACACCATTGGAAACATCCAAACCCGGCATATTCGTTTGCGGAGCCTTCAGCGCTCCAAAAGATATTCCAGAAAGCGTGGCGCAAGCAAGTGGAGCAGCAGCCAAAGCAATGAACGTGATAGCCACTGAAAGAGGAAAACTTGTCACTGTTAAGGAGTATCCGCAGGAAAGAGACATCAGCCAAGAAGAGCCGCGCATAGGAGTTTTCGTCTGTCACTGCGGAATCAACATTGGCGGGGTCGTCAACGTTCCAGAAGTTGTGGAATACGCTAAAACCTTGCCTTACGTAGTTTATGCTGAAGCTAACCTTTACACTTGCTCACAGGATACGCAGAAGCTCATTCGAGAAAAAATCCAGCAACACAATCTCAACCGCGTCGTCGTAGCCTCCTGCACGCCACGAACTCATGAGCCACTATTCAGAGAGACAGTTCAAGAGGCTGGCTTAAACCCCTACTTGTTTGAGATGACCAACATACGCGACCAGTGCAGTTGGGTGCACATGCACGAGCCGAAAGAAGCCACAGAAAAAGCCAAAGACCTTGTCCGCTCAATAGTTGCCAAAGCTAAACTCTTAAAACCGCTTAAGAAACCGGAAATTAGCGTCACACCAGTCGGGTTAGTCATAGGCGGCGGAGTTTCCGGCATGACTGCAACGCTTGAGCTTGCAAGGCAAGGGTTTGAAGTGCATCTTGTCGAGCGGGAAAAAGAGCTTGGCGGGCACCTACGCACAATTCATTATCTATTGGAAAAAGAGGAAGACCCGAAGGAACGGCTTGACGCATTAATAAAAGAAGTTATGGAAAACGAGAAGATACACGTTCACTTAGATTCGGAAGTGGCAGAAGTCAGCGGTTTCGTTGGCAACTTCAAATCAAAAATAAAACTGCACAACGGCAAAGAGGAAGAAGTTGAACATGGCATCGTCATAGTCGCCACAGGCGCAACTGAATACAAACCAAAAGAATATCTTTACGGTAAAGACCCACGCGTGATGACACAACATGAGCTGGAAGAAAAACTTGCAAACGGCAAATTCAAAGCTAAAAACGTGATTATGATTCAGTGTGTAGGCGCTCGAAACGAGGAAAGACCAAACTGCTCGCGGATATGTTGCGGACAAGCAATAAAAAATGCTTTAAAAATCAAAGAGTTAAGCCCCGAAACAGAAGTCTACGTTTTATTCAAGGACATTCGCTCTTACGGTTTCAAGGAAGACTACTACCGAGAAGCCGCACAAAAAGGAGTCCTATTCATAAACTACGAAGACGAGAGGAAGCCACAAGTAACAAACACTGGCGGGAAATTAAAAGTGTCTTTCTGGGAGCCTGTTTTGAAAGAAACAGTTGAAATTGAACCAGACTTTCTAATTTTAAGTGCCGCAACAATCCCCAACCCAGACAACAAGCACATTGCCGAAATGCTGAAGGTGCCCTTAACAAAGGACGGCTTTTTCTTAGAAGCCCACATGAAACTCCGCCCAGTTGACTTTGCTACTGAAGGCGTTTTCTTGTGCGGAATGGCTCGCTCACCAAAATATATTGACGAAAGCATAGCACAGGCATGCGCAGCCGCAGCGAGAGCCACAACCATACTTTCGAAACCTACGCTTGAGATGGAAGGAATTGTGGCAAACGTGAACGAAGATTTATGTAGCGGTTGTAGGATTTGTGAATATCTATGCCCGTACGGTGCCATAGAAATGAAGGAAAAAGACGGCAAGTTTACAGCACACGTAATTGAAGCCTTATGCAAAGGCTGCGGAGCCTGCGGCACGGCATGTCCAACCAAAGCAATCATAATGGGACACTTTACCACGGAAGAGATACTTGCCCAAGTTAAAGCTGCACTTGTGGAGGTGCAAGCATGATTGAGAAAAACGGGTTTGAACCAAAAATCATCGGTTTCCTCTGCAACTGGTGCAGCTACGCAGGCGCTGATTTGGCTGGAGTAAGCCGAATCCAGTATCCACCAAACATAAGAATCATACGTGTCATGTGCAGCGGCAGAATCGACCCAACCTTCATTCTCGAAGCCTTCAAAAACGGCGCAGACGGCGTGCTCGTAGCCGGATGCCACCTACCTTCTGATTGCCACTACATTAGTGGAAACTTCAAAGCACAGAGAAGGGTAACTCTTTTAAAGAAAGTTCTTCAAGATTTCGGAATCGAACCTGAACGCCTACGGTTGGAGTGGGTTTCAGCCAGCGAAGGCGACAAGTTCGCTGCAATCGTACGGGACATGGTTGAACAAATAAAAAAGCTTGGACCAAGCCCATTAAAAAGCGTGGAGGTTAAGGCTTAATGTCTGAGGTTGAAGATAAAGAGCCGATTAAAGCTTCGGAAATGGACCCTAAATTCAAGTATGAAATTGCAAAAATGCATGGCGGAGAAAAACTGATGCGTTGTTTCCAGTGTGGAACATGCACTTCTGACTGTCCTGTCGCAAAATTCAGCGAGACATACAGACCTAGACAAATAATTCGTATGGCACAGCTTGGACTTAAAGACCGCGTGCTAAACAGCGACACATTATGGTTGTGCGCAGCATGTTTCACGTGTACAGACCGTTGTCCGCAAGATGTTGAAGTAGCCAGTGTAATCCGCGTACTGCGCAATTTAGCCGCAGAAAAAGGCATAGTGCCTCAAGTGTTTAAAGAGCAAGCCATGAGCATTCTTGAGTCGGGTTACGCTTACAAGATTCCAGATTTGAGAATAAAGAAGCGGGAAACCTTAGGGTTGCCGCCACTGCCAAGGGGCAATTCTGAAGGCATAAAGAAAGCACTTCATGGAGTAAGCTTTCTAAAACATCTCGAAAAGAAAGGAGAGTAGAAAAATGGCTAAGAATCAGTATCTTATTTTCCTCGGATGCGCAATTCCCTATCGTGTCTCAGCCTACGAGATATCTGCCAGAAAAGTTCTCCAGAAACTAGGCGTTGAGCTTGTTGAAATGCCTGAATTCAACTGTTGCGGTCTTCCACTCGACCCAGTCAGCCACGAAATGATGCTGATTCTCGCAGCTAGAAATTTGGCGTTGGCTGAACAAAAGGGATTGGACATTATAGCTCTGTGTCCGGGTTGTGCTGGAACCTTAAAGAAAGTTAACAAGATGCTTAAGGAAGACAAGGCGTTGCGGGAAGAAATAAACAAGCATTTGAAAGAATCCGGTTTAGAATTTAAGGGAACAGTCAACGCGAAACACATAATGCAAGTTCTAATAGAAGATGTGGGTTTAGAAAAAATAAAAGATTCAGTTGTTAAACCGCTCACGATGCTCAAGGTGGCGGAGCACAACGGTTGCCACATACTACGACCCAAAGAATACATAGGATTCGACGACCCCGAAGACCCCCAAACGCTTAAAACTCTTATTGAGGCGACAGGCGCAACATGTTTGGATTACTTGGATGAGACAGAATGTTGTGGAGCGCCAAGCGTTGGTGTAAGCGACAAAGTAGCCTTACAACTTGCAAGGGACAAACTAAACCATGTTAAACAAGTCAGTGCAGAGGCTTTGATAACGATTTGTCCATTCTGCCACATAATGTACGACACAAACGAGTTGCGCATAGAAAAAATGTTTAACGAAACCTATGGCATTCCAATTTTGCATTATCCACAACTACTCGGTTTAGCCATGGGCATGTCACCTGAAGAACTTGCGTTTAACGAATTGCGAGTTGACACTTCAAAGATAATAAAGCAAGTTGTTGAAGGTGAAAAATAAATGGCAAAAGGCAAGTTGAAATTAGCCTTTTATTGGGCTGCCAGCTGTGGAGGCTGCGAAATTGCAGTTTTAGACATTAACGAGAAAATCCTTGATGTCATACAAATCGCTGACATTGTTTTCTGGCCAGTAGCCATGGACATAAAATACAAAGACGTCGAAGCCATGCCAGACAAAAACATAGACGTTTGCTTCTTCAACGGCGGAATACGAAACTCGGAACAAGAACACCTTGCCAAACTTTTGCGACAGAAATCAAAAATACTAATCGCCTACGGAGCATGCGCCCACCTAGGCGGCGTTCCCGGACTGGCTAATTTGGCTAATAAAAAAGAAATCTTCGAAAAAGTCTATTTTAAGACTTTTTCAACGACAAACTCTGAAAAGAAAACACCAAAACCAGAAGTTCACGTTAAAGAGGGAGAAGTGGACATCCCAGAATTTTACGACACAGTCAGAACATTAGACCAAGTCGTTGACGTTGACTACTACGTTCCAGGCTGTCCACCAGCAGTCGAGCGCACGCTGTTCGCAATTGAAGCCATAGCCAAAGGAGAATTGCCACCGAAAGGTTCGGTGCTTGCTCCATTAAAATCCGTTTGTGACGAGTGCCCAAGAAAGAAGGAGAACAAGAAAATCTCCAAAATATATCGTGTTTACGAAAAAACTCCTGAGCCAGAACGCTGCTTGCTTGAACAAGGAATAATCTGTATGGGACCAGCAACTAGGGGCGGATGCGGCGCCAGATGCTTAAATGCTGACATGCCATGCACCGGCTGTGGCGGTCCATGCCCCAACACGCCCGAGCAAGGTGCAGCAATGATAAGTGCCTTGGCTTCAATTCTCGGCTTGGAAGAAGAGAAAGAAAAGTATACAGAAGAGGATGTTGAAAAGCTCATGAGCCAAGTTAAAGACCCCATTGGGTCGTTCTACATGTACGCTTTGCCAGCGTCCATATTGAAGAGAAAGGTGATGAAAGAATGAAGAAGATACTTATAGACCCGATCACTCGGCTTGAGGGTCACGGAAAAATAGCCATATTCCTAAACGACGTCGGAGAAGTTGAAAACGCTTACCTACAAGTTCCAGAACTCAGAGGCTTCGAAAGATTCTGTATAGGAAGAAAGGCAGAGGATATGCCGCTTTTGACCAGCAGAATCTGCGGTGTATGCCCAGTGGCGCATCACATGGCTGGAACAAAAGCTTTGGATGCTGCGTTTAATGTTGAGCCGCCTTCTGCAGCCAAAAAACTCCGCGAGCTCATGTATTGTGGCTATTTCATTTATGACCACACGCTGCATTTCTATTATCTCGGTGGACCAGATTTCGTTGTTGGTCCAGATGCCCCACCCGAAAAGAGAAATGTCATCGGCGTAATAGAAAAGGCTGGCTTAGAAATTGGCAAAGAAGTCATTAAGCATAGGGCTTATGGACAAAGAATAACCGAGTTAATCGGAGGAAAAGCCACCCACCCCGTCTGCGGATTACCAGGTGGAATGTCCAAACCTTTGAAAGAAGAGGAAAGACAAGAAATTGAGAAAATGGCAGAATCCTCTGTAAAGTTTGCTCAGTTCTCGTTGAAACTCTTTCATGACATTGTCTTGGGAAACAGCAAGTACATTGACTTGATTAAAAGCAACGCTTACACATTGAAAACTTATTACATGGGCACAGTTGACGAGAACAACAAAGTCAACTTTTACGACGGCAAAGTCCGCGTCGTCGACCCGTCTGGTAAAGAATTCGTAAAATTCGAACCAAAAGACTATCTGAACCACATTGTTGAGCATGTGGAAGAATGGACTTACGTGAAGTTCCCATACTTGAAGAAAGTCGGCTGGAAAGGCTACGTAGACGGAGCAGACAGCGGCGTTTACCGTGTTGGACCGCTTGGGCGACTTAACGCTTCAGAGGGCATGGCTACGCCGCTTGCACAAGAAGAGTATAAAGTCATGTACAAGACTTTCGGCGGAAAACCAGTTCATTCAACCTTGGCTTTTCACTGGGCACGATTAATTGAGCTGCTCTACGCTGCAGAACGCGCTTTGGAGTTAAGCAGAGACCCAGAAATAACAAGTAAGGAAGTACGTAACAAACCAGGCGAGCCAAGTGAAGGCGTGGGAATAGTTGAAGCTGCGAGAGGCACACTGATTCATCACTATATACTGGACAAAGATGCTTTGATTAAAGACGTAAACCTCATTGTCGCCACAACCAACAACGCTCCCGCAATAAACATGTCAATCCGCGATGCAGCCAAAGGCTTGATTCACGGAGGCAAAGTGGACCAAGGCTTGCTCAACATGGTTGAAATGGCTTTCAGGGCTTACGACCCATGCTTTGGATGCGCCACACATTTTGCGGTTGGACAAATGCCGATGACGATAGAAATCTACGATAACAAAAAGAAACTGCTTCGAACGGTGCAGCGGTAAACCTTTTCTTCTCTTTATGTGCTTTTTATGTTCTGATGGCGGTTTCTCTTGTCAAAAAGAAGTTACGGCATCAAGAAAGAGTTAGAAAAATGGCTTTCAGGCGCCGAGAAAATCGTTGTAGCAGGAATTGGAAATTCAATCCGCATGGACGACTACGTCGGAGTCAAGATTGTTCAAGATTTACATGGAAAAGTTTCAAACAACGTTCTCTTGATTGAATGCGAAACTGTACCAGAAAATTTCCTTCAACAAATAGTGAACTTTAACCCATCACATGTGCTCTTGATAGACGCAGCAGTTTTAGGCTTAAAACCCGGTGAATCACGTCTCATGAATCCAGAGCAACTAAAAAATTTTCCCGCATACACAACACATATGCTTCCGCTGCGAATATTCTGCGAATATCTTGCCAAAACAACGAAAGCAAAAATTGCCCTTCTTTTAATAGAGCCTAAAAAAACTGATTTTGGAGAAGGATTAACTCCAGAAATTGAGGCATCCGCACAAAACATTGTTTATGTTATTCTTGGGCTTCATATTTGAATAAATTATTTTTCTGTCTTTTTTGTGAATTTAACATTCAAGGTTTTAGCCAGTTTTTTCAGTTCTTCTTCGCTCATCCATTCAGTTTTCAAATATTGCAGAATTCTCTCGTCACTTAATCCAAGCCTCCGCGCTTCTTCAACCGCCGCTGCGTAAGCTTCAATTTCTGTTGGTCTGTCAACGTAACTGTAATGGTTGTCGAAAAGCTCCTTTCCCTCCATAAACTGTTTCACATGCACCAACTCGTGAATTACATCGAGGTAAATGTCGATTAAGTCGCCCTTGTTAAGGTAATGCGCGCTTACGAAAAGATGTCCATCCTCGTCGCTGACGCCCATGTATCCTCTTCTTCCAACAAACTCTATCTTCAAATTGCGCAGCACTTCTTCGGTTTTTTCTCCAAATATTCGCCTTACTGCTTCAACATTCTCAAAGCCTTTGAAGTAGTCGGTGAACGGGTGCATTGTTATCTTGGCTTTGCGGCGTATCTTAACCTTCAATTGCAAGTCTGTCGGCGCCCACCCTACCATGTCTAATCAGTTTGTGATGCGTTCATTTAGTAAAATTTATTCCAGTATAATACCTTTTATCTGAAGCATCATTTAACAGACACATGAAAAAAAGGGTTTGTATGTTACGTGTTAAGAAAATGATGCCGGAAGATTTCGAATTTGCTGTTCATCTCACGGACACGCAAGGCTGGAATTTTGTGGAAGAAGACTTCAGGTTTATGACGGCTTTAGAACCGGAAGGTTGCTTCGTACTGTTTGATGATTCAAAGAGAATAGGAATTGTCACCTCGATAGGCTTTGACAAGCTCGGCTGGCTCGGAAACTTAATAGTGGAAGAAAAATATCGAAGAAAAGGCGCTGGAGCGTTGCTTGTTAGAGGCGTCATAGAATATCTCTCAAGCAGGAATGTAAGCAATGTTGGTTTATACGCTTACGTTAACACGATACCCTTTTACGAAAAACTCGGTTTCAAATGCGATTCGGACTTCACTGTTTTTGAAGGAAAAGCCTTTGCCATGCCAGTTGAATCCAATTTGAGAATGGCAAAAAAAGAAGACTTCCAAAGAATCATCGATTATGATTCTTACTGGTTTGGTGCTTCTCGAAAAAAACTGCTCGACGCAATTCTGAGCAATTCTAATAATCTATGTTATTTGTCAATTGAGAGTGGACAGGTAGTGGGATACGCTATGGCGAAAGTTTACGATGGAATAGCTGAAATAGGACCGTTAGTATGTTTAAGAGAACGTGAAGTTGTGGCAATTGACCTTTTGAAAGCCATTTTTAGTAGGCTTGATGGTTCTGAAGTCTCTTTGTGCTTGCCTAAAAAGGAATTAGCCCTAATCAATTTTCTTATACGCTCTGGATTCAGCGAACGTTTTCATGTGGCAAGAATGTTTTTAAAACCCTTCAATGCTAAAGACTGCTTCTACTTGGCGGAGTCTTTGGAGCGAGGTTGATGCTGTTTGTCCTCTGATATGGCAAAGTTGCTGGTCGCAGATTTCCTTAAGAATTCATGGGGCTGTGTCGAAACCATAGTTAAAGAGTTAGTTAGCTTTAAGGAGCGAGAGAATGGAAGCAAAAAAAGAAACGTAAACTTATTTTACTTTAAGAATGAGCGAAGAAACGATGTTACAGTGGAAGGGTGGCACTTTTTCCTTCGTACTTCTGTTGAATACTCAAATCCACAGTTGACAATAGAAGAAGTTCAAGGCTTAATCGCCGCTCGGCTACTTGAAGCCTGCGGAAACCACTTCCACACTTGCGGACTGCACGAGCCAGACGACAAAGACGTCAACGCAATCTGTGAAAGGCTGAAAAAACCCGCTGAAGGCTTAATTTTTCCTTTTCTACTAAACACGGACGACATAGAACCTGACAGGTATTCAATGAACCCTCTCAAAGAGTCAATAGTTAAAAGTGGACAAAGCGCTTTTCCAGCGGCAAACGTCACCACGCGCAGGTTAGAGATAGACCAGAAATTTGCACAAAAATACGCTGGCTCGCTTATTTGCCAGAAAGAAATAGAACTGATTGACCATTGCCTCAAAACCTGCGGAGACAGTTACATGGATATGGCTGATGCAGTAAAATATACACAGCTTGAGCATTTCTCAGAAGCTTTTGGGATTGACCTTAGGCTTCCAGCCATACGGTTGCCGCTTGCAATTATGAAGAAAGAGACGGCGGATGGACTGTTGCATCATGTGATAAGAGAAGTGCATAAGGACTATGAGGCTGTTGAGCGCGTTTACGGATGCATCGGCAGAAGCATGAAAAGTCGAACAACATTACTGACTATTCCTCATTCGCCCAAAGGCTTCGGCTCCAAACGTGCAGCTAAAGGAAAAATCTATTTTGCTGGGACGAAACTGAAAAATGTTAAAGTGGATTACGAGACAACGCTGCTTTATCCTAACGCAATTGACCCCAAAGATGTCAGCGTTGCCGTGGCAGACGACCATTTCACAATTGAAGGCGAAAAACTTGTTAGCTACAATTTCAATGAGACTCCTTCTTCGCCTCAATTCTTTCTTTACATATTGGCTTCGCCAGAAAACGCGGCATTGTGGCATGGAATAGGCGCTTTTGGCGCTTCTCAGCTTGTAAAAAGCTACGTTACTGTACGCTTAGCGTGCAGCCGAGATTCGTTAATCAAAGATTTGAAAGAAAAATATGGATTAGCCATGGAAATTCCTTTGCAGTTTAATCTTGTGCCAGAGTTTATGTGGGCGCATCCAGTGCATCATAACATAGACGCAAGCATAGGCTGTGTGGAAAATTTGGTTGAAGTAGCTAAAAGAGGTATGAAAATAGAGGCTCTTCCAGCCTCAAGCTTTATTCGCGTTTGAAATGAGGGTGAACGTTTATGTTTTTCATGCAAATCAAACAGCGTGGCGATAACTTCTCCTACATAATCGCAGACGAAAAAACAAAAGAAGCTGCTGTCATAGATTCCAGCTTTAACACAGACGCAATAATACGGATTCTGAAGAGCCAAAATTTCAGCTTAAAATATATAATTAACACACACAGCCACAGCGACCACACAGCAGGCAATGAGGAGTTAAAGGCTTGTTGCGGCGGCAAGATCGTTGCTCACATTTTAGCTAAAATTAACAAAGATATAAGCGTCGACGACGGTGACCTTCTGACGGTTGGCAAAACAACCATCAAAGTCATTCACACACCTGGGCACACCCGCGACAGTATATGTCTTTTAGCAGATGGCAAACTATTCACAGGTGACACCTTGTTTGTTGGAGAATGCGGCAGAACAGACTTGCCGGGCGGAAGTTCCGAAGACATGTACCACAGTCTGTTCACGAAATTAATGAAGCTTGATGACAATGTTGAAGTGTATCCCGGACATGATTATGGGTCTCGTCCTTATTCTACAATTGGCTATGAGAAGCGAACAAATTACACGTTAGAGAAGAGGACGTTAGAGGAGTTTATAGAATTCATGAAAAACTGACATATATTAAACTTGTAAAATTAGAAAAAGGAAAGGTTAGGTTACTTTGTTGTTTCTTTTAATGCTTCTTGGAAGAGTTTCTTTGTTGCTGTGAATCTTGCCTTCTGCGCTAGAACATCCGCCGTTACTAGGTCTAACGCTTCTTCTGGACACCATTTGACACATTGCGGTTCACCTTTTTCCTTGCAGAGGTCGCATGAGAAGACTACCTTTCTGTCGGGATGAAGCATTATTGCGCCGTAATCGCACGCTTCTATGCACCATCCGCATCCGTTGCATTTGTCCTCGTCAACCATTATCACTCCTGTTTCCTCTGATTGTGTTAAGGCGTCTCTTGGGCATGCTGCAACACATGGTGGGTCTTCGCATAGTCTGCACGTAATTGAAACGTTCACGAGAGGGTTAAGCCGCACAACGCGTATTCGTGACTTTAAGGGGTTGAATGATTTCTCTTTCGTCCAGGAGCAAATGTACTCGCACACTTGGCAGCCTACGCACTTGTCTGGGTCTGCTGAGACGAATTTTCTTTCGTGAATTTTCACCATTGCTTATTCCTCCGTTTTTTCAACTATGTGTATCAAGTCGTCCATGCCGAGTTCCTTTAGTTTCGCTACTGTTGGCACACCTTCTCTTGTCCATCCGCGAGCCTCGTAGTAATCGTCTAGAAGCAAGTCTAATTCTTCTTGCGTCACGTATGCTCCTTTGGATGGTCCTTCATCGGTAATCGGCTGGTTCATAACCTTCCAAGGTAAGCCGTCATCTTTTCTGCCTAAGCCTTCCCGCACATTGAAAACTCTTGCCAAATTGTTTATGCGTTCACCAGCCATTTTCATCTCTTGTGTTGTCATTTCTGCGCCAGTGACTAGGTTGTAAAGTTTAGTCATGTCCTCAAGTTCCTTGTAATACGTACCACGCGAGAACTTGCAGACGATGAACGAGTCTATGAGTGTGTACATGTCTTCCATGTCCTTGACTAGTTTGCCCCTTCCTTTCTCAGCTTTTAAGCGGTTGACTTTTCCTTTTACGTCAAAAGCGTATGCTCCGTGGCGGTTGTGGTCTGCTCCGCGGAAGGAAACAGCAAAACCTAACGCTGCCGTTTTGAGGCACCTAAGGTCGTAACCGGTGACCTCGACTCCTTTAATATGCAGTGCCAGTTTTTCGGCGCCGTTACCAATTTTTTCGGCAGCAACTTTCACTCCCTCAGCAAGCGTGTCGCCTATGCCTTCACGTTTGCCCATTTTTTCAAGAAGCTTTACCAATGCTTCATGATTGCCGAATTTCGCGTCTATCCCATCCATGTCCTTCTCCGTTAATATGCCCTTTTCATAGCAGTCCATCGCAAAACCAACAATCACACCAGCGCTTATAGAGTCCATTCCGTAGTAGTTGCATAAGTCCATTCCCTTTATGATGGCGTCAAGTCTGTCAATGCCGCAGTATGGTCCCAAAGCCCACAAAGGCTCGTACTCCATCCGCGTCATGGTGCCCTTGTATGGTCCTTCTGCAACAACACATATGTGTTCACATCGCATTGCACATGAGCTGCATCCAATGACTTTCGCAACGTATCTATCGTTTAGGGCTTCGCCACTGACTCTTTCCGCGCCTTCGAAGGTTGCATTGTTGTAGTTTCTTGTTGGCATGCAATGCAGAGCGTTGTGTACTAGAACGTTTTCTGGCGTGCCTAAGGTTCTATATTTCTGTGTTGCTGGACCTTTCATTCTTTCGTGGAATTCTTTCACGTATTCCATGAATTCTTCAGGTTTAGCCACTGTGATGTCGCGTGTTCCACGTACAGCAATTGCCTTCAGGTTCTTTGAACCCATCACCGCGCCCATTCCTGTTCTTCCAGCGGCTCTTGTCTTGTCATTGATTATGCATGCTATTTTGACGAGTTTCTCTCCAGCAAGACCGATGGCTGCAACGCGAATGTAATAGTCGCCTAACTCCTCTCTAATCGCATCTTCAGTATCTGCCGGTGATTTACCCATCAAATGCGAAGCGTCTAAAAGCTGAACCGAATCGTCGTCAATCCAGACGTAAACTGGCTTTTCCGCTTTGCCCTTGAAAATCACCGCGTCATAGCCCGCTCTTTTCAGTTCTGTTCCGAAAGAACCATGAGATTTGGCTTCACCTACACCATAGCTTTGAGGCGATTTCGAAACGAAGGCATGTCCATTTCCGCCTGTTGGCCAAACGGTGCCTGAAATTGGGCCTGTCGTTAGAATAAGCGGATTTTCTGGGCTTAATGGCTCTACTCCCGGTTTTGAGTGGTCTAGCCATAAGCGCATTCCTAATCCTATTCCGCCAATGTATTTTTTGGCGTATTCTTCGTTTAAGGGTTCTACATGGGTTTTTCCTGTTGTTAAGTCTACATGAAGAATTCTACCAGCGTAGCCGTGCAACATTTTTCCTCCACGTTTAGCATATTTTTAAGAATTATTAACTTTTGTTATATAGATATATTAATGTATCTGCATGAGTTTAGCTGATTTATCAAAACAAACTTTGAGATGAAAATTGCAAATGAATGATTCTTTTAGCGTGGTAAAAAAGAAGAAGTGGAGATTTTGGAAGTTTAAATTGCTTCTTTTAAGAGTTCTATGACATCTTTAACTGCAATCTTGTTCTCTACATCTAACACTTTAACAGCATCTTCCAGAGTTGTTACACAGAATGGGCAAGCAACGGCAATAACGTCAACGCCGAGCTCCAAAGCCTCTTTAACTCTGTCCACGCATGGTCTCTTTTCTGAAGGCGCCTCTTCAGTCCAAACTCTTCCGGCTCCACCGCCACAACAGAAACTGCTCTGCCTTGTCCGCTTCATTTCAATAAGTTCTAACCCATCTATTGCCTTCAAGATTTCGCGTGGTGCATCATATACTTCGTTGCGTTTGCCCAAAAAGCATGGGTCGTGATATGCAACCTTTTTTCTCACAGACTTCTTTGGTTTTATTTTGCCTTGTCTGATTGCATCTGCCAGATATTGTGTGTAGTGTTGTACGTTGAGTTTTTCATCAGCGTATGGCTTGTCATTCTTGAACGTGTTATAGCAATGCGGCGACAACGTGATGATTTTTTCTGCGTTGAATTTTTTGAACATGTCAATATTGTGCATGGCGAGTTCTTCGAAAAGTCCTTTTTCGCCCATTCTCAGCATATGGTCTCCGCAACACCATTCTTCAGCACCCAAAGTCGCATAATCTACACCTAAACTGTTTAATATTTGAGCCATCGCTTTGGCAATTTCTCTGTTTCTAATATCAAAAGTGGTTGAGCAACACGTGAAAAGCAAAACGTCAGCCTTTGAAACGTCTGGAAATGTTTTAACATTCAAGCCTTCAGCCCAATCCATCCTCTTGCTCTGATGTGTTCCCATAGGATTATGATATTTATAGACGCTTTCAAGGACATCCTTGACTGTTCTTGGGATGTTTCCAGCTTCAACCAAGAAGCAGTGGTCATCAAGTATCGCGTTTGCGCAACTCACAAGTTTTGGACAGAACAATGTGCATGAGTTACATTGAGTGCAAAGCCATACATTATCCGCCATGGGCTTTAAACGTTCGTCTAAGCCGTTGTCCCTTGAGTCGGTGAGGAACCTGTAATTGGCAGTTAACGCTGTGGGTCCTAGGAATCTCTCGTCTATTGCGGCTGGGCACGCCGAGTAACAGATTGAACATTTAATGCATAGTGTCAAGTCCCAGAATTTCTTAAGTTCCTCTGGTGTCTGAGCAAATTCACTGGGTTGTTTGAACGTTTCTTCTGGTTTTATCAAAACAGTTCTTATTTTCTTATATTTCTCGAAGAACGGTTGAATGTCCACAACAAGGTCTTTGATTACTGGTAAGTTTGAAAGCGGCTCAATTGTCAACGAATCAGCATTCAAATGTAGCACTTGTGTGTAGCATGCCAGCATAGGTTTTCCATTAATGTTAACTGCACAGTCTCCGCAAATTCCCATTCTGCATGATTGCCGAAAAGCAAGCGTCTCATCCAAGTTATCTTTTATGTAAAGCAAAGCGTCAAGTATGGTTGTTCCTTTGCGAATCGGCACTTTATACGTGGACACATAACGCCTTTTACTCTCCGGATCGTATCTGCTTATTTTGAATTCAACAATTTTCTCAACTTTAGTGCTCATTTCTTCATCCTCCTAATAAGTTCTGGCAACTGGTGACCACTTGGTTATCGTGACTGGAACGTATTCAAGTCTAGGTCCATCCTTCGTGCAATAGGCTAATGTGTGTTTGAGCCAGTTTTGGTCATCACGTTTTGGATAGTCAACCCTCGAATGAGCGCCTCGTGATTCAACTCGTGGAAGTGCGCTGGCTATGGTTACTTCTGCTAAATCTAACATGAAATCAAGCTGTAACGCGGACAAAAATCCAGTGTTGAAAAATTTGCCTTTATCCTCAACCTTTATGCGCTTAAACCTTTGCTTAAGCTCTCTTATTTCTTTCATGGCTGCTTGAAGCTGGTCGCCTTTGCGGTATATCCAAACCTTCTCGTTCATTATACGCCGCATTTCATCTCTGATTGCTGGAACTCTTTCGCTTCCTTCGCTTCCCAATATTCCATCGAAAACTCTCTTTTCTTCCGCTAACAATTTTTCTTTAGGAACTTCATGGAGAGTGTTTTTCAACGCGTACTTTGCGGCTTCTTCGCCTGCAACTGCTCCGAACACTAGACATTCAGCGGTTGAGTTTGTGCCAAGCCTGTTCGCGCCGTGCACGCTTATGCATGAGCATTCACCTGCAGCGTATAAGCCAGCTATAGGCGTTTCACTTTTTATGTTGGCTTTGATTCCTCCCATGGAGTAGTGCGCTGCTGGTCGAATGGGTATCGGCTCCTTAACGGGGTCCACTCCTCCAAGCTTTATTGCAACATCGCGAATGAGCGGCAACCGTTCATTAATTTTTTCTTCACCTAAATGTCTAAGGTCTAAAGCTATGTAAGGTCCATAAGGTCCTTCAAGTCCGCGTCCTTCCAAGATTTCTGTTTGTTCTGCTCTTGAAACAACATCGCGTGGAGCCAGCTCCATTTTTTCCGGTGCATATTTCTTCATGAAGCGTTCACCATTAGCATTAATTAAGTATCCCCCTTCGCCTCGGGCGCCTTCAGTAATTAGAACGCCTGATGGAACCAAGCCTGTGGGGTGAAATTGTACGAATTCCATGTCTTCTAAGGGCGCACCAGCACGGTACGCCATCGCCATTCCATCACCTGTGGTTGTGTGTGAGAATGTTGTGAATTCATAAATGCGTTCGTGTCCTCCTGTTGCCATAATTATGGCTTTCGCAGAGAACGCGTGTATATCGCCAGTTGTCATGTCTATGGCTGTCAATCCCACTGCAGTGTTATTCTCCACCACAAGCGAAGTTGCGAACCATTCATCATAAAATTTCACGTTGCCGTATGTTATTGCTTTTCCGTATATCGCGTGCATTTCATGGAAACCCGTCATGTCAGCTGCAAAGCAAGCTCTTGGGAACGAATGTCCACCGAATGGTCGTTGGTCTATTTTTCCTTCTTGCGTGCGACTCCATGGGCATCCCCAGTGCTCCGTTAATATGATTTCTTTTGGTGCTTGCCTAACAAAGAATTCCACAGCGTCTTGGTCTGCGAGATAATCCGCACCTTTTACTGTGTCAAACGCGTGCAAATCAAAAGAATCTTTTTCGCGCATGACCGCTGCTGTTCCACCTTGTGCACAAACAGAATGAGACCTTAATGGGTGATGCTTGGAAATTACAGCAATATCCAACTTGTTGCTGATTTCTGCCGCGGCAACTGCTGCTCTTAAACCTGCTAAGCCAGCTCCAACTATAACTATGTCATGAACGTTTTTTTCCATCCACCTCTCACCTGCGCTATGAGAATAACCACTACTTTATCATGTAGGTTTTATAGTTTTCCGACAACAGGCAAATTTTAAAATGTTTTCATTCATGAAAAACGCATTTACCTTTCTTATTTTTCTTTTCAATGGAAACTGAAGGGCAAAGTTCAAGAAATTGAAATTATTCTTTTCTTTTTTCTCCTTCAGGAATTCCGTTTGGTTCTGGTGGTGGGCGGTGACATAGCTCGTGAGGATGCCAGTGAATCCACTGTTTCATAAGCTCAAACGGTTTGCTTAGAGTGTATAGCGATTCTGGTTGTGGAAAACCGAAAATCATGTTTTTAATTCGCCCAGCCACAATTTGAATAGCTAGTGTGATTATAGCAAGCCATAATGTGGTATAAAAAGCAACTAAGACGCCCCATGAAGATGCAAGTTCGAAAGGCAAGGTGGCTATCCACGCAAAAGCGAATGTTACTGAAGGCATAATAAAATGTAAAATGGCTGAAAAGGCAAAAAAGGCAATTGCCAACGCAAAGTAGTAATTTCTTAGTTTTGGCAAAGTTTTCTTTACTATAGAAAACACGATTAAATCGCCTTGCCCTAAACCTGTTCCTTCTTTAATGGCTTTTAAAAAAGCATCCGCATTTTTGGGAATTTCAAATGCTTCTTCAAACGCCATTAAGGCAGTGCAAAGGATAAAGATGGTTGCACTCAGCAACAAGCCAGCTTGAATAATCGTCGCAGTTACAACAAAGGTGAGAATTAAAGCTGTGAAAAAAATTAGAAATGGCAACATAGTGATTATGTCGCTGTGAATGATTGTCCTTCTGCTTGGGTACGGGTCAAAAATGTTGAAGCGTTTGTGGAAAATGTTTGGTGTAAGCTTTTTTGTGATTTTCTGTATTGCACGTGACTTTTTATGTAAGATTAGTGAAAAGGCTATGGATACGCAGCCTATTGCGATAAGAATTGCTGATGAAACTAATAATGGAGTGTCGAGCATGCTCAACTCCGCTGCTAGTTATATTGTGGTTGAAACTTAAAAATTTGCCGTCGCGTATTTGAAACTAACTAAAACAGCTGTCTCTCACAATCATTATTACTTCCCAAAAAGCGCCGCAGTTAGTAATAGAAAATTTTGTAATCTTTTCAAAATTTGATTGTGAAAATATTTAATTCAATTATGCTTAATTGATGAGTAGATTAAAAATGGCTATTGCCAGTTAGAATGGACAAGACATGTTTAACAAAATCTTAGTTGCTAACCGCGGGGAAATTGCAGTTAGAGTGATTAGAGCCTGTAGAGAGTTAGGAGTGAAAACTGTCGCTATCTACTCTGAAGTAGATGCGGATTCTCTGCATGTTCAGTATGCGGATGAAAGTTATTGTGTTGGACTGGCAGACCCCAGCCAAAGCTACCTAAAAATTGATAAAATAATTGAGGTGGCTAAAAAATCAAAGTGCGAAGCAGTACATCCAGGTTATGGATTTCTTTCTCAAATCCCAGCTTTCGCTAAGGCATGCGAAGAAAACGGCATAGAATTCATAGGACCTTCAAGTGAAACCTTACGAAAAATGAGCAGCAAAGTTGAAGCACGTAGAACCGCTGTCAAAGCCGGCGTATCCGCTATTCCCGGAAGCATAGAACACGCTCGGAGCGTGGATGAAGCAGTTGAAATTGCGGAGCATGTGGGGTTTCCGGTTCTCGTGAAAGCTGTTTATGGTGGCGGAGGAAAGGGTATGCGGCTGGTCATGAACAAGAAAGAAATGCGACAAGCGTTGGAACTTACGGCTTCAGAAGCGGAAAACTCTTTTGGAAGACGCGAAATTTACGTTGAAAAATTCCTTCCAAGAGCAAGACATATAGAATTTCAGCTTTTAGCCGATAAACATGGAAGAATTATCCACCTTGGCGAACGTGAATGCTCACTTCAGAGAAGATATCAAAAGCTTATCGAAGAAACTCCATCCATGTTCATGACTGAAAAGCTTAGGAAGGAAATGGGGAAGGCTGCCGTAAAAATTGCAGGGGTGGTGGACTATGTTAATGCTGGCACTGTCGAATTTCTCGTTGACCAAGAAGGGCATTACTATTTTTTGGAGATGAACACTAGGCTTCAGGTTGAACACTTAATTACGGAAATGGTTACTGGCTTAGACATTGTAAAGGCCCAAATCAAAATTGCGGCTGGTCAAAAGCTTGAATGCAAACAAAGCAGCATCATTATGAGGGGGCATGCGATAAACTGCAGAATCAACGCAGAAGACCCTTTTAACAATTTCATGCCATCTCCTGGGGTCGTATCCAAACTTCAGTTGCCAGGGGGTCCGGGCGTAAGGGTTGACTCTCATCTTTACATTGGCTATTCTATCTCGGTTTTTTATGACTCTCTTATAGCTAAACTTGCAGTTTGGGGAACAAACCGTGGTGAAGCGATACAACGAATGAAAAACGCGTTGAACGAATTTGTAGTAGCCGGCGTAAAAACAACAATTCCTTTTCACAAAAAAATCATGGAGGACGAACAGTTTCTCAAAGGGGACATTCACATAAACTTTGTTGACGAAAAAATTGAGAAACTTATGCCGAAACAAGTCTTAGAAGAGGAGGAAGCCGCCGCAATTATTGCAGTTTTAGCCGACTATGTAGAAAGAAGTGAGACTCGCGCGGTCATTCCCAAAAGAGAGTACAAGGCTGTTTCGTTGTGGAGGCTTGCTGGAAGAACGAGGAGGTTAAGTAAGGCGCTTTGACTTTTCAAGAAGTTTTAGTTAACAGAAAGCCATACAAAATCAAGGTTTTGGAGCGGAACGGTAACAACTTTTTGGTGGAAGTGAATGGCAAAACATTTAGTGTTGCATTCAAAAATTCTGGTCCAGGAAAAGCGGCGGTGCTGGAAATTAATGGTAAAACTTTTTCGGCGAGTGTAAATAAGGGTCATGGAGGCTTCCGTCAAGTTGTGATTGACAGAAAACTTTTCGATGTTCAACTTCAACCTAAGATTCTAAAAGAACCGCTCACGCAACCAGAGTCCACAATCAAGATTACTAAAAAGCCTGCAGCAAGTTTGGTTGTTGAAAAGGGCGCTGTGGTTGCGCCTATTTCTGGTAGAATTATTTCCTTAAAAGCGGCTGTAGGAAGGAAAGTTGAGAAAGGCGCGTGCATCTGCGTTTTGGAAGCCATGAAAATGCAAAACTTAGTAGTTTCGCATAAGGCTGGAATCGTAAGGGAAATTAGAGTTTCTGCGGGTGCTGTTGTGAACAAGGGGGATGTTTTGGCAATCATTAGTTAACTTTTAGCTACAGTCTTGGAAACTCTTTTATTTGATGTTTACCATGGGATTAAGCATTCTATACGGAGTTGAAAATAATGTTTGCTGGAATGGACCATGTGGGTGTTGCAGTGAAGAATCTGGATGCGGCTATCAGCGTTTACCGTGATGTTTTAGGGTTCAAGCTGTTGGGTGTTCATGTTTTGACGGAGCGAAAAGTTAGAGTTGCGTTTCTCTCCACTGGCGGCGAAACACAGATTGAGCTTTTAGAACCTCTCGGCAGCGACAGTCCCGTTGCGAAGTTTCTTGAAAGTCGTGGTGAGGGTATTCATCATTTTGCTGTGGAAGTTGATGATATTGAAGCGGTTTTGGCGGAGCTTAAGCGGAAAGGCGTTGTGCTTGTTGATGATAAACCGCGAGAAGGTGCCGAAGGTAAAAAGATAGCGTTTGTCCATCCAAAAAGCACACATGGGGTTCTGTTGGAGCTTGTGGAAAAACCATAATGGTTAGAAACGCTGTGTCAGCAAAGATAAACTTGAATAGGCTTCAAGAAGGCTTGCGCGCCAAGCGGTTTGGCAAACGAATATTTTTCAGCAATGTTGTTGACTCGACGAACGAGTGGGCTAAAGAGTTAGTCTTGCTTGGTGCTCCGGAGGGAACAGTCGCGATTGCTCAAACTCAGACTGGTGGACGTGGGCGGTTGGGTAGAGTGTGGTTTTCGCCTGAGGGTGGCTTGTGGTTTTCGGTTGTGCTCAAGCCTAAACTTAAGGCTGCAGAGGCGGTTAAGCTCGTGTTTGTGGCTGGTTTGGCTGTGGCTGAAGTTCTGCGTGAGTTGTATGGCTTAAAGGTTGAGACTAAGTGGCCTAACGATGTTTTGGCTGGTGGACGCAAGATTTGTGGTATATTAGCGGAGATGAGCACGGTTGGCGAAAAGGTGAATTTTGTGGTTTTGGGTATAGGCATTAATGCAAACTTTGACGCCAGAAAAGTTTTTCCAGAAGAACTTTGGGAAAGTGCGACTTCTTTGATGAATGAGCTTGGCAGAAAGGTTAAGCTGGAAGAATTATTTAGGGTGTTGCTTGAAAGGCTAGATAGTGTTTACGAGGAGTTTTTGAAGGAAGGATTCAGCCTCATTCTGGAAAGATGGAAAAGCTACGCAAGTTTTCTTGGCAAACAAGTGGTTGTTACGAGCGGAACTGAAACATTGCATGGATTGGCTTTAGACGTTGACAATGAAGGCGCTTTGGCTATTAGGCTTGAGGATGGAACAGTAAAGCGTATCTTTGTTGGAGATGTTTCCCTTCGAGCTAAGGTTTAGTCGTTTTACCTTTTTAGGCTGCATTGAGAAGTTTAGAGCCTGGAGGAATTGTGTCTTTGTTAGACATTCTTTCAACTGTTATTGAACGAGTCTTTTGCGAAAAATTTTAATTTTGTCAGTGTAACTATGGAACGGTGGTATTGTGTCTACAAAAAATTGTACAAAATGTGGCAAGCTCATACCTTCCGATTCATCATTTTGCCCATATTGTGGAACACCACTTTCGACTCCAATTAACACTCACTCATCAGGTTGGATGGTTATGTCTTTCCTCATCTCTTTCTTGTGGTTTAGGATTGGCAATAATCCTGTATTTCCTCTGGGGTTTATTGGAGCGTTAATTATCGCATTATGGTCAGCTGATATTAACAAGGCTCTTGGAAAGGAGCCACTTTTCAATTTCTCTTTAATATTATCGAGCATAGGTATGCTCATTGGATTTATAGTGCGATAAGGATGCAGCGGTACGTTCGCAACTTTGGAAAATTGATGAATCAGATTGGTTTATGCTTCCATAGGTTCTAAATATTTGTTGTTGTGTTATAATGTTTCAATTTGAGGTAGTCTATGATGTCGGGTGTTAAGGAGCCTAGTGTTGATGAGAAGATTAAGCGTTTACGTGAATTAAACGAACAAGCCAAACTCGGCGGCGGACAAAAGCGAATTGAAGAGCAACACGCTAAAGGCAAGTTAACCGCGCGCGAACGCATCGAGTTACTGCTCGACCCAGGTAGTTTCAACGAACTCGACCGATTTGTGGTTCATCAGTGTACGGAATTTGGCATGGCTGAGAAAAAGTATCCGGGCGATGGCGTAGTAACAGGCTACGGCACAATAGACGGCAGACTAGTCTACGTTTTCAGTCAAGACTTCACGGTTTTCGGCGGTTCGCTTGGCGAAATGTTCGCCAAAAAAGTCTGCAAGCTCATGGATTTGGCGTTGAAAACTGGTGCGCCCGTAATCGGCTTAAACGATAGTGGTGGAGCACGCATCCAAGAGGGTGTCGCAAGCCTAGCTGGTTATGGCGACATATTCTTTCGCAATGTGATAAGCTCAGGCGTAGTTCCACAGATAAGCGCCATTATGGGTCCATGCGCAGGCGGAGCCGTCTACTCTCCAGCCCTAACAGACTTCATAATTATGGTGGACAAAACAAGCCACATGTTCATTACAGGACCAGACGTAGTCAAAGCCGCACTTGGACAAGAAGTCACATTCGAAGACCTCGGCGGCGCAATGATACACAGCACAACAAGCGGCGTAGCCCACTTCATAGCCCAAAACGAAGAACAAGCAATCCAGATCATAAAGAAGCTTTTGAGCTATTTGCCAAGCAACTACCTGGAAGACCCGCCCGCTGTTGAGCCGACCGATGACCCGAACCGCACAGACGAAGGCTTAGCCCGCATTCTTCCAGATGACCCGGACAAACCCTACGACGTAAAAGAAGTCATCTGCCGCATCATCGACAACGGCGAATTCTTCGAAATCCAGCCCTTATGGGCGCAGAACATCGTGATTGGCTTTGCGCGTCTAAACGGCAAAACAGTAGGCATCGTTGCCAATCAGCCCATGCACTACGCTGGCGCATTAGACATAAATAGCAGCATGAAAGCCGGACGCTTCATACGCTTCTGCGACTGCTTCAACATTCCAATAATCACCTTCGTAGATGTGCCAGGTTTCTTGCCAGGCATAGACCAAGAACACGGCGGCATCATAAAACATGGCAGTAAACTCCTATACGCTTACTGCGAAGCCACCGTGCCCAAAATCACCACGATACTGCGCAAGTCCTACGGCGGAGCCTACGACGTCATGGGCTCTAAGCACAGCGGCGCAGACATCAACTACGCTTGGCCAACAGCCGAAATCGCAGTGATGGGACCCCACGGCGCAATAAACATAATCTTCCGCAAAGAAATCGCTGAAGCCAAAAACCCCGAACAAAAAAGAATGGAACTCGTTAGTGAATACCGCCAAAAATTCGCATCGCCCTACATAGCCGCACAAAAAGGCTACATAGACGAAGTCATCGAACCAGCAGAAACCAGACCAAAACTCATAAGCGCACTCGAAAGCCTAACAACAAAACGTGAACCACGACCAACAAGAAAACACGGAAACGTACCACTTTAAACTCGGCTTAGGCTTGCATCGTGCTATTTGGCGCGTCAGCATACACAATTTGCTGGCTCTCAATTTTTTGCGGAATTGTTATGGTGAAAGTTGTGCCCTTGCCAACCATGCTCTCAACAGTTATTATGCCTCCGTGCGCTTCCACTATTCTTTTACAAATTGGCAAACCAAATCCCATACCCTTTGCTTTAGTCGTAAACAAAGGCGCCCAAATCTTCTCAAGATTCTCTTTCGGAATACCAACGCCCGTGTCAGAAACACTTATCGAGACATAATCCTCGATGCATGAGCAACGAATAGAAAGTTTGCCGCCGTCAGGCATGGCTTCAATTGCGTTTTTGATGATGTTTATGAGAACTCTCTGCATTTTTGCTATATCAATTCGCAATTCTATGGCCTCGCAACCTTCACATTCAACTTTTATTGAATCCGGAATCTCCATGGATGACAAACTCTCCTTTATCAAAACGCCAAGGTTGGTGCTATTCACATCCAAGTGTATTTCCTTGGCATATTCCAAAAGGTCGTTGATTATCTTGTTAGACCGGTTTATAGCATCTTGGATGATAGTAATCATTTCTTTAGCTCTGCTGTCTAGCGTATTGTAATATTTGGTTTTGAGGTAATATACTGCGCCTTGAATTCCCGTCAACGGGTTACGCAAGTCATGTCCCACCATTCCCGCCAATTCTCCTATTGCGGCGAGTTTCTGTGCCTTGAAAAGTTGCTGCTCCAACGTTTTGCGTTCACTAATATCTTTTGTTATGGCAACGAACCCGATTGGTTTGCGATTTTGGTCTCTGATAACACTTGCAGAAAGCTCTGCGGGAAACTCTCGCCCATTTTTTGTAAGAAACGTGTATTCAACGTTCTTCACATATCCCTTCTCTAAGGTTTCTTTTATTTTTTCTTCAGCTTTTTTATGATCTTTTGGCGCAATGAGAACAAAGGCGCTTTTTCCAATTAATTCGTTCTTTGACGCGTATTCATGCATTCTCAATGTCTGTTCATTGCATTCGGTAATAATTCCGTTTAAGTCGGTAGCCGTTATAGCGTCTGGAGAAGCGGAAAGGATGCTTTTCAGTTTTTCTTGATTTTTCTTCAATTCTTCTGTTCTTTTCTCAACGAGTTCTTCTAAATGCTCGGAGTAATTGCGTAGCTTGTGTTCAAGCGTGTCAACTGTTGACAACATCTGGTTAAATTCTCGTGAAAAATCAGAAAGCTCGTCATTTCCGGTTTCCGGCACTCTTAATGAGAGATTATGGCTTTTCCTAATTTCTTTGGTTATATTGCTTATTTTTTCTATTCGCGCTAGAATAAGTTTCTCTAAAAGTATGAGAAACACGCCGAGGAAAACGAGACCGCCAACAACTATCGAATAGACAATATAATATAGGCTGGCTAAACCTTGCTTGTAGATGTTTCTGGGCATGTCAACTTTAAGAACCAAAATTGGATTTCCATAAACATCACTCAACAACGTATAGCCTAAAATTGTGTCGGAATTCTGTGGCTTAACCAAAATCTGTTCACTATCTGCTGAATCAGAACGCATTGACTGAAAGCCCAATTGCAATTGCGGGTCATCTAATCTCTGTACATTAAGTGTCAAAGCCGTTTTTTGAGTCAATTCTTGAATTTTAGCATCATCCAAATTGCGTCCCATTATAAGGGCTCCGGCAACGGGTCCTTCGCCACTCGACATTGTAACTGGTCTTGAAGCAATCAGCATTGGTCCTTCTTGAAGAAGCAACAAACCGCTGACATGGTTTGTAGTTTCCGAGTAATTCCATAAAAGTCCACTGTCTTCAATGTTTGAAAGAAGACTCTGAGAGATTGGAATAGCAGTTTGTTCATACAAGTCAAAAGCCTTACCAAACACGATTTGCCCCGAAGAATTGATGAAGATCATAGCGTTAAGCTCTGCGTTGATAAAAGTTAAATCAAGAAGGTTAGCTTCGATGTACTCTGTGTTATTATCCATAACAAAATAGTAAGTGTCGTCCCAACAACTCCAGTCCAACAGAAACCGGTCTAAATCTGCAATCATACCGTCAAGCACGTTTTTGGCACGTTGAACGTTTTCCATCACATGCTCTTTTTCTAACTCGCTGAAACTAGACAACACCACAACATAGGCTACAGACGAAAAAATAGCTAGAAGCATAAACACTGTCACGCATACTGCAATAACCGATTTTAACCGAAGTTTCATAAACCTACGTGGCACTAAAAAAATAAACACTTATGTAGACTGAATACTTACCGCAAAACAATAGCACACATCAACAAAACCAACCTAAACAATTTAATACCGCTTCAATAACCCTTTCTACTCTCCCATTCAACCTATAAATAAGGGGGGCTAATACCTTTGCCACACAAACCAGTCAAAATCACCGACACAACATTCCGCGACGCACACCAATCCCTAATGGCTACAAGAATGCGCACAGAAACCATGCTACCGATAGCAGAAAAAATCGACCAAGTCGGCTTCTTCTCGCTGGAAATGTGGGGAGGCGCAACCTTCGACGTTGCAATACGCTACTTAGCAGAAGACCCATGGGAACGCATCCGCCAACTAAAACGGCACATACGAAAGACACCATTCCAAATGCTTCTGCGCGGACAAAACATTGTCGGATACCGCAACTACCCAGACGACGTGCTCATAAAATTCGTCGAGAAAGCCGCGGAAAACGGCATAGACATCTTCCGCGTTTTCGACGCTTTGAACGATATTCGCAACATGGAAGTCGCCATAAAAACCGTCAAAAAATGCGGCAAGCACGCTCAAGGCACAATCTGCTACACCATAAGCCCAGTCCACACAATAAAGTACTATGTAGACTTCGCCAAACAACTAGCCGAACTAGAGTGCGACAGCATCTGCATAAAAGACATGGCAGGCATGCTTGCACCACAACCAGCCTACGAACTTATAACCGCCTTAAAAAAAGAAGTAGGCTTACCAGTACACTTGCACTCACACAGCACAAGCGGCATGGTCATGATGACCTATTTGCGCGCTTGCGAAGCAGGCGCAGACATTCTTGACACCGCTTTTTCTCCATTAGCTTGGGGCACATCCCAGCCTCCAGTCGAGTCAGTTGTAGCTGCACTGAAAGGAACACCATACGATACTGAATTAGACTTAGAACTTCTTAGCGAAATAGCAGAATACTTCAGAGAACTCCGCGAAAAATACTACGACCCACTAAGACTAATAGACCCAAAAGCAGAACGCGTAGACGCCTCAATAATAGTTCACCAAATCCCAGGCGGAATGTTCAGCAACCTCCTCGAACAATTAAGAGAGCAGAAAGCCGAACACCGCCTCAAAGAAGTTCTAGAAGAAGTCCCAAAAGTGAGAAAAGAACTTGGTTATCCGCCACTTGTCACGCCTACCAGCCAGCTTGTCGGCATCCAAGCAGTTCTCAACGTCATTTCTGGCAAACGCTACAGCATAGTGCCCAAAGAAATTAAGGATTACGTGAAAGGCTTATATGGAAAACCGCCAGCCCCAATCGACCCGAAAGTTAAAAAGAAAATAATAGGTGATGAAGAGCCAATAACAACTCGTCCAGCAGACCTTCTCGAACCCGCTTTGAACAAAATTCCAGAAGACGTGAAACCCTACATTGAAAACGAAGAAGACAAAATCACATACGCGCTTTTTCCGCAGCAAGCCTTAGAATTCTTTAAGAAAAGAAAATTAAAACGCGAAGAAGCCAAAACTGGAATTCCGCCCGAAAGACTTGAGGAGCTGGAAAAAATTGCTGCAGTTTCTGTTGCATTAGCAACGTGCCTAGCAAGTTCGCGTGGAATAAAAGCGTTAATTCCAGTCAGAGCCAAAGCTGCCACATCAAATTGGATTTTGGCTGGCAGACAGAGTTTGACGGAATACGGTGCATGAAGATGCCAACATACGAAATTTGCATAGACGGTAAACCAAGAAAAATAGAGGTTACAAAAACAAGCGAAAAATCCTTCACGGTAAGAGTTGATGATAAACCATTAAATGTGGAATTACAAACAGACTTGTCCATGTTAGAAAAGCAGTTCTGCATAAAAATAAACGACAAAACATACAAAATAGAACTGCCAAAAATCGACCGCGACAAACCTTTCCCAGTAAAAGTTGAAGAAGCGACATTTAAAGCGGAAGTAAAAACGCCAACAACTAAACCCATCCTTACAGCTTTTCAGCCGGTTCCGCTTCAACCCACAAAACGAGCACCAACACAAAGACAAGTCATTGAAGGTGCCGTGCCTGCTCCAATGACAGGTAAAGTAATCGCAATCAAAGTCAAGAAAGGCGACCAAGTGAAGGCTGGTCAAGTGCTCTGCGTCATAGAAGCCATGAAAATGGAAAATGAGATAACCGCGCCAAAAGCCGGAGTAATTCAAGAAGCTAACGTTTCTGAAGGCTCTTCAGTGAGCGAAGGCGAAATCCTATTCGTTATCGCCTAAAAGATTGTTGAAGGCTTGTATTCGCCGAAGACTTCGCGTAGAACGCCGCAAATTTCGCCCAAAGTCGCATATTCCCTTACTGCGTCAAGAACAAAAGGCATAAGATTCATCTTTTCGTTTTCTGCGGCTTTGCGCAATTTGCTTAAGGCTTCGTTCACTTTGGCGTTGTTTCTTTCTCTTTTTATCCGTTGTAACCTAGCAATCAAGGTTTTCTCGATTTTCGGGTCTATTTGCATAATTTTTATCGGAATCTCTTCTTCCGTTACGAACTCGTTAACGCCTACAACAATTCTTTTCTTGCTTTCAACTTCCTTTTGATAGCGATAAGCGCTTTCCGTGATTTCACGTTGCATAAAGCCCTTTTCAATCGCAGTCACAGCTCCGCCCATGCTGTCAATTTGTTCAATGTATTTTTGGGCTTTCTCCTCAATCTCGTCAGTCAAATACTCAATGTAATATGAACCAGCCAACGGGTCAACAGTATCCACTACACCACTTTCATACGCAATAATCTGCTGCGTCCTAAGCGCAACCAACACCGCTTGGTCACTTGGCAAAGCGTAAGCTTCATCAAAAGAGTTCGTGTGCAACGACTGTGTTCCACCCAAAACAGCAGCCAAAGCGTGAAGCGTCGTTCTAACAATGTTATTGTATGGCTGCTGAGCCGTAAGCAAGACACCTGAAGTTTGTGTGTGAAACCGCAGCATCCATGAAGACGGATTTTTCGCTTCGAAACGTTCTCGCATAATTTTTGCCCAAAGTCTGCGGGCTGCGCGGAACTTGGCTATCTCCTCAAAAAAGTTGTTGTGCGCCGCAAAGAAAAAGGATAATCTGCCAGCGAACTTATCAAGGTCTAAACCGCGACGGATTGCTGCTTGTACGTAGGCGATTGCGTTTGCGAATGTGAAGGCAATTTCTTGAACTGCAGTAGCACCTGCCTCGCGAATGTGGTAACCGCTTATGCTTATCGTGTTCCACTGTGGCATGTGCTGAGAGCAGTATTCGAAAATATCCGTGACCATGCGCATTGAAGGTTTCGGCGGAAAAATGTACATGCCTCTGGCAACGTATTCCTTTAAAACGTCGTTTTGAACTGTTCCGCCAAGTTTGGACTGTTCAACGCCTTGTTTTTGCGCAACGGCAATATACATTGCAAGTAAAACGTTTGTAGGCGCGTTTATTGTCATGGAAGTTGTAATCTTGTCCAAAGGGATTCCATCAAAAACAGTTTCCATATCCCGCAGTGTGCTGGCGCTTACGCCAGCCTTGCCTACTTCGCCACGTGCCATGGGATGGTCGCAGTCGTAGCCGACTTGCGTTGGAAAGTCAAAAGCGACACTCAAGCCTTTCTGTCCTTGCTCCAGCAAATATTTGAAGCGTTTGTTCGTTTGCTCTGCTGTGCCAAAACCTGCGTACTGACGCATGGTCCACAATCTCGCCCGATACATTGTTGGGTAAACGCCGCGCGTAAATGGGTATTCGCCTGGAAATCCCAAATCTTGCAAGTAATCATGTTCTGCGATGTCAACTGGGGTATAAACCCGATTAACTAGAATATCGGAGCTTGTTGCAAATTCTCCTTTTTCTGGGAGTTTTTCAAAACTCTTAGCAACAGTTTCCCTCTCCCATTTCTCCTTCAGCTTGCGAATTTCCTCTAACTTGCGCCTATCAAACATTGTTTAGAGCACCTTAAAACAAGACTGCTTGAGCGGCATAAAAAATTATCACTGACACCTCGCATCTTCTTCGTTAGCCGTCATAATTCTCGCAGACTCTTTGAAAAGATTCTCAAAAAACTTTTTTTTGAGTTGCGGTCCTTTTCCAATGCCGGAGCATTCGTTTGTATGTGTGAATGCAAATTTGTTGTTTCCCTTGTTTTCTAATTGGAAAGGATAGAACCTGCAGATTAGTGGTCTTATCTCGTAAATTGTGCATAAATTATCTTTTAAGAATATACATTTTCCTTCTCTGGTCTTTTTCATAAGATACGCATAAGGTTTAAAGCCTTCAATTTTTTCGGCAAAACCGCCGATGCTTTTCGAAGTCTTCCGCGATATGTATTCAGCTTCGATTCTCAAAAGAAGAATTTGCCTAACCCTCTCCTCGGTGTCGCTGCAGCAAATGGCACAGCGCTTGCAAACAAAACGAACATGTTTAGGATACTCAAAGCACAATATGCTATACGCCCAAATAACTTGGCATCGCTTAAAAGTAAATAAAACTTTAGGACCGACTGAAATGAATATATAACAACTCCAAATCATAAATATTACAGACATCTCAGGAAGTTCACCGTTGAAAATAAAAGTCGAATACCTCGGTCACATAAAAAACATAATTCGCAGTGTGCGAGAGGAAGAAGTCGAAATCCAAAAAGACGCCTCAATCGCAGACTTACTGGAAGTGCTTTCTGAAAAGTATGGAGAACCCTTCCGAAAGGCTGTTTACGAACCGAAAGGCACAGACGTGAAAGCAAACTACATCATCACCGTTAACGGGTACCTACTAAACCAATTAGACGGCGTCAAAACTAAACTCAAACATGGAGACCACGTTATTCTATTACCAATCGTGAGTGGCGGCTGAAACAAAAACGTTTTAGGTTAAAAGCAACAATAAAGAGTTTCTTTCACGGGTGAAAAGTCTTGAAGAGAATAAACGCTTTAAAGCAAATAGCCTTTGAAAAGAAAGGCTTCGACGGATTTCTAGTCACAAACGAAACAAACCTCATATATCTCACGGGTTTTCCAGGCGCCGCCTGCTTACTAATTCCAAAAAAGGGAGAAAACACAATTTACGTTTACGGCGTCAACTATGAGCAAGCAAAAGCTGAAGGAAAGGACTTCAAAGTCGAACTTGTAAAGCGTGGCGAAAAATTACCCGAAAAACTAAGCGCACAAATGAAGGAGTGCAAAATCAAAAAACTTGCAGTAGACACGCTGAGTTATGATGGCTATCGCCTTTTTGCAAAAGCCATGAGAGGTAAAGCAAAACTGAAAATTCAAGGTAAGCTGGTTTGGGAGCTTCGCAAAGTTAAAGATGAAAAAGAGCTTGAGCTGATGCGAAAAGCCGGAGAACTTACAACTCAAGGAATGAAAGTTGCCCACGAAACGATAAGAGCTGGAGTGAAAGAGTACGAGGTTGCAGCCGAAATCGAATATGCAATGCGGAAGTGCGGTTGCTGGGGCACAGCCTTCGACACCATAGTAGCTTCTGGCGTTCGCTCTGCTTTTCCGCATGGTGGCTGCACGGACAGAGAAATCAGAAAAGGCGACTTGGTAGTTGTGGACATAGGCGCCACGTATCACTTTTACCGTTCAGACATGACAAGAACCTTTGTGGCTGGAGCGCCGTCAGAAAAGCAAAAGAAAATCTACGAAATTGTAAGGCTGGCTCAGGAAAAAGCCTATCAAACCATAAAGCCTAAGGCAAAAGCAAAAGAAGTTGACGCAGCAGCCAGAAAAGTGATAACAGATGCTGGTTATGGCGAATATTTCGTTCACGGTTTAGGTCACGGCGTAGGCTTGGAAGTTCATGAACCGCCTGGATTAAGTCCGGAGAGCAAGGACAAGCTGGTTGTTGGTAATGTTGTTACGAATGAGCCTGGCATTTACATTGCTGGTTTTGGCGGCTTCCGCATAGAAGACACTGTTTTAGTGCAGAAACGCAAAGGTGAAAAATTCACTGATGGCTTGTATAGTTTGGAGGTTGCAAAGTAAACAATTTAAATATGCCATATGTCATTGATTATTGTCTGAGGAGATGTCAAATTTGAAAAACATGGCAGTCATAATAATTGACATGCTTAACGATTTTGTGACTGGCGATTTGAAATGCGAAAGAGCTAGGCATATAATTCCAAACCTAAAAAAGCTGATTGAAGCCGCACGGAAACACGACGTTCCCGTCATCTACAGCAACGATGCACATTACCCGCAAGATGTTGAGGTTGTTGAAAAATGGGGAAAACACGCCATAAAAGGCACGAAAGGTGCAGAGGTAATCTCTGAGCTCAAACCTACCGCGAAAGACTACGTTGTTGAAAAACGCACTTACAGCGGCTTCTATGAAACCGGCTTAGAACCGTTATTGAGAAGCTTATACAAGGGAGAAGGTGCTAAGGCAGTCATTTTAGGCGGGTTACACACAAACATATGCGTTAGACACACCGCTGCGGACGCCTTCTTCCGAGGATACAAAATAATAATAGCCAAAGACGGCGTCGAAGCGTTCACACAGGAAGACCACGAGCAAGGACTGAAATATCTGGAGTACGTTTACAACGCAAAGATAATGACCGTGGACCAAATCATAAGAGAATTTGGCAAATCCTAATTTTCTCCGAAGAAATCAAGCAAATACTAGGCTAAAAACCGAGAAAACAGCCATTTTTCTAGGTTAAATTCGAGATGCAAAGAAAAATTTAAAAGCAACCTATGCATGCATATTGAAGATTATGTGAGGAGAATGGTAGAAAAATAATTTTTCCCCTCTCCTTTCTCCCCTTATGAGTTGTCTACCGTTCTCCTCACGAACAATTTAATACATTTTTAGACACTTATAGCTTGTGGAACAATCTTCTAGTGCCAATATAACGTACACTGATGTATCGTAAAGGTTTAAAATACACGAGTATTCCAATTGGATATCTAAGAGAGTGTTTGAAATGGCAAAGATTTTGGTTGTTTATGATTCCAAAACTGGTAACACAGAGAAAATGGCGTTAGCTGTTGCTGAAGGTGCAAGAGAAATTAAAGGAGTAACTGTGGACGTGAAGAAAGTTGACAAAACAACAGTTGAAGATTTGCTCAGTGCTGACGGAATAGTTATGGGGTCACCAACATATTATGGATTAATGTCTGCCAAGCTTAAAGCTCTCTTTGACGAGTCTGTTAAAGTTCATGGAAAACTTGAAGGAAAGGTTGGCGCAGCCTCCACAAGCTCAGGTGGAACAGCAACAGGGGCAGAAACCACCATGCTGTCCATATTGCAAGCTATGCTCGTGCACGGCATGATTGTTCAAGGTCGCGCAAATGACAAGCACTATGGGGCTGCGGCTGTGGGTTCTCCACGCGAAAGAGACATTGAATCTTGTAGGGAAGTTGGAAGGCGAATTGCGAATCTCGTTACAAAACTTGCAAAATAAACTTTGAAGTTTCCCCGTCAAGTGACGGCTCAACCAATAAATAGATGGAAAACCTTTTTTTAATCATGCCACTGTTTGAAGTCGTATTTAAAATAACTCATGACTGCCCATTCTGTAACATTTCCAAGAAATTTCCATCGATGAAAATGTTCTTTTGGTGCAATAACGAATACGACGTAATAGAAATGATTGCAGAAAAGCCTGAAGAATATTCTGTCGTAGTGCAAGAACTCTCTAAAATCAGCAAAATAGTTGAGGAGTCATCCGACCAGCATAAAGTGCACATAGTCATGAAAACATGCGCTTGCTATACAATTGAGACCCCTGTAAGTAAGTTCATTGATGAATGCGCGCTTTTGCATGTGTCTCCAATTGTTTACGAAGGAGGCTGGGAATACTATCACGTAATAGCCTTCAGACATAAAGATTTAGAAAAATTTTTCAGAAGCATCGAAGAAAAAGGCTTCGTTTTCGATGTCTTGCGTAAAGTTCCTTTCGATGGGTTTATTGCAAGTTCTTTAGCGCTTACGGCTGATTCTTTGTTTTCTGATTTAACAGAGAAACAAATGAACGCGTTGCTTGCGGCGTACAATTATGGTTATTACAAATTGCCGAGAAAAGCTGATGTTTCCACAATAGCTGTTAAAAAGAAAGTTCCGCGAACAACGTTTCAGGAACATTTGAAAAAGGCAGAAAACAAGCTTATCGCATCTTTAATTCCCTATATTATGCTTTACAAGCAAGCGCCTGAAGAGAAGAGAAAAAGCTTGAAAATTGTAGCGTAGACAAAACGCTTCTCGTTTTCTCTGTTCACTCTTCTAATCCGCTTTGCTATTGCTGTACTTTCTGGTAGTCATGTGACGGTAGAAGGCTTATGCCCGTCATTCCAGTCGTATCTATCACGGGAAACAAAATGAAACGATTAGATTTAGGAAAAATTAGCACATTTAAAGGAAAACTGCACCAAATGTTAGAAATGGGCAAAAATTACATAATTTCATCAAGCACTCATAAAAATTGCGAAGCAAACTCATCATCAAAACACTTCGATTATTGCAAGTTTAATGGCATTTACTTAGCTCAAATGGAAATTACAAAGGCTGAAGGTACTGCAATATTTGAAAGACAAAGAAAACGCTTCATCAACTAAAAGTAATCTCTCCCCCCTCTTTTTTCATAAATAGTGGGCCCGAGGCGATTTGAACGCCTGACCAACAGGTTTCTCAGCGCATTGGCGTCTATGAGCCTGTCGCTCTAACCTAGCTGAGCTACGGGCCCGTGTTGCTCTTTCGCATTTAATATGCTATTTCGGAGTTAATTTAAACGTTTTCTGCTTATAGTGTTCGTGAAAGATTTAAAAAGGGTTATTTGCTGTTAAAATTAGAGTTTGGGGAGAAACCGCTTGGAGTTGAAGGTTTTCACGTTGCCTACCTGTCCAACTTGTCCGTTGGCTAAGACTTTTGCTCTTGAAGTTGCGCAGAAGTTTGGGATAGCTTTTAAAGAGGTTAATATGGCGACTGAGGAAGGTGCGAAGGAAGGGTTGGCTTATGATATTATGAGCACTCCGAGCATTGCTATTGATGAAGAAGTGATTGTGCGAGGGCGGTTCATTTCAAAGGAAAAGCTTGAGGAGGAAGTTAGTAGAAGACTGGAAAAATGGAAGGCACGTGTGTCTAAAGAGTAGGTTTCGCACGTAAAGCTTATTCTTGATGATAGCCATATCACCTTTGAGAGAAAAACTTTGTTAGAACTCAAAAATGCCATAATTGTTTTTCATTATGCAGAAAAAATCAAATCAAACTTAATCATTACTTCCAGTCTTCTAAACATTCTAGAAAGCTTGAAAGATGAAGAAATTGCTGGCGCAGAAAAGCTTTTGATTGCTTACTTTAACGCTCTAATTCAAGAAGTTAACATTGCTGCAAACGCTTCAAGCGTTCAAGGTTTTCGAGACGTGAGCGCGAAACTCGAAGAAGCTATTGAACAAACGAAACAGCACAATTACGCCAACACGGCGAAGCTTGTTTCTGAAGCAATATCTCTCACAACAACAAGTGGAAATCAAGCAGCCGAAACACTGAAAGAAAACAACCTAATCTAACGCTGCATCCTTTCGTAATGATACAAGTATTCCTGAGCGTAGCCAGCATATTCGCCAAAATACCTTCGCCCAAACAAACTCAACTTCTCATATTCCGATTTTCCGGGTGATTTGTGCAACGAAATTTTCTTGACAAATTCGCTTTCAAAATGGCTCGCATAATACTTCACGATTATACGCTTTATCCACACATCAACCGGAAAAGCTTTCAATTTCCCGAGAGAAAAAAGCGAAACACAATCAGCAACCTTCAAACCGACTCCCGGAAGCTTAAGTAATTCGCTCCTTGCCTTCTCATAGCTTAACTTTTTCAAATCTTCAAGATGGAAATCATCATTGTGCACTCTTTTTGCAGTTTCTAAAACATACTCTGCTCTGTAACCTAAACCGCATTCTTGCAATTCTCTCTTGTTCGCTTTTGCAAGGCTTGCTGGGGTCGGAAAAGTATAAAATTCGAGTCCTTCAAAGGCTACTTTTTCTCCGAATTTTCTTGAAAGGTTGAAAAGCATTTTCTCTATGGCTGGAATATTTTTGTATGTCGCACAAATGTATGAGATTAGGCATTCCCATGGGTCTTGACGGAGAATACGCAAACCTTTAAACTTCTCAGCCGCAGTCTTAGCATGTTTATCTTTGCTAATCTGTGAAAGGATTTTTGGCAAGTCGTCATTCAACCCAAAATAATTTTTTACAAAATCTTCATCTACATTCGCAAATTCCAGTTCTTCGCCAATCTGACGTATTTTAAAGACTTTTTCTCCGGCAACGCCAAACCACCATCCGCCTATCTTATTCCATCTGAAAACTTGACCACAACAAAGCGTAATGTCAAGATTGAACGGGCATGAGTGACTTAACAGTAGTTTCATGCAATTCTCACTTATTCCTTCTCTACGAATTTTTCTGGTTTGGGAATTTCTGGCGGCAACCCTCTTCTTTCCCGAATCTGCATTATTATCTGCGTTGCCATGTTCTCTGGAACTCGTTCCCAATGGGAGAAGGTACACTGCCAGAAGGCACGTCCAGAAGTTGCCGTGCGCATTTCTGCAGACAAGCCGAGCGTTTCGGCTACTGGAATGTAGCTAGTAATAATTGTTAAAACACCTTTGTGTTCGGAAGTTAATATTTTTCCTCTTTTTCGTGTTATAATGCTCGTGCAAGCGCCAAACCACTCGATGGGGGCAGACACTTCAATTTTATAAATTGGTTCAAGAAGCACTGGTTTAGCTGTTAGAACCGCACCTAAAATTGCTCTGCTCATTGCTCGCATTATCTGCGTAGGTTCACGTTGCGTCGGGTCATCGTGAATTTGGGCTTCTATCAGGGTGACTTTAACATTTCTTAGCGGTTCTTCGCATAAGGGTCCAGTGTCGCACGCCCAGTGAAATCCAGCGATGACGTTTTCCTTTATTTCTTGCATGTTCTGAACGTTTCCAGTTAAATCTATGAGAATGTTCCCGTGTTTGTTTAAAGCCAAAATTTTAGCGGTTTCTTCTTTAGAATACTTTAACTTTTTTTGGACAACATCACTTATTTGCTTTTGCTCCATTCCATCTGTAAGTTCGCCTTTCTCCATCAATTCCTCAAGTTCGGTTTCGAGAGGCGCTACTCTGACGAATAGTTTATTGCGCATGTTAGACGTTTTTGCCATAACTATTTTGCTTGTTTTCAAGATGCTTTCTCTATAGGTCACTATCGGACTTGAAGCTGTTAGTTCAATATTTTCACTGTATTGTTTTAAGAACTTCAAGGCGATTTCCAAATGGAGTTCTCCTATTCCGCTTAGTAGGCACTGTCCTGTTTCCTTGTCCATTATGGTGGCAAGGTTTGGGTCTTCTATGACAAGGCGGTTCATTGCTTCCACTAGGCGTGGCAACTCTTTGGGGTTTTTGGGCTCTATGGCTATGGTCATGACGGGTTCTGAAACGTATTTTACGTGTTCAAAAGGAACCATGACATCCTTGTATGCGGCGTCTACGAGTGTTTCACCAGCTCTTGCCAATTCAAGATTTGACAAAGCAGCTATGTTGCCAGCAGTGATTTGGTCAACAGTTTCTCTGAAGGCACCCATATACATGGATACTTGCTGGACGTGATATGCTTTTTTTGCGCCGACAAGATAAACGTGGTCTCCTTCTTTAACTGAGCCGGAGAAGACTCTGCCACTTGCGACGAGTCCTGTTTTTGGGTCTATTTGAGCGTTTGTTATACACATTACTGTGGGTCCTTTGTCGTCGCATTCTAGCATTGCTTGTCCTATTTCCGAGTCTATTTTGCCTTTCCAGATTTTTGGCAGTCGGTATTTTTGGGCGTCTGTTGGGTTTGGCGTTTTTTCGACTATCATGTGAAGTATTGTATGGTGAAGTGGTAGCAACCGTGAAAGTGTTGGATAGTCATCATTGGCGTATGCGTTTACTATGTCTGTGAATTTTACTCCTTTTTGTTGGGCTACGTTTAGGGTGAATCCCCACTTGTGAAGAGCAGAACCCAAAGCCACAGTTTCTTTTGCAGGGTCAACCTTCCACTTTTTCTTGAACTCTGGTTCTGCGTAGATTTCTATTAGATTGTTGAAGTTGCTGATTATACGCGTGAATTTTTCCTGGATTTTTTCTGGGGTGAGTTTTAACTCTTTGATTAGTCGGTCAACCTTGTTTATGAAAAGGACTGGTTTGACTCTTTCTTCGAGTGCTTGGCGGGTGACTGTTTCAGTTTGAGCCATGATTTCTTCTACTGCGTCTACGACGACTATTGCGCTGTCTATGGCGCGTAAAGCACGGGTTACTTTGCCTGTGAAGTCCACGTGTCCGGGTGTGTCGATTAGGTTGATGACGTGTGCGTTTTCTTTTGTTTCGTGTAGGAGTGATATGTTTGCGGTTTTGATTGTGATTCCGCGTTTTTGTTCTTCTTCTAGGTAGTCAAGAACTTTGGCTTCGCCTACTACGCTTGGCGATAGCAGTCCAGCTCCAGCCAGTAGCGAGTCGGTCATTGTTGTTTTTCCGTGGTCTATGTGGGCGATTATGCCGATGTTGCGTATGTTCTCTTTTTTACTCATTAGTTTAAGTATTTCAGCGGTTTGTTTGAACCTTGGCATTTTTGCTCCTTTTTTCTATTAACTTTGCGATGCTTTTATGTTTATTTCAGCAGATGTAGAGTGTGGCTGTCAGAGGATTAATGTTGAAAGTGACTGTTGAAAAGTTGAGCGAAGAGCCTTACGCGTCCATACTATGCTATCCGCGACCATGCAAAGCGGAGATTAGGAAGCGTTTAGTGGAATTGCGGAGGCTGGGTGTGACCGCTGTGGAGTTTTGCGGGGAAAAGGAAGCGTTTGGTATTCATGTTCTGGGTAAAGGTTGTGTGGGCATTGTTACAATAGCTTATGTGAATGGAGAGCAAGTGGCTCTGAAGATTCGAAGGGTAGACGCTGACCGCAAGGGGATGCAGCGTGAAGCAGAAATGCTTAGAAAAGCGAATTCTGTGGGTGTTGGACCGAAGCTTTTGGGTGTTAGTGCTAATTTTCTTGTTATGCAGTTTGTTGATGGCGAATTGCTTCCGGAATGGTTAAGAACGCGCAGGAGCAAAGCAGATGTAAGGACTGTTTTGCGTGATGTTTTGGAGCAGTGTTGGCGTTTGGATGTGGCTGGTTTGGACCATGGAGAGTTAAGCCATGCGCCTAAACACGTGATTGTTGGAAAGAATGATGTGCCATTCATTGTTGATTTTGAAACTGCTAGCGTAAATCGGAGACCGTCGAATGTAACTTCGGTTTATCAGTTTCTTTTTCTTAGTGGTGAAGTTGCTGGAAGAGTTGCTAAGAAACTTGGGTTGGAGGATGAGAAGGCTGTTGTTGACGCTTTAAAATGTTATAAAAGTGATAGGACACGCGAAAATTTCGAATGGGTTTTGGAGGTTTGTGGTCTTCTACACAACATAATCCGTTTTTAAATGTGAGTTATGGTTGTTTTCGTTTAGTTTTTCGATGCCCAATTCTTTGACAAGCTGTGTTAGGTCAAGCCACATTTCCACTTGATACTGTCTTGCAACTCTTCTTTTATCGTAAAGCAAGGGAATATGATCTACAAATATCCATCCGCAAGCCTCTGCCATCTCTCCTTTCTCTCCTCCAATATTGAAAACCAAATCTTTTTCTTATAACTGTGTATGTAAGAACAAAATAGAAGAAAAGTCTAGAAGTATTTGTCTTATCAATGATTTAACGGGTAAATGTGGAAAAGACTTAAAACATTGATTGTTTAAATTCTTAACCAAACTTGTAAACTTTCATTCGCAGAGTTTTCACAAGATGTTTCAGAGGGATTTCCTACGTGGACGCTGAAGAGAAATGGCATGCTCTTGAAATCACAGAAAGCTTAGCTAGACTAAAAACCAGTTCTCAAGGTTTAACTCAAGAAGAAGCCTCAAACAGGTTAAAACAATACGGACTTAACGAACTAGCTGCCATGGGAAAGATTTCACCTTTAACGATTTTCTTCAGGCAGTTTAAGAGTATCCTCATACTAATACTTATTGGCGCCACCATAATTTCTTTAGTCACTGGACACAGTGTTGACGCCTTAGTCATTTTTGCCATAGTGCTCGTTTCAGCCGTGCTCGGTTTTATCCAAGAATATCGTGCTGAAAAAGCCCTAGAAGCATTAAAAACAATGCTCAGCCCGACCACTTTAGTGATTAGGGATGGAAAAGAGGTAACCATACCTGCGAGAGAAATTGTGCCTGGCGACATTCTTGTCTTGAAAGAAGGAGACAAAATACCTGCTGATGCCCGATTAATTGAGGAAATAAATCTCCAGACCAACGAGGCATCTTTGACTGGAGAATCCATGCCCGTATCCAAGGAGACGGTGAGGCTTTCTTTGGACACTTTGATTCCTGATAGGAGAAACATGGTGTTTTCAGGTACTGAGGTAACTAGTGGAAAAGGAAAGGCGCTTGTCGTGGCTACGGGCATGAACACCGAATTCGGGAAGATTGCAAAACAAGTAGCCATTGTCGTTAAGGAGGAAACTCCGTTAGAAAAAAGAACCAAAGAGCTAGGTAAGTGGCTGGGCATAGCCGCTTTATCTATTAGTTTTTTCGTAATGATTCTTGGAATCCTTAGGGGTATGCCTCTAATACAAGTAATTTTATTTAGTATTGCCTTGGCTGTAGCCGCAGTTCCAGAGGCTTTACCAGCAGTTGTTACTGGAAGCCTCGCGATTGGAATGTATAAAATGGCTAAAAAGAACGCTCTTGTAAGAAAAATGCCCGCTGTGGAGACGCTTGGCGCTGTCACTGTGATCTGTTCAGACAAGACTGGCACTTTAACAAAGGGTGAGATGACGGTGCGTAAGATTTACGTAGGCAACGAGACGGTAAGTGTCACGGGAACTGGTTACGAACCAAAAGGCGAATTCCATACTGAAGGAGATGGCAGCATCCTTCAGAGCGAACCGTTCTCTCTCATCATGAGCGGTTCAATTTTGTGTAATGATGCCGAACTAGTTATTGAAGGCGACAAGTGGCATATTAAAGGCGACCCAACCGAAGGGGCTCTTCTTGTAGCCGCAACCAAAGCTGGTTTCCAATGGGGCGAGATAAAAAAGCAATACCCCCGCATAGGCGAGTTGCCATTCAGTTCTGAAAGAAAACGGATGACCACTGTTCATTTGACGCCTCATGGCGGAGTGCATTGTTTTATGAAAGGTGCACCTGAGATAGTGTTGGGACACTGTGCTTATTTACAAGAGTTAGGAAAAGTAGAGAAGCTAACTGAGGAAAAGAGAAATGAAATTTTAATGACAAGCGAAAAGATGGCTGGAGAGGCTCTTAGAGTTCTAGGCGTAGCTTATAAGAAAATACCTTCTAGCACCACGAATTTTGATGAGGATAATTTGGAGAAGGACCTAATTTTTCTAGGCTTGATAGGAATGATGGATCCACCGAGAGAAGAAGCGATAAGGGCTGTAGAGATTTGTAAACAAGTCAAGATAAGACCAATCATGATAACAGGTGATCATAAGCTTACAGCAGTGGCTATTGCTAAGGAAGTTGGTATCTATCAAGAGGGAGATATGGTACTTACCGGTGAAGACTTAGAAAAAATGGTTGACGAAGAGTTTGAAAATATTGTCGAAAAAGTGACAGTGTATGCACGAGTTTCCCCTGCGCATAAGCTGAGGATTGTTCAAGCGTGGAAAAGGAAAGGACAAATAGTTGCCATGACTGGCGACGGAGTTAACGATGCTCCAGCGCTTAAACACGCAGACATCGGCGTGGCAATGGGCATAACTGGAACAGAGGTGACCAAAGAGGCATCGGATTTAGTACTTGCGGACGATAATTTTGCATCAATAGTGAGTGCAATTGAGCTGGGAAGATGGATTTATGATAACATAAAAAAATATCTCACGTATCTTCTTCAAGCTAACCTAGTAGAGATATTGGTGCTTTCAATTGCAGTTCTTGCTGGCTATCCGTTGCCTCTTCTTCCTGTACAAATCCTGTACATTAATTTGGCAACTGATGGCCTTCCAGCCATAGCTTTAGGCGTAAGTCCCCCGGACCCAGATATCATGAAGAGACCCCCTCGAAACCCTAAAGAAACAGTATTTACAAAAGAAGTGAAATCTTTCCTCTTGCGTGCAGTGTCAATAGAGGTTCCTCTTTTGTTATTGCTTTTCCTATACTCTTTTCCATTTGGCGAACAAGTGGCTCAGACTAGATTGTTCTTAGTCTTAGTTTTCTTTGAATTGATTGTAGCGCTGAACTGCCGTTCACTCAGGTACACGCTTCTCAAGGTGCGGCCTCACAAATTCCTCATATTGACTGTGTTATGGGAAGCTGCGCTCATAATAGTTTTAGTTAACATTCCTATTGCACGTCAAGCGCTGGGAATGGTTGAAGGAATCGGTCTAATCGAAGTAGGGCTTGTATCTGCTTTATGTCTCCTAACACTATTCAGCATAGAAATCGCGAAATATCTGTTACAAATGGATGCAAATAAAAAACTGGAGACAGAGCAACGGTGATGATGGATTTGTTGTTTCTTGTTTTGTATTTTGTTTTTCTTTGTCTTCTTTCTTTCATTCTGGCTTAAGATTTAATGATTGAGAAGGGTTAAGTCTATCTCGCTTGAAACTACTTTTCAGTTCCCTTTTTCTCATAAAGTAGCAGAACAAAAAATAACTAGCCGTGTCTGAGTCATTTCTCTTTTCAGCCGTGAGAAGTAAGTCTAGTCGAACATTGTTTTAACGATTAAGTGTAAAAAAAGGTTTAAAGCGTTGAATTTTAGATTCCTATGCAGAAAATGGTGAAGCAAGTATGGTGATTAGCAGAGAAGAGATGCAGGAAATAGTCAAACGGTATCAAGAGCCTATTGGTTTGAATTTGGGTTCGCATTCGGCTTTGGATGCTTGGCAGGGACAGCGCAACTATGGAATAAGAAGTATTATTTACACGACGCCTGGCAGAGCAAGGATTTATCTGCAGAATCCTATGGTTGGTAAGATTGATGAGCCTGTTGATGATTTGCCTGTTCTGGTGAAGCGTGATGTGCGTGTTGTTAACGACCCTAAGGATATTAAAAAGACTGGTGATTGGCGAAGCGTTATCGTGGTTCTTGACAAGTATTCGGACATTGTGAAGTATACGGATATACTTGTTGATTTGGAGTGTTTGCAGATTACGAATCGGGCGTTTGCGGTTTACGTTGGCGGTGACGAATACTGTAGCGTTATTGAGAATAATTATGCTGTGCCGATTCTTGGTTCTAGACAGTTGCTGAAGATTGAGAACAGAGGCGAGATTGAGAAGGATTACTATTGGTTTGCGGAGCAAGCGGGCATTCCCTATCCGAAATCCTACAAGTATGAGGTTTATGAAGGCGGAATACGGTTTAAAGAGCCAATTGATGAGCCGATGATTTTGAAAGCTGAGCATGCGCATAGGGCTTTCGAGCGAGAGTTCATTTTTGCTGCGGATTCGCATGATTTGGAAGAGAAAGTCGCCAGAGAAGTTGCTGCTGGAAACTTGAATAGGGAAGCCTTAGAGAATGGGCGTGTGGAGCAGATTGTGCTTGGTCCGCATGCGAATTTTAACTTTTTCTTTTCGCCTTTGGATGCAAAGGGTGAATGGGGCGACACTGAAGAGTGGTTTTCGCGGCTTTACAATGTTAGCGTTGAAGAAGCGCGAATATGCCTTGCGAATCAGTTTTTGTCTATTGACGAGCGACGTGAGACTATTCTTGACGGTTTAAAGCGTTTGCCCAGCGACGTGCAGGAGAAGATTAAGCGTGTTCCTTCTTTTGAGGTTACTGCGCATGCGATTCTTAGTCTTAGGGAGTCGTTGCTTAAGGATTTGCATCGGTATGCGGACCGGTTTTTGCTTGCTTGTAGAGAGCACGCTTATCCGGGAATTATTGGTGCTTGGTGTTTGCAGACTTTGATTACTTGGGACCGTGTTAGCAAGTATGAGCTTAAGCCGAGTGTGAAGTTGGATGTTACTGTTGGCGCGGAAGCGAAGAAGGCTACGGATTATGGCTTGTATGACATTCATGGCGAAGCAGACCCGTACATGCATATTCCAGTGACGCAGGACGTAGCCTTACGGCATGGTGGTGGAACAAACGTTCACATGGGTTTGGGCTCGCAGTACGCGAATGCGAAGTACAAGAGGCGGATGAGCACGGGAGACCGCATAGCGATGGAGATTAGACGAGCGTTAAAAGCGAAGCAGTTGCATGAGTTGGTTACTTAGTCTTTGATAGCACTTTTTCCTATATTTTTAGTTTCTTGTTTTTTTTGAGGAAACTTTTAGTAATAGTTTTTATATGTTTTTTATGGGTGGGCTTCATTGAAGTTTGCTGTTGTTGTTGAGCGAGACGAAGACGGGTGGTTTGTGGCTTCTGTTCCCGAACTGCCTGGTTGCCACACTCAAGCTAAGACGCTTGACGAGTTAACGGTTAGGATTAAGGAAGCCATTGAAGCGTATCTGGAGGCGGAAGGCTTCAAACCACGAGAAGGCGTTGAACTTGTTGGTTTTCAGTTTGTCGAGGTTTCTGTCAAGTGAGCTTGAAGCCTGTATCTGCTAGAAGAGTCATTAGGGTTTTGTCTGCTTTAGGTTTTAGGGTTGTTAGAAAACGTGGCAGTCATTTTGTGTTGAAACATTCTGATGGGCGAATTACTGTGGTTCCAGTGCATGCGGGAGAGAAAATTGGCATTGGACTGCTTCTGAAGATAATTAAAGATGCGAAACTAACGAGGGAAGAATTTTTGAAATTGCTGGAGAAAATATAGTGCAATGAAGGTTAGGCGAGAGTTGAAGATGAAATAACTGCACGGACTAGTAACATAAACAATGCCATAACGTATCCATCATTTTTTGCATAGTTTTAGAGCTATCTGCTCGGAAGACGATAGACCCCCCTTATAAATAGGTTGAATTGTAGATTATTTCATGCTAAGGAAACCGAAGAATGCGTCCATTACGAAAATCAATTAGTCCAAACGTCAAACAATACTACGAGCACAATTCGGGTGATTCACTTATAGAGAGCTTTTTCTGGAAACTCGTATTCCGCGGTCACGTTAATTATATCCTCTTAATACCCTTTTAGCGATTGGCATTTTTCATACTCGTTGACGACGTCAGCGAGTTTTGGAACAGCGAAAATTCTCTTTTTTGTAACTTCATTTGCAGCCGCCATATACATTTGATTTATTATGCTTTTCAACGATGAATCCAATCTTGGCGGTTTAGCCTTAACCAGCTTCTTCCAATCTTCTATGCCTTCTTCCGTTGCTTTTTTCTTTGCTTCTTCCACTTCCCTCGCCCATTCCGTCCGTCTATAGTATATCCTCGCTATTTCCTTGCTAACATGCAACCCATTGAATGTGAATCTGCACTCATCCAGCGTTCCCACGACATCAACAACCATAAGCCTACGCTGCGGGTCAAAAGCCAACTCAATCTTACCATCCTCATTAACCAAACCCGCTCGCGCGGCTATCTCCGTAATCGTCTCATCCACACGCAACAACAAATCCTTAACTTCGCCCATTTCCCTATCTGTCAAACCCGCAATACGCTGCGCCTCAGCCCAACTCACGTAGCGGTCGCCTTCCTCCAATTTCGTACTCACATCAAAAATCGGCTTCGCAAGCCTCTCACCCGCTCGCGGATAATGGTTTAGACCTAACTCTTCAAGCGTAACCAAGCCTTGCTCAAGACGTTTAAAAACTGATGAGCCTTCTGGCAAGCCGTTACGGTAAATTATTTCAAGCGGAATCAAAAAGTTACGTAGAGCCGGCGTGTAAATGCTGTAGTCATATCTGAGTTTGCCGTTTTCAACATAAGCCTTAGGCTTGTAAACATTTACTAAACTAATCTCCATAATGCTGGAAGGCTTTTTCAACTCGTCAAAACGCGCAACTCTACCGCTCTCATCGACCAATCCGCGATAATGCGTTCTGATGCCTTTTTCTTCAAGCTTTTCAAAACAATACGCACCCATCATGCATAAAGCTGCACCTTTGCCGTCAATGAGGTCTGGCATTTCTCCCCAGTCAAAAACTGAGTAACGGTCAGAAAAATGAAAACGCCCAACACCCATAGCGTCTTTCGTTGGTTTCTTCACAACTTCTAAATCCTTAACGCTGCCCATAGGCTTTGGCACACTACTTTAATTTCTTAACAGACTTATCCGCTTTCTCAATCTCACCCTTCTTCGCAGATTGATACTCACTAACCTGCTTCGCCAATTCCTTATCTTCCAACGCAAAAATCTTCGCAGCCGCAATCGCAGCGCCTTCAGGCTCAACAGTCACAACCGAACCCACACCACTCGGAACCCTAAGCGAAGAATAAATGTCTGCACCCGCAAATTTGTCGCTGTAAGGCGGACAAGCAATGACTGGCTTAGCAGTGTTCGCGTCAACAAAAGCGCTAAGCGCGTTAGAGCGTCCCGCAACCGTAACGTAAACAACCCGTTCCTTCTCGTACTCCTTCAAAATCTCCAAAACCTTCAAGGGCGTTTTATGCGCAGACGCCACACGAAACTCATACTCAACGCCTAACGCCTTCAAAGTCTTGGCTATTTCACGACAGAACTCCAAATCACGCTCCGAACCCATCAACACAACAACCTTACCCTTCATTCATCTCACCTAAACAACTACCTACTACAAGAACTTACTAATTAAAATTTTTAAACCCGAACTTTAGTTTTTCATTTTGGAGGGAAGCGCCCGCATGTCTTCCCGCATGAGACGCAAAAGAAGCATAATAGACGAACTATTCGGAGACTCAATCTTTGAAGAAACAGAAAGCTTCTTCAATGAATTTCCAGAAAGCGGCTACTCCATAAGCGTCACACAAACGCCAGAAGGAACAAAAGTCCACGCCAAAATCGGAAAAGACGCAGACGCCGACGCGCTCCGAAGACAACTTCAACAGAAATATCCAAACGCTGAAATTGAGATAGAAGGCGGCAGAAAAGAGCCATTAATCCGTGAAATCTCCACAAAACCCATCAAAGAAACCAAAGAAAACAAAAAACAATCAAGCTAAGCCTTCGCTGCGGATTTTCTACGTTTAAACACGAGCCATATCAGACCAACTGCCAAAATCCCAACAACAAACCCAAGAACAAAAAACAATAGTCCCAGCAAAGTTGTATCCGCACTCACAGGCATAACCATAATAGCCAACATTCCAACCAAAAAACCAGCAATAAAAACGACAAAACCCAAAACCAAAAAACCACCCATGAACCCATCTTTCTGCGCCATCGCCCAAACCACGACCCAAAAGATAGATTAACAAACTTTTAAGCTTTAATAATCCCTTAACAATTTTACCATTCACAAGCCCAGTGGGGTCGTCGTCTAGCTTGGACTAGGATACCAGCCTGGGGCGCTGGCGGTCCTGGGTTCAAATCCCAGCGACCCCACTAAGCTTCTTTCCCAGAAATGAGCATTTTTGAGGATTTTGTTAGAATTAAGCTCGATTCACTAAAATTGCTTTCCAGGCATCTAATACATGCTCGGCAACTTCGCATTAATTAGAACAAAGCTTAAATGACGTTTTAGCCATTAATCTCAATCATCAAATGTTAGTGCGAGCTAACTTGGGATAGTTGCTTATGGTTAACGAAGGAAGAGGGCGTTTGTTCAGAAGGAAAGACGGCAAATTCCTGATTTACCTACCAAAAGACTTCGCCGAAGACAGCATGTTTCCATTCAAAGGCACAGACTCTATATTTGTCAAAGTCAAGTTCAAACCAGGCGGCGACAAATTACTCATAGAGAAATGGAGCGAGCCAATACCGCAAGAAGAAGAGATATTATCATTTAACGAAAAAACCAAAATGATTATTTCTGAAGTGGAAAAATCACCACTGCAGTTTACTTCAAGAGATATACTCGATGAATTGAAAGATTGGATAAAGAACGACAAGGAAATAGATGATATAAGGGAAAGCTTAACCATTTCCCTTAACGAGTTCACAAAAAAGAAGTTTGGGGTTTCTATAGATGAAGAGACAAGGAAATTTCTTCTTAATGAACTTGTTTACTTGATATTGAAACTGACAAGAGGCGATATAAATGAACCAAAAAAAGGGTACGTTGTCTGAACTAGTAGATCTTTTCAAAAAACCATTAGAAAGATTATGGAATTGCGTATCTAAAGAGAAGGTTAAAGAACTCAAAATTGAAAGCATAACTACAGCATTTATTAAATCTTTGGAAAGCAAGAAATTTGTTGTGGAAAAAGGAAAGGCAAAAATACCTATAAAAGAGCTTGAAAAAGAACCAAAAGAAATGGCAGACCAATTATCGTTAATTCTTAAAGAAATCTAGCATACAATACGCGCGCATTGTGAAACGAGTTTTAAAAAATCAGTTTTCCTCTACAACTAGGCAGATATTGTCTCTCAGAAAACGAAGAATAAGAAAATGCCCCACGCAACAGAAAGGAAATTCGAATCGTTATATAGTCAAATATGCATTTTGAAAACAGAGGAAGCTATCTTGACTAAAGTTGTGGCCGTAAATGGTAGCCCCAAAATGGAGAAGGGTAATACTGCAAAAATTCTCACCCCTTTTCTCGACGGCATGCAGAACGCTGGAGCAGTGGTTGAACTGTTCTATGCTAGACGCCTAAACGTCAAACCTTGCGATGGAGAATTCTACTGCTGGAACAAGAAGCCGGGCGAATGCTACATACAAGACAGCATGCAGTTACTCTATCCCAAGTTGTGTGAAGCGGATATCCTCGTGTTGGCGACACCCGTCTATGTTCCGTTGCCAGGCGAGATGCAGAACCTGATCAACAGGATAGTCCCTCTTATGGGCCCAGTTCTGAAACGGCGAAATGGTCGCACTCGTGCTAGGTTCCGTGCTGACGTCAAGATCAGAAAGTTTGTGTTGGTGTCCTCAAGTGGTTGGTGGGAAATGGGCAACTTCGGAACTGTGCTTAGAATCGTAAAAGAACTGGCGAAGGACTGTAACGTCGAGTTTGCAGGCGCTTTACTCCGACCTCACGCGCAATTTATGGCTGAGAACAAAGAAAAGGCTGAGACGATCTTTGAAGCAGCAAGGCACGCCGGTTACCAGCTAGTAAAGGAGGGAAGGATGTCCAGAGACTTCCTAAAAATCATAGGTCAACCGCTTATTTCTGAGGAAAAGTGGTGGCGCAAGTAGCTTCAGCAGCTTGAGATTAAAGATTCAAGTATTTGATTTATGAGTGAGGGTTCAAACGTGGGTTCCAACCTATATAACCCCACCACTACCAAAGCCTAGGGCTTCTGTTTCTTTGGACGCTGTTCAGGATTCTCCTTGGCTCAGTGCTGTTGGTGTTATACACTTGCGCTTTGCATAAGTTATGTGTTTCTGGCGCTTTTTGAGAATGTTTAAAAGTAGCATACGCTTTTAAGGTTGAAGTGGGGTTGACTTGAATGAAAGTTTTAATTGTTTACGATACAGTTTCTCCTACGAGGTTAACGGAGAAGGTTGCCGAAACAATCGGCGGAGTACTGAAGGAAAAAGGAATCGAAGTTGACTCTTTCTATGTAAAGGATGCTAACGTAGCCATTTTAAAGAATTATGATTGTTTGATTGCCGGCGCGCCTACAATGGCCTTTAGAGCTTCGAACGATATGAGAAAATTCCTTGAAAGCCTGCCTCACGAAGATTTTTCTGGTAAGTTGGCAGCTGCTTTTGACACGCAAATTCAATCAAGACTCAGTGGAAGTGCAGTAAAGGGCATAGAAGACAAACTTAAAAAATTAGGCTTTAGACTGGTAACAGCTCCGTTGATTGCTTACGTTGAAGGCAAGATGAATCAAATGCAATTGAAAGAGGGAGAACTGGAGAAAACGAAAAAGTGGGCGCAATCCATTGCTGAAACGCTTCAATCCCATTCATCATAGACGCAAGAACAAGAAAATATGGAAACTACAGTGATTGAAAAATCAAAGTGCACATAGATTCTCCCATGCAGTATTCAATAAATTTTCACTATCATTAGACTTAGCTGGCCCTAAAACACTTGAGAAAGAGAAATCCCGAGTGCGATGAAATCCTAATGAGTCTCCGCTATTCAAACCGAAGACACGGTGCTTCTATTTATGCGGAGAGGAATCCTCCGTCAACGGTTATTAGTGTGCCATGTACGTAACTTGATAAATCGCTTGCGAGAACCAAAGCCATACGTGCAATCTCGTCTGGCTTACCAAGCCTGCCCAGTGGGTTTCTCATGCCATATTCTATGCCGGTTTTCACTACCTTAAACTTGAACTGCAACGCTTCTTTCGCGAGGCTTTTGGTTCCTGGCGTCCAAACTCCACCAGGCACAAGCACGTTTATTCTGAAACCGTGTTTGCCGTACTCGCTTGCTAAGGCTCTGGTAAGCACCATAACGCCTGCCTTGCTAATGCTATAATGGCTAAGTTCCTCTTTTAATGGCATTACTGCTTCGATTGAGCCAACGTTTATAATTACTCCGCCCTTTTTCAGTCTGCTTCTTATCATGTGCTGGCACATCCAGAAAACCGAGTTCAAATTAACGTCCATCACTTTCTGCAGAAAGGCTTCGTCCACTTCAAGAAAGGACTTGGAAGGGTATATTCCTGCGTTGTTGACCAGTATGTCTGGCTCTTTACCTTCCAACTTCTTCCATAAAGCGTCTATTTCTTCCTTTTTAGAAAGGTCAACTCTGTGAACGTTTATTTCCACCTTAAACTGTTTAAGTTCTTCCTTCGCAGCGTTTAAGCCGTCTTCGCTAATATCGACGAGTTCTAAATTAGCGCCTGCCTCAGCAAACCTGTAAGCTATGGCTTTGCCAATGCCCGCAGCTGAACCAGTAATTAACGCCCTTTTTCCTTCAAGAGAAATAAGTGCATGCAAAGGCGGCAAACCAGTTTTGGCAACACCTCTCTTGGTCATTACCACGCGCTCCTAAACTGTTGAACCATCAATGAAGCGAGTTATTAAAATTTCTTGTGAATTTAGAGTACACTACTCTGAAAGAGATTATTTGGCTTTCAAGTCAGAATAGCTTATACCGCGTTTGACTCTTTGTTCTTGTTTATCTATCCATTTCTGCATGCCTATTTTCTGCAAGCGTTTTCCGTCTTGAATGAGGGTCGGGTAATGTTCTGCCAACTTCTGAATGCGTTCACATGGGTACTCTCTGCATTGTGGACAAACATTGATGCCCCTTTGTTGGACGCATTTGCGGATTTCGCAATTTGAAGGTCCACCTTTACCCGATCTGCATGTGCAATTGAACTTTGCGAGTTTTTCTAGAAATTGCGAGAATTGTGGAAAGAAGTTTTTCATTTCTGGAAAGTATTGGTAAAAATCTTCGTAGCCTTCTTCTTGCAGAGTTTGTTGCAGTTGGTTTGCCTGAAGTGGTATGCGCGTGTGTTGAGCGCATAGCCCGCAGTATAAGCCGCAATAAGTTACCAACCCGAGTGAATTTTCATCAGACATGTTTCATGCATGGCGAGTTAAAGGATAAATAGTTTTCTTGATGATTCTGCCATAACCTTCACTTCAGAAGGGAATAAAGAAGTATGGAGAGTATCACATGGTAACGTTAATCGCAAAAAACCAAACAATAGAATGTGAATTGGTGATTTTTGACAAAAACGGCACCCTTGTTAATCAGCATTTGTTGCTGCTTGAGTTGGCTAAGGCACGCAAAAACGCCGTCCAAAAATTTGTAGGAAAGAATGTTTCTGAGTTGTGGGAGAAAATTGTCGGCGTAGACTTGAAAAATGGCAAAATAGACCACAGTGGACCTTTGGGAACCGTGCCTAGACGTGAAGAGATTTTGATTGCGGCTACAGCTTTTTATTTGAATGGCTATTCGTGGAGTGAAGCTAAGCAGTTAGCCCAGAGGGTTTATGATGAGGCTGACGATTCAATGCAGTCCCCTTATGGGTCAGTTCTTTTAGAAGGTGTAGCGGAGACTCTTAAGCGGTTAAAGCAAGGTGGCTTGAAACTTGCAATTGCGTCAACAGACACTCATAGGCGAACTGTAGAATCTTTTAAAACCTTGAAAATAGCCCATTTTTTTGACGTAATGGTTGGAAGTGATGATGTGGTTAATGGGAAGCCTTCGCCGGACATGGTGCTTGAAATCTTAAAAAAGACGGAGACTAAGCCGAGTGCCACCGTTATTGTTGGAGATTCCTTGTCGGACATGCAGACGGGTAGAAACGCGAAGCTGAAGGCGTATATAGGAGTTTTGACTGGTTTTACTCCTAAAGAAAAGCTTGAGCAATTAGCAGATGTTGTTGTTTCTTCAATCTCTGAATTGTGTGTGCACTAATTTCCTTTATTATTCTTGCAAACGTTTAATTTTCCAGCCTCTTTCACGTGACTTAAGAAAATTTAATATAATAAGAACAACAAAAACGGTAATTCAATACGTCAAAATAAGGTGAAAGAAAATTGGCTTCCAAAGAATTGTTGAAATTGCTGAATGACGGCATAGCAAGAGAGCTGCAAGTTTCAATTCAGTACATGTGGCAGCACGTTCAATGGGGCGGTGTTAAAGGCTTCGCGGTGCAAGACGAGTTGAAGAAGATAGCGATAACCGAGATGAAACATGCTGAAGCCATCGCTGAAAGATTGTACTATTTGGGTGAAATACCGACAACGAAGCCGACTGAAATAGTTGTGGGTAAAACACTTAAGCAGATGATACAGCGCGACATAAAGGACGAAGAAAACGCGATAGCGCTTTATAAGAAAATAATCGAGCAAGCCCGCAAAGAGAAAGACCAAACAACCGAAATACTTTTCATGAACATTTTGAAAGATGAAGAAGAACATCACGACACCTTCACGACACTGTTTGAAGACTTAAAGTAAAACCAGAAATACCCCACCTTTTTTATCCACTCTTTAGCTTCTTACATGTTTTTACACAAGTTTTAATTTTACAGAAAATGATATACTAAATGGGAATCAGTAAATGGAATCAGAAGAAATGGAACCCATATGCGAAAGATGTGGCAATACAATTGACGAATGCAAATGCGTGTGTCCCTACTGCGGCGAATCTACCGACTGCGAATGCAGCATAGGCGTCGACAAAGCAACAGGCGGATAAAAAACTAACCCTTTTTTGGTCTAAGCGAATTCAGGTTGGTGAAATGTAAAATGGTAAAAGAAGAGCTTAACTGGATGGCAGGTGGACCGCAAGGAAGCGGCGTGGATTCGGCTGCGAACATTTTTGGAAGAGCGTGCGGTTACGGCGGCTTGTATGTTTACGGAAGAAGAGAGTATCACTCAAACATTAAGGGTCTGCATAGTTATTTTCATTTAAGAGTTTCAACCCGTGAAGTCTCGGCGAATGTGAATGATGTAGACTTGCTTGCAGCATTTGACGCAGAAACTGTTGTCAGACACATAAACGAAGTGGTGTCTGGCGGCGGAATAATCGTTGACAAAGACCAAGTTAACATCAAAATATTCAGCATACCTACTTTGCCTCACGAGTTTAAAAAGGAGTTTAGGCAGTTTCTGGAGAAAAAAGGCTGGAGTGACAGTTTAAGCGACCTACTTTCCGAAGCAGAAAGAGCGGGTGTCCATGTTTTTCGCATTCCTTACATGGATTTGCTGAAAGAAGTTGCAGCAGAATTGGGTATAGAACAGTTGAGCAAGGTTACTCGGATGATAAACGTTTTGACGCTTGGCATTTCCTTCGGCTTGTTGGATTATGACGCAGCTCTTGTTGAGAAGGCAATCGCATCGATTTTTGCAGAAAAACCCAAAATCGTTAACATGAACATTCTAGCCTTCAGAAGAGCCTACAACTATGCCAAACAAACCTTTGGCAACAGTTTCGAACATAAACTCGAAAAAACCGAGACAACAGAAAAACGAATTTTCCTTTCTGGAAACCAAGCTGTTGCGCTTGGCAAAGTCTTAGGCGGTTGCAGAATCCAAACTTATTATCCAATAATCCCTGCCGCAGACGAAAGTGAATATTTAGAAGCTCACGAAATCATTCAAACAACAACTGATGGCGGAAAAGGCGCAGTAGTTGTTATTCAAACTGAAGACGAAATTGCAGCGGTGAACATGGCTTCTGGAGCAGCTTTAACTGGCGCCAGAGCGGCGACGTCCACGTCTGGTCCTGGTTTTTCGCTCATGGTTGAAGGTTTAGCTTGGGCTGGAAACAACGAAGTGCCCGTGGTCATCACATATTATCAGCGAGGTGCTCCTTCAACGGGTTTGCCAACGCGGCATGGACAAGATGACTTGCGCTTTGCCATTCATGCTGGCCACGGTGAATTTCCGCGGATAGTGCTTGCGTCAGGTGACATTCGCGAATGTTTTTATGATGCTGCAATCGCGTTTAATTACGCTGAAAGGTATCAGTTGCCAGTTATTCATTTGATTGATAAGGCGCTTGGTAATAGTTCCCAAACGTATCCAATCTTTGACTCTAACCAATTTAAGATTGAGCGAGGCGCCATTCTCAATGAAACAAGCCTTCAAGGAGCAGAGTACAAGCGGTTTAGTTTCACAGAAAACGGCGTTTCTCCAAGAGTTTTTCTGGGAACAAAAAACGGTGTGCACTGGTACACGGGCGACGAACATAACGAGTTTGGACACATAAGCGAGGAATCCACTAATAGGACAATGATGGTGAAGAAAAGAATGAAAAAGCTCGAAACAATCGAAAAGGAAGTGCCTACCGAAGAGAAAGCCAAGTTTTTCGGAGACAAAAACGCGAAAAACATGATTGTCAGTTGGGGCACTCCGAAAGGCGCGATTCTCGAAGCGCTTGACACATTATCAAAAGAAGGCTTCAGCTTAGGTTTCCTGCAAATTCGTATGGTGCATCCGCTTCCAAAAGAGTACATTGCCGGCACATTAAAAAACGCTGAGAAGGTCATTGATGTTGAGATGAATTATTCTGGACAGCTTGGAGGAATAATAACAGAAAAAACAGAGATTTCAATGAGCTTTCACATTTTAAAGTATAACGGACGACCAATGACAACCACTGAAGTGTATACGGCGTTGAAGCATATCATGCTTAATCAAGCTCCGAAAAGGCAGGTGTTAACCTATGGCTCTTAAAATGTCAGATTTCAAAACAGACGTCTTTGTCGACTGGTGTCCGGGCTGCGGAAACTTTGGCATACTCGCTGCCATGCAAATGGCTTTCGCCGAACTTGGACTAGAGCCACATCGTATTGTGCTGGTTTCTGGAATTGGCTGCTCGGGCAAACCGCCACATTTCATAAAAGCCTACGGAGTTCACACACTTCACGGCAGAACCTTACCTTTTGCTCAAGGAATCAAATTAGCGAATCCGGAATTGGAAGTAATGGCAGTGGGAGGAGACGGCGATGGATTGGGCATAGGCGCTGGACATTTTGTGAACGCTGGAAGGAGAAATGTTGACATGACTTACTTAATGCATGATAACGGCGTTTACGGATTAACTAAAGGACAAGCCTCTCCAACATTAAGGTTAGGCTTGAAAACAAAGTCTCTTTCCAAACCAAACATAAACGAAGGCGTAAACCCAATTGCTTTGGCGGTTATGACTGGCTACACCTTCGTTGCTAGAGCGTACGCTTACGACACAAAACACTTGAAAGACATAATAAAACATGCGATTCAGCACAAGGGGCTAGCCTTTGTGGATATTCTGCAACCGTGTCCCACATACAACAACATAAACACTAAAGACTGGTATGCCGGCATGGACAGAATAAACTCGAAAACTGGAAAACCAAACTCAAGGCTTTACAAGCTGGACGAGATTGGTTATGACCCAGTTGTGCATGAGTCTAATGAAGATTTCAAAAAGAAAATGGTTGCCCTTGAAAAGGCTCAAGAATGGGGCGACAAGATTCCACTGGGCATCTTCTACCAAAACGAACTTGTGCCAACCTTCCAAGAACGCCTAGCTCAAAGAATCCCCTTCTACCTTAGCAATCCGCCTGCAAAGCAGAAAATCAGCGAAGAAACTGGTTCATCTGCAGCAATATTAGAGCAGTTCTTTGAAGAGTTAAAAACTTCTTAAAACTAAATTTAACTAGTGAACGTATCGCTCGGTAGAGATTGAGCAGGAAATGAGCCTAAAAGAATATCAGCGAAAACGAAGTTTCCATAGAACAAGCGAACCGAAAGGTGAAGTAAAAATGAGTGAGGGAAAAATTTACGTTGTTCAGAAGCATGCTGCAACGCATTTGCATTACGACCTACGCCTAGAAATGGATGGAGTACTGAAAAGTTGGGCAGTGCCAAAAGAGCCGCCTCTCACGGTTGGCGTTCGGAGACTAGCCGTCCAAGTGGAAGACCACCCTGTTGAATATGCAAATTTTGAAGGCACAATTCCAGAAGGCGAGTATGGCGCGGGCACAGTGGAAATCTGGGACAGAGGCACCTACAAGCTGATAGACCGCAAGGAAGACAAACTCATCGTGGAAATCAACGGCAACAAACTAAAAGGCGTATATGTGCTAGTGAGGTTTAAAGACCAGAAAAACTGGCTTTTCTTCAAAAAGAAATGAATGCCACAAATAGAAAAATGTACTTGAAGAGGCTTCAAAAAGAAACGTCTTTCTTTTAACTTCAGCTTTTTCGGCTACTCTTCTTCTTTCTCGGCCTCTGCTTCTCCTTTGCCAACGACTTCGGCTTCTGCGAATCTTCTGCTTATCCTTGTTATTTTTATCTTCACATGGTCGCCTGGTTTGGTGTTGGGTATAAAAGTCACTAAGCCTTGAATTCGTGCTATTCCTTCGCCGCGTCTGCTTGTTTCCTGTATGTCAACGTCGTATTCCTTTCCAATTTCTACTGGTTTCGGCGGGAATCTGCTTCCTCCGCTTCTTCCTCTGAATCCTCCTCTTCTCTGGCCGAAGCTTCTTCTTTCACTCATTCAGTTTCACCTCTCATTGCGTTAATAAGAATTTGATTCATGATTATTCAACTGTTAGTTTTCCGTATTTCCCTATGTTCAGCTGGATTTCTCCCCTGAAGCTTGTTATGTAGCCGTTTTCAACTTTGACTGTGTCGTTGACGTTTACTTGGTTGATTTGTTCGTTCCATAGTGTCAGTTTTATTGTGCCTGTTTCGTCTGCGATTATTGCTGTTGCGACTTTGTATGTTTCGTCTTTGAATCTTGATAGGACTTCGCGTGGGTCTGATTTTTCTGTTACCTTGGCTTCTACACTGACGTTTTTCATGCCGTTTCGCAATTCTTTTATTTTCAATTTCGTCCTCCGTCTAAGCTATTCTTTCCGCGACTGCGAATTTTTCATGTACCGAGCGAATTATGACTTTAACGCGTTCGCCTATTTTGCTGTTTGGAACAAAAATCAAGAAGTTCTGTATTCTGGCTACTCCGTCGCCTCTGCTTCCAATGTCGTCGATGACGACTTCTATTTCTTGGTTTTCTTTGACAGGCGCCATCGAAAAGAGCGGTCTGCTTGGACGGAACCTTCTTTGACTTCCAAATCTTCTCGGTTTTCTTGGCGCATTTTTTGTTTTTTCTGGTAGCCTTCTTGGCATGTTACGTTTTCGTCCTTATCGCGGAACCAGCCTTTCACCCTAAAACTCACATGCCTTTGTGATGGTCACTTGAGTTTTTGGTTGTTGGCCAGTTACATGCAGAAAAGTCCTTCAACCATATAAATTTTGCTAAGTTTTTATTCATAACGTAAAGCTTCAACGGGGTTTAGTTTGGCTGCTTTTCTGGCAGGGTATAAACCGAAAATTATGCATACTATTATTGCAAAAACAAAGGCTGTTATTGTCCATTCTGGTGAAAAAACCGGGTTTATGTTCATTCCATGAGTTTCGGGTGTTCTGAAAATTGTGTCTTGCTGTTGTTGTGGCTGCATAAAACTTGATAGCACATAGGCTAACCCGTAGGAAACGCCATATCCAGTAAACATGCCTATCAAGCCGCCTATTATTCCTATCAGCACAGCTTCAGCGAGAAACATGCCTAGTACTGTTCGGCTTTTCGCTCCAATAGCCTTCAAAATTCCGATTTCGCGGGTTCGCTCCATCACTGAAACCGTCATGATGTTCATTATGCCTATCCCTGCGACAAGCAATGAAATTGAAGCTATAGCCATTAGAAATAGTTGAACAAAATTTAGAATTCGGTCCACTTGACGCATGAAAGCTATTGGTACAAGTATGCTTATGGAATAGGGATTTTCAAAAGTATTTTCTATGTCTTTCGCGATTTGTTCTGATTTTTCTGGGTCGGAAACTTTGACTAAGATTATGTTGTATTTTTCATTGATTGGAGCTGGAACTGCATTTAATGGTATAAATGCCCAGTAATCAAAATTTGTAATTCCAGAAGTTCCGCCTTTGTTCAGTATCGCGGCAACTTGAAGAGTTCCGTTCTTTGGCATTTCAGAACCGTCAATTTGTAAAGTCACATTTTCTCCCACGTTGACAACTGGCGTCACATCATTCAGATAGCAAGTTCTGAATCCCAAAACAACCGTGTCATTTTCTTCTTGACTTGGTAATTCTCCTGTCAATGGGATAAAACGGTCTGGAAAAATTTGGCGTATTTCTGAGAAATTCACAGCGCCTACTGTTATAGCGTTTAGGCCTTCGTTTGTTTGTGTGTTATTTAATTTTGCCTGTGGCAACGTTATTATTGGAGTGACAATTTCCACGCCTGTAACGTTTTCCCGAATGTTTGCAACATCTTGCGGTGTAAAGCCTCCTAGAAGTCCTGATGTGAAGCTTCCGGGAATTACTATTAGAACGTTAAGTTCGAATCCTTGTTCCATGCGTTCTTTTACGTCAAGTCTGAATCCTTCGCCTAATGATGCTAAGCCGATGATTGCTGTTATGCCTATCACGACGCCTAAAGTGGTTAGTGATGTGCGTAGTTTTCGCTGGGTCATGTTTTCCCATGCCATTGCTAAAATTCTGCTTAGTCTCATGGTTTGTTCCCTCTGGGCGCTTCTTTTATTGCTTCGATTAAACCGTCTTTTATGTGTATTATGCGGTCAGCGGTTTCTGCAATCTGTGGGTCATGAGTGACAACAATGAACGTTTGTCCTTTCTCTTCATTCAGTCTTTTCATTAGTTGGACTATTTCCCAACCTGTTTTCGTGTCAAGGTTACCTGTTGGCTCGTCGGCTAGCACAATTTTTGGATTATTTATCAAAGCCCGTGCAATTGCTACTCGCTGTTGCTCTCCGCCGCTTAGTTCTGTTGGTTTATGGTTCATGCGGGTCTCAAGACCCACAAGCGTTAGCATCTCCTTTGCTCTTTCCATTGCTTCCTTCTCTGGCACACCAGCAATCGTTAGCGGCAATTCTACATTTCTCAACGCAGTTAATCTCGGTAGTAGATTGAAAAATTGGAAAACAAAACCTATCTTGGTCAAACGAAGCTCAGCCAACTTGTCGCCACTCATCTCGAGAATGTTAAAGCCATCAATGATAATTTCTCCTTCGTCCGGACGGTCTAAACCTCCAATCAAGTGTAGAAGAGTTGATTTTCCACTGCCAGAAGGTCCGAAAATTGTTAAAAATTCGCCTTCTTTGGCTTCAAAACTTACTCCACGCAAAGCTGGAACAAGCAATTTGCCTATTCGATAAGCTTTCTTGACATCAAGAGCTTCAAGCAGAGCTTTCATGCTTATCAACGCAGACTCAGAAATTTTGCTTAACTATTTAACTTTATCTTGTTGACATCATCAGATTCCGTTGTCAACTGCTAAGTTTAAACTAGAGCCAAACCGTTCCATATATTATAAGACGAAATGCTAACATACTAATTAGGCTGCTTAGAACTGAAATAGAAATACTTTTCGTCCATGAAAACGTAAACATTAAGCGAAGCGCAATAGTGCATAAAGCTACAATCCAAACATAATACACTATCCTATCTAAAATATCATACCGAATAATTAAAATGGATTGAAAATTTTGAGCGTCAACCGTCCATCCCTCCCCAGAGACTCCACCTAAGGTTTCAAGAGGAAAATGCGTTTCTGGATAAGCAAGGACCACTCCGGTGAGAATTAAATTTTGTATAAAAAAAGTTATCAGCGCAAATCCAGATATTGTAAGCATAGTTTTCCAGATTGGCTGTGCTTTAAATAATTTTGAAAGTAGATATAAAAAGATGCTGAGTATAGTCCATTGTATAGTGAACTGCATGAATCCGCTTATTACGGAATTAACTAATATTCCGCTTCCACTTAATTCAAATGCGGACTTGTAAACGCCATGAAAGAAGAGTCCATCAACCAGAACGGTGATATTCTCATTATTAGTCCATGTCAGATTAAGTTCTAAACCAGTGATGTCGCTCCAATCGGCATTATTAACCTCTGTAAATTCGCTCAGTGGAATAGTTTTGTTGTTCCAGATACCCGTTTCAGCAATGTTATCTGCTAACGAATAGTAAAAATATTTATCAGCAGTGTTCGCCGAGAATAAATAAATGCTTAAGTTAGAAGGCTTAGTTTCCGGTTCGACTATTTTCATTCTAAAGGATACGTTCGCATAGCCGTCAGCGCCTAGGCAGTTTAAGGATGTTGGAATTTTTAATTCCATAGAAATTTGAGTGTCATTTTCCAAAGAGAACTGAATACTCTTGTTTCCATAGTAGCTACCTTTAATATAGTCTGCGCTATTTTCTGATACAATCGCATTTGCATTTGAAGTCCAAAGAGTAGCATTTTCTGTCCATTTATCCAACTCTGACGATGACAATTGCGGTGCTGTTTGGTCGTAGTAAACTCTAGAAGAAAGAACGTAATAAAACAGTGCAAAAGACAACACAAATAATCCCATAATTATCAGTGGCCCTTTGTATCCGGGCTTTTGGATTATCTCCTTGAACGCTTTATGCGGTGCATATATGACTCTAAGTACTTCCTTGGCGGACATTTAGTTTAGACTCCGCTGGTAAGTTGTTATTTTACCATTATTAAAGCTTGCTTACATTCCATGTTTCAATCTTCTATACGTTGTGTAATCCACATATTCCAAGAATGGATTTTCCGCCTGATACTTAACTGTCAATTTTTGCCGTTTGCGTTTTTCCAATATTTGACTCGTAGTGACAAGCGAGTAAGCGTCACTTCCAGCACCAGAACCATAACTCGCGATTAAAATGCGTTCTTCTGGTTTAGCAATGTCCAAGACTGCAGCCAACCCAACCGGCGAAGAGCCAGAGTACGTGTTGCCGAATTTTGCCACTTGCAATGAAGGCAAATACTGTTCTTCTTTAAATCCAAGTTCTTTCGCAATTCTCACTGGAAACTGAACGTTTGGCTGGTGAGCAACGAAATAGTCAATGTCTCCGATTTGCAAGTTAAGCCGTTCCATAAGTTTCTTTGCCGCTTTTCTGATATGTTTAAAGTAAGCTGGGTCTCCAGTGAATCTTCCGCCATGCATCGGAAACGGCTCGCCATCTCTTCGCCAAAAATCTGGCGTGTCCGAAGTGCATGAGTACCACCCTTCGATTTCGGCTATGACATCATGCTTTCCAAAAATGTAAGCGCAAGCACCAAAGCCGACAAAAAGGTCTAACTCGCCGCCGGGGCAGTCTCTCGGTGCTGCTTGAGAATTGTCTGTGCCTATCGTCATAGCGTATTGGATGTTCGATTTTGGATAACTCACCAGCGAAGCCGCATCCTTAAACATGCTCGTTGCAGCTTTGCATGCAAACTCCGTGTCTACAGCATCAACTCCTTGTAAGTCTTCGCATTCCTCTCCCAGTTTTAACACTTGCGCAACTTTGGAAGCGATGGGTTTGACGGCGTAAGGGTTAGATTCAGAACCCACGTAAATTTTGCCAACAAGCGCACTGTCAACGCCTGAATGTATTAGCGCTGTTTTTCCAGCTTCAACCGCGGCAGTTATGGAATCTTCATCAATGAACGGCACTGAACGTTCAATGTTTCCTTCCTTTATCCTAAACCTTGACGTGTAAACTCCATAGCCCACTATTCCCGGGTTGTCATATTCTTTGTTAGGTTTTGCCACCGTGTATTCTTGGTAGGGATAATACTCATCTGCGAAGGTGAAAGCCAAAGAAATTGTTGGAATGACGTCGCTTCTGTCCACTGAATAACGCCTTCTAAATCTCGGAACAACCTCTCTTCCTTCCAAAACCGAAAAATCAATTTCTTCTCCTAGCCTTATCATGCGGTCTGTCAGTCTTCCCGGAACACGTATTCTTCCATCATGAAACGAGACTATTCCGTAAACGTAACTTCCAAGCTTTATGAACTTGTTCGTAGGCTCGTTTACGAGTGTGCATATTTCAAGTTTGCCCTTCTCATAGAAAAGGTCTATGTCAGCCATTTTTCCGAAGCTTTTTCTTCCGCAGTCTCCACAATAGTCCCTAAACTCGAAATACTCTTTTCCGCATATTTGGCAACGTCTTCCTCTAAGTCTATCTCCAAGATAAGAAACTCTTCTCTCTATGGGTTCGCTACTCATTTACTAATCCCTCCCCAAAATATACACGTAGCCTTTAGTGCCGAAACCCTCAAGCTCCAGCACGCAGCCATACTTAAGTTCTTTGTCACTTTTGACTTGACGTTCGCCAGCTTCGCCTCTCAGCTGTCTAACAACTTCAAAAACTTGGGCGCCGCCCGTGGCGCCAAGCGGGTTTCCATCTGCCTTTAAGCCGCCATTCATGTTCACAAAAACTTTCCTTCCCTCAATCTCATAATAGCCCTTATAATCTTGACAGCTCTCGTAAATGCTTCTCCATGCTTTTCCACGTTCACAGAACCCCAAATCCTCAAGAGAAACCATCTCCATAACCGTGGACTGGTCATAAAGCTCCACAATTTGTATATCCCAAAGATTCACTCCAGCCATTTTCAAAGCATTTTTCATTGCAATTTCGCTTACAAGGAAATGCGTCAAATCCTCTCTTGCCGGAAAAGTTAGGTAATCCGTTGCTGAAGACGAGCCAAGAACGTGGACTGGTTTGTCCGTGAATTTTTTGGCAACGTCCTCGCTTGTGAGGATGATGATTGCGGCGCCGTCTGAGATTGGCGCGTAATCATAAAGTCCCAAGGGCTTCCGTGCTTCTTTTCTGGCGTTTATGACTTGCTCAACAGTTATTTTTCGTTGGTACTGTGCGTACTCGTTTTTTGTTCCGTGTAGATGGTTCTTGACTGAAATTTGTGCTAGGGCGATGTTTAGTTTTTCAGCGTCATCGCCCGTTATTCCATATTCTTTCATGTAAGCTCGAAGCATTAGCTCGTGGTTTGCTTCTGGCGTGCATCCCGCATAGTAACTCCATGGGTCTTCGAGAAGCATGAGGTCGTCTCGGATTTTGTCCCAGCGGTCAGTCATTTTTTCTATGCCGCCGACGAGAACCACATTGTATTTTCCGGCTTGGATGGCGTTGCAAGCGTTGGAAAGTGCGGAGCCAAAGGAGCGGGTTACTTCCATGGGCACATGTAGTTCTGTGAGTTCTGAAAGGAATCCTTCTTCGAGCCCGAGTTTATTTGTTATTGGGAGGAAGTAATCTGAGAGGTAGCAAGCTTCTAGGTCTTTGCGTTCTATGTCGGCTTCTACCGATGCCTTAAGCCATGCTTCTTCAATTAGTTTTTCTGGTTCTTTCTCGTAGTGTTCTCCGAATTTGGTTCTTCCAGCGGCAACTATGGCTGGACGATTCTGCATTGTTTTCGCACCTTTTTCCTCAATTATCAAATATCCCTTTCGCAATAACTTTTAAGTGTTTGCAATTTTGGCGTTTCCCAAAACTTCATAACTCATGCTAATAAGCATATTGATATGGCGGGGTGAAAGTTATGTTCGAAACTGGTAAGTACCGTTTGGTTATTACTGTTAAGAGTGTGCGTGGAAACTGTCCAATCTATAAGGTTGGAGAACGAATAGTTGTAGATTCGCCCAGAATAGTTGTTAAGGAAACTGACAATCTTTGCATTCACGCTTTAGGCTGCATACTTTCCATGATTGTTCCCTTAAGCCACGGAATGAGCTTTAAACTGTTGGGCTTAGCGAAAGAAGAAGGCGAAAGAGGTTATTTTCAATGTTTAGACCCGGGAAAACCCCACACGGACGGCGGAACCGTGCTTTTCGAAGTAAAACGAGAAAAAATCTAGTCGCCTACTTCATAAAGCTTTTATCTTGTCCGATTAATAGGACTAAACATTAAGTGGTTTAGATGACAGTTGCGCATCTCTTAAAAGTTTTCATTTTTTCGTTCTTAGCTATGGCTGCGAATGGGAGAGGTGGCTGGTGGGACCTTATCCCTTCTGAATTTCGCCTATTGTTTCCCTTAATCTTTTTCCTAGTTCAGCTTTTGATTCTGTCTGGGGTTCTTTATCTTGCTGGGTTAATTGTTGTGGGCGGAAGACGTGCCCGTTTTAGAGATGCCTTTCTGATTTCCTTTCTTGGAACAATCTTGTCAACAGTTTTCTTCTTGTTTATTCCTTACCAGTTAATACCGCTGATTCTGAGCATTTTCGTGTGGCTGCTTCTTATCAAGAGTCTTTATGAGACAGGTTGGCTCGGAGCAATCGCTGTTGGCTTGTTGGCTATGATAATCTTCTTGGTAGTTGCCATACTCCTTGCGTTAATTTTCGGAATAATAAAAGAAATATGGGAATTAGGGAAATTACTGTTTCCCTCGTTTATGGTTTTTCTTTAGGAGCGCTCAGATGCTTTGGATTCGAAAAAGACTACGGCGCTCCTAGGACTAGCCTTCTTAGGTTTTTTAGCGCTTTCATACTATGAAAATCTGTTTTTCTTCAACATAGTCGGCGACATTACGCGCAACCAGCTTTTAGCGGTTCTCATGCTTTTCGTTCACAACGTCCTCGTAGTATCGTTGATTCTGCTTGGAATGACGTTCTATGTTAACCTAGTTCTCTTGGACTTTTTTAAGAGAGAAAAGCATGGGCGAATCGTGATTGAACATCCTAAAACCTTCGCAATAGCCTTCACCATAATGATTCTCTTTTTAAGCATTCTGCGCGGAGCCATTCTCATCTACGGTAGAGTATACGTTGAGGACTTGCCTTTAATCTTATTAGTAAGCACACCGATGGGCATTATTGAAGGCTATGGCATATACTTGACCCTAAAGAAAACGTTAAGCCGCACAATGACCATCAAAGACCTAGCCTATATCTACGGCATATTCTTCATCGCAGCCATAATAGAAGTTGGCTTCATAAACCTCCTTCTGGCTGTTACTGCGAGCTAAGAGTTAACAACTTCCTCTTTTTTTATTCGCTTCATTAACTCTCTCATTAACCTTTTCAGCTTATGACTATGCATGACGGGATAACGTGGAGCCCTTTTCAGTTTCTTATACTTCTCTGGAAGCTTTGAAACGTTTTCCATGGCTCTTTTCCTTATCTCATCCAAAGATGGGAGACTGCAAACTATTTTGCCGTTCTCCATAACTTTTGCGAGAAGCGGTTCTCCCTCTATTTTTTCGTCATGCAAGGCGATTATGTCTTTCAAAAAGTTGCCTCCAGCATCTTTAAGCCGGAAAACCTGTTTTTTCCCAGGAAGTGTGATTTTGCCTTTGCTCAATTTCATTATGGGCGAAAACTCTCCGTTTTCATTCATTTTCTCGCATAGTTTGTAGATGATGTCCACGTATGGTTTGTCTGCTGAAGTTCCCATTTTAGTTCCAACACCGAACGCGTCAATCTTTGCGCCTTTTCTCAACAGCTCTTCTATTCTGTACTCGTCTAAGTCTCCGCTTGCGAAAATGTTCACATACTTCAAGCCGTTCTTGTCTAAAATTTGTCTAACCTTCTTGCTTATTTCCACCAGGTCTCCGCTGTCCAGCCTCACTGCGCGAAGTTTGAATCCTTTCGCTTCAAGTTCTTTCGCAACGATAATCGCCTTTTCTGCACCTTTTATGTCGTCAAAAGTGTCAATCAGAAGCGTGGATTTATCTGGAAAAGTTCTCGTGAAAGCTCTGAAAGAATCTATTTCTTTATCAAACAACATGACAAACGAATGCGCCATAGTGCCAAAAATTGGAATGCCATATCTCATGCCAGCGAGAACGTTCGAAGTGCCGCTGCAACCTGCTATGTAACTGCTTCTCGCCACCTTCATCCCCGCATCTGTTCCATGCTCTCTCCTTAAACCAAACTCGATGATTGGTCTACCTTGGGCTGCGTTAACGACTCTTGAAGCCTTTGTGGCTATTGTTGTTTGCAGGTTGACTGTGTTGAGAATGAAAGTCTCTATTAATTGAGCCTCTATTATGGGCGCAGTAACTCTAATTAGTGGCTCGTTTGGAAAAACCACGGTGCCTTCTGGGACAGCCCACACTTCGCCTGTAAACTTGAATTTTCTAAGGTAATTGAGAAAGTCGCCCTTAAACCCTTGCTTTTTCAAAAAGCCAATCTGTTCTTCGTTGAATCTTACTTTTTCAAGATAAAGCAGAACTTGTTCTAAACCAGCAAATAGAAAATAAGCGCGATTTGGAGGCAGCCTCCTTATGAAAAGGTCGAAGGTGGCGGGTTCAAATTTTTTGTTGTCGAAGTAACTTGCACACATTGTTAATTCATACAAGTCCGTGAACATGCTCATGTCTTCTTCGCATACAAAATCCAACTTTGGGCTCACGCATCTCATCCTCTTTCAAAGTTTCCGTTAAACTTGTCTTAAAGTTTCTTGCAGGCTAATGAATTTTAATTCTTTTAGCTTGGAAACGGGCAAGTCTGGGTTGGGCAACCTCCAGCGTATTCTGACTCTGCTGAAATGAATTTTCCTTCCGGAGTTTTTATTTCGCCTATGTAGAGAACTTGTTCTGGTTTGCTTCCGTAACGAAACACTGTAACTCCTTTACATTTCAGTTTCCAAGCTAAATCGTACACTTTTCTGACATCTTCAACGGTGGCGGTGGCTGGCAAGTTGACGGTTTTTGAAACTGCGTTGTCAGTGTATTTCTGGAAAGCAGCTTGCATCCTTACGTGCCACTCGGGTTCTATGTCTAACGCTGTTACAAAGAGTTTCTTAACGTCTTCTGGGACCCTGTCAATTTTTTGAACAGAGCCTGTTTTTGCGATTTCTTCGAGTAGCTTCGCGTCGTAGAATCCTCTTTCTTTTGCTATTGTCTCAAACAGTGGATTAGTTTCGAAGAGTCTTGTCCCGCTCAAAACATTCCTTATGAAAGAGATTGCAAATATGGGTTCGATTCCCGAAGAACACCCGGCTATTATGCTTATGCTACCCGTGGGAGCTATGGTTGTTACTGTGGCGTTTCTGAACGCTTTATACATGCTTTTCCATATGCTTTTTTCAAAGTTGGGGAATGACCCTCTTTTCTCAGCAATCTCTTGGGATTTCTTGTGAGCCTCCTCTTCAATAAATCTCATTAGTCGTTCAGCCAGTTCCAAGGCTTCAGTGGAATTGTATGGAATTTTCAGTTTTATAAGCATGTCCGCAAAACCCATAACGCCTAAGCCAATTTTCCTGTTGGCTCTAGTTATCTTTGCAGTCTCTTTTAATGGATATTTATTTGCGTCTACAACATTGTCGAGGAAATGAACAGCATTCCTTATGGTCTCTCTCAATTTTTCCCAGTTAATCTTTCCATTTTCAACCATCCTTGAGAGATTTATGGAACCCAAATTGCAAGATTCATATGGCAACAACGGCTGTTCGCCGCAAGGATTAGTTGACTCTATCCTTCCAACTTCTGGCGTTGGATTATGCCTGTTAATTTCATCAATAAAAATGACTCCGGGGTCGCCGCTTGCCCAAGCAGACTTAACCATCAAATCCCAAACATTTCTGGCTTTAATCTTCGCAGTTTTCTCCTTGTTTCGAGGATTAACAAGCCAGTATTCACCGTCCCCCTCTAATGTTTTCATGAAATCGTCAGTAACCGCAACTGAAATGTTAAAATTCGAAAGAAATCCGGGTTTCTGCTTTGAAGTTATAAATTCCAATATATCGGGATGGTCTACTCTCAAAATTCCCATCATAGCGCCTCTACGTTTTCCTCCAGCCTTTATCACTTCAGTCGCCATGTCAAAAACGCGCATGAAACTCACGGGACCAGAAGCGACTCCCTTCGTTGACATGACAATGTCGCCTTTCGGTCGCAGCCTTGAAAAGTCAAAGCCTACTCCACCACCGCTTTTCTCGATCAAAGCCGTGTTTTTCACCGCAGTGAAGATGCCTTCCAAAGAGTCTTCAACTGGTAAAACGAAACACGCTGAAAGCTGACCCAGTTTTGTTCCCGCATTGAAAAGTGTCGGCGAATTGGGAATAAACTCCAATCTAGTCATCATTTCATAGAAGATTTTCTCGCTTTCCTTGGGATTTTCGCCATATTTTCTGTCAACCTTAGCAATGGCTCGTGCGATTCTGCCAAACATCTGCGATGGAGTTTCCACAATTTTTTCTGTTACGTCTTTCAAAAGGTATCTTCTATTCAAAACTTCTAATGCGTTAACTGTCAGTTTTGGCTCTATCTTAAACTCTTCTCTTAACGCTCTTATCTCTTCCTTCTTCTTTCTGTAAGCCTCATACTCTAACGCGACTTTTTCATAACCTCTCTTCCTCAAAACCTCAACAACAAAGTCTTGAGCATCTTCCACAGAAGGAATCTGCTCCTTAAACTTCCCCTCTAAAAGACTAACAACTTCTCTCGTGATGCTTTCAGCTCTTTCGCCGTCTTTAAGCTCAACCGCAACAAACGCTTTGTGAATGGCATTTTTGATTCTTCCAGCGTCGAAATCAACAATTCTTCCGTCTCTCTTCCTTATCTTAGTGATAACCATGTTTGGTCAACCCAAAATTGCGCTAATTTCAATATAAAGTTTCCAGAAATAAGCTGTTTAATTCGTGAACTTAAGCTGTCTCCTCTTTTATCCGTATTCCCCTGTTCTCTAACTCACCCAAGAATTCACGAAAAACATCCGCGCTTATTCCTAACAATTCCGGAGGAATTACGCCTTTCTGCTTTACAGCGCCTTTAAGCATCAACTGCGCAATTATCGAAGCAGGATAGGCTGTTGTTCTCGCCATCGCCGTCACATTACGAACAGAATCATAACGGTCAACCAAATAGTAAATGCGACTCACCTGTTTGCCTCCTTTCACGCCGGAAACCTCCACTTTCAAAGCCACAACGTCTCCGATTTCTGGTTTCCAAAGTTTCAGTTGAAACAGCTTAGCCGTAAGTTTTCTCGGCGACAACCGGACGCCTTCAATGTCAACTGGTTCTTCTTCAAAGAAGCCTAACGTCCGCAACAAATTGATTTTTTCCGCATGCCCGGGATATCTAAGCGTTTTCTCCCACATTTCCTCTACGTCTTTTATGGTGTCCAACAAATTTCTAAGTCCGTCAGTGTAGAACGCTTCAAGTTTTCCAACGTTTGGAAATTCAATTTGTTCCAATCCGCTTAGAGCCTCAACTTCCATAATCTTGCCATTTCTAACGATTCTGGCTTTTCTTGTGTATTCGTCAATGAGGCTTTCAGGCGACCAAGTTATCGTATAGCCTAAGGGTGGAACGGGTTTTTCTGGGAGTCCGCCAACTAGTATATGTATGCTTTTAGCTTTGTCGAGTTTTCCCACGGCGTTTCCTACGAGGATGTTGCTTATTCCGGGGGCAAGTCCGCAGTCTGGAATGATGGTTACGCCAGCTTTTGCGGCTTTGTTATTCAGTGTTAAGGGGTTCTCTTTCATAAAGGATACATCAACTAAATCGCTTTTGGCGTCTATGCATGCTTCAGCCAAGCGGTAGCCCAGTGTTGCTGGCAAAAATCCTGCTACAATGTCGAAGCCTTTCAAAGAACTGGTTAATTTGTTTTGGTTTGCCGCGTCTATTTGAATCCACGAGACGTTTTTTCTGTCTATTCTTTCTGCGACTTTTCTGGCTCTGTTTTTGTCTTTATCGGCTACGACAACTTCAATTGAGCTTAGGCTTTTTGCCAGGTCTTCTGCGGCGATGGAGCCTATGTTTCCGCAGCCTAACACGAGCGCCTTCATGAGGCATTATGAAGAGGCTGAATGGATTAAAGCCTTACTGAAAAAGGTTTGAAGTGTATCCTAATTATAGAGGATTGATTTGAAAATCTTATATACTCCCACGTTAATTGTTAGGGTTGAGCATCATGGCTGAAATCTGTCCGACATGCGGGCTTCCCAAAGACTTGTGCGTTTGCAGTGAAATCGAGAAGGAACAACAAAGAATCCGCATACGGCTTGAAACACGCAAATTTGGCAAACCAACAACCATAGTGGATGGCATAAACGATAAGAACTCGAATTTGGCAAGTTTGGCGCAGAAGCTAAAGAGTCATTGTGCGTGTGGTGGAACGGCAAAGAATGGTCAGATAATGCTGCAGGGAGACCACCGCGAAAAAGTTCACCAATATCTCCTAAAGCTTGGATATCCCGCAGAAAACATAGAATTGCAGTAGCTACTGCATAGTAAAGGAGCAAGCCCAATTTGAAACTGTTGCAGAATCTACGAGAGGTATTTGGAACACTGAAGCGTAGGAAACCTGCGAAGATTTTTTGTCCAAGATGCGGAAGCCCAAAAATCCATTTGTCAAGCAGTCTTGATTACTGGTTAACTCCTAGAAAATATGTATGTGATGATTGTGGATATGTTGGCATTTTAGTTATGGAACTTGAAAAAGAAGAAGAGGGTTAACCGAACATTATCGCTTAGTCGGGGAGTTCTAAATTAAGCTGTTTCTTCAAAGTCTTATACCTGTTTCTAACAGTAACCTCCGTGACACCTGCAGCCTCAGCAATGTCCTTCTGTGTTTTCTTCTCGTTATTCTGCAAGCAAGCAATGTATAAAGCCGCCGCAGCCAAACCCATAGGGTCTTTCCCTGCAGCAGCACGCCTCTTTCTCGCATCTCTGAGAATCTGTATGGCAATTCCTTGGGTTTTACCTGAAATTCCCGTTCTTTCAGCGATTTTCGAAATGTACGTCAGCGGGTCTGCGATTGGCATTTGCACATCAAGTTCACGAAGCAACAGCCTATAACAACGCGCAACATCTTTCTTATCAACCAAGCTTGCCTCAGCGATTTCTCGAAGAGTCCTTGGTGTTCCACTTCCACGACAAGCAGCATAAAGCGCAGCTGCAGCAATTGCAGCAATTGACCTTCCACGGACCAAGCCCTTGTCTAAGGCTTTGCGATAAATAACCGCCGCCTTCTCCTTTATTGGCGGTGGAATGTAAACTTTGTCTGATAAGCGGTCAAGCTCAGCCATTGCTTGCGCAAGGTTTCTGTCGACTGAAGAATGCACCCTTGAACGTATCTGCCATTTCCTTAGGCGCCACATTTGCAAGCGTGTTGACAATGGAAGTTTTCTTCCGAAAGCGTCACGGTCAACTTGGCTTATGGCTGTTGACAAGCCTTTATCATGCACCGAGTATGATGTTGGCACTCCAACACGACTTCTTGAGGCTTTCTCTTCCTGTGTGAAAGCGCGCCATTCCGGTCCTTTATCCATCATCTGCTCATACAAGACAAGTCCACAGTCGCCGCAGACAGTCTCGCCGGTATCATAATCGTGAACGAGGTTTGCGCTTCCGCATTCTGGGCATTTGTCAACTAGACGTTGACGGGCTCCACCTTCTTTCTTACTCATTTTTATTCACTCCAATACTGCTGGAGAACCGTCACTTTTTCGGGTTCCTCATCAAAGATTTCGGGAACAGAAAACAGCACATCCGGCCCCGCGTGCCTATTCAGATGAAATGTTTTAATATATAAAGTTTACGGCTCTTTTAGGAGTATCTAGCTCACAAATTTTGAATACTTACACAAACTACTAACTATAAAGGAAAGAGAGTGGTTTACGTGTTGAAGCTTCCTGAAAAAATACGAAGAACTCTGGAGAAAACTGTTGCTGAATTGCGGGTTAGAGAAAATGTTTATGGTATAGGCTTGTTTGGAAGTTGGAGCCGAGGTGAAGCCTCAGCGTCAAGCGATGTTGACTTATTAATTCTTGACAAAAGCAACTTCAATTACGAATATGTAGAAAGAATCGATGCTGCCGGTTTACTTATAGACTTAGACCATGTTCCGAAACAGTGGATTCATGGTCCAATTCCTCCAGAAATAGATCAAAAACTCTACGAGATGCAAATCTTCTATGATAGAGATTGGTCCTTGACAAACACTAAACTTTTGATGACCAAATTCTACAATTCAGCAGAACGCATTGACATTCGAACAGAAACCCACATCATAGATTCAGACATATACTTAAGCCGTGCAACCTCAGCCTTCTCCAGAGAAGATTTCGAAAGCGCTTATTTTTTCGCCATCGTAGCCTTAGAAAATATTTTGAAAGTTTTTATTGAAATCGCTCTTGAACCCTTCTCGAACAGCCGATTTATAGAGCGATTAGAAAGTTCAGCGTCGAAACTGAAAATGTCCGATTCGTTTAGAGAGTACATGGAAACATCAAAGCTAAATAAATTGGATAACGAAAGCGTCAAAGAAAAGATGCGTGTTTTCAAGCTTATATGGGACGAAACAAGAGCGACAGTCTTACAAAATCTTCCAGTTTTGGAATCTGCACACTTCAAGGTTAGGACCAAGCTGAATTACTATTTGTCTCCAGTTTTTCTTAATGGCATAATATCACGTGCAAGCTCTCTGATTGAAAACGAAAAACTTGCTGAAACAACACACTATCTCCGTAGTGTGCTTATTGATCTTGTTGAAAACTATATCTGGCTGAAATCTCTAATTGAAAAAGTTAAAGTTGACTACTCAACCATAATGCGCTCTCTGAAAAGTCTTGAAGAAAAAAACCCGAAAAACTATGAACACATAACAAACTTCTTTGGGTTAACCGACATAGACAAACATGAAGCAAAACAGGTTATCGAGAAAGCCAGAGAAATAATGCTTAAAGTCCGCAAGGATAGGAAAGTTTTAATCAAAAATCACTTAAGAAAGAGTTAACTGAAAGACTTTGCTAACAGAAGCCCGGTGGTGTAGCGGACAAGCATAGCGGGCTTTGGACCCGCCGACGAGAGTTCGAATCTCTCCCGGGCTACCTATTTCTAAGCGTGAGTTTGTACTTTTTTGGCTGTGTTTTTCGTTGAGTTCTTTTAGGATTTGCTGTTTTAGAGCTGCTGTTAGTTGGGTTAGTTGGTTTTGTTCTATTTGTGCTCTCTCGATTACTGTTCTGTGTGGCTGTGTTAGGGCGTCTTTTGTTAGGATTTCTTCTGGGTTTAGTCCCCATGCACGTATGATTTCTTTTAGAGCGTCGATTTTGCTTAGGCGAGTTTTTGGTTTTATGCTTAAGCCTGAGGCAATGTAGACGCCTCTTAGGAATTCTATGCCTTTCATTTGGATGTCGTGGTATGTGCTTATGGTGTGTCCCATCATGTATTCTATATAGTCGCGGTCTACGCCTAAAGCTGCCATTTGCGTGCGGAAGAATTTGCGGATGCTGTGGGCTCTTAATTCGTATCGTCGTCCAAGATTTTTTCTTGAAAGCAAACCGGTTTTTACGTATAGTTCATGAATGATTCGGTGTAATCTGCTAGGCGTGAGTGGTTTTGGCTGTCTGCTTTGTTCATCTCTTATTAGGGGTGATTCTTCATGGATGTTTTCTGGAGGGATTTTTCCACAAAAGCTGCCTTGTCTGCGGATTTCTAAGTATGCCTTGAGGTATTGGGCTGCTTCTGATCCTACAAATGTATCGTAGTCATGGTATTTGCCTTTTGTTATCTCGGCCTCAACGTGGATGTGTATAGGCGTGATCATTCTTTCTAGGTCTCGTTTGACATGGCGATATTTGAGCTGGACGAGTGTGCCTATGCGGAATCCTCCTAAGGCTAGCATTGAAACTATGACTTTTTCTCGTATGTTTGCTATGTCTATGATTTGTTGAAGCTCTTCTGGTGTTGGTGCTCTGTCGCTGTAAACATTTCTTTTCGGCAGGCTGTAGGGCAGCTCAAGTTTTAGTCCGCTGCAGCGGAATAGTGCTTTAACGCCTTTAACGTGGTTTGACACTGATCCAGGGGCTAAGCCTTCTGCTTGGAGGCATCCTACGAAGTCGTCGAGGAGTCTGCTGCATTTAGCTAATGCTTTTGGATCTGGATAGCCTTCTTGGTCTTGGCAACTTCTTATCAGCTGGTCTGGTTGGCTGTTTAGCCATCTGCAGAATCTGTATACGCCGTAAATGTACTGGTAAAGCGTTCCTGTGCTAGCGGTCCTATGTCTTAGCAAGTGTTTGGCAAGTTCTAATGTGGAAGTGTTTTCAAAGGTGAAGGGCACAAGTCTAGGCATTTTCCATGACAGGCTGTTGATGATGTATTCTTGGAGCTTTTGGTCCGCAGCATTTCTGGTTTCGGGCACTGCTAACGTTAGTGGTTTTTTTAGTTTGTAGCCGCGGGGGCTGTGGGTTACGGTTACTGACTGCATTGTTTCGCTCTCCGTCCTTTTTTACTGTGGCTGAGTTTTTCGCTTTGGGCTCTGAAGCGCATACTCAGCATTATTAACTATGTGTTTTCTGCAATTTATACCCCTGCTTGGAAAGTTATGTGATGGCAACTTGCGAATTTCGAGGATGCAACTTTTCAGAATCAGTAATCCGCTTGCTGTTCCGCTTGAGCTATGAGAGTTTTCAATTGTTCTGTCGTGTTGAATGCATATGAGTTCACCTGTTTCTTGGGTTAGCCACCCTAAGGTTTCGCGTTCAGCAACGTCTGTGATTGGCTTAGGTGCATTTCGGAAGAGAACATGGTCCTTGTAGCGGACGTAGACAACTGAACCATGTGGGATGATTTGATCCATTAAGGTTCACCAAAGTTGCTGTTCATGCTCATTGATAATTCACCATGTTTAGGCGAAGAATAATTCATCTGAGATGCTTCCAGAGACTTTGAAGAAACCTTCAGTCTTGCAGAACGCTAAGATTTTTATGAGCTCCGGATCTTCGGGTTCCTTGAACTTTTTAATGAAGCCGAATTTGCCTACACGCGCTTTGATTTCCACGCCTTCTATCGTCTTTTTGAGCTGGTAAGACCCGATTTTTGCCCAGTGTTCCAGGTGTTTGGTGTATCTCTCCATGCTTTCCCAATCTTCAACCAGATTAACCAAACACTTTCACCTTTGAACTATGTTGCCTCAAAAGTTTAAGTGATTTCTGCCATTGGCAAAGTATAGTATGCCTTATGGGCGCCTGTAAAGTATAGTACACTTTGAATGCGTTCGCAAAGTATAGTATCCAAAAAAGGACATATACGTATAGAGCATGCTCTTATGTAACTTCATCGTCTTGAGAGTATGATGTGTATTGTATTAAGGCTGCTATTAGTGAGAGTATGTTTTCTCTGGATGCTTTTTGGATGATTTCGTCGAGGTTTGTTTTGTTTACTAAGACGGCAAGGTAGGCTCTAGGTGTCAGCTGGTAGAGGTTTGTTTGGTAGTGCGGGTGAGTTTTTATTTTTCTTGTGCCAGCTTTTTCAATGTAGCCTGATTCTTCCAGAGCTTTTATTCTGCGGAGAACATTTGTATATTTTGTGTGCTTTAGACTTTTTTGGGCTTTAACTTCTTTGTGTAAGTCGTAGGCTGTTAGCGGGCCTTTAAGGGCCAGAACATGGAATACAGCCATGTTAAGTTTAGCTTCACGCCCTTTGAAAACTGAAAGCTTTGCGCCGCGTTTCTTGCCTTTTGCCACACGCCAAACACCATAAGCCCGCTTAGGAAAATTTTGTGCTAAAACTGCTTTTTACATTAATACACACTTTTTTGTACAACTAAACCCGGGGTAAAAAATTTCTGCGGACAGAAAAGCCTATAGCGGAAAATTTTTCGGCTAGCGCATATTTAAATCGGATTTGCATTTTTGTGTTAAAATTCAAGATTTACGAGGTTTTCTGGGCTTTGTTTTTGCCGAGTGGATTCGGCGGGCAGAAATGTTTTCACAGGGGTTAAAGTGATTACAAGGTGGCTGCCTTTAACGCTTAAGTCAATATCCAAGTCTTGCTTCAGAAAAGACTTGATTATGTCATTGTACTTGCGGGGAATGTCTAACGATAAACGCTCATATTCGTAAACATATTTGCTTCCCATGTAGCGCTTTCTCGAAAGCCTACGCTGGATCCTAACCATGCATATACAGCCTCCATGCAAAAATTTTGCTTATCTTGGAGTTATAAAAGTCAGACGCTGATTCGAATATTCTGCACTGTGGAGAGAGACAAGTTAAAGTAAACATGAAAGTACAAATGCAAGATTTATTAAAATTTAGACACTATTTTTCATTAACTTAGAGAGGCTAGAGTGATTAAGACGCTCAGAATTTCTGATCAGATGCATAGAAAGCTTACAGCAACTCTTGGGACGCTTGTGACGCAAACGGACAAGATGCAAACATATGAAGATACAATAGAAGCTATGCTAAGTCAATCGGTAATTTTAACACAAAAATGCCAGGACTAGGTAAAGGACTGCCAGACATACCAGAGTGGATGGCTCTTTAACTCGCCGCTCTAGAAGAGTCCACTTTGACTAAAACAAAAGAGTGGAATCCCGTAGCCGACGGCGTGAGACCCCTAAGACCCGAGGATATTGACCTACCCGAAGGCACGTATGGCTTTGCTGTTCCTCCAGGCGCGTTCAACATCATCTCAACCTTCAGCATGCCCTCTGGAGTGGGAGTACAGTTCTGCGGCTGGTTCTGCGACGGAGACCTAGGCTACAACAGCTACCTCCGTGTCATCATCAACGGAGTGAAGAGACAAGAGATCAGCGCCAGAGTGCCCTATCAACAGCGCAGCAGATTTGTCCTAACTTTGGAACAGATCGCTTATGCACGAGAGAACGACAAAGTCACCTTGTTAGTTTTTAATGGTACAGCGGCTCCAGTTGAGCTCTGCATCTTTCCCATAGCCTTCGTGGCAGGTCCGAGAAAAACCTTACTAATCGAATGACGGGATAGCGCTTCACTAGGCTAAATTGCCGTACTTCCTCAGCTTTCTGATGCGGGAAGCATATCTGTTTTTTAAACCTAGTTTCTCTTAGAATCTATATCCATAATTAGTATTGTAAGTTCATAAACGATTTTAGTACGCTCAATCAAATTCGGAGTCTGAACTTGATTTAGGCAGATGTTTCGGAGAATGCCGTCTCCACTATTCCCACCGGAGCTATTCATATTAATAGGCGTCAACGTTTTTGTAGCTATAAGCTTGTTGACTTCTATTTTTGATGGGCCATTTCCAACGACTCTTCCCTATGTTTTCCAAATTGCAGCTCTGGCGGGTTTCGGTCAAATTTGGGCAAACTATGCTTTTTTGTTTTTTTCGAGACGCGTTTCTGGTGTAGCATGCTTTACCTTGCCGTAGCTTTAACAAACATTATTGCAGTCAACCTTTACATCGCCATTAATAAAAGGATGTTAAGTGCTGCTGGAATGTTCCTGGGCGCTTTTACCATTCCGATAGGTTCCTTATCATCTCTTTTCGTTTCAGCCTACGTTAACGGGATGGCAATTCCCATGCCATGGCTTCCAATTGTTCCACTGGAGAGCCTCCACATAGTCCTTGTTGCTTGTATAGTCATCTTTGGGTTTAGCATTGTTGTGCATGTTGAACCAGGCATGCTTGGGAAGACGTTTAGAATAGGTCGGAGACGGCACACTTCCAGCATGCCTAGTCATGACGCAGACCCAAGGGATGATCGAAAAATGAAAAAGGAAAAGGGAGGTGAAAAATGAATGAGCAATGACAGCCACAAACAGAATAGGAAAAAGCTGCTGAGGACTTTATTCTTGCTTTTGTCTTCGCTACTTCTCGTCACCGCAACCGCTAGCGTCTTAAACGTCATGTATATGCAAGCGTCGCCAATACCAGCTGAAGCCGCCAAAGTCCAGTTTGTCACCGCAGCTGACAGCACAGCGGCAGGCGCCTCTATTGGAACCAATGGCACTTATGTGCTGCTCAACAGCATGGCAGGTTGGCCCAACTCAACCAGAACTTACCAAGCCGCTGTGGGGATACAGAACCTTGACACCGTAGCTCGCACGGTCGAACTGAAGTTTGATCAAGCAGGAGATTGGAGCGGCGACACAGGTAACATCGACTTCATCACAGTCATCGTTCGTGACACTGCAGGAGGCACCCAACAAGGTGCGACGATAAACGTTGGCACAGCAGGTTCATCCACAGGCGCCATTAGCATTCCAGCCAGTACAACCTGGGTTGTGGAGTGGAATATCAGGTGGAAAGCAGGTGCATTATCTACCAACACGGTCTCGGTGAAGTTGACATTGATCGTGACAGGCGAGTAAACCAGCCTAACCAAGCGATTCCCTTTTCTTCCTACTTATCTAAAGAGGAGAAAATCCTATGAGAATAAGATACATGTGTGTTAACTCGTATGATGGAATTTATGCAGAAAACAAAACGGATCCGGACCGAGTGGTCATCAGCTGGAACACAACTCGTTATGGGGCTTCTTCAGATGTTGCACGGTTTCAAATGATTTTGTTTCGAAACGGGACCATTCAGTTTAATTGGAACGGCTTCGTAAACCTTGCCAATTTTTCTCCAACATGCGGACTTGGCAATGGAGAAGGTAGGTGTTTGGATGTTACTTCCGAGTTGGCAGCGGGCAAATCCATACGGTTTATACCAACAACTGAAGTATCAGATGTAGGATACGCTAAGCAAATTGTTAGTTATGTCAATGAAACGCTGACGGTTACTACTCCATTAGCAGGTTCAAGGGGTGATGATGTGAGCAAAAGGTTACTTGTAGTGCTAATTCAAGTTTAAATAATAACCTCAACGTGTAAATAAAAACGTGAAAGCGTGGGAAAAACAGGAAGGTGTTAAACCCCATGGGTTGCCCGGTGAGGCTTAAGGATGTTGAGTTGAAGCTGATTTCGGAACTTATGAGGAATGGTCGGAGAAGTGATAGGGATCTGGCGAAAGCGATTGGAGTCTCTCAGCCAACTGTGAGTAGACTGATAAAGAAATTGGAAAAAGAAGGATACATCAAAGAATACACGATGATACCTGACTTCTGCAAACTTGGATATGAAATATTGGCTTTGACTTTTTTCAATCTAGAAAGAGAGCCTAATGTAGAAGAAATCGAAAAGGCGAGAGAAATATTTCGAAGTCCACCACAGAACAGCCTCCTAGAAGTTGTTATGCTTGAGAGAGGAATGGGTTTAGGTTATCGTGGAGTGATTGTTTCATTCCATAAGGACTACCAATCTTACTTGAAATTTAGGGAACGCCTCGCACAGTTGGACTTTTGGGAATTATCTCGCATCGAAAGTTTTTTAATAAGCTTGGTTAACGAAGATCGCTATTTGCCTTTGACTTTTGTGAGCCTAGCCAAGCATCTATTAACACTGAAAAGAAAAAGAGGGAACAAGCGATGATTGAGATGCGCACCGTTACTATAATTGCGGTGATATGCCTATTGTTTTCAATTTACTTAGCCTTGCTCTCTCTCGAGTCTATTGGCTCCTCATTGAACATAAAGCTTGACGCATCGTTGAGAATGCAACTTCTATTCCTAGCAACATTCTTTTTTGTAACAGCGATGATCTTATCTGCTTAGCGTTTTATTCTGTAATGAAAAAGACCTCTTTAAAACCGTGCACGCTTTGGATGTTATCCTAAAATGCGAAAACAATCTACGGTTTTCTCAAAAATAGTTATACTTCGTCTTTGACAAGTCTCTTCGAGGTAGGGATCAGATTCTTCACATATAATGCCCAATTTTAGAGGTTTAGTCGGTTTTCTTTCTTTCTGATAGAGGTCGTTATCCTGCAAGACCTGACCGATAGCTTCCTGGTTTAACGAGACCTTCGCCTCCAATATCCATATCTCCTTGCTTGTCTCGCATACAAGGTCGATACTTCTAGCCGGAAGAGAGCGTTTTCTTCGCTCAGGTGGAAAGATGTCGAGCCACTTTTGGAACTCTGGATCGGATTGTCTGATTATTCTAGTTTTTCCTGATGTAGTATCTTTTATGTACTGAATGTCTTTTTCTTCCAGTATTTTTCCTCTGCCAACTTTCACCTGGTCATGATAAGTGCAATTGCCCAGTGGATTGCATCGTTTAAAATCGGCGATGAGCCGCTTCTCTCTGGTCAATAATCTTTGTGATGACCTTCCCATTCCATGCCACTGGTTCTTCAGTCTAAAACACACACTAATTAAATTTTGTATGTACGACTGCGAACTTCTAGCGAGTTGGAAGGGCTGATAATCAGAACTCAAACTCCCCTTCTCCCGAAGAGTTACCACAACCGTTTCGCTCTAACATTGGAGAGTGTTTGTTAAGTAGATTCTCTCTAAGGATAGGAAAGTGGAGAAGAACGGCTTGTAATGTTGTGTTTGGCTCTCTCCTGCAATAGACGCCTTATCTCTCCATAACTTTTAAGGTATCGCGTCCCCTTTGCAGTTGTTTTGTAGATTAGCTTTCCGTTTATTGTGAGGGCTTCAACAAGCTCCAATCGGACAAGGAGCGAGAGATACTGGGTCAATTGCGCAAAGCTTAGACCAGCCTTATACATAATCTCAGTCTTAGGGACGCCCTTCCTCGCAGCCTTTAAAATGTCCGCTATGATATATAGGCGATCCCTGCGTTTGCACGCGTCTTCTTCATATTCATAGAACAACCCAAATCAACGCCAAACCTTGTTTTATTAGACCCCCAATGGAACTTAGGCATCCAAATCTAAAAAGGAGTATTTCCAAAAAAGACATGCTTCAAAAACAGAAAGCATCATGTTTGAAAAGGAAAGATGAGGTTAGTAAGTTAGCTGTCGGTGTATTCTCGTCCATACCATTTACAGATTTCTTGAATAGCCTCTTCTGAATAGCCTTCCTTTCTAAGCCTTTTCTTTAATTTTTCAATGGATTTGACTTCGGTCTTTTTGCTCAATCACCGTGACCTTCTCTATTTCCTTACCCCACGGTATTGACGCTTCATTCCGAATCTCCTTTTCGATTTGACTGTTCGGCACGGCGGCACTTTCGGGGACAAGATTAACCTCAATCACCGCTTTTTTCTTCATTGTTACACTTTCGTGTGAGAATTTGGAGTTAGAGTTTATAAAATTTGTGACACTAATGTGGTGTCGCAATTTGTGTCTCGGAAAGCATCATCTAAGCGCTTTGAAAGATTTTGTGACACCAAATGAGGATACCAAAATGAGAGAAGGTAAAGGAAGATTTATCAACCGACCAACAAGAACAGGTGGGCGCACTTACGACAAATTCTTCGTTTATGTTCCAACAGAGGTGGCGAGAGACGGAACGTTTCCTTTCAAAGAAGGGGAAGAAGTAATTATACGCATAGACGATAGAAGATTGGTTATAGAGAAGCTAAAAAAGAAGTAAACACGGAAGATAGTGCTAATCGGAAAGTAGCTCTTGTATTAATTCCCAATCTTCATGTTCGCGTGAGCGAGTCTTTAACTCTTTCATGGCTAGGTAAGTTTTTAACTCATGTATCACCTTGGTCTTTTGGGTTGAATAGTAAAGCCAAATCCCTACGCCTACAAGTGACGCAAGCAATCCCAAAACAGTGAAGTATCCTAACATCATGATGAAGTTTACCAACAAAACACCCAGTACAAAAAGTATGATGCCCACAGAAATTGTAATGGTTGCTATTCTCTGTTTACGCTTAATCTCGGTTAACTTTTGTTTCGCATCATGAAGCATGCTTCTTTCCAATAACAGCTCCTCACATGGCAAATCTTTGACTTTAGCTTTTAATGTTGTGAATTTGAAATATGAATTGACGGTTTGCTTCTTCGAAAGTTACCGTGCAGACATTAAATATTCGTATCCATAAAAGGTAGAGCGTTCGGCCGAGAAAGCCTTAAAGAAGTTGGCTAAGCTATCCTCAATTCTTCTCAATCGAATGTCTATTTCATCAATCCTCTTTTGCAATCCCTTGAGCGTGGTTTCACCAGTGTAAGAACAAATGTATTCATTCAGTGCCTCTCTTACAATGTTACTGATACACTTCTCTCCTTTCCCTGACGCAATCTCCCTCAACGTTGCAAGCGTCTTACTGTCTACGCGGACGTTGAGGAGGACTGTTGGCACTGTCTTACACTTCATTTACATTTGTGATATAACTGTTTTATAAAGTTACCACCCATGTATCCATAAAGGTATGCGAGGTTTTGCAAATGCCGAAACTTGAGAAAGGTGAAATCCTAATCCTCGACAAAATAGCGTACCGCATTGGACATGTTGAAAGGCTGATTTACGTCGAACCCGTCAGCTTGGGTGCAGGCGAAACCGACAAGCTCTCAGACGTGAAAAACCTGACACCCGAGGATGCAGAGATTTATTACATTGAGGAACTGGATTGGAGCGGTCCAACCAGACACCAGCTTCAGTATCCCAGAGGCGTACCGAGGCATACTCCTCACGGGATGGACGTGAAGATAAGGGAGTGGCAATGTCCATACGCCCTAGAAGTTCACGTCAAGAAGGCTACTTTTCCAACATTAGTTTCCGACAATGAGCTTGCGAATGTGGCTGTCACTCAGGACGTTTGGTTTTACGGCTGGATATACAAGGATGCGGAGATTGTGAAGGCTGATGAAGTTGAGTCGGCAAGAAGGGCTGGTGTGAGGGTTTTGGAGGCGGAGGCTTAGGTTACGTGTGCATTGCTAGAAGAGCTGCAGAGGTGGCAAAAGCTGTGTTGAGCCAATCACCCACACGGTTCATCTTTAAGCTTGTTGATCCTGCGGATTTGGCTTGGCTGAGGGAGAGCGGCTTTTCGAAAGAGGAGATTGATGAGATTCAGAAGTTGCCTAAAGGAACAGCCTTCATGAGAGGGCTCACTGCGGAGCACATTAAGGTACGTAGTAAAGAGCGTGTTTGCACTCATGGGGGTAAGACGCCTATTGCGAAGGCTGTGGAGACGCCTGAGCTGGAGCATGCCATAGCCGATTTGTCCAACATTGTTAAGGCTCCTCTGGAGGCGCCAGCTGCTGTTCCTGAAGAAGTTTTGAAGCGAGTTGAGGCTTTAGAGACTGAAAGAAAACAGCTTCTGAGTAAAGTCCAATCTTTGGAGTCTCGGCTTTCTGAGGCTACAACTGGCAAGGAATCCATGAGCTTAGAAGCTGAGCGTTTGAGGGCTAGAGTTAAGGAGTTAGAATCTCAGGTTCTCACGGCTGAAGAGAAGCCCAAGCTGTTAGGCAAGATTCAGGCTTTAGAGAATCAAGTAAGCGACGTACAAGGACGATTGTCTGAGACTCAGAAGATAGCTGGGGAATTCGAGGAGAAGTTTGAGAAGATTCGACAGTTGTGGGGTGACTGGGCGGATTTGATTGTGGAGACTGCTGACCACTTGGATTTGGAGTTGATTCCCAAGGATGTTAAGGCGTTGCAAGAAGAGCGTGACAGATACAAGGCTGAGCTTGAAACCTATAGGCGAGAAGATGAATTGCGCAAAGAGCTTTTTCAACAGACACTGGAAGATTCCAACATTAAAAGTTGGATTAGAGATGCTGAGGCTTTTCTGCAGGATTTGAAGAGGCGTGGTCAAGCGGGAAACGCTGTTTTGAAGGCTTGTCTGCGTATGGATCCTGAGGTGACTTTTCTGCCTGAGGAGATTCAGACGGGTTATACTCAGAGCACGAATGCGACGTACATGAAGACGCTGGAGGCTAAGGGATTGCTATGGGAAGCCAGCAAGAAGGGAAGGAAGGCGTTCAGGAACCGCTTTCCATGCTGGGTTGCAGAGAACATCAGAAAGATACGACCTAACGCGCCTGACGGAGCCATAGACGAGATTGTGGATCGACTGAAACGAAGCGTTGTAGGAGGCTAGGTGAGGCGCATGGCTTGGGTTGCAAGTTTTTGTGCTTCTGGGAAGTTTGGTGACGCACGGAATGAAGGCTCGTCCTATAGGGTTTCTGGAGGAGCTAATATTCTGCCTTTGTTGGTTAAAAGGAGCCGAAATCTATCCGCTACAAGCACCCGTTTTGTACGTCGCTTCCCTAGGTAGTTTAGGATGCGAAATGTGTGTTGTGTTCATGTTGGCGAGGAAGTAAACGTGCAGAGTGTGCATGAAAACTCTGAAAAGGTTGCACAGAAGGGTTTTGGGAAGCGTAGGACTAGGGCTGAGAAGGTTGGACGTCTACAGTACATACTCGAGCGGATAAGGCTTCTTGAGGGAAAAATCGGCCAAATTGACCTTAGAACGCGCACTATGATGGCTGGTTTGCGTGAGTGGATGAGTTTTGAGCCTAGTTATATTCAGAAAGTTACATGTGAAGATGAGGTAGACGTTGAAATTATCACGTGTTTGATGCAGAAGGGTGTTGGAGGTTCACTGCCCTCAGCCATTGCCTCAGAGCTAGGTGAATACGGCTTGAAAAGGTGGGATGTTACTCGTAGGATCCAAAGAATGAATAAGAAGCTGATGAAGGAACTGGGTCAAAAAGTAGCTGAAAAAAGAGGACATCAATGGGCGCCAACAAGTTTTTTGACTGATGTTTGGGAATAAAGGAACACACACAGCGAGAGTATTATAAGAAGGGTGTAAACAATTACTTTTCATGCGAACCGTTCCTCCAGCCGAATCAATGTTGAAAGAGGCTTTGAAAAATAATCCCGATCTTGATGTGAATTCTTTACATCATGAGACGTTTCTTTTGATGATTCATTATAGGTCACAATATTATGAAAGGAGAGTAAACGAAATACTTTCTGAGCTTAACTTATCTAAAGAAATCCATGATAAAGTAAAAAGGAAGCTGTTAGAACCTATCGTTGTAGGAGACAAAGAGTATAGTAATTTTATGGAAGAGGTTTCAAGGCGTGTCAGTCAAGCCTTTCAACCAATATCTGGACACCTTGCGGAGCTTTGCGCTCAAAGAGAGTTAGAGAGAGCAGGTCTAAAGAGAGATTACCATTTTACAAGAAGAAAGGAGCGAACCGACTTTATCATATACTACCCAAACTTGCATTCGCCTAAAGCAAGGCATAGGGTCGAGGTGAAGAACGTAAGTCTCAGGGAGAGGGCTACTCGAGGTCTTGCTTTTGATGGCGATAGTCTTTTTGGGTTTTTCGACCAGTTAAGCGAATTTACAGAGTCAAACGTCAAAGTTTTGGAAAGTCTTTGCGTTAAGACAAATGGATACTGTTACATTCCGTCAGACACATCAAGAAATATTCCCTACACTACGACGCGCTTCAGACCTAACACTCTATTTGGTCGTGACATGGCAGAGTTTGCTAAGACTGGAAGAATACCTTAGGGCGGCCTCCAAAAATCTAAGATATATTCGAACGTAGTTCCTAGTGTTATATAATTGCTTGGCCAGCCGAAGATTCCCACCTTGTTAACTAAATTTCTCCTGTCCCATATGATGATGTTCCTTAACTCATATCCGGCTTTTTCCATCTCCTCTGTAACATATAGATGGACAGGAATCCTCTTTCCGCACCCACCTTCTTTCCACCAAATGTCCGTGACGTTTATGACAGAGTGTGCTTTCGGCCTTAGGAGCGGAAGTATCCCTTTGTAGATTTCTCCTAAAACCTGAGCGTATTTCTTTGGTTCCATAGTGCCTAAATCTCTTGGATCGGTGGAATACTGCTGAATCTTGAGGAACTGTTCGTTTTTTCTTAGGTTCCCTCTTATACTCTTGTTTAATCTTGGTCTATTCAACATGTTGGCGTAAGGGGGAGATGTTACGGTTAAGGATATTGTTTCAGGCTCGAAGTATTCAGGTATATTATGAGCGTCATCCCATATAGCAATCTGAGTAGTTGAAGATTTGGGTTTGCCACTCCAAACGTCCAGTTTCGTCTGTGCAACCCTTTTATTTGAAAGATCGACGTATTCCTTCTTAAGGTCAAAACCTACCGCGTTCCGGTTTAAGTCGAAGGCAGCGAGAAGGGTTGTTCCTGCTCCAACAAAAGGATCTATAACTAGCTCGCCCTGATGTGTAAATAGTTCAATGCATCTCTTCGGCAATCCTATCGGAAATACTGCAGGATGAACATTCTTATCCCGTATGTCTCGTTTTTCGTAAAAGAACTCCCATATCGCTACTTGATATTGAATCCATTGTTTAGCTGTCAAACAATTGATATGGCCATCCGGGCAGTTACATGTTTTAGTGTGATTGATGTTGAGCGGTTTTTTAACTTCATAAGTTTCTACCATGATACCTCACTTCTTTTTTCCAGCTTCCGAAATAAATGATTTTTCGGCAAGCCATGCCAAAACTATGTTTCGTACGATGTCAGCGTCAGACTCTCCAAAGGATCCCTTCATCTTTAGTATGATATTCCACTGCTCATTATTAAAAGTGATCTGCACCCTTTTGCTTTTCATTTGTATCACATATGTGTTTGTAGAGAGTGTATTTAAATACATCGGTTCCACATTTTAAAACTTTTTACCATTAAACATCAAAATGTTCTCCAAATTATTTGTAGTCTTCAATCTTCCTTAGCGTGCAGAGGAGGGCACTTTCTTAAGCTCTAAAGCTCTCCTGAAAATAAGATGCCCTACAAACTTCAACGATATTGGATCAACCTCGACAAACGGATCTACAGTTTCTTACGAGCCCACCAAAACCATCTCCCACAAGGGCAGACAATTAACACCCTGTTATCCCGGTCACTTAAAGGATACTGCTAACGTTAGGCCTGCTTTCATGACTATTGATGGATCCTATTGCCTCGTGTGGTTAACGTCGGAGCCTAATCTGCGCTTGGCGCGTCTTCTATTCCTTTTTCCGTGATTACGAAGTATTCCTTTGACTCTGGAATGGATGGCGAGTCAATAACTGTGGCTAGCCTGGTGCCTCCCTTAGCCTTTCTGATATAAACCCGGTGGGTACATGCGTGAGCTAGCACGTGGCCTCCAGCCGGTCTGTTTGGGTCGCCGAAGCCTTGAGCTGGATTAGCCTGAACCTGATTTGTCACAACCACAGCTATGTTGTAGATCTCCGCTAACCGAAGCAGCTTGTGCAAGCACTGGTTGAGTTTTTGCTGACGTTCAGCAAGGCTTTCTCTTCCAACGTATTCTCCTCGGAAATGACTAATCATCGAGTCAACTACTACTAGCTTCACGTTTTCTTCTGGACAAATCTTGAAGAGCCCATCGATCAGGAAACTTTGATGGTCGCTATTGTAGGCTCGGGCGATAATCACGTTGTTAAGCATCTGCTGCGGGTCCAAGCTCATCGCAGCCGCCATGCGATAAACTCTTTCAGGGCTAAACGTTCCCTCAGTGTCAATAAAGAGCGCATTGCCCTCCAATCCGCCTTGGTCCCTAGGTAGCTGAGCCATTACGCAAAGCTTCAGGCAAATTTGCGTCTTGCCCACGCCATACTCGCCTATCAACTCTGTCATGGCTTGAGTCTCTATTCCACCAGCCAAGAGAGCATCTAGCTTCTGAGAGCCAGTAGAACAACGCAGCATGCCCTTCCGTCTCTCCCACAACTCCTTCGCCGTCGTCCAATCAGCCTGAACAAGCTTTCTGGCTTCCAGAATGATTTGAAGCGCCTTCTCAGAACCTATATCACTCTTATCGGTTATCTCCCTGATGGGCGTGACGGCAAGGGCTTCAATGGTCGTAATCCCTACTTGGCGAAGCTTAGAAGCCGTAGCAGACCCTACTCCAGGAACATCCTTCAACGAAATAGGCTCTCCCACTTCGTTCACACCCCTCTAAACAACAGAAAATCGCAATAAAATCATATAAAGAATGGATGCGCCAAGCGAACAACAGAGAGAGTTAAGTAAAAGTGTTAAACTCTCAAGGCCACAAGATATAACATAGGTGAGGATTACGCCCTTATTCATGGTAAAGAAAGAAGTCTTCGAATGGATAAAAACAGGCAAAAAGACGATTGAGTTGAGGAAGGGCAAGGCGAAGTCTGGAGACCAAGCAGTTTTCCAATGCGGCAGAAACATTCCCAGAGGAAAAATCCCCAGAAAAGATGAAGGAAATCTGTTGACTCTTCTGCACAACCTTAACTGGAAAAACGTTTGTTTGGCAGTAGTTGCACCTGAATTAGGAGTCTCTTAAGTACTTAACCCTGTTAAGTAATTTGTGATGTCAGTAAAAGGGTTCGAAGCATTGGGTCATTGACTCTGTAAGCATTGTCTTTTTCGTCAATTAACATTGCAGCCTTCAGATTTTCGAGTATGTTTTGGACTGTTGCGTCGTTTACTGTAGAGCCCTTTGCTGTTTCTATTGCGCCTTTTATTTCTTTCCAGCGTGCGGAAATGGCTGCGGCTTTAAGGGAGGCTAAATAAAGTGTTCTTTCTCTTCCTTCCAAGAAATGTTCAAGTTCGTCCTTGACTATTTTGATGCCTTCTGAAATGGTTTCTTCAAGGGCTTTTTGGTAGAACAGTTTTCGTACTGCAATGTTGTTTCCGTAGAGGGTTAACCAGCCTGGAATGCCGTCGAGTCTTTCAATGGCTTCATCTATCAGTTTTCTTTAACGGCTACGTTACATTCTTGGAATCCTTTTTTGAGGAATTCTTTAGCGGTCTCTCTAGTGAAGGGTTGTAGGTAGAGTTTTGCGGGTGATCTTCCGTAGAGGGGAGATGCTGAGGTGGGTTCGAGTAGTGTTTTCATTAGTCCGAACATTGATCCTGTGAATACGAAGATTATGTTTGGGTAGGTGTTGAAGATGTTTACGAGTAGTTTGAGAAGATGACCTGAGATGACTGAGAGTTCTTAAACATGATGCACTCCTCAACTCATAATTTAGCATGCTCCATACAATACTATCCGCAAATACTCTTAATATTCCTTCAAGCCTTCTCAATATTAGAATTAGGTATCGAAACCGAACAACACAGAGAGACTTCGGTAAAAGTGAAAGTCTGCGCCATTGGAATGATTCATTTCTGTGGCTAAGACAGAAGCAAGAAAATTGACGCCGGTATCTCAACGTGCGTTCTTCTCTGAGCCCACGTGTCCTTTGTGATCATGACTCCTTTGCGGGACTTTCCGCCCTTCTCAAAATCAATGATGCCAAAAACGTCGTTTCTCTGCACTTTTGATTGATATTTCAGTTCAATGGGCAGGAAATCATCCCCCAACTTTGCCACGAAATCGACCTCTCTCTTTTTGCCACTCTCCCAATAGAACAATCTGGTTGTGTAGTCAAATTGAGCGCTCGGTTCCATATTGAACAAAAGCCTAATCAAGTGGTTGCAAACCACAGACTCTATCAATTTACTCTTCTCTTCAGCGTCTTTCAAGAACTCCAACGCTTCGCTAAAGGGCTGCTTACCACCAAGAGCCCACCACCTCAAAGAATGGAAAATAAATGGATCGCTAAAGTAAATCTTCTTGGCCTTTCTGTAATACGGCACGCCTTTGTCCTTGTTAAGATGATGCAGGTAAGAGACAACAAAGCTATTCCTAAGAATATCCACGTACCAACGCGCCGTGTCGTGGGTAGAAATCTCGGTTTCATCTTTCAAAGCATTCCAACTAACCTGCGAAGACAAAGTCTGAACAATTCGCTGAACCATTTGCCTCAAAAAAATTTCGTTTCCGCCCCAACGCGCGATGTCTCTCAAAATCAAATTCACATAATCACTATACACGATTTCAGGAATGGCGCCTCGAGAAACGTAACTGTTTATAGCACGTGGAATGCCGCCTGTAACAATGTAATCATCCAAGAGACCATTCAAATCCTTCTGGTAGAGCTTAAGTTCGTTAAGACGTTCAGGTATCTCCCCATTGGCCAAGTCAAGCAAAGCATTCAACCTGTTGCGTGTTGACAAAAGACGAAGCTCACGCAAAACTTTCAGAATTTCCTCATTTCGTGTTTCAACATACTCCGAAAACTTGGCGCCAAGAAATATCTTATCAGGGATATTATCCACAAGCTTGTCTACTTCGCCCCTCCTCCCAGCCAAACTCTCAGTCGCCTTAACCAAGTCAAGACTATGCGACCCAGTGAGCACAACCAAGCAATTCCTCAATTTACCCATGTCATAGAGGTACTTAATGCTCCGTTGCCAATCTTTGACCGCAGATACTTCGTCGAGAAACAAATACAACATTTCTTGGGAGAACCTTCTCGCCCAATCCAAATACCCATTTATAATAGCAGACAATTTCTCAAAGCTTTCAACCTGATCGCAAGCCCAGTAAAATATTCTTCTAGGGTCCACACCACTTTTCAGCAAGTCTCTAATCTTAAGCCTAAGAAGCGTAGTCTTACCGACCTGCCTCGGTCCTCTAAGGCTGTAAATGACTTTTGCATCCCACTGAAAAGTCTCAACAATCCTAGGCCACCACCTGAAAGAAGACTTCTCCCAAGCCACAATAAGCGGGTCATCGTTAATCAGAGCCTTATCTCTCCACCAAGGATTCTGCTCTCCAAGCTCAGAAATCGACAATACACTTCAC
>Ga0101945_1000146_pt1 | contig 158565 bp, 147 predicted proteins | sample DewCreD2012metaG_2_FD_75246 | JGI IMG/M metagenome (GOLD analysis project Ga0101945, IMG submission 75246) | Hot spring sediment bacterial and archeal communities from British Columbia, Canada, to study Microbial Dark Matter (Phase II) - Dewar... ... | reverse complement strand
GTTCGCCAAGCTGGTGGTCGTGGGCGAGCTGGCCGTCGGCATCGCGCTGATCCTGGGCGCCTTCACCGCCATCGCTGCCGGGACGGGCGCCTTCATGAACCTGAACTTCATGCTGGCCGGCACCGCCAGCACCAACCCGGTGTTGCTCACCCTCAGCATCCTGATCGTCCTGGCCTGGCGTGTGGCCGGCTACTGGGGCCTGGATGGGCTGCTCCTGAAGGCCCTGGGCACGCCCTGGGAGCCGGGCGCGCTGCCGAGGAGGACGGTTGCACGGATCGAAGCCGCGACGTGGTTTAGGCTGGGCCGGAAAGAGGCCTAGGGAGGTGAATGGAGATGGAGGGCATCGGCATCGCTATCTGGCTGGTGGTCGGGTTCGGCGTGGGCCTGGCGGGCTGGGCAGCACTCGTCGCCCTGCGCAGGGACGTCATCAGCGAGTTGCCCCTCGCGGTGGCAGCCGCCCTGCTGGGATCCTTCGCCTGGAGCGAGTGGTTCGGCGACTTCAGCCGCTGGGGTGGCGAGGTGGGCGGCCTGCAGCTGGCCCCGGCCATCCTGGGGGCGGCGATCGTCACTGCCCTGTTCGTCGCCGGACACCTTCTGGCCGGGAGGGAGGAGGGGGCTGGGCTCGCCTGAGGCCCCGGCCATGCGCTGGGGGCCCGCCAGTCGGCGGGCCTCCCTTTTTATTACCGGGCAGGCTCTGGCCTCACTCGCGGCCGAGGTCGAAGGGGCGGCGGCGGGCCAGGAAGGCGGCGGCCTGGGAGCGACGGTGCAGGTTCAGCTTGGCCAGGATGTTGGACACGTAGTTCTTGACCGTCTTCTCGGACAGAAACAGCTCCTGGGCGATCTCGCGGTTCGTCTTCCCCTCGGCCACAAGCTCCAGGATGCGCCGCTCCTGAGCCGAGAGGGAGGCCAGCTCGTCCTGCTCGCCCCGGGCCAGCCTCCGCAGTTGCTCCAGAACCTTGCCCGCCACCGTCGGGTCCAGCAGCGACTCGCCCCTGGCCGCCCGCTCGATAGCCTCTATGAGGCCCTGGCTGCGGGTCTGCTTCAGCACGTAGCCCGAGGCGCCGGCCATCACGGCGCCGACGATGGCCTCGTCGTCAGCGAAGGCGGTGAGCATGATGACCTTGACGCTGGGGTCCATCTGCCGGATCTCGCGGCAGGCCTCGATGCCGGTGCCGTCGGGCAGGCGCACGTCCATGACCACCACGTGGGGACGCGTGCGGGCTGCCTGTTCCACCGCCTCGGCCACGCTCCCCGCCTCGCCCACCACCTGCAGGTGGGGACGGCGCTCCAGGAGGGCCCGCAACCCCATGCGCACCACCTCGTGGTCGTCTACCAGCAGGACGCGGATGGGCTCCTCCTCGTTCATAGCTTCACCTCCTCGAGGGGGACCTCGAGACAGACGCGGGTGCCGCGGCCGGGGGCGCTGTCCACCGTCAGTTGGCCCTGGACGCTGCGGGCGCGGTCGGCCATGTTGCGCAGTCCCTGGCCGCCGTGGTCACGGTGGGCCTCGGGGTCGAATCCCACGCCGTCGTCCTCCACCTCCAGCACCGCCGCCTGGCCGCGGCGGGCGAGGCGCAGGCGGAGGCGGGTCGCCCCGGCGTGCCTCACCACGTTGCTGACGGCCTCCTGGGCCACGTGGTAGACCGCCAGGGCCCGCTCCCCGTCCAGGCGGGGCAGGGGCTCCTCGAGCTCTACCTGGGTCTGCAGCCCCGCCACTTCGCCGGCGCCGCGGGCCAGCTCCCGCAGTCCCTCGGCCAGGTCCTCGCCCCGCAGCGCCCGCGGCCGCAGGCCGTAGATGTAGTCGCGGATGTCCTGCATCACCCGCTCCAGGGCATCTATGGCCGACTCCAGTTGAGGGCGCACCCGGCCCGGCTCTTCCTGCTCCAGTCGCTCGCTGAGGGCCTCCAGGGCCAGGCCGGTGGCGTAGAGGGACTGGATAACGCCGTCGTGCAGGTCGCGGGCGATGCGCTCCCGCTCCTCCAGTAGCGCCAGGCTCTTGGTGGCCTCGTAGAGGCGGTGGGTCTCCACCGCCACCGCCGCCCAGTCGGCCAGCGCCTGCAGCAGCTCCGCCTCCTGGGGCCCGAAGCGGCCGGGCTGCCGATGGCCCGCCATGAGCGTGCCCAGGAGCTTCCCCTTGGCCGAGAAGGGCACCACCAGGGCCGAGGTCAGGCCCAAGCTCTCTATGACCGCCAGAGGACGTCCTGCCGTGCGGTCATCGGAGCGCACGTCGGCCACCAAGGCCGGCCCACTTCCTTCCAGGACGAGCGCCTGCAGGCCGTCGCCCCGCAGGGAGACGGGGGCCAGGACGCCGGCCGGGCAGCCACGGTGGGCCGTCGGCTGCAGCGTATCGCCATCGGGCTCTAACAGAAACAGCACAGCTACATCGGCGCCGGTCAGGCGCTGGGCGCGCTCGGTAACCGACTCCAGCAGCGAGCCGACGTCAGGGGCGGCCGTTACCTCCTGCCCCAGCTCGAACAGGGCCCGCCACTCGCGGGCGCTCCGCTCCAGCCTGGCCTGGAACCGCTCCAGCAGGGCGAAGATGCCCCAGGAGAAGGCGGCCACGCCGAGGGCGGCGACGGCACCGGCCAGGCCGAAGGCTACCCCGTCGGGCAGGCGCGGCCGCAGGGCCAGCTCCAGCAAGAGCGCCAGCCCCACCAGGAAGGCCAGGGGCGCTACCACCGCCACCCAGCGCAGGGTCTTGAGAACGTCCCTGTCCAGCACCCTCACACGGCCCTCACTAGCGCCGTCCCTGCCGCCATGATAGCACGAGCCTATCGGCAGGGACTGCGGGACGAAAGTCCCGGCCCTGTGCTGACTTTCGGCCCTGATGGAGCAGGTCACTACTTGACATCGTGATAGTGAAGGGCACCGCCAACGGCGCTAATATGGAGACAAGCTCTTCGGGAGGTGCGTCATGTTCGAGAAGGTGCTGGTGGCCCTGGACGGCTCCCACCGATCTGAGGCCATCCTCAGGCCCCTCCTGCCCATAGCCAAGGCCTTCGGTAGCTCCCTCGTGCTGCTACACGTGGTAGAGGAGGTAGTCCACACCGAGGATAGCGACATCAAGGCCGCCGCCCGCCGCCACATGGAGGATGTGGCCGGCCTGGCCCGCGCCTACCTGGAGGAGGTCGCAGCCGGCCTCAGGAGCCAAGGCCTCGCCGTCTCCACCGAGGTGGACTTCGGCCGCCCCCACCACACCATCGTGTCCCGGGCCAGGGAAGGCGGCTACTCCCTCCTGGCCATGGCCACCCGCGGCCGGGGCATGGTCGCCGGCCCCGTGCTGGGGAGCACGGTGGCCCGAGTCCTCCCCGAGAGCCCGGTGCCGGTGCTGACGGTGCGCCCGGTGCGCAGGCAGCGGCTCTGGAGCGCACCATCTCGCATCGCCAAGGTGGTGGTGCCCCTGGATGGGTCGGCTCTGGCCGAGACTGCCCTGGGGCCTGCCCAGGAGCTGGCCTCGCGGCTCCGGGTGCCCTTGAGCCTCGTACAGGTGCTCCCCGTTTCGGTGACGGTTCCGCTGGGCACGGGCACAGCCGTGCTCTGGGACTCTGGCAGTCCCTATCAGCGGCAGCTGGATGTGCTGGTGACGGGCTACTTGGCCGGAATCGGCAGCAGGCTCATGGAGAGGGGGCTGCAGGTAGAATGGGATGTCCTGGGAGGGCCGGTGGTGGACGCCATCATTGACTGGGCCCGACGCGACGGGCCGTCCCTCATCGTCATGGCCACCCGCGGCCGCTCCGGGCTGGCCCGTTTGCTGGGGACCATCACCGAGGGCGTCGTCCGTCGCTCCCGTCTTCCCGTGCTGGTGATCCCGCCCGAGCGGGCCTAAAGGGCGTAGAGGCCGGGGCCGCCGAGGTGCCCTCGCGACGGAGATGATGGACGCAGGCGGGCGGCGGATGCCGGGCGGTCCTCTGTTCGCCCTGTGATATAGGGACGGACTATCGCCTGGGGATTCCTCGCCTTATCATGTCTGCAGACGGGGGAGGAGTTTGCAGGCCGAGTTCGCCTTCGAGGGCTTCGTCACTCCCCAAGACGTGCGCCGCCAGCGCTACCTCTATCTCCCGTTCGAGGTGCCGCCGGGGACGGCGCGCATCAGCGTTTCCTACGAGTTCAGCGAGCCGGTGACGGCTCCCCTGGGCCTGGGGCCGGGTAACACGGTAGACATAGGCATCTTCGACCCTCGCGGCCTCGATTTTCCCGAGGCACCCGGCTTTCGCGGCTGGAGCGGCTCCGCCCGTCGCCAGTTCTTCATCACTCCCCAGGAAGCTACGCCTGGCTACATAGCCGGGCCACTGCTGCCCGGGCGCTGGCATATCATCCTGGGGTTCGAGCGACTGCTGGAGTCGGGCGTGTCCTACCGGGTGATGGTCTCCCTGGAGCAGGGCCAGGGCGGCACCCCCGTCCATGATGGGGAGAACCCTGGTCATTCGCCTCGCCCCAGGGTGCGGGGCGGGCGCTTCCTGCGGGGCGACCTGCATACCCACAGCGTCCACTCGGACGGCCTCAACACCGTGGAGGAACTGGCGCGCGACGCCATTGCCAAGGGGCTGGACTTCCTGGCGGTGACCGATCACAACACCTGCACTCACCACCGGGACCTGGAGCGATTGGCCCACCTCCCCATCGTGCTGATTCCTGGCGAAGAGGTCACCACCTACTGGGGCCACGCCAACGCCTGGGGCCTGCGCCGCTTCATCGACTTCCGCTGCACCGACGAGGAGTCCCTGCGCACCCTGCAGCGCTTCGTCCGGGAGCAGGGAGGCCTCTTCTCCATCAACCACCCCAAGGCCATCGGGCCGCCATGGCTGTTCGACGTGTGGGACGGCTTTCCCTGCATGGAGGTGTGGCAGGCGCCGTGGCGCTTCCATAACTGGGACTCGCTGGAGCGGTGGGAGGCGCTGTTGCAGCGTGGCCAGAGGGTGGTCGCGGTGGGGGGCAGCGACACCCACTCCATCCCTCCGGCGAGGCCTCTCCACCCTCATGGCATCGGTAACCCCACGACCTGGGTGTACGTGCCGGAGGCAGAGGCGGGAGAGGAGGAAGTGCTGGCCGCCATTCGCCGCGGCCACGTTTTCGTGTCGGCCGATCCCGAAGGGCCTCGCCTGGTTCTGCAGGCCGATGCCGATGGCGATGGCCGCTACGAGTCGCTCATGGGCGACGTCGTTCCCGTTGCCGATGGCAGGTCGCTGTCAGTGAGGGTCTCAGTCGAGGGTGGGGCCGGACGCCGGCTGTGGCTGCTGCGGGACGGCGTGCCCGTGGCCATCGTGCCCATCGAGCGGGATAGCCATGTTTTCGAGATGGAGCTGTCCATGGACGGTCACAGGTATGTGAGGGCAGAGCTGCGGGGTCTAAGGGGGAGGCCGGAGCGGGGCGAGGTGGTGTGGGCCCTCTCCAACCCCATCTGGTGCCGGCCCATCGAATAGGAGGTCATAGATGCCCCCGCAAGGTCAGTCCCGGGAGCGCACCCTGGTGGTCGTGTCCCATACCCACTGGGACCGGGAGTGGTACGACCCCTTCGAGGTGATGCGTGCCCGGCTGGTGAAGATGATAGACCGCCTCATCCAGTTCCTGGACGAGACCCCCTCCTTTCCCTGCTTCGTGCTGGACGGCCATACTCTCTGTCTCGAGGACTACCTGGAGGTGCGCCCCGAGCGCAGGGAGGACATCGTCCGCCTGGTGCAGTCGGGGCGGCTAGTCATCGGCCCCAACTACGTGCTCCCCGACGAGTTCCTCATCGGCACCGAGTCGTGGGTGCGCAACCTGATGCTGGGGCTGCGCGCCGCTCGAGCCTTCGGGCCGCCCATGCTGGTGGGTTACTCGCCCGATGCGTTCGGCCACATCGCCCACCTGCCGGCCATCCTGCGCGGCTTCGGGCTGGACTCGGTCGTCATCTGGCGCGGGGTCGGGGAGGAGGCCGATACCAACGAGTTCCGCTGGGCGGCGCCCGACGGGTCGGAGGTGCTGGCCATCTACCTGCGGCAGAGCTACTCCTTCGGGCGTGACCTCCCGTCCGAGCCCCATGCCCTGGAGACGCGGCTCCGGGCCGCTCTCGACCAGCTGGCACCCCATGCCCCTACTCCCTATATGCTGCTTCCCTGCGGCGACGACCACCGTCCCCCCCAGGAGGACCTGCCCCGTATCGTGGAGCTGGCCAACGAGCTACTGCCCGACGTGAGGGTCGTCCAGGCGGACTATGCCACTTATGCCCGTTGGGTGAGGGAGTCCCTGGGCGAAGACCTGCAGTCGTTGCCGCGGCTGGAAGGAGAGTTCCGTTCCGGCCGGCGCTCCAACGTGCTGGCAGGTGTCCTTTCGGCCCGTATGTGGATCAAGCAGCGCTATCAGGAGTGCGAGGACCTGCTCGCCCGCTGGGCCGCTCCCTTCTCGGCCTGGGCCCACGTGCTGGAGTCCTTCAATGGCGGGCTGCTCCGCCGGCCAGCTGACCATGCCCTCCTGGACTACGCCTGGCGGCTCCTGTTGCAGAACGCCCCGCACGACTCCATTTGCGGGTGCTCTGTAGACCAAGTGCACGAGGAGATGCGTCCTCGCTTCGACCGAGCCCAGCAACTGGGCGAAGGGGTGCTGAAAGAGGCGCTGGGAGTGCTGGCCGGCTGCGCTGCCCCTCCCCGAAGCGATGCCTATGTCGTGGTGTTCAATTCGGAAAGCGGGCCCCGTGACGACTTCTGCGCCCTATGGCTGCCCCTGACGGGGGGCCAGCCGCCGGAGGCGCTGGAAGGACCCCGGGGTGAGCGCGTCCCTGTGCAGGTCCTCGCACTGGAGAGGGAACGAGGCAGGGCGCTGGTGGGCTTCGTGGCCCCCGATGTCCCCGGGTACGGCCTCAGGGCCTTCCGCGTGCTGGGCGGCAGCCCCTGGACGCCGACGTTGCCACGTGACGCCACCGTCATCGAGAACGAGTTCTTCCGGGTAGAGGCGGACAGGGGTAGCGGTGCGCTGACGGTGCTGGACAAGCGGACCCGTCGCATCTATCGCGGCCTGAACCGCTTCGTGGACGGAGGCGATGCCGGCGACGAATACAACTATGCGCCTCCCAGGGTCGACCGGCTGGTGGACAGGCCCTCCTCCAGTGCTCGCGTCACGGTGCTGGAGCGAGGGCCGGCTCGCTGGACCATGGAGGTGCGGATGGTTTACGCCATCCCCGCCTCCCTGGACGGAGAGGGCCAGGGGCGCTCCCGCGAGACGGTGGAGTGCCCGATCCGCACCCGCGTTTACCTCTATGCCGGGGTGCCCCGTATCGACATCGAGACGGAAGTGGAAAATCGCGCCCGCGACCACCGTCTGCGCGTCCATTTCCCCAGCGGCCTGCGTGCCGAGCATGTCTGGGCCGAGCAGCACCTGGGGGCCGTGCGCCGCAGCATCGACCTGCCCCCTCACCTGCCGACAGACTGCGAGGTGCCGGTGGGCACCCAGCCCCAGAAGTCGTTCTGTGCCGTGGAGGAAGACGGGGCCGGGCTGATGGTGGCCAACCGTGGCCTGCCCGAATATGAGGCCCTGCGGGAGGGCGACGGCAGCGTTACCCTGGCCCTGACGCTGCTGCGGTGTGTCGGTTGGCTATCGAGGCCGGACCTGTCGCCGTGGCGTCGCGGGCCGGCGGGCCCGCCCCTGCCTACCCCCGCTGCCCAGATGTTGGGGCGCTGGACCTTCCACTACTCCATCATCCCCTACGCGGGGGCGTGGGAGGAAGCGATGGTCCACGCTCACCGCTTCGCCCGTCCCATGCGTGCTGTCTGTCCCCGCCAGGGCAATGGCCTGCTGGCGGTCCATACTGCCCTAGTGGAGGTGGAACCGAGCCAGCTGGTGGTCTCTACGGTCAAGCTGGCCGAGGACGGCGGCGGAGTCGTGGTCCGGGTCTACAACGCTGCCTGTCGTCCCATCTCGGGTCGCCTGCGCCTCTTCGCTGGCACTGGAAAGGTGGAGGAGGTGGACCTCAACGAGTCGCCCATCGCCCCCCTTCCTACCGAGGAGGGCTGGGTGCAGGTGGAGATGCGGCCCAACCAGGTGCGCACGTATCTCTTCCATTTTCCTGTCCGCTGAGAGGACGGTCTGGGAGCCGAGGGCGGACCGTGGGCGACTCCCCCTCTGACGGCCGACTGGCCCGCGAGTGGGCTGGAACTGGCGCTAGTGGCCCTACTGTCTCCTGCCCGTAGGGGCGGGCCGCCCTATAATGGCCTCGTGGCTGCCTCCCGACCTCTTTACGACGTGGCGGTGGTGGGTGCGGGGCCTGCCGGCTCTCGCACCGCTCGCGAGCTGGCCCGTCGTGGCCTGCGGGTGGCCCTCATCGAGGAACACCGCCAGGTGGGCATCCCGTCCCACTGCTCCGGCCTCATCAGCCCCCGCACCTGGGACCTGGGCCAGACCGGCGACGATTCCCTGGTCTGCAACCGCCTGCGGGGCGCATACGTCCATGTCCACGGCGATGGCTCTGTGGAGCTGGGCGGGTCGCCGGTACGGGCAGTAGCCATCGACCGCGTGCGGTGGGACCAGGCCCTGGCCGAGCAGGCCTACCGCGACGGGGCCGAGCCTGTCCAGGCGCGCTGCGTCGGCATCGAGAGGACGCCGCAGGGGATGCTGCTGCGATTGCAGCGCAACGGCCACGAGACCACCCTGGCTGCCCGTCTGGTGGTGGGCGCCGACGGCTCCCACTCGCGAGTCGCTCGCAGCTTGGAGCTCCCGCAACCGCCCGAGCGAGTGCTGGCCCTGGGAGTCGAGGCCGAAGTGCGCCTGCCCCGAGACGACTACGTGCACGTATTCGTGGGGCCGGACCTGGCTCCGGGCTGGTTCGGCTGGGCCATCCCGCTGGGCGATGGCCGGGCCCGGCTGGGCATCGGCTGCTGGAACGGGGCTGGAGGCCCTCTGCGTTGCTATCGACTCTTGAGGGAGTCCTTCCGGGGCCTGCTGGGGCAGGTGCGGGAGCTGCGCTTCTACGGTGGCAGCATACCTCTCGCCCCCGCCCCCGTGACCTACGGCGATGGCGTCCTGCTGGTGGGCGATGCTGCCGGCCAGGTGAAGCCCTTCTCTGGCGGAGGCATCTACACCGGCCTGGTGGCCGCCCATCTGTGCGCCGAGGCAGCCGCTTCTGCCCTGGCCAGCGATGACACCTCGGCCCGGGCCCTGGCCCCCTACCAACGGGCCTGGCAGCGCCTCCTGGGCCGGGAGCTGGCCCGTAGCCGCCGCCTACGTCAGGCGGGCCTCTCGCTGGAGAAGGGGGAGCTGGCCACCCTGGCCAAGGCCCTCTCCCACCCGCGACTGCGAGGACTCGCGGTGCGCCATGCCGACATCGACTATCCTTCGCGGACGCTGTTGAGGCTGGCCCTGGCCGCCCCCTCCGTTTGGCCGCTGGCGACGGTGGCCCTGCGTCGCCCTTCCGTGCTTTGGCACCTCCTGGGGGCTTTCCTGGGCCTGTAACGTTTCATCCTTCGTTAAGCATAGCCATGCTATAATTCGCCATACGGATGCCTTCTCGCAGCGCTAGCGGCCGCCCTCCTTCCCAGGATGCGGACCTGGCCCCGACCCCTGTCCTGAGGCCGGCCGGGCTGGGCGTGCGGGTTGTGGCCTTCGTGCTGGACGCTATAGTTCTCTTCTCTTTCCTGATGCTCTTCACCGCTCTGGCCTTGCTGCAGCTCTTCCTCCGCACCGATACGGGCGCCCGTGACTCGGATGCGGCGGTCTGGACGGCTACCTACATGGTGCTGGGCTGGCTGGCCTTCGCCCCCCTGTACTATGTGGCGCTGTGGGCCTGGCGGGGCCAGACGCTGGGCCAGATGGCGGTGCGGGTGAAGGTGGTCCGTGCCGATGGGGGCAACGTCGGGCTGGGTCGGGCGCTGGTGCGCTTCGTGGTGTTCGCTCTGTCGGCCCTGTTCCTGTTCCTGGGCTTCGTTCCCGCCCTGATGGATGAACAGCGACGGGGGCTGCCAGACCTGGTAGCCGGCACCGTCGTCGTCGACCTGGCATGAAAGCTCCCCTGGGCGGCGGCCTGCGTGGCCTGCTCCTGGCGTTGCTGGTGGCCTGCGGGACTGCCGTTTTCCTGGCCTTCACCCTGGCCCTCAATGGGTACCAGCTCACCCAGGAAGGGACGGCGCGTCGGCTGCTGGAGCGCTCCCTGGCCGCCCTCACCGACATCGACGCCGCCGTTCCTGTCCTCCAGGAAGCGTTGCGAGAGCGGGCGCAACAGGAACAGGGCGCCACCGTACTGGTGCCCGATTTTCCCTTACCGGTCACGGTGGGACGCGAGGAGGCCATGTCTCTAGAGGGGCAGGCCCTGCGTCAGCGGCTGGTGACGGAGGGGGCATGCGTGCTCTACCGTCAGGGCACCTCGGCCCTGCTATCGGATCCCGAGGCCCGACGGCGACTGGAGAGCACGTCCATGCCCTGGGCGCTGGAGAGGGGCCTCGGCCTGATGACGGGCGACACCAACCGTCAGTTGCTGATAGCGGCCATCGCGCTGGGCATCTTGGCGGCGCTGATGCTTCTGCCGCCCCTCGCCACGGTATCGGCCTTATGGGGCAGACTGGCCCTCTTGGGCGGCATACTGCTGGTGGCCAGCTTGCCCTCCCTGGCGGCAGCCCTGGGAGTGCGGTTCTTCCTGCGGGCCGCGCAGGGAGATGCCGATCCATTCGTGTACCAGCTTCTCCAGGTCGGCATCGATGCCATGACGGTGCCGGTGCGCAACTATCTGGCCCTGAGCGCCCTGGGCAGCGGGCTACTGGCCTTAGCAGCGGCGATGGTGTGGGCCGCTCCGCGCCGTCGGCTGACCGCGTTGACAGGCGAAGAGGACGCTGCCTAGAATTGGGGACGGCGGGGATGGTTCCCGCCGTTCAAGGGAGCGGGCGTAGCTCAGTTGGCAGAGCATCTGCTTCCCAAGCAGAGGGCCGCGGGTTCGAGTCCCGTCGCCCGCTCCAGCCGCCAGATCCCGCTCCAGCGTTGCCATCACCGTCCTTCACTGGCCGTTTAGCCCCCGCTGCTATCTCGGGTGATGTGGCTGCCCTGACGCTTTGCTCCCGCTAAGGTATACTGGCCCTGTAGGGAATCGACGGCAGGTGGGCAGGAAGGAGCTGCCATGACCCAGGACGTGTCCGTGCCCGAGGATATCCGCGACCTGGTGAAGGGCATCACCCAGGGGCTGCTGGAGTTCGTGGACCAGGTGGTGGTTCCCCTGGAGGAGCGGGACCGGGACATTCTCTCCGACGAGCGCAAACTGTTCGACGAGCGCGGTTTCTTGGTGGAGCGGGCGCAGGAGGCCCGACGCCAGGTGCGCATGCGCTCGGCCGAGGCAGGGTTCTACGCCATGTTCGCCCCCCAGGCCGTCGGCGGAGAGGGGGTGCCGCCACGGGCCATGGTGCTGGTCCAGGAGGGCTACTACCGCCGCCTGGGGCCGGGCCGACTCTACGCCGGCTGGGGCAAGGGCTGCCTAACTCAGCCGCCGGTGGCCAGCTTCGTGGATGGCCCCTCTCACATGTTCACCTTCGCCCCGGACGTGGTGCGAAAGGAGTATCTGCCCCGTCTCCTCAAGGGTGAGAAGACCATCTGTTTCGCCCTGAGCGAGCCCGACGCAGGCTCCGACGTGTGGTCCATCAGGACGCGTGCCCGCCGCGACGGCGACGACTGGGTCATCACCGGCACCAAGCAGTGGATCACCAACGGCCCCTACGCCGACTACGCCGTCGTCTTCGCCGTCACCGACGAAGAGGCGGCGGCCAAGCACCAGGGGGGCATCACTGCCTTCTTCGTGGACTGCTCCTGGCCCGGCTTCAGCAAGGACGCCGCCATCCGCATCATGGGCCACATGGGGAGTGACTGCGGCATCCTCAGTCTGGACAACGTGCGGGTCCCCGGCGATCACGTGATGGGGCAGGTTGGTCAGGGCTTCCAGATAGCCATGCTGGGCATATCCGAGGGGAGGCTGGCCATTGCCGCCTCCTGCGTGGGCCTCTCTCAGTACGCCCTCGACCGCTCGCTGGCCTATGCCCAGGAGCGCAAGACCTTCGGCGTGCCCATCGCTGAGCACCAGGCCATCCAGTTCATGCTGGCCGACATGGCCATCGATATCTTCACGGCCAAGTATGCCACCCTGCAGACGGCTGCTCTGGTGGAGGCGGCCATGCAGGGCAAGGGACGGCTGCCCGTGAAGGAGATCTCCATCGTCAAGGCCCACTCGGTGGAGGCGTGCCAGCGGGTGTTCGATGCCGCCATCCAGGTGCACGGCGGGGTGGGCCTGACGGACGACCTGCCCCTGAACGAGGGCTGGCGCATCGCCCGCACCCTGCGCATCCCCGACGGCACCTCGGAGATCCAGCGCCGCACCATCGCCCGACAGATGCTGCGGGGCGATGTGACCTTCTAGGATGCTCGCCAAGCGCATAATTCCCTGCTTCGATGTGGCCGACGGCCGGGTGGTGAAGGGGGTCCGCTTCCTGGACCTGCGGGATGCCGGCGACCCGGTGGAGCTGGCCCGCCTGTACGACGCCGAGGGGGCCGACGAGCTGGTCTTCCTCGACATTCGCGCCTCTCCCGACAACCGCCGCACGGCGCTGGAGATGGTGCAACGCATCGCCGACCAAGTGTTCATCCCCTTCACGGTGGGTGGAGGCATCCGCACTGTGGAGGACATGCGGCTGATGTTGGAGTCGGGGGCCGACAAGGTGGCCATCAACACTGCCGCCGTCCGCAACCCGCAGCTCATCGCCGAGGGCGCCCACCGTTTCGGCTCCCAGTGCATCGTCGTGGCCATAGATGCCAGGCGGGTGGCGCCGGACCGCTGGGAGGTCTACATCTACGGCGGCCGCGAGGGCGGCCAGCCCACGGGCCTGGACGCCGTGGAGTGGGCGGTGCGGGCCGTGGAGCTGGGGGCGGGCGAGCTGCTGGTGACGGGCATGGATGCCGATGGCACTCAGGAGGGGTACGATATCGGCCTCACCCGCGCCATCTCGGAGGCGGTGCGGGTGCCCGTCATCGCCTCGGGCGGGGCCGGCAGCCCCGAGCACATGTACCGGGCCATCGCAGAAGGGAAGGCCGACGCCGTCCTGGCTGCCTCCATCTTCCACTACGGGCACTACAGCATCCGCCAGGTGAAGGAGTACCTGGCGGGGAAAGGGGTCCCTGTCAGGCTATGAGCGAGATACAGGAGCTTAAGTTCGACGACCGTGGCCTGATCCCCGCCATCGCGCAGGACGCCACCAGTGGCGAGGTGCTGATGGTGGCCTGGATGAACGCCGAAGCCCTGCGCCGCACCCTGGAGAGCGGCGAGGCCTGGTTCTGGAGCCGCAGCCGCCAAGAGCTATGGCACAAGGGCGCCACCTCCGGCAACGTGCTGCGGGTCCTGGAGGTTTGGACGGACTGCGACCAGGACGTGCTGTTGCTGAAGGTGGACCCTGCCGGGCCGGCATGCCACACCGGCGAACGGTCCTGCTTCTTCCAGAGGATCGGATAGGGGCAGGGAGACTAGGGGTTCTTCTTTTCGCCCTCGTCCGTCAGGCCGTAGCGGCGGCGGAAGCGTTCCACCCGTCCCGCCGTGTCCACGATGCGCTGCTCACCGGTGAAAAAGGGGTGGCACCGGGAGCAGACCTCCACTCGCAGCAGCGGCTTGGTGGAACGGGTCTTCCACGTGTTGCCGCAGGCGCAGACGACGGTGGCCTCGACGTATTCGGGGTGGATGCCGGCCTTCATGACGGGGTGCCTACCTCCTCCAGGGGGTAGACACTGACCTTTTTGCGCCCGTACTTGTCATAAGGCTCGAACTTCACGCGACCTTCTATGAGGGAGTATATGGTGTAGTCGCGTCCGAGACCGACGTTTTTGCCGGGATATACCTTGGTGCCCCTCTGGCGGACAATGATGCAGCCAGGCCAGACCAGCTGGCCGTCGAAGCGCTTGACGCCCAGGCGCTTGGCATTGCTGTCGCGTCCATTCTTGGCCGAGCCGGAACTCTTCTTGTGGGCCATGGCGCATCACCACCGCTGTCTATTGTAACAGGCTAGCCTTCCCTGTCCGCCTCGCCCTCGGCCTCCTCGGCCGGTGCTGCGCGACGTCGACTGCGTCGCGGCCGCTTCTCTTCTTGCTGGGCCGGTGCCTGCTCGCCCACCAGGATCTGCTGGATGGCCAGGCGAGTGTAAGGCTGACGGTGGCCCCGCTTGCGGCGGTAGCGGGTCTTGGCCTTGTATTTGAACACCACCACCTTGTCGGCCCGTCCCTGCTCCACCACCTGGGCGATGACACGTGCCCCTTCCACCACCGGCGTCCCTACCCTGACGCCAGAGTCGTTGGCCACCAGGAGGACGTCGGTGATCTCCACGGTGGAGCCCACCTCGGCAGGTATCAGCTCCACGTCGATGACCTGCTGGGGCTCCACCCGATACTGCTTCCCGCCGGTGCGGATGATGGCGTAAATGGCCGACCTCCCTTACTAGAGGCACCAACGCCTGATTTTATACGGGCACCGTCTTTGCGTAAAGGGTCGTCGGGCCCGTTTCCGTATTCGTTCAGGGCGAAGGACGACAGCCCAGTCGCTCCTCGGTCAGGCACGGCAGCCATCGGGGGAGGTGAAGAAAGTTGGGCGAAACCTATTGACAAGTCGTTGGTGCGGGGCTAGGATGCTGGCACGAAAAACTAAATGAGCGCTAGGGGGGTTGGGCCATGGCCAGCGAATACTGGCAGCGCTTCTGGCGTAGGCGTCTGGGGCGGCGGGCCTTTCTGCGGGCCGCCGTCCTGGGGGCAGGGGGAGCGGCGCTGGCAGGCGCCGTCGCCTGTCGGGAGGAGGCGCCCCAGGCCACGCCTGCCCCCCAGGCCGAGGAGGGGCCGCCCAAGCGCGGAGGCCGCTCCCAGGGCTGGAGCACCGTCAACTTTGACCAGCTGGACCCCCACGTGTCGGTGGCGGCATCCACCGCCTACTTCCCCCGCGTCTACAACACGCTGGTCAGCCAGTCGCAGCAGAAGCCCGACTTCTTCTACTACGACCTGGCGGAGACGCTGGAGCAGCCCGATGCCGTGACCTACATTTTCCGCATCCGTCCCGGCATCCGGGTGGCGCCCAACAACTTGGGGGTGCCGGAGCGAGAGATAGACGCGCAGGACGCCTATGCCAACTGGGAGCGCATCAAGAACGAGCCGCGGGCGCTGGCCTCGCGCTTCTCCAAGCAGTTCCTGGCCTCCCACGCTGCCCAGGACGCCCGCACCTACGTGCTGAAGACCAACGAGCCGTATGCGTGGACCATCTACAATGTCGGCCTGCACGTGTCCACCATCGCCCCCAGGGAGCTGCTGACGAATCCTGACCGGCTGCGGACGTCGGGGGTCGGCGGTGGCCCCTTCTCCTTCGGGAGGTTCGTCGAGGGACAAGTCCTTTCCCTGGAGCGGAATCCCAACTACTACCGCAAGGGGCAGGACGGGCAGCCGCTGCCCTATGTGGACGGCATCGACGTGCGCATCATCCCCGACCGGGCAGCCAGGCTGGCCGCCTTCCAGACGAGGCAGGTGCACTACTACACGGCGGCGAACTTCCGCGAGGCGCAGCAGCTCATGGACTCCAACAACTACTACCTGGTGAAGGAGCCCATCTTCAGTTTCATGGCCGTGACCATGAACTCCGAGCGAGCCCCCTTCAACGACCCGCGGGTGCGGCGGGCGGTGGCTCGCTCCATCAACCACGAGCAGTTCATCAACGTGGTGCACCTGGGCGACGCCAAGGTCAACGGCATAGTCCACTGGGCGCTGGGCGACTTCGCATTGCCGGAGGAGGAGCTGAAGAGCCGCTACCTGGTATACAACCCCCAGGAGGCCCGTCAGCTCCTGGCCTCGGCCGGTTACCCGCAGGGGTTGCGCATAAAGATGATGTATCCCGCCAACACCGGCGCCTCGGGCGGGGGCGATGTGAGCCAGTATGTGCCCATCCTCATCGAGAACCTGCGCTCGGGCGGCATCGAGGTGGAGCAGGAGCCTTTGGACTTCGGCACCTGGCTGGACCGCTACCGCCGCCGGGACTACGACTCCAGCCTCAGCCTGAACCAGGTGTACGAGACGGCAGAGGTGCCCCTGGACTGGCACACGTCATGGGGCCCCGCCGGGGATGGCGTGTCCTGGAACATCTTCCGCGACCCGGAGATCGATGCCGCTGTGCGTCGGGTGAAGCAGATCACCCAGAGCGCCCAGCAGCTGGTCCAGGCGGTCCGGGACGTGCAGCGGCTCATCTACTCCAAGGATCCCAGCTTCATACCGTTGCCCAGCAGCAGCGCTAACACCCTGTGGTGGAACTTCGTCAAGAACAACCCTGCCCGGTTGGGGCTCGGCGTGACGGCCCTGTTCCTGGCCGAATGGTGGCTGGACCTGTAGACGGGGCAGGGATTGGAACCCGTCGCTGCTATGGGGCGGCCGCGGGTGAAGTCCCCATCTGCGCCCGGCATGGGTGAAGGCGTATGCTGGCTGCGCGTCTTCGGTTCCTGCCGTCCCGCCCTCCCGCGGTTGACAGGCGCCTGCGGCATGGCTAGCATGCGAGCGCGAAAAGGCTGACGGCCTAGGGGGTTGGGCCATGGCCAGCGAATACTGGCGGCGCTTCTGGCGTAGGCGACTGGGGCGGCGGGCCTTTCTGCGGGCCGCCGTCCTGGGGGCGGGGGGAGCGGCCCTGGCGGGCGCCGTCGCCTGTCGGGAGGAGGCGCCCCAGGCCACGCCTGCCCCCCAGGCCGAGGAGGGGCCGCCCAAGCGCGGAGGCCGCTCCCGCTATGCCACCTTCGCCACCTTCGACCAGCTGGACCCTCATGTGTCGATCGCCTCGGCGGCCTCCTATTTTCCCCGGGTGTACAACACGCTGGTCAGCCAGTCGCAGGTAAAGCCCGACTTCTTCTACTACGACCTGGCGGAGACGCTGGAGCATCCCGATGCCGTGACCTACATTTTCCGCATCCGTCCCGGCATCCGGGTGGCGCCCAACAACTTGGGGGTGCCGGAGCGAGAGATAGACGCGCAGGACGCCTATGCCAACTGGGAGCGCATCAAGAACGAGCCGCGGGCGCTGGCCTCGCGCTTCTCCAAGCAGTTCCTGGCCTCCCACGCTGCCCAGGACGCCCGCACCTACGTGATGAAGACCAACGAGCCCTATGCCTGGGCCCTCTACAATGTCGGTGTCCAGTATTCGACCATCGCTCCGCGGGAGCTTCTTTCCAACGCCGACCGGTTGCGGGTGTCCGGAGCGGGCGGCGGTCCCTTTTCCTTCGGAAGGTTCGTGGAGGGCGAGGGGCTGTCGCTGGAGCGGAATCCCAACTACTACCGCAAGGGGCAGGACGGGCAGCCGCTGCCCTATGTGGACGGCATCGACGTGCTCTACATTCCCGATCGGGCGGCGCGGCTGGCCGCCTTTCAATCGCGGCAGCTCGAGTCCTACACCGTGGTCAACAAGCGAGAGCTGGACGACTTGATGGACCCGGCCAAGTACTACCTGGTCAAGGAGCCTTACTTCAACTTCATGTCTGTCATCATGAACATCGACCGCGCCCCCTTCAACGACCCGCGGGTGCGGCGGGCGGTGGCCCGCTCCATCAACCACCAGCAGTTCATCAACGTGGTGCACCTGGGGGACGCCAAGGTCAACGGCATCGTCCACCATGACCTGGTCGACTTCGCGTTGCCGGAGGAGGAGCTGAAGAGCCGCTACCTGGTGTACAACCCCCAGGAGGCCCGTCAGCTGCTGTCCTCGGCCGGTTACCCCGGGGGCATCAAGACCAAGATGGTGTATCCCGCCGGGAGCGGCGCCACGGGCGGGGGCGATGCTGACCAGTACGTCCCTGTCCTTATCGAGAACCTCCGCTCGGGCGGCATCGAGGTCGAGCTGGAGCCACTGGACATCGGCCGCTACATCGACCGTGTCCGCCGCCGCGACTACGATACAGCCCTGAGCCTGAACCCGCAGTACGAGACGCCGGAGGGCCCCCTGGACTGGCACACGTCCTGGGGCTACGCAGGGGATGGCCTCTCCTTCCACATCTTTCGCGACGCGGAGGTCGACGCTGCCGTGAGAAGGGTGAAGCGCATCACGCAGAGCGTTCAGGAGCTGGTCCAGGCGGTCCGGGACGTGCAGAGGCTCATATATTCCAAGGACCCGAGCGTCATTCCCCTGCCCAGCAGCAGCTCCAACACCGTTTGGTGGAACTTCGTCAAGAACAACCCTGCCAGCCTCGGCCTGGGACGCACCTATCTGTTCCTGGCCGAATGGTGGCTGGACCTTTAGAGGGAAGGCATGCAGGCCTTCATAGTGCGCAGGCTGCTGGCTGGCGTGGTCATCCTGTTCTTCCTGTCCATAGCGGTCTTCCTGGTGCTGCGGGTGGCGCCGGGCGACCCGGCCCTGTTGCGCCTGGGCCCCCAGGCCACCGCTGAGCAGGTGGCGGCCGAGAGGGAACGGCTGGGGCTCAATGACCCCCTCATCGTCCAGTATTCGCGCTGGATGAAGGGGATCCTCACGGGCGACCTGGGCATCTCCAACTTCAGCGGCGAGTCCATCGCTCGCAGCATCCGCAACCGACTGCCCAACACCCTGGAACTGCTCATCATGACCCTCGTCCTGACGACGGCCATCGGCATCACGGCCGGGGTCATATCGGCAGTGTGGCGGGACACGCTGCTGGACTATGCGGTGCGCGTGGTGGCAGTGCTGGGGCTGTCGGTGCCGGCCCTGTGGCTGGCGACGCTAGTGCTGCTGGTGCCGCTGCAGGTATGGGGCTATGCGCCGCCCATAGGGCGGGTAGTCCACTTCTTTGACGACCCGTGGGGGAACCTCCGTCAGTTCCTGCCGGCGGCGGTGGTCCTGGCGCTGGGGCCGGCAGCGGCCATCATGCGCCTGACACGGTCCAGCCTGCTGGAGGTCCTGCGCCAGGACTATATCCGCACCGCCAGGGCCAAGGGGCTGGGCGAGAGGCTGGTCATCGCCAGGCATGCCCTGCGCAACGCCATGATCCCGCCCCTGACGGTGCTGGCGCTGCAGTTCTCGGCCCTGCTGGGCGGGTCGGTCATCATCGAGCAGATATTCACCTTGCCGGGCATCGGCCAGTACTTCTTCCAGGCCATTTTCGTGAAGGACTTCCCGGTGGTGCAGACGCTGACGCTCTACACCGGTGTAGTGGTCGTCATCACCATCCTGGCCCTGGATATCGCCTATGCCTGGCTGGACCCGCGCATACGCTATCGCTGAGGTGGAGAGATGGCTGTCAGACCGGCTGAGGTGACCCTGGGCCTCGAACTGGCAGTGCCGCGCCAGCCGTTGCTGCGGCGGTTGCTGCGGCTCGTGCGTCGTTACCCGCTGGGCACCCTGGGCTTCGTCATCATCCTGGGGCTGCTGATAGTGGGCATACTGGCACCGGTCATCGCTCCCCACGATGTGAACGAGATCGGCGTGGCGCCGCCCCTCTCGGGCATCTCGCGCGAGACGCCCTTCGGCACCGACAACCTGGGACGGGACATGCTCAGCCGCGTCATCTGGGGCGCTCGCATATCGCTTTCGGTGGGGTTCATCGCCGTCATCGGTGGCACGATCGCCGGCACCGTCATCGGCCTCATCAGCGGCTACGTGGGCGGGCCGGTGGACTCCATCATCCAGCGGGTGCTGGACTCCATCCAGGCCTTTCCGGCACTGGTCCTGCTGCTCATCATCATCCGCGTGCTGGGGCCTTCGCTGGAGAACGTGGTGCTGGTCATCGGGCTGGGCATCATACCAGGGGTGATACGCATCGTGCGGGGTGCGGTGCTGTCGGAGAAGAACAACGTCTATGTGGAGGCAGCCCGGGCCATCGGGGCTACCCCGCTACGCATCATCTTCCGACACATCGCCCCCAATATCATGGCCCTGGCCATCGTGGTGATGACGACGCTGCTGGGGACGGCGGTGCTGGCTGAGGCGGCTCTCTCCTTCCTGGGCCTGGGCGTGCCGCCCCCCAACCCGTCCTGGGGCGCTGACATCAACGCCGCCCGCAACAACCTTCCGGTGCACATACCCTGGGCGCTATTCCCGGGGCTGGGCATCAGCCTGACGGTGCTGGGGTTCAACCTCCTGGGCGACGCCCTGCGCGACGCCCTCGACCCGCGGCTGCGGGGCGCCCGCTAGCTTTCAGAGCGGCGCCGCGTGCATCCGCGCCGCGTCCGCGGGCGTATTCCCCCACGGAACATCACAGGAGGTGGGGGAATGAAGCGACTCTGGTTAGCTCTAGGGCTGGCGGCGGCGCTGGCCCTGGCCCTAGCGGCCTGCGGGGAAGAAGAGGAGGCTGCGCCCAGTACTGCCGCCAGCGGCGCCACTCCCGCAGCCAGCCCTGCACCCCGAACGCCGACTCCGGGAGGCGGCGGAGCCACCCCCGGGGCGGGGACTGCCAGCGTGACGGTGCGGGCGCTGGACTTCTCCTTCGAGCCAGCCCGCATCTCTGCCCAGGCCAACCAGCCGCTGACGGTGACGGTGCGCAACGATGGGCAGGCGCCCCACACCTTCACCATCCAGGAGCTAAACGTGGACGTGACCCTCCAGCCAGGGCAGAGCATGACCGTTACCTTCACCCCCCGCGCCGGCTCCTACACTTTCGTGTGCCGCCTGCACGCCGGGGCGGGGATGACGGGGACCCTGACCACGGGCGGCGGGGCCGGTGGTGGCGGCGCCGCTACGCCCACGGCGGGAGGGCCGATAGGCTACGGATACTAGTCCTCGCGAGGCCGCCAGCGGGTGCCCTGAGGGGTGTCTTCCAGGACGATGCCCATCTCCAGAAGGCGGGCACGAATGGAGTCGGCCAGGGCGTAGAGGCGCTGGGCCCTCAGCTCCTGCCTGACCTCGATGAGCAGCTCGATGAAAGGCACGGCATCAGCTCGGTACGGCGTCGGCTCCTGCAGCGATAGCCCCAGCACGCCGGCCAGCTCCCTCAGGGTGGCCTGGGCGCGGGAGGTCCGGCGCCCCTCGTCGCGGGCGCGGTTGATCTCGGCTGCCAGGTCGAAGAGAGCAGCCAGGGCCTGGGGGGTGCCCAGGTCGTCGTCCATGGCCTCCAGGAACCGCTGACGATAGGGCGTAGGGTCGACCTCCGGCTCCTGGTCGCCCCCCTCCTGGGTGGCGGCCAGTCGCAGCCGCCGGGCGCCAGCCCGTGCCGCTGTCAGGGCATCCTCTGAGTAGGTGAGGGGACTGCGATAGTGGGAGCCGAGGACGAACAGGCGCAGGGCGTCCGGGCCGAACCGCTCCAGCGCCTCCCCGAGGGGCACCAGGTTGCCCAGGTGCCGCGTCATCTTCTCGGGGCTGTCGGGCAGGCGCAGCAGGCCGTGGTGGACCCAGAAGCGGGCGAAGGGCTTGCGCCCGCTGTAGGCCTCGGCCTGAGCGATCTCGTTCTCGTGATGGGGAAAGATGAGGTCCTGCCCCCCGCCGTGGATGTCCAGGGGCTGGCCCAGGTACTTGAGGGCCATGGCCGAGCACTCGATATGCCAGCCGGGGCGTCCCGGGCCGAAGGGGCTGTCCCAGGATGGCTCCCCTTCCTTGGCGGCCTTCCAGAGGACGAAGTCGGCGGGGTGCTCCTTACCCTCGCCCGGCTCCACCCTCGCACCGGCCAGCAGGGAGTCCACGTCCCGCCCGGACAGCTTGCCGTAGTCGGGGAAGCGGGGTACACGGAAGTAGACGTCGCCGTTGGCCTGGTAGGCATAGCCCTTCTCCAGGAGCACCCGCACCATCTCCACGATGGCATCTATCTCGTGGGTCGGACGTGGATAGTAGTGGGCGCGCTGCACGCCGAGGGCGTCCATCTGCCGGAAGAAGAGGTCGATGTGCTCCTCGGCCAGGTCCTGGATGGTGCGGCCGGTGGCCCGCGCCCGCAGGATGATGTTGTCCTCGATGTCGGTAAAGTTCTGGACGTGACGCACGCGATATCCCCGGAACTCCAGGTAGCGGCGCAGGACGTCGAAGATGATGTAGCTCATGGCGTGCCCCAGATGGCAGGGGGCGTAGAGGTTGGGGCCGCAGACATACATGCGCACTTCGTCCCCGGCGGGGACGAACTCCTCCAGGCGACGGCTCAGGGTGTTGTAGAGCCTCATGGTGGCCACGCCTCTCAACTAGTGTAAGGGCAAGGCGCCATGTGGGGGAGCCTTTAGCTGGCGGGAGGCCTCTGGCTGGCCTGGGCCGAGGCGCCTCTGTCCTCCCCTAGGGCCTTCTCGATGGCGGACAAGCGCTCCTCCAGTCGGGCGATCCTCTCTTCCAGGGAACGCAGGGCGTCCCACTCCGGGTCTGGCAGGCGGACGACGGTATCGTTGCCGGGGTCGTGGTAGGCTACCACATGCCCGGGCACGCCAACGACGGTGGCGTTGGGCGGCACATCGGATACCACCACCGACCCGGCGCCGATACGGGCGTTGTCGCCTATTCTCACAGCGCCGATGACCTTGGCTCCTGCCCCCACCACCACATTGTTGCCCAGGGTGGGGTGGCGCTTGGTGCGTTTGGTGCTGGTCCCCCCCAGGGTCACCCCCTGGTAGAGATGGCAGTTGTCACCTATCTCCGTGGTCTCGCCGATGACCACACCCATGCCATGGTCTATGAACAGCCCCTCGCCGATCTTGGCCCCGGGGTGGATCTCGATGCCCGTCAGAGCGCGGCTGATGTGGGAGACGATGCGGGCCACCAGTCGCAGGCGGTGATTGTAGAGCCAGTGGGCCAGTCGATGGAACTGGCGGGCATGGAAGCCTGGATAGCACAGGATCACCTCCAGGGCGCTGGTAGCGGCGGGGTCCCTCTCCAGTGCCGCCTGAATGTCGCGCTTTATGCTCTGCAGAAGGCCCAAGGCGATCCCTCCTCGTTAGGGGCAGGCTGCGTTCTCGGCGGGGAAGGCCCCGGCCCGACGAGGGCCAGGGCCTAGGCACAGATACAGTCGTGTCCGCCTCTTGGGAGGGACGAACGATGGGACGAGGGACGGCAGAGGCACCAGTTCATGGCGTATCCCGCGAGAGAAGGGCCACAGCCAGGGCAGCGACCCCCTCGCTGCGACCCAAGGCGCCCAGCCCCTCGTGGCTTTTGGCCTTCACGTTCACCCGCTGCTCCTCCAGGCCCAGGGCACCGGCGATGGTGCGGCGCATGGCCGGCAGGTAGGCGGCCAGGGGCGGCTCCTGGGCGATGACGGTGGCATCCACGCTCACGGGCGCCATCCCTGCCCCCTGCACCATCTCCCGCACTCGTCTCAGCAGCTCCAGGCTGTCGGCCCCTGCGTAGGCCGGGTCATGGGGGGGAAAGTGCTGGCCCAGGTCTCCCAGCCCGGCGGCGCCCAGCAGGGCGTCCATAATGGCATGGAGGAGCACGTCGGCGTCGCTGTGGCCCGCCAGGCCGCGGGGCCAGGGCACCTGCACCCCTCCCAGCTTCAGGGGCCTCCCCTCCTGGAACCTGTGTATATCATAGCCGATGCCGATGCTGAGCGTCATGCTCCAGTGCTCCGGCGGCCAGCAGGGCCTGGGCCAGCTCCAGGTCGGCAGGTGTGGTCACCTTCAGATTGTAGGGGGAGCCAGGAAACACCTTCACCGTGATGCCCATAGCCTCCACCAGGGAGGCGTCATCGGTGACCTCGCCCGAGGCCCGACGGTGGGCCTCCAGCAGCAGATCGTAGCGGAAGGCCTGCGGAGTCTGGACAGCCCGCAGGCGAGACCGGTCCAGGGTGCGCACCACCGCGTCCCCGTCCACCTCCTTCACAGTATCGGCGAGGGGAAGGGCGGGCACCGCCGCCCCCGTTTCCTGGGCAGCCGTAAGGGCGTCCTCCAGGAGGCGAGGGGATACGAACGGGCGAGCGCCATCGTGGACCAGGACCCAGTCGCAGTGGTCCAGGGCCTCCAGGCCCAGACGCACCGATTCCTGCCGCAGGGCGCCGCCGGGGCAGACGTCTCGCACCTTGGCGAGGCCTAGGGCCTCCACCAGGCCCCGTGCCCAGTCCAGGTTGGCAGCCGAGACCACCAGGACCAGGGCATCGACCAGCGGGCTTCCCTCGAAGGTCAACAGGGGATGGGCGATGAGAGGGTGCTCTCCCAGGGGCGCCATCACCTTGTCGATGCCGCCCATTCGGGTGCTGGCGCCAGCGGCGACAATGACGGCGCCCACACGTCCGTAGGTGCCGCCCATGGCCGGCCTAAGTCGCCCCCTTGGGCTGGGCGAAGATGAGGCGGCCGGCCACCGTCTGCAGCACACGGGTCACCGTCACCACCATGCGTTCGTTGAGGTAGCGGCGCCCGCCCTCCACCACCACCATGGTGCCATCGTCCAGAAAGCCCACGCCCTGGTCGGCCTCCTTGCCCTCCTGGACGATGTGCACCTCCATCTCCTCGCCGGGCAGGATGACTACTCGGACAGCGTTGGCCAGCTGGTTGATGTTCAGCACCTTCACACCTTCCACCTCGGCCACCCGGTTGAGGTTGAAGTCGTTGGTCAGGACGGGGGCCGACAGCTTTCGGGCCAGGCGTATGAGCTTGGAGTCCACGTCGGCTGCGTCCGGGAAGTCGTCATCGGCTATGCGAACGGGCACATAGCCCTCCCTTCGCAGTCGCCCCAGCACGTCCAGCCCACGGCGGCCCCGGTTGCGGCGCAGGGCGTCAGGCGAATCGGCAATGCGACGCAGTTCGTCCAGCACGAAACGGGGCACTACCAGGGCGCCGGGCAGGAAGCCGGTCTGAGCGATGTCGGCTATGCGGCCATCGATGATGGCGCTGGTATCGATGATGATCTCTTGGGGGGGCCAGAAGGTGCGGGAAGGGAAGTAGCGGGCAAGGAACTGGGCGAAGTCCTCCTCACGGCTGACCAGGGCGGCCACCCCCAGCAGGCCGAAAAGGAAGCTGACCGCCAAGGGGGCGAGGAAGCCCCCCAGCCCTGGCAGGTTGACCAGCCAGGGGGCCAGGAGGGCAGAGGCGAGGAGCCCCGACACCAGCCCGACGATGCCCAGCACCAGCTGCAGGGGCCGTATCTGACGCGTCCACTCCTGGAACTTCTGCAGCGGCCCCAGCAGCAAGTACGGTGTGGCCAGCGCGCCAAAGGCGATGAAGCCCAGGGACGCTGCAGCCCAGATGAGGGAGTGAAAGAAGCCGTCGCGCTCTTCTGCCAGCGCCTGGCCCACGCGCAGCCCGATGAAACCGAAGAACAGGGCCCCGGCTACTCGCAGGAGGAGGGTCACGAAAGGGTAGTTTTTCATAGGGCTGACGCCCATTTTCGCTCTCCTCACCGGGAGGATTTTCTATGGGGGCCTACGGAGGCCAGTATAGCACGCGCTCAGCCCAGGTGTCCCAGGAGCGCCCCTCCCAGGCCCCCGAAGCCTGCCATGTACCAGTCCTTGATGACCTTGCCTGCCAGCACCGCCAGGAAGAAGCGGGGCAGAGGCATAGCCACCGCGCCGGCCACCAGTCCTCCCATGTCGAAAAGCGGGTTGGGCACCACCGCCAGCAGGAACATGGTGACGGTGCCGTGCCGCTCCATCCAGCCCCGCAGGCGCCGGTAATGGGGGTGGTCTTCCACCACGACGCGGCCGCTGTAGCCAGCCAGGTAGCCCGTCACCTCTCCCAGCGCTTCGCCCAGCCCGGCCACCAGCCCTACCCAGAAGAAGGCTGGCACGCCCAGAAAGTCGTGCAGGAAGGCGCCGCCCCCCACAACCGAAGCGGCGGCGGGGGAGGGCATGAAGATGGAGGCCGAGCCCAGCAGGTTGACCAGGAAGAGGCCGGCATAGCCGTAGCGCCGCAGGTCCTCACCGTCGCCTCCCAGGTAGAAAAAGGCTACCGTGAAGGCCGTCACCAGCAGGGCGATGGCCACCAGCAGCAGGTATTCGAGGCGAAGCAAGCGACGGCGGGCCAGCCCTGCGGTGTCCTTGGCGCCCCCCGCCCTCTCCATCACGTCATGGGGGCGAGAGGTCAAGCCCCTCGCCCCCAAAGGGTGCTGGTGCAAGGCCCTCTCCTTCCTACGCCTACGGGGTTAGCTGACGGGTTCGGCCGAAGGAGCTAGCCTAGTCGCCCCTGAGGGCGACATTCACCCCAGAAGCTGGGTCCCCCGCTCCGTCCCCTCGGGACGGACTCGGCGAAATATTGGCCTGTCGAGGGCCAGCTTACGGCCTGACCCCCCTCGTTGTCAACGGCTTCTCCCACTCTATCCACACCTTTTCCAGGGGGTGGCGGGGCGTGGTAAATCCCTGGCGGGCCGTGTATAATCAAGGGCTACGCGGGACTTATTGGGCAGCCCTATGATTAGGAGCTGGTTAAAACTGGGTGGCTAAGAGGAGGAGTCGTGGACGACGTTAGGGGCCTCGCCCTGCGCATCATCGAAAACATGGAGCGGGTGATGGTGGGCAAGCGCCAGGAGGTGGAGCTGGCCGTCATCGCCCTCATGTGCGGAGGTCACCTGCTCATCGAAGACGTGCCAGGCGTGGGCAAGACCATGCTGGCCCGCAGCCTGGCCCGCTCCACAGGCTGCAGCTTCCGCCGCATTCAGTTCACGCCCGACCTGCTGCCCTCCGACGTCACCGGCGCTGCCGTCTACAACCAGAAGACGGGCGACTTCGAGTTCCGTCCCGGCCCCATCATGGCCCAGATAGTGCTGGCCGACGAGATCAACCGCGCGACTCCCAAGACCCAGTCTGCACTGCTGGAGGCCATGGAGGAGCGCCAGGTGACGGTCGACGGCGTGAGCCGCCCCCTGCCCCGACCTTTCATGGTGCTCGCCACCCAGAACCCCATCGAATACGAGGGCACCTTTCCTCTGCCTGAGGCCCAGCTGGACCGCTTCTTCATGCGGGTGCACCTGGGCTATCCCTCCCCCCATGAAGAAGTGACCATTATGGAGCGTCAGATGCTCTCCCATCCCATCGAGGAGCTGGCGCCCGTGTGCGGGCCGGATGACATACTGCGACTGCAGGAGGCGGTGCGGCAGGTGCGGGTGGACGGCCTCATCAAGCAGTACATCGCCGCAGTGGTGGACGCCACCCGCCGCCACGAGGCGGTATATCTGGGCGCGTCGCCCCGTGGCTCCCTGGCGCTCCAGAGGGGTTCCCAGGCCCGCGCCCTCCTGGACGGCCGCGATTTCGTCCTGCCCGACGACGTGAAGGCGCTGGCCTACCCCGTGCTGGGGCACCGCATCATCGTTAGCGCGGCCAGCCGGGTGAAGGGGGTCACGGCGCAACAGGTGGTGGAGGATTGTCTCGGCCGGCTGCACGTGCCCGGAGTTCGTGCCCGCGGCCCCTAGGCCGCCTCGCGATGCGGCTGCGGGAGTCCCCCAACCTTACTATCGTCCTGGGGCTGGGGCTGGCCCTCCTCTTCCTGGGCTGGGCATCGGGTTTCTGGGTCCTCATCCGTGCGTCCTATCTGCTGCTGGCGCTGGTGCCTATCGGCTGGCTGTGGGCCAGGGCTAATGTCAGGGGATTGAGGCTGGAGGTGCGCCGCGGTCCCGACCGCCTGCACGCCGGCGAACGGACCTTTTCGGACTTCCGCCTTCAGAACCTGAACGGCTACCCCAAGCTGTGGCTGGAGATAGAGGAGCCCACCAACATGCCCGGGGTAGCCCCCAAGACGGTGACCTTCCTCACGGCCAACGGGGTCCGCACCTGGCGACACGAGGTGCTGTGCCGGCGTCGGGGGCGCTACACCTTCGGGCCGATAGCAGTGAGCAGCGGCGACCCCTTCGGGCTGTTTCGTCGACGCCACGTCTTCGGCCACAGATGGGAGGTGCTGGTCTTTCCGGCACCGGTGGAGCTGCCCTACTTCTGGCTGCCACCGGCCCAGCTCTCGGGAGAGGGCGACCGCAGCCGTCCCACCCCCTACATCACCCCCACTGCCTCGGGGGTGCGGGAGTATTACCCCGGCGACGCTTTCAGCCGCATCCACTGGCTGACCACCGCCCGGCTCCGACGGCTGATGGTGAAGACGTTCGACTTCACGCCCACCAGCGACGTGTGGCTGGTGCTGGACCTGGAGGCGGCCGTACATGCCGGCGAGGGCGACGAGAGCACGCAGGAGTACATGGTGACGGCGGCCTGCTCCCTGGCCCACCGCCTGCTGGGGCACGACCTGCGGGTGGGCTTCCTGGCCCAGGGCGAGAAGCCCTATATCTTCCCGCCCTCCCGGGGCCCGCAGCAGTACGAGCGGATCATGGAGGCCCTGGCGGAGCTACAGGCCAACGGCTACACGCCCCTGGGGCAGGTGCTGCTGTCCCACGAGCGTTCCTTTGGCCGCCATACCACCGTCATTGTCATTACTCCTTCGCCGGAGGAGGATTGGGTGGCAGCGGTGCAGGCCCTGGCCCAGAGAGGCGTGCAGGCGGCGGTGGTGTTGCTGGACGCAGGCACCTTCGGCGGCCGGGAGGCGTCCCTCCTGTCCTTCAGTGCCCTGGCGGCCCACGACATCCTGACCTATCTGGTGCGGCGCGGCGACGACCTGTCCCTGGCCCTGGGGCCTTCGGGGGCCAGTTCGGCCTACTGGCTGCACCGCACAGGAAGGGAGAGGTGACGGGATGACGACCGCCGCCCCCGCCCTGGCGCTGGTGCCCCTGCGCTGGCTGTGGCGTCGCCTGCCCAACTGGGAGGACTGGCTGACCCTGGGGCTTTCCTTCCTGGCCTTCCTGAGCGTGGCCTGGAGCATACAGCACGCCCGCTGGTCCGACGTCATGCCCAACCTGGTGCTGTTGGGGCTGGGCGGTCTGCTGGCGGGGATGCTGGTGGCCAAGCTGCCCCTGAAAGGTGAGGCTGGGTTCTCGTTGGGCCTCATCCTCTGTCTCCTGTCCACATTCCTGCAGTCCCTGTTTCTGGTGAGGGGCGATGGGTTCTCGGACAAGGTGGACGCCCTGTATCTGCGGTTCCAGACCTTCTTCGACATCGCCATCGGTGGAGGCATCAGCAACGACGTGCTGCCTTTCGCCGTCCTGGTGGCTGGCTTGGCCTGGGCCGGGGCCTTCGTCTTCGGCTACTGTCTGTTCCGCTGGAGCCTGCCCTGGCCGGGGCTTCTGCTGGGAGGGATCACCCTCTTCATAAACTTTGTCGTCCTGAACCGGGGCGTCCTGGCGGCGTTTCTCTTGTACGCCATCACCGGGCTCTTGCTGGTAGCGCGGGCAAACCTGGCCCGTCATCAGGCCCTGTGGCGGCAGGAGGGGGTTTCGTATCCCTCGCTCCTGGGGCTTAGCGTGCTGCACGTTAGCTTCTGGGCCGTCCTGGTGGTGCTGATGCTTGCCTGGACAGTCCCGGCCAATTACGGACGGCCGCTGGGCACCCTGTGGGGCAAGGTGGCGGGACCCTTCCAGGAGCTGGCCCAGGACTGGTCTCGCCTGGTGGGCCCCTTGCGGGGTGGGCAGCTGCTGTCCAGCGCCGACCTGGGCGACTTCCTGCCCTTGAGGGGGCGGTTCCCCCTGCCGCTCCGCGGCGACCTGGCCACGGTGCGTACCCTGCAGCGCCTGGAGCCCAGCGCCATCATCCTGCGCGCCGCTATATATAACGACTACACATCGGGCGGCTGGCGTTCCGGCGGGGATGTAGAGATGGGCTGGCCCTTCCCGGAGCCCAGCAGCCCCCAGGCCGCTCAACAGCAGGTGCGCCGTACCCTCAACCTGGACCCCTTGGTGGTGCAGGTGACCATGGAGGCCTCCAGCCCCATCAGCTCCCTTCTGCTGGTGCCCGGCCGCCCCCTGCCTGTGGGAGTGGTCTCCGATTTCGACGTGCGGGCGCGGCTGCCGGAGGGAGCCGTCCTGAGGGTAGACCTGGGATCCGCCCCACCGGCCGGAAATCAGGAGCAGCAACAGGCGCGGCAGGCGGTGGACGCCGCTCTGCGCCAGCTGGGCGGGCCGGCACCCAGCGACGAAGCCCTGCGTCGGGCGCTGCTGGACCGGGGATGGGTGATGGTTCAGGCCGAAAGGGCGCAGGGGGGCAGGGTGCGCCGCGTCGACCTGGTTTCCATGGCCTCCTTCCTGGACAACGCCGTGCTGGCCCCCGGCGACCGTCTCCAGCAAGGGCAGGCCTACTGGACGGCCGGCGTCTTGCCAGTGGCCACCGCTGACACGCTGGTGGCGGCCCCCACCACCTACCCGCAGTGGCTACAGGACGTCTATCTATCGCTGCCGGATGACCTGCCGGAGCGCGTGCGACGCCTGGCCCAGCAGATAACGGCCAGCGCCCCTACCCCCTATGACAAGGTGCGGGCCATCGAGACCCTCCTCAGCACGTACCCGGTAGACCAGAGTCAGCCCGGCCCGCCCGCTGGCCGCGACCCTGTGGACTATTTCCTGTTCGAGTCCCGCCGCGGCTCGCCGGAGTATCACGCTTCGGCCATGGTTGTGCTGCTACGGGCAGCAGGGGTTCCCGCCAGACTGGTAGTGGGCGTCGTCCTGACCCCTAACGACTTCGTGCCCGACCTGGGGGCCTACAGGGTCAGCGCACGGAACGCCTATGCCTGGCCGGAGGTCTACTTCCCGGGGGCGGGCTGGCTCCCCTTCAGCCCCGTCCCCCGGGGGCAGTTGCCCTTCAATTTCCCCTATCAGTACGGGCCCCAGTCGCCGCTTCTGCCCACCACGCCCATAGAGCCGGGCATCGATCCCTTCGGGCTGAGCGGCCTGCTCCCGCCGGAAGAGTTCCAGGCGCCCGAGGAGCCGCCTCCGCCGTCGGCGCAGGTGCAGACGGAGCGCGACTGGACCTGGCTGTGGGCGCTCCTGGGGTCGCTGGGCGGCCTGGCCTTGCTGGCAGGCACGTTGCGACTGGCCTGGGAACTGCCTCTGGGCAACCTCCCCTATCCTCTGCGACTGTGGGAGAAGACAGTGCGACTGGCCAACCTGGCCGCCCTGGGCCCCCGCACCGGCGAGACCCCACGGGAGTTCGCCCAGAGGCTCTATCGACGCACGCGACTGCGGGACCTGCCGCTGATGGCCGAGGTCTACGGTCGCGCCCGCTACGGCGGGCCGCCTCCCTCCGACGAGGAGCGCCAGAAGCTCAGGGAGCTTTGGCCCCAACTACGCTGGTCGCTGCTACAAGAGGTTCTGCGGAGGCCATGGCGCCGCACGTGGGAGTGAAGATGGAGCGCAACACGAGAAGGCATACAGCGCAAGAAGCCCTCTCCTACACCCTCGTGGACACGGCTCTGGGGTGGATCGGACTGGTCTTCTCACCACGAGGCCTGCGGGCCGTGACGCTGCCGAGGGCATCGCGACACGAGGCGGAGGCGGAGGTGAAGGCCCTGGGGGCGCACCGCCCCGCCAGCACACCGCTGGCGGAGGAGGCAGCCCGACGCCTCCAGGACTACGCCCGTGGCCTGCCCGTGTCCTTCGACGATTTGCCCCTGGACTGGAATGGCCTGCCTCCCTTCCAGCGAGCTGTCCTGCAGGCGCTGGCACGTCTGCCCCGAGGCCGGGTGATCACCTACGGCGAGCTAGCACGCCTGGTAGGCAGGCCCCGGGCAGCGCGAGCGGTGGGACGGGCGATGGCCACCAACCCCCTTCCCATCGTGGTGCCGTGCCACAGGGTGATAGGCGCCGACGGCTCCCTCACCGGCTACGGCGGCGGCCTGGAGATGAAGGCCCGTCTGCTGCAGTTAGAAGGCTGTGTCGCAGTGGGTGGCCGGCGCGGCCTCAGGCGGTAGCCCGCAGCGCCTCTACCCTGCCCCACGCCCCCACCGCCGACCGCAATCGCGATAGCAGCTCGGGGCAGACCCGAGCCCGCGGCAAGGCCAGGTCTATCTCCTCCCCGTCTTGCTGGCGGATGGACAGGGTCACGGCGTCCTCGCCCGGAAAGTCGCGCAGGAGCATGATGACCTGACGCAACCGCTCCTGGTCGGCCTGGGTATCGTCCGTCTCCTGCAACAGGATGCGGAGGGTCGTGCCTGGCCGCGACAGGGGCCGCCGTTTGGGCTGGGCGGCGGGCGGAGGGTCGTCGGCCGGCGAAGGAGTGGGAGCGACGGCCGCCCTCTGGGGGGTGAGGCCCAGCTCGGCAGGATCAAACTCACCCTCTCGCCACAGGGCGGCCCTCTGGACGCTGAGCTGGAGCCTCTCCTCGCCCCGCTCGCGAGCGCGAACCTTGGCCACAACGATGTTGCCGTGCTTCCACAGGTTCTTCGTCTGGTCGTAGACGTCGGGCCAGACGGTCACCTCGGCCGAGCCGGACATGTCCTCCAGCTCCACCGCGCAGAAGGCGCGCCCGTCCCTGGTGACCAGGGTGCGCGTGTGGGCCACGAAGCCGGCCAGCACCAGCTCGCGGCCGGCCATGTCAGGCGTCAGGTGGGCCAGCGGACAGGAGAGGTAAGGCGCCAGCTCCTGGGCGGCGCGGCTGAAGGGGTGCTCGGAAACGTAGATGCCCAGCAGCTCCTTCTCCCAGGCCAGCTTGCGTGCCTGGGGCACGGGCACCTCCTCCAGGGGCAGGTCCTCCAGGCCTGCCTGCTGGGCGCCCATCAGGTCGAACAGGCTGGCCTGACCGGCTTCCCGCACCTTCTGGGCTCGCTGGGCGAGCGCCACCAGTCGGTCAAGGTTGGCCAGAACGGTGCCGCGGCTACGGCCCAGGGAGTCGAAAGCGCCAGCCTTGGCCATGCTCTCCAGTGCCCGCTTGTTGAGGGCGGCGACAGGGACGCGGCGGAAGAAGTCCTCCAGGCTCTGGAAAGGGCCGCCCGCCTGTCGCGTCGCCACGATCTCCTCCGCCACCCCTTCGCCTACGTTCTTGATGTTGGCCAGACCGAAACGGATGGCCCAGCGGCCGTCGTGCTCCTCCAGGCTGAAGTTGACACTGCTGCGGTTGACGTCCGGCGGCAGGACGCTGATGCCCAGGCGCACGCATTCAGCGTAGGCCTCGGCCACGCGCTGGGTGGGGTCGGGGCGGCGCTGGGCCATCTGCAGCACAGCTGTCATGTACTCCTCGGGGTAGTTGGCCTTGAGATAGGCGGTGTAATAGGCGATGCGTGCGTAGGAGACTGCGTGGGCCTTGTTGAAGGCGTAGCCGGCGAAAGGCTCGATCAGGTCGAAGATGGTCCTCGCCGTCTCGCGCGAGTAGCCCCGGGCCACTGCCCCCTGGATGAACCGCTCCCGTTCCGCTTCCATCAGGGAGCGGATCTTCTTGCCCATCGCCTTGCGCATCAAATCGGCCTCGCCCAGGCTGTAGCCGGCGAACTTCTGGGCGATGAGCAGCACCTGGTCCTGGTAGACGATGACGCCATAGGTCTCGTCCAGGATCTCGGCCAGGTCGGGATGCGGGTAGCGAATGGGCTCCAGGCCATGCTTGGCGCGGATGTAGGTCGGGATGTGCTGCATGGGGCCTGGGCGGTACAGGGCGACCATGGCGGCCAAGTCGCGAATGGACGTGGGCTTCAGCTCCTGGATGTAGCGCCGCATGCCCGCCGACTCCAACTGGAAGACGCCGAAGGTCTCTCCCCGCGACAGCATCTCGTAAGTCCTGGCATCGCCGTCGGGCAGGCTGTCCAGGTCTATCTCGATGCCTCGGGTCTGGCGGATCAGGTCCAGGGCGATGCGCAGGATGGTGAGGTTGGCCAGCCCCAGGAAGTCCATCTTCAGCAGGCCCAGCTCGGCCACGTCCTCCATGGCGTACTGGGTGGTGGGCAGGGCATCGCTCTGGTCGCGGGCCGAGGGCGGCCGCTGCAGGGGCAGATAGTTGGTGAGGGGCTCGGGGGCGATGACGATGCCTGCGGCGTGGGTGGACGCATGGCGGGCCACCCCTTCCAGGGCGCGGGCGGTGTCCACCAGCCGCCTGACTTGGGGGTCGTCCTCGTATGCCTGGCGAAGCTGAGGGCTCTCCTCCAGCGCTCGGTCGATGGTCATGGGGCCGAAGGAAGGCGGAAGGGTAGGCACCATGCGCACTACCCTGTCCACATCGGCGTAGCTCCAGCCCAGGGCGCGCCCGACGTCCCTCAAGGAGGCCTTGGCGCCCAGGGTGCCGAAGGTGATGATCTGGGCCACCCGGTCGGCCCCGTACTTCTGGGCGGCGTAGCGGATCATCTCGTCGCGACGGTCCTCGGCAAAGTCCAGGTCGACGTCGGGCATCTCCCGGCGCTGGTCGTGGATGAACCGCTCGAAAACCAGGCGGTGTTCGATGGGGTCGATGTCCGTAACCCCCAGGCAGTAGAGGACGACCGAGGCCGCGGCAGAGCCTCTGACGCCCATGAAGATGCCTCGCTCGCGGGCGTAGCGGGCGATGTCGTAGACCACCAGGATATAGTTGGTGAAGCCGGTGCGGCGGATGACGTCCAGCTCGTATTCCAGGCGCCGACGGGCAGCCTGTTTGTCGCGACCATAGCGCTGCTCCAGCCCCTGGTAGCACAGACGGGCCAGGTGTTCTTCGGCGGTGATACCCGGAGGAACATCGGCCGGGGGGATGTGCAGCTGGCCGAACTCCAGCTCCAGGTCGCACAGCTCGGCGATGCGCCAGGTGTTATCGATGGCTTCGGGCAGGTCGGGGAACAGCTGGCGCATCTCCTCTTCAGACTTCACGTAGTAGGACGAGGGGTCGCCGCCCATACGCATACGACCCTCCTCGTCCAGCGTGCTGCCGGTGCTGATGCACAGGCGCACGTCCTGCAGCGTCCAGTCCTCCTGCCTGATGTAATGGGCGTCGTTGGTGGCCACCGTGGGAATGTCCAGCTCGCGGGCCAGGCGGAGAAGGCGTCGGTTCAGCTCCTCCTCCTCGTCGATGCCGTGGCGCTGCAGCTCGATGTAGAAATGACCGTCGAAAAGCTCGCGGAAGTAGCGGGCCATCGCCACCGCCTCTTCATAGCGGTCGGCCATCAACAAGCGTGGCAAAGGCCCTGACTGGCAGCCGGAGAGGCATATGAGGCCGCGGTGATACTGCTCCAGCAGCTCCCTGTCCATGCGTGGCCTGTAGAAGAACCCCTCCAGGTGGGCTCGGGTCACCAGCTGGATGAGGTTGCGATAGCCCTCGCGGTTCCGGGCCAGCAGTGTCAGGTGATAGGGCTGTTTGTCGGCGGGGTCGCGCGAATGACGGGAGCCCTGGGCCAGATAGCCCTCGACGCCGATGATGGGCTTGATGCCGCGGGCCTTGGCCTCCTTGTAGAACTGGATGGCGCCGTAAAGGACGCCGTGGTCGGTGAGGGCCACTGCCTCCTGCCCCAGCTCCCGCACCCTTTCCATGAGGGCCGGGATCTTGCAAAGGCCGTCCAGCAGGGAGAACTCGGTGTGAAGGTGAAGGTGAACAAACATATTCGCCTAAACCGGCCAGGACAGCAACATTATGCCGCCGACGCCCGGTCCTGGCAAGGCCCGGAGGCCCCTTCAGAAGGAACCCTGAGGGCTGTGGCCCCCATCCCTGGGCAGCACCTGGGCGAGACCCAGCGAGGCCAGGATCCCCGGCGCAGCCTCCTCGGCCCGCCACAGGGCGGCGATGAGTGACCGGTCCAGCTCCACCGCACGACGGGCGAGGTCGGCTGCCCGCTGCGAGTGCTCCAGACTGGTCTGGTAATCGCCACAGCCATAGGCGCGCACCTGGGCTGCCAGGGCAGCGTCGGCCTCCAGGGCGCATTCGATGGCTGCCAGCAGCAGGCGATGGGCCTCCTCCAGGCCTGCCGGCGGAGACGTCGATTCCAGCGCTCGCCGCAGGGGCTCCAGGGCCTCCCGGCGGCTGGAGGCGAGGAACTCCTCCAGCGACTGGTCGGGGCGTCGTTGCAGGACCGGAGGCCCCTCATCGGCCATGCCGCCGTGCAGGACGGCGTAGGCCCGACGGAAAAGCTCGCCGTAGGCGGCGGGGTCGCTCACAGGGCCATTCTAGCGTGGCCAACGGGCAGACGGGACGGGGCGATGACGGCGGCCTTTCAGGCGGCTGCGGAACGCAGACCCGTCTCCGGGACTGTGGGAGAGCAAGGCTCTGTCGGCGAGCGCCGGCGGGTGAACAGGTCTCATGTAGGGCCCGAGCTACTGCAGCACGCCCTCGGCCACCAGGTCGGCGATCTCGTCGTCCGAAAGCCCCAGCACCTCCTTGCACACGTACTCGGTGTGCTGGCCGAGGAGCGGCGCGGGCCCTCTCGGACCGCCGGGGGTGTCCGACAGGCGGAAGCCGGGGCCATCGTAGGCGGTGCGGCCCGCCTCGGGGTGCTCCAGGTAGTGGTAGTAGCCGCGCGCCTTCAGATGAGGGTCGCGGTCCAGGGTGTCGGCAGCGCTCTGCACCACCCCTGCCGCCACGCCGGCGGCCTGGAGCAGCTCCATCACCTCTTCCGCCTCTCGTTGCGATGTCCACGACTCTATGAGGCGGTCCAGCTCGTCCTCATGGGCCTTGCGCCCCAGCAGCGTGGCGAAGCGCTCCTCTCGAGTCCACTCTTCGCCCACCACGCGGCAGAAGGCCTCCCACTCGTCGTCGGTAAAGACAGCGATGGCGACCCAGCGGTCGTCTCCCAGGCAACGGTAGGCCCCGTGAGGGCACGCGTAGGGGAGGCGATTGCCTTGGCGCTCCTGTACTCGGCCGTTGGCGGCGCAGTCCAGCAACGCCACCGAAATGACGTTCACCGAGGACTCGAACTGTGCCACCTCGATGAGCTGGCCCTTGCCGGTGCGGTTGCGGTAGCGCAGGGCGGCCAGGGTGGCCACCAGGGCATGGCCCGGGTTCACCACGTAGTCGGTGTAGTTGGTGCCCAGGCCCACGGGCGGACGGTGGGGGAAGCCCGACAGGTAGCTGAGGCCGGCCAGGGGGGTGATGACGGCCCCGAAGCCGGCGAAGTCCCGGTGGGGTCCTGTCAGGCCCTGCATCGGCTCCCGCACCATGATGATGTCCGGCTTCACCTGCAGGATGCGCTCGTAGGTCAGCCCCCACTTTTCGAAGGTGCCCGGGGTGAAGTTTTCGGCGACGATGTCGCTCTTGGCGATGAGGCGCAGGGCCAGCTCTCGCCCCTGCTGGCTGGCCATGTTCAGGGAGAAGGACAGCTTACCGGCGTTGAAGTTGTTGTAGTAGCCCGACAGGTTGATGCCCGGCGGCTTGTCCTTGGGCATGGGCTGGGTCAGGCGCAGGCCATCGGGCCGGATCTGCGACTCGACCCGTATGACCTCGGCGCCGTAGTGGGCGAGGGCCATGGTGAAGATAGGGCCGGCGCCGAACCAGGAGAAGTCGGCCACCCGTATGCCCTTCAGGGGCAGGTCGTCGCTGGTCATGGCTCCACCTCCTCGCTCGCGGCCGGGCAGCTAGATGACGCCAGCGCCGGCCAGGGCGGCTAGCTCGGCTTCCGTGAGGCCCAGCTCCTCCAGGTAGACCTCCCGGTTGTGCTCGCCAATGCGCGGGGGCCGACGCCAGATGCGGGCCGGCGTCCCGTGCAGGCGGTAGGGCGGCCCGGGATAACGGATGACGGCCCCCAGCTCCGGGTGTTCCACCTCCTGGAAGAAGCCGCGCTCGTTGAGCTGACGGTTCTCCAGCACATCCCTGGGGCTGTTGACGGGCGCGACCAGCAGGCCGCGTCGCTGTCCCTCCTCGTAAAGCTCCTGCTTGCGCTTGGACCGCACGAACCGCTCGATGATGCGGTCCACGTGTCGGAAGCGGGGTATCCACTCCTGGGCAGCACTGGTGTCGGCCCCCTGGTAAAGCTGGGCCAGCAGACGCAGGTCCAGGCGGGAGAACACGTCTTGCCACTCGGGGGCGGTCAGGTCCTCGGCCATTCCCTCCTCGGCCATCCACTGGATCAGGACCGAGATGGGGGCGCCGAAGCCAGGGACGCCGATCATCAGGTAGACATGGCCATCGGCACATTCGTAAGTGCCGATGCCCGGCACGCGGAACCATTCGCCGCTGGGGAGGCGGCGGCCCTCTCCCTGGCGCTGCCTCAGCTCCCGGCGCAGGTCCCAGTACTGCATGGCCGTCTCCTGGTTCATGGCCAGCGCCTCCTGCATGGACACCTCCACCAGCTGCCCGCGGCCGCTGCGGTCGCGACCGATGAGGGCGGTGAGGATGCCAGCGCAGGCCTGCACCGAGGCGCAGTAGTGCGACTGGTCCCCGTAGGGTCGATTGGGCGGGTCTTCGGGGAAGCCGGCCAGATACATCATGCCGCTCATCGCCACAGCGATGAGGTCGCTGCTCTTGTAGTGGGCATGGGGTCCCCACAGCCCGAAGCCGGTGATGGAGCAGTAGACCAGCCCCGGGTTCAACTGACGCAGAGACTGGTAGCCCAGCCCCAGCGATTCCATGTACCCGGGCGGGAAGCAATCGATGATCACGTCAGCCCGCTGGGCCAGCCGTCGCAGAAGGGCACGGCCGTCGGCGCGTTGCAGGTCGAGGGTTATGGAGCGCTTAGACGTATTGAAGGCGAAGAAGTACAGGCTCTTCTCGGGGTGGGGGTCATCGTGAAAAAAGGGGGGCAGACGGCGCGAGGGGTCTCCCCCTGGCGGCTCGACCTTGATGACGTCGGCGCCCAGGTCGGCCAGCAGCTTGCCGCAGTATGCGCCCGCAGCTCCAGGCAGCTCCAGGACACGCAGGTCTGACAGGGGGCCTTCGCTCATGGGCTGCTCCTTCCCAGAGGGTCGTGCCAATTTTAACCCGAAGGCCCCTCAGCTTGACAACTGGGCTCTCCCTTAAGGAAGGGGAGGGCCAGCTCCAGGAAGGCGTCGGGCCGCTCGAGAAGCAGGTTGTGGCCACAGTCGGGGACTATACGGCAAGTGGCCCCCGGGATGATCGAGGCCAGCCGCAGGGAGGACCGCGCCGGGACCATCCGTGCGTCCTCCCCGTCCAGCACGAGGGTGGGGCAGCAGACGCGACGGGCCTCCGGCGTCAGGTCCAGGCGAAGCAACTGTCTCGCCACGTTGACCAGGGTCTGGTTGGGGACCCGCATGACATCGCGGGCCATCAGTCGCCGGTCCTCGGGCGACAGATGGCGGGTGTCGCGGGCCATGTCGAGACGCCGCACCACCACCCACCACTTGATGGGCGCCTTGGGGATCAGGTCAACCAGTCCCGGCCAGTCCACCAGCTGGAACACGAGGTGAAAGCGCCTGGGCAGGTCGGCCCCACGGTAGACCGGCCCCACCAGCACCAGCCTCCCTACCCGTTCGGGATAGCGACTGGCGAAGGCCAGGGCATAGGTGCCCCCCACCGATGCCCCCACCAGATGGCAGCGGTCGATGCCCAGGGCGTCCAGCAGCGACCGCAGGTGCTGGATATAGTCGTCTACAGTGGGGCGACGCGGAAGGGGTTGCGATCTGCCGAAGCCGGGCAGGTCAGGGGCATAGGTGTGGAAGTGGCGCCCGAGTTCTGGCAGCACGTGGCGGAACATCCAGGACGAGGTGCCCACCCAGCCATGCAGCAGCACGAGGTGGGCCTGGGCGGCGGCGGTGGGGGCAGCCTCCCGCAGGAAGAGACGACGCCCCGCCAGAGTCAGATAGCGACCGCGGATGGCGACGCCGCCCGCCTCGGCCATGGCCGCCCATCATCATAGGTGGACGGAGGCGGACAGGCAAGGCAGCCCGGCACGCCTCAGTATATGACTTCCTCCCTCACCAGTCGGTCGAACTCCTCGTCGGACATCCCCAGCAGCCCCTTGAACACCTTCTCGTTGTCCTGTCCGATCATGGGGCCAGGGCGGACCACGGGCTGGCTCTCGCTCAACTTCACATAAGAACCGTAGATGGTCTCGTTGAAACAAAGGGGGTGATGGACCTCGATGAAGGTCTGGCGCTGGCGGAAGTGGGGATCGTGGTAGAGGTCCGATATATGGAGCACGGGGGTGGCAGGCACGCCGAACTGCTGGAGCCGGTGGGCCAGCTCGTAGTCGTTGAACTGGGCAGTCCAGCGGGCGATGTGGGCATGCAGCTCGTCGATGTTTCTGACGCGGTCGGCCAGGGTGTGAAAGCGAGGGTCGGAGGCCCAGGAAGGCTCCCCCATGGCGGCCACCAGCCCTCGCCACTCCTCCTCGGTAAGGCATGCTATGGCGATCCAGCGGTCGTCGCCGCTGCAAGGAAAGACGCCATGGGGGGCGCCCAGGCCCAGGGGGTGACGGTTGCCCATGGGACCGTGGACCCGTCCGTTGAAGAAGTAGTCCATGATGTGGGGCACCATCATCTGCATGATGCCCTCCTGCTGGGAGAAGTCCACGTGGCAGCCCTGGCCGGTCATGTCCCGCCAGCGCAGGGCCACCAGGGCGGTGAAGGCAGCCGCCACCCCCAGCAAGGGGTCGGCGAAGGCGTTCTCGAAGCTCTGAGGCTCCTCGCCCACGTACCCCGTCACGCTGTCGAGGCCCGTGAGGCTAGAAAGGGTCACCCCGTATGTGCGCAGGTGGCTCAGGGGGCCGTAGAGCCCGGCGGGCCGGATAGAGACCAGCACTACCCGGGGATTGACCTGGCGAAGGCGGTCGTAGCCCAGGCCCAGCTTCTCTATGACTCCCGGCGCCCAGTTCTCGCCTACTATGTCCACCCTCTCCACCAGCCTCAGGGCCAGCTCTCTCGCCTCGGGCTTTTCCAGGTTCAGGGTGATGCTGCCGTTGCCCGCCCAGCCGGCGTGGTTCTGCAGGCTGCGGTCGGGGTCCTGAATGCCCTCGGCGAATGGGGGCAAAAGACGGTTGACGTCTATCTGCTTGCGCGACTCGACCTTGTACACCTCGGCCCCGAGAAAGGCCAGGGTCTGCCCGAAGACCGGCCCCAGCCACACGGTGCCGAAGTTGAGCACCTTCACGCCCTGCAGCGGTAGCGCCGCCATCTCTCCTCCGTCCTGCGACCCTCGTAAGGCCTCCGTCCTCAAATAGCCCCTTGGGAGCGCAATTCGTCGATGCTAGAGGCGCTCAGGCCCAGCAGCCCGCCGAACACCTCGGCATTGTGCTGTCCCAGCCTCGGTGCGGGTCTGATGGCCGAGTCGTCGCAGGAGCTGAGGCGGGCGATAGGCCCCAGCACCCGTACCCGGCCCAGCTCCTCGTGCTCGACCTCGCGGATGAAGTTCCTGGCCCGCATGTGCGGATGTTCTACGGCCTCCTGCACGGTGTAGACGGCCGTGGTGGGGCAGAGGTTGGCCTGGCATACGTTCATGATCTCTTCTTTGGGGTGCTCCTGCGTCCACAGCTCCATGAGAGGGTAGAGGGCGTCGGCGTGCTGGGCGCGCCTGAACATGTCGCTGAAGATGTCCAGCTGCGCCCAGTCGGGGTTTCCCATGGCGTTGACCAGGCCTTGCCACTGGCGGGGGGTCAGGGCCATAACCCACACGTAGCCGTCCTTGGCCCTCAGTATCTTGGCCGGCGCGGCGATGCCGAACTGTCCCCCGGTGCGTCGCTCGTAGATGCCGTCCTGGGCGTACCCACCGATGTTCTGGCAGCCGGTGAAGAGGGCGGCGATGGCCTCGGCGGAGGAGACGTCCACGTGCTGTCCCCTGCCCACCACTTGGCGGCCATAATAGGCAGCGAATCCCCAGGCCGCCCCCACGTAGCCGCCGTAGAAGTCGGCGATGAAGGTGCCAGCGGCGAGCGGCTCCCTGTCGGGCTTGCCGAGATAGCGATGCCCCGCGGCCGACAGATGATAGGCGTTGAGATCGTACCCCTTCCAGTTGGCGTAGGGGCCGAAGCTGCCGAAGGGGGTGATGGAGATCATGACCACCTGGGGATTGATCTCTGCTACCGCGTCGTAGGTCAGTCGCCAGCGCTCCAGCTGGGCGGGCTGGTGGTTGTGCACCAGGATGTCCGCCCAACGGACCAGCTCCAGGAAGAGCTGGCGTCCGCGCTCGTGGTCCAGATTGATGGTCACGCCACGCTTGTTGGTGTTGAGGGCGAGATAGATGCCGCTGGCCTCCGGGTCTGGCCTGTCGCCGGGGAACGGCCCCCAGGAGCGGGCCAGGTCGCCCTGAGGCGGCTCGACCTTTATCACATCGGCACCGAAGTCGGCGAAGAGACGGGCACAGAAGGGGGCCGAGATCACCTGCCCCAGCTCCAGGACACGCACTCCTGCCAGCGGCCCTGCGCTCATGCCAGACCTCCAGCGACCGTGACTGGGCCCTCGGCCCTCCGACGGCCCGCCAGCAGGCCCCATCGTGGGCCCGCCTGGCGGGGCTTCCCGGTCGAAGCAGACAAGATTATCAGACGACATGACTGCACTGTCAACGCGACGTTGCCAGGCCTGCCGAGGCGTCCGGAGCTGGGGAGGATTTCAGGTCTGCCGGCCGAAGGCCATCTCCTCGTGCCCGAGAGAGAACACGGGCCGTTCTCATCGGGGGGATGGCTCTGAGCCGGCTGTGGGCGGCCTCGCCCAGAGGGGTCAGGACCTCGGCCCGCCGGGCCGACGGTGTACGGGCGTTCAGCCTGGGCGGAAGGGCGGGCGCCCATCGTCGGCGGGGGCCACCGTCACCGCCTCGGCCCCCACCTGGGCCGCCACCAGCTCTGCCAGGCGGTTCAGGTCCTCCTTGGCGAAGCCGTGGCTGTAGAAGGCCACCTTTCCGTCGCGGCCCACCAGGCACAGGGTGGGCGTGGCAGGCGGGTCGTAGGCTGCGCTGGCGGTAAAGGCATCGGCATCCACCAGCACGGGCACCGTCAGGCCCATCTGACGAGCGTAGGGGCCGATGCGCTCCGGCGGGTGCTGGGAGATAGCCCAGAGCTGCAGACCTCGGGGGGCGTAGGCGGCAGCGAGGCGCTCTAGGTAGGGCAGGGCCAGATCGCAGGCTGCGCAACCCGTCTTCACGAAGGCCAGCAGCACCGGCCCGGAGGTCAGGGCCTCCGCGAGACGATAGGTGCGCCCGTCCAGCGAAGGCAAAGAGAAGTCGGGTGCCGGATCGCCTTCCCGCAGTGGCACGGCCAGCGCTCCCTCCGCTCTCTGCCCTATAATACCCCTGACGACACGGTGTAGGGCAATGACCTACGAGAGCGCAGGGGAAGGCATCATGGCCCCCGAACTGCAGGGGGGATACTGGCTGCAGGGCGGCCCCCTGACCATGTCTTCCCTCAGGGGCCGGCCAGTCCTGGTGGACTTCTGGGACTATACCTGCATCAACTGCCTGCGCACCCTCCCTTACCTGGTGGAGTGGCACCGGCGTTATTCTCCCCACGGTCTGGTCATCATAGGCGTGCACACTCCCGAGTTCTCCTTCGCCCGGCGGGTGGACGACGTGCGACGGGCAGTGGCCGAGTTCGGCATTCAGTACCCGGTGGTGCTGGACAACGACTACGCCATCTGGAGGGCCTACAACAACCGCTTCTGGCCGGCCAAATACCTGGTGGACGCCCATGGGCGTCTGCGCTACTTCCATTTTGGCGAGGGCGCATATCAGGCCACCGAGAGGGCGATCCAGCAACTGCTGCGGGAGGTGGACCCCAGTCTTCGGCTGCCCGAGCCTATGGCCCCGTTGCGGGACGAGGATCGTCCCGGCGCCGTGTGCTATCGCGTAACGCCCGAAGTCTACCTCGGGTTCTTGCGGGGAAGCGTGGGCAACCCCACCGGCCTCCTGCCTAAGCAGGCCGCCAACTATCGCGATCCTGGACTGCACGCCGAGGGGTTCTTCTACCTGCACGGCCCCTGGGTGGCTGAAGAGGAGTGCGTCTACCGGCCATGGGATGCTCTGGATAGGAGCAGGCTTTCCCTGCGCTACACCAGCCGCGAGGTGAACCTGGTGGCGAACCCCCTTTCGGGACAGCCAGGCCGGTTGGACGTCTGGCAGGACGGTGCCCCCCTCGACCGCAGCACTGCCGGTTCCGATGTCCGTTGGGACGAGGAGGGCCAGTCCTATCTGCAGGTGGACGTACCGAAGATGTATCGTCTGGTGGCCAACCAGGACGTGGGCCATCACGAGCTGACTCTCGCCACGTCCTCGCCGGGCATGGCGCTCTATGCTTTCACCTTCGTGTCCTGCGCCATCCCCGGCTGGGAGATGCGCCTCCAGTAGCCATGAGGGCAGACGAAGGGATGGCCGCCCGCGTCCTGTCCATGCTGCGGGAGGAGGGGCTCACCCTGGCGGTGGCCGAGGCCTCCACCGGGGGCCTCATCGGCCACCTGCTGACGGAAGTGCCCGGTAGCTCCGCCACCTTCGTGGGCGGGGTGGTGCCCTACCACAATCGCCTGAAGGAGCGCATAGGCGTGGACAGGACGACGCTGGAGCGTCACGGCGCTGTCAGCGAGGAGGCTGCAGCTGCCCTCGCGCGGGCCGTGCGGCAGTGGGCCGGCTCGGACCTGGGGCTGGCCGTGAGCGGCATCGCCGGCCCGGGCGGTGGCACCGCCGATAAACCGGTCGGCCTGACCTACGTCGCCCTGGCCGGCCCCGACTGCTGCCTTTGTCGTCGCTTCGTGCTGGAGGGCGATCGTTCGGCCAACAAGCGGCAGGCGGCGCTGGCTGCCCTGGAGCTGGTGGCCCATTACCTGCACTATCACCACCGTCAGGAGGGAAGGCCGGAGCCATGAGCGTGGACAGGGACCTCTTCCGGCGCGTTATGGGCCAGTTCGCCACCGGCGTCACCATCGTTACCACCCGCCTGGGCGACCACCTGCACGGCAGCACCGCCAACGCCTTCACATCGGTGTCGCTGGAGCCGTTGCTGGTGCTCGTCTGCCTGGACAAAAAGGGCGATACTCACGACCTGGTGCAGAAGAGCGGCATCTACGCCGTCAACATCCTCAGCGAGGAGCAGGAAGAGCTCTCGCGCCTGTTCGCCCGCAAGGACCCCGATAGCTCCCACCGTCTGGACTCGGTGCCCCATCGCTATGCGGCGACCGGCGCCCCCATCATCGAGGGGTGCCTGGCCTATCTGGACTGCCGAGTGGTGGACGCCGTGGATGCCGGCGACCACACCATCTTCCTGGGCAAGGTGGAAGAGGCGGCCGTCAATGCTGACGGCCGCCCCCTCCTCTTCTTCCGCGGTCGTTACTGTCGTCTGGCCGACGAGGCGCCCAGCCCGGCTGTGAGGGGCTAACTGGGGCGCTCCACCACCATGGCGATGCCCTGGCCCCCGCCGATGCACAGGGTGGCCAGGCCTCGCTTGGCCTGGCGTCGGCGCATCTCGTAGAGCAGGGTCACCAGGATACGGGTGCCACTGGCACCGATGGGGTGGCCCAGAGCGATGGCGCCGCCATTGACGTTGACCCGCTCCCAGTCCCAGCCTAGCTCGCGGCCCACAGCCAGAGACTGGGCGGCAAAGGCCTCGTTGGCCTCTATGAGGTCGATGTCGCGCAGGTCCAGGCCGGCCTTGGCCAGGACGCGGCGCACGGCTGGCACAGGGCCGATGCCCATGATGCGGGGCGGGACGCCAGCGCTGGCGTAGGCCTTGACCGTTGCCAGAGGCTCCAGGCCCAGCTCCTGGGCCTTGCGCCGCGAGACGAGCACCACCGCTGCCGCACCGTCGTTGATGCCCGAGGCGTTGCCAGCAGTGACGCTGCCCCCGTTCTCGAAGGCCGGCCGCAGGCGCGCCAGCTTGTCGAGAGTGGTGTCCGGCCGGAAATGCTCGTCCCGGTCCACCACCGTGACACCGGAGCGGGAGGGGACCTCCACCGGCGCGATCTCGTCGCGGAAGCGGCCCTCCTCCCAGGCACGGGCCGCCTTCATGTGGCTCTCGTAGGCGAAGCGGTCCTGGTCCTCGCGAGAGATCTCGTATTCGCGGGCCACGTTCTCGGCCGTGATGCCCATGTGGCACTGCTCCAGGGCGCACCACAGGCCGTCCTTGATCATGTGGTCGAGAAGCTCGCCGTGGCCCATACGATATCCGAAGCGAGCCCTGGGCAGCAGATAGGGGGCGGCCGACATGTTCTCCATACCGCCGGCCACCACCACATCGGCGTCCCCCAGCATGATGGCCTGGGCAGCCAGGGCCACCGTCTTGAGCCCGGAGCCGCACACCTTGTTGACGGTGGTGGCCGGCACCGACTCGGGTATCCCGGCGGCCAGGGCGGCCTGTCGGGCCGGGTTCATCCCCAGGCCCGCCGACAGCACGTTGCCCATGATGACCTCGTCCACCTGGTCGGGCTTGAGGCCTGACCTCTCCAGGGCGGCGGCGATGGCGGTGGCTGCCAGCTTGGGCGCCGGCACCTCTGTCAGGCTGCCACCGAAGCTGCCGATGGGCGTGCGGGCCGCTCCCACTATGAAGACCTCGTCCATAGCTCCTCCCTCGTCGCTGTGCTAGCTACATCATACTCCAACGGTGCCCGAGGCACCGCCTAGGAGGCGCCCACCAACGAATAGAGAAAAAGGCCCACGGCCACCAGGAGCGCCAGCCGCAGCCGGCGGGCTGCCGAGAGCGGCCCTACCCCCACCGCTACCACTGACGCCGCCAGGAGCGGCGTCAAGAACAGTCGGACGGGGTGGTAGGGGGAGATGCCGGCAGCTCCCAGGGCGGCATGGAGTCCCACCGCCAGCGCGAAGGCAGCCACTGCCAGGGCCACCACGCGCAGCCAGGGCCGGCGGGGCAACTGCCCCGTTCGGGACGCGGCAGCGCGACGCCGTGGGGCCGACCTGGCCTTCACCATCAGCGCAGATACATGCCGCCGTTGATGTCGAAGGCGGCACCGGTGATGTAGTCGCCCTCGGCCACCAGGAAGCGGCACAGGCGCGCCACCTCCTCCGGTCGACCGAAGCGGCCCATGGGGATGCGGGCCAGCAGGTTCTTCTGCACCTCCTCCGAAAGGCTCGTGACCATGTCCGTCTCAATGAAGCCGGGGCAGACGGCATTGACGGTGATGTTGAAGCGGGCCAGCTCCAGGGCCGCCGCCTTGGTGAAGCCCACGATGCCGGCCTTGGCGGCGGCGTAATTGGCCTGGCCGATGTTGCCCATCTCGCCCACGATGGAGGACATGTTGAGGATACGCCCGCCACCCCGCTCTATCATGTGGGGCACGGCGTAGTAGGTGCAGTAGAAGACGCTGTCCAGGTCGGTGGCGATGACCTCCCGCCACTCCTCGAGGCTCATGCGGCGAATGGTGCGGTCGCGGTTGATGCCCGCGTTGTTGACCAGGATGTCCAGCCCTCCGAAGTGCTGGACGGTGCACTGGACCAGGTGCTGGGCCTGTTCGGGCTGCGAAACGTCGGCCTGCACGCAGATGGCCTCGCAGCCCTGGTCCTCCAGCTCTCGCCGGAGCTGTTCTGCCTGGTCCTTGCTGTGAAAGTAGTTGATGGTGACCTTGGCGCCGTGCAGGGCCAGCTCCTTGACGATGGCAGCGCCCAGGCCGCGGGAGCTGCCGGTAACGATGGCGACCTTGCCGCTAAGAGAGCCCATGCCGCTCCTCCAGTCGTATTGTTTCGCCGCCAGTTTACGACTGGAGGGACGTATCATTCAACATATAAATGCGACGCTAGTAGCCCAGAGATTATTTCTATATGACCTCGGGCGGACGGTATTCGCCGAAGATGCGGCGCATGACGCCACATATCTCGCCCAGGGTGGCGTAGGCCCGCACCGCCTCCAGGATGGGGGGCATGAGGTTCTCGGAGTCGCGGCAGGCCTCCTCCAGCCGCCTCAGGGCGGCCTGGACCGCTGCCTGGTCCCGCTCCCGCTTCACCTTCTGCAGCTTCTCGATCTGGGCGCGCTCGGCCTCTGGCCTGGGGCGGAAGATCATCTTGGGCTGCTCGCCAGGGAGCTGGTAGCGGTTGACGCCCACCACCACCTTGCGTCCCTCGTCGACAGCCCGCTGCTGGGCATAGGCCGCCTCCTGGATCTCCCGCTGCATGTAGCCGGACTCGATGGCGGCGATGGCCCCGCCCATGTCCTCGATCCGGTGCAGGTACTCCCAGGCCTGGCGCTCCAGCTCGCCCGTGAGCCACTCCACATAATAGGACCCGCCCAGGGGGTCCACCGTGTCAGTGACTCCTGTCTCGTAGGCGATGATCTGCTGGGTGCGCACGGCTATGCGTTGCGCCTCTTCGGTCGGCAGGCAGAGGGCCTCGTCGTAGCACGAGAGGGCCAGGGACTGGACGCCCCCCAGCACCGTGGCCAGGGCCTGGATGGCCGCCCGCACGATGTTGAGCTCCGGCTGCTGGGCGGTGAGGGTGGCGCCGCCCGTCTGCACGTGGGTGCGGAACATCCAGGAGCGGGGGTCCTTAGCGCCGTAGCGCTCGCGCATGATGCGCGCCCACATGCGGCGCAGCGCCCGGTACTTGGCTACCTCCTCGAAGAAGTTGTTCTGGGTGTTGAAGATCCAGGAAATGCGGGGGCCGAAGTCGTCTATATCCACCCCTCGCTCCAGCACAGCGTCTATGTAGGCCATAGCGTTGGCGAAGGTGAAGGCCATCTCCTGGACGGCCGTGGACCCGGCATCGCGGATGTGATAGCCGGAGATGCTGATGGAGTTGAACTTGGGCATCTCCTTGGCGCACCAGGCGATGAGATCGGCCGCCAGGCGCAAGGAGGGACGGGGCGGAAAGATATAGGTGCCGCGGGCCACGTACTCCTTCAGGATGTCGTTCTGGACCGTGCCCGACACCTCCCGCAGGGGCACCCCCTGCTTCTCGGCCACGACGGCATACATGGCCACCAGCACTGCCGCTGGGGCATTGATGGTCATGGAGGTGCTGACCTTGTCCAGGGGAATGCCCTCGAACAGGGCCTCCATGTCGGCGAGGGTATCGATGGCCACCCCCACCTTGCCCACCTCGCCGTGGGCCTGGGGATCGTCGGAGTCGTATCCCAGCTGGGTCGGCAGGTCGAAGGCCACCGACAGGCCTGGCTGCCCCTCCTGCAGCAGGAACTTGAACCGCTTGTTGGTCTCCTCGGCCGTCTCGTAGCCGGCATACTGTCGGAAGGTCCACAGCCGGCCACGATAGCCGGTGGGATGGATGCCGCGGGTGTAGGGGTATTCACCCGGGAAGCCGATGTCCCGCATGTAGTCGATGTCGGCCACGTCCAGCGGCGTGTAGAGGCGGCGCGTCTCGGTGGAGCTGGTGCGGAACTCTACCTCGTCCCTCTCACCCCCACGCTCCAGGGCGCGCTTGAGGGTGCTCTCCTCCCAGCGCTGCTGCTCCTGCCGCAGTCGCTCCAGCTCCTGGCGGTCGAACATGGCTCATCCCTCCCTGCTGCTCGCCTCGGTCTTGGGCTCCGGGAAGGAGTGGGGCAGTCCTGCCTCGCGCTTGGGCACCATCACCGAGCGGCGGAAGCGCATCACCAACTCGCCGTGCTGGTTGTAGGCGCGAGTCTCCACCGTCACGATGCCCCGGTCGGGCTGTGTGCGGGACTCGCGCTTCTCTAGGACGGTGCTCTCGGAGTAGATGGTATCGCCGTGGAAAGTGGGGCGCAGGAACTCGATCTTCTCGAAGCCGAGGTTGGCCACCGCCTTGCCCGAGATGTCGCGGACGCTCTGGCCCAGGGCGATGTCCACCACCAGGTTGCCCACCACCACGTTGCGCCCGAACTGGGTCTTCTTGCCGTATTCGGCGTCGATGTGCAGGGGGTGGTGGTTCATGGTCAGCATGCAGAAGAGGATGTCGTCCATGTCGGTGATGGTGCGGCCGGGCCAGTGGCGGTAGGTGGCCCCCACCTCGAAGTCCTCGAAGAAGCGCCCGAAGTCGCCGTGCCCCGACATGTCAGCTTCGCTCCTCCTGGTGTGATTTGTACTGGCGGTCTATCGGGGGAAAGGCGATGACGGCGGGACAGGAAGCCACTGCCAGAACGGTGCCTCCCCGCCGCCGTCCCATGCCTACTCCCCGAACAGCCGCAACAGGTTGCGAGCGATGACCAGACGCTGTATCTCGTTGGTCCCCTCGCCGATGATCATGAGCGGCGTGTCGCGGTAGTAGCGCTCCACCCGCATGTCCTTGGTGTAGCCCACGCCGCCGTGGATGCGCAGAGCCTCCATGGCCACTTCCTGGGCCACCTCCGAGGCGAAGAGCTTGGCCATGCCGCCCCAGAGGTCGGCCCGCTCGCCGGCGTCCTTCTTGGCGGCCGCCGCCCGTGTCAGCAGCCGCGCCGCCTCGATCTTGGTGGCCATATCGGCCAGCTTGAGCTGGATGGCCTGGTGCTCGGCGATGGGCCGCCCGAAGGTGACACGCTGCTTGGCGTAGCGCATGGCGTCCTCCAGGGCGGCAGTGGCGACCCCCACTGCCCTCGCTGCCACGTTGATGCGGCCCACCTCGATGGTGCTCATGATGTGGAACCAGCCCTGGCCCTCCTGGCCGCCCACCAGGTTGGACACCGGCACCCTGGCATCCTCGAAGTAGAAGACGGTCGTGTCGATGCCCTTGTAGCCCAGCTTCTCTATCTTGCCCCCCACCGTCAGTCCGGGGGTCTCGTCCTTGTCAACGATGAAGGCGCTCATCCCCGCGTAAGGCGGCTGGCCCTGGGGGTCGGTCTTGGTGAGGACGGCAAAGAGCTTGCCGTGGATGCCGTTGGAGACGAACATCTTGGTGCCGTTCAGGACGTAGTTGTCGCCGTCGCGAACGGCCACCGTCTGCAGGGACTGGAGGTCGGAGCCAGCGTTGGGCTCGGTCATGCAGATGCCGCAGACCTCGCCCTGGGCAATGCGGGCCAGGAAGCGGTCCTTCTGGTCCTGGGTGCCATAGGTCTTGATCATCCAGGAGACCATGACGGCCCCGTTGATGATGCCGCCCAGGCTCATCCAGCCCCGTGCCAGCTCCTCGACGATGGCGGCATAGGTGACGAAGGAGAGGCCTAGGCCGCCGTACTCGGGAGGCACGGCGACGCCGAAGAGGCCCATGTCCTTCATCTTCTGGACGAGGGCATGAGGGTACTCGTCGCGGTGCTCCATCTCCGAGGCCACGGGCAACACTTCGCGGTCGACGAAGCGTCGCACCTGATTGACGATCATCTGGTCTTCTTCGCTGAGGGTGGCCATTGTGGGCAAAGGCATGGCTCTCCTTTTGGTGCTGAAGTCTTCGCGGCTTCTATAGCTGGCTCCAGTTTACGCCCTGGCAGGGGCAGGCTTCAAGGGCGGGCGACGGCCCGGCCGCGGGCATCGGCGATGCCCTCGGCTGTATAATGGGCAGGAGCCGTTACGAGTTATGATAAAGGGGCCTGGGGCCTCGATCGCTCAGTCTGCAGGAGGTGAAGGGACATGCAGGGCACCATGATGGACTACCCTCTGACCATCAACCACATCCTGTGGCGACTGGACCGCCTCTTCCCGAAGAAGGCAGTGGTCACCCAGCGGCTGGACGAGGGAGAGCCCACGCGCTCCAACTACGGTGAGCTGGTAGCCCGCGTTCACCGGCTGGCGAGCGCCTTAGCCCGCGCAGGGGTCCGCGAGGGCGACCGTGTCGCTACCTTTGCCTGGAACACCCAGACCCACCTCGAGTGCTACTTCGCTGTGCCCTGCATGGGGGCTGTGCTCCACACCCTCAATATCCGTCTCTTTCCCGGGCAACTGGAGTACATCATCAACCACGCCGAGGACAAGGTGGTGCTTCTGGACCGGAGCCTCATACCCGCCTTCGAGCCTCTCATCGGCAAGGTGCCCACGGTGCAACTGGTGGTTTTGATGAACGAGGGGCCGGAGCCCTCGGCCACCTTCCGCGAGGCCTTTCCGCAGGTGGTCGACTACGAGGAGTTCCTGCGCAGCGGCGATGAGCACTTCCCCTGGCCCCGTATCGACGAGCGGCAGGCAGCGGCCATGTGCTACACCTCCGGCACCACCGGCAACCCCAAGGGGGTGGTCTACACTCACCGCTCGACCGTACTGCACTCGCTGGTGGCTACCCTGTCCGACAACATCGGCCTGCGCGAGCGAGATGTCGTGATGTACGCCGTGCCCATGTTCCACGCCAACGCCTGGGGCATACCCTATGCTGCCGCCATGGTGGGCACCAGCCAGGTGTTCCCCAACCGGTACCTGGACGCCGAGCGGCTGGTGAACCTCATCGAGCGGGAGGGCGTCACCGTCTCGGCAGGGGTCCCCACCATCTGGATTCCCATTCTGGACCTGCTGGAGAAGACGGGGCGCAAGCTGCCCACGCTGAAGCAGGTCATCTGCGGCGGGTCGGCGGCGCCTCCGGCCCTCATCGCTGGCCTCGACCGGCACGGGATCCAGCTCGTCCATGCCTGGGGCATGACCGAGACCTCGCCTCTCGGCTCCCTCAGTCGCGTGCGCTCGTGGCTGGAAGACCTGCCAGAGGAGCGGAAGCTGGCGGTCAGGTCCACCCAGGGCACCATCGTCCCCCTGGTGGAATGCCGCATCGTGGACCTCGAATCGGGGGCCGAGCTGCCCTGGGACGGGAAGAGCGTGGGCGAACTGCAGGTGCGGGGGCCTTATATCACGGGCACCTACTACAACGATCCCACCGCCAGCGAGAAGTTCATGGACGGATGGCTGCGCACCGGCGACGTGGCCACCATTGACCCCGACGGCTACATCCGCCTGGTGGACCGCACCAAGGACCTGGTCAAGTCGGGTGGCGAGTGGATATCGTCGGTGGAGCTGGAGAACCACCTCATGGCCCACCCCAAGGTGCAGGAGGCCGCTGTCATCGGTCTGCCTCACCCCCGCTGGCAGGAGCGGCCAGTGGCGGCTGTGGTGCCCCGACCCGAATACAAGGACGACATCACGGCCGAGGAGCTGCGGGAGTTCCTGGCCCAGAGGGTGGCCAAATGGTGGCTGCCGGACGAGGTGGTGTTCGTCCCGGAGGTGCCCAAGACCAGCGTCGGCAAGTTCGACAAGAAGGTCTTGCGGGAGCAGTTGGCTCACGTGGCCCAGCGCTGGGCAGCCGGCGGCGGCGAATAGCACTCGGTCGGTCCCGCTCGCCCAGGCCCGGGCCACCGGACAGCGGTAGCGATGGCGCGATGACGGTGACGCGCAGGCTCGACATACCTTCCGCCGGCGCAGTGCTGGAGGGGGTGGCCCACCTGCCCGATGGAAATCCCTTCGGCGCTGTGGTGGTCTGCCACCCCCACCCCCTTTACGGGGGAGATATGGACAATCACGTGGTGCTGGCCCTGTGCGAGGCGGCGGTGGAGGCCGGGCTAGCCGCCCTGCGCTTCAACTTTCGGGGGACTGGACGCAGCACCGGCTCCCATGACCAGGGGCGTGCCGAGCAGGAGGACGTGCTGGCCGCCCTGTCCCAGGCAGCGGCGCTGCTCGGGCCCCACGGCGGCCGGCTGGGGGTGGTGGGCTACTCCTTCGGCGCCGTGATGGCCGCCCTCGCTGCGCCTCGCGCCCAGGGAGTGGCTGCTCTGGTCCTCGTGTCGCCTCCTGCCCGCGCCCTCTCGGCCGAGTCGCTCACCGCCTTTCCCGGTCCCAAACTGGTGCTGGCTGGCGACATGGACCAGTTCGCGCCTGCCCAGGAGCTGCAACAGTTGGCCCTGGAGGCGGGCGAGAACTGCGAGCTGGCGCTGGTGCCGGGCGTGGACCACTTCTGGTGGTCATCCCTGCGGCCGGCTGCCGCCCGCGTGGCTGCGTTCCTGCGCAAACACCTGGCCCAGCAGCCCCCACGCGGCTGAGGGGCCACCTTCCACACGGCGGTACTGCACATCGCGGCCGAAGACGGCGCCGGCCTCCCGGGCCATGGTCGCGGCCACCTCCTCGAGGGGCGGGCAGGCCTGCAGGTGCAGGTGCATGGATGTGATGCCCCGGTCGGCAATGCCGCAGGGGACGATGGGCCGGAACCAGGAGGGGTCGGTAGCCACGTTGAGGGCCAGGCCGTGCATGGTGCACCAGCGGGAAAGCTTGACGCCGATGCTGGCCACCTTCTCGCCCCCTAGCCAGACGCCCGTCAGCCCGTCGATGCGCTCGCCCCGCAGGCCGTAATGGCCAAGGGTTCGCAGCACCACCTCCTCCAGCGCCCGCAGATAGCTCTGGACATCAGTCCTCCAGGCCCGGAGGTCCATCACGAGGTAGGCCACGACCTGGCCGGGCCCGTGGAACGTAATGCCACCGCCGCGGTCGACCTCGTGCAGGGGTGCTGGCAGCAGGTGGGCGGGCACTCGCAGCTGGTCGGGGCCGGTGCGGCGGCCACAGGTGTAGACGGGCGGGTGCTCCAGCAGCAGGAGGACGTCGCCGCACTCTCCCGCCTGCCGTGCCGCCAGCAGGCGTCGCTGCAGGGCCCAGGCCTCGGGGTAGCCCACGCGCCTCAGCCAGAGGGCCAGCAGGAGGGGCCTAGGCGCCTCTGACTGCCTCCACCGACCTTCGGGCATGGTAAGAGGACCGGACGAGGGGGCCGCTCTCTACGGCCGGGAACCCTAGAGCCAGGGCCTCCTGCCGCAGGGCCTCGAACTCTTCGGGCGTGTAGTAGCGGGCGATGGGCAGGTGGCGCTCTCCGTAGGTGGGACGGAGGTACTGGCCGATGGTAAGCACGTCCACCCCCACGGCGCGGATGTCGCGCATGGTCTGCCGCAGCTCGTCCCAGGTCTCGCCCAGGCCCACCATGATGCCCGTCTTGGTAACCATATCGGGCGCCATCTCCTTGGCCCTGGCCAGCATCTCCAGCGAGCGGTAGTAGCGGGCGCTGGGGCGCACCCGGCGGTAGAGCCGCGGCACCGTCTCCACGTTGTGGCCGAACACGTCCGGGCGGGCATCCACCACCGTGCGCAGGGCGGAGGGGGAGCCGCGGAAGTCGGGCACCAGCACCTCCACCGTGCAGCCCGGCACCGCCTCCCGGCAGGCCTCGATGCAACGGGCGAAAATGCTGGCGCCGCCGTCGGGCAGGTCGTCCCGGGCCACCGAGGTGATGACGATGTGCTTTAGGCCCAGATGCCTGGCCGCCTCGGCCACCCGCCTGGGCTCGTCGGCGTCCACTGTGCGCTGGGGCCGCCCGAAGGTCACGGCGCAGAAGCCGCAGCGTCGCGTGCAGACGTCGCCCAGGATCATGAAGGTGCCGGTGCGCTCCTCCCAGCACTCGAAGATGTTGGGGCAGCGGGCCTCCTCGCAGACGGTGTGCAACGCCAGGCCCCGCATCAGCCGCTTCATCTCCAGGTAGTTGGGGCCCATGACTGCCCGCACCTTGAACCAGGGTGGCTTGGGGTGGGGGCGGGCCGGCGGCTGCTCGTAAATGGTGACGGGCTGCACCACGTCCTCAGTATACAGGGGCGTCGGGGCCTATGGCCTCCAGTCGTTCTTTGACGAAGGCCACGAAGGCCGCTGCCTGGTGCCCGTCCACGATGCGGTGATCGAACGACAGGCAGAGGTTCATCACCTGGCGCACGGCGATGGCCTCGTTCTCCAGCACCCGCACCTGGGGGCGGATGGCCTCGCTGGTGAGGATGGCCGCCTGGCCGGGGAAGATGATGGGCATGGTGGCCACCGAGCCGAAGACGCCCGTGTTGTCCACGGTGAAGGTGCCTCCCTGCACGTCTTCCAGGCGCAGGCGGCCAGACCGTGCCCGCTCGGCCAGGTCGGCGATGGCCCGCGCCAGGCCAGCGATGCTCAGGCGGTCGGCATCGTGCACCACCGGCACCATCAGACCCTGCTCCGTGGCCACGGCGATGCCGATGTTGATGCGCTTCCTGAGCAGGATGCCGTCGTCGCTCCAGGAGGCGTTGAGATAGGGGTATCGGCGCAGCCCCTCGGCCACCGCCTTGACCACGAAGGGCAGGTAGGTCAGGTCCACCCCCTCCCGCCGCTCGAAGTCGCCCTTGATGGCCTGGCGCAGGCGCACCAGGCCGGTGACGTCGGCCTCCATCATCAGCCAGGCGTGGGGCGCGCTGAAGGCCGAGGCAGCCATGCGCTGGGCGATGGTGCGGCGGATGGCCGTCAGCGGCACCTTCTCGACCTCTTCCTCGGCGGCCGGCGGCGGGGCTGCCTCGCGCGGGGGTGGCGGGGTCTCGGGGCGGGCGGCGGCGGGGACGGCCTCTCGCTGGGCGGCGTGGCGGCGCACGTCCTCCTCGATGATGCGGCCGCCCGGGCCGGTGCCCCGAACCTGAGAGAGGTCGACTCCCAGCTCCTCGGCCACGCGGCGCACCCTCGGGGTGGCACGGGGGCGCTGGGGTGCGGCGGGGGCCTCGGCCCCGGCTGGGGCTTCGGCCTCGGCGGCGGCCCGCTCGGCCTCGGCGGGCGCCTGAGGCTCCTCGCGCCCTGCCGCAGCGATGGGCGGCGTCTCGGGGCGGATGGCCTCGGCCGCCTCCGCCTCCTCGATGATGGCCAGGGCCTGTCCCACCTGGACCACAGCCCCTTCGGGGGCCAGAATCTCCCTGAGGATGCCCTTCACTGGCGCCGGTATCTCTACGTCTACCTTGTCCGTGTTGATCTCCACCAGGGGCTCGTAGCGTTCCACCTGGTCGCCAGGGGACTTGAGCCAGCGGGTGACGGTGCCCTCGGTGACCGTCTCGGCCACCTGGGGCATGACGACGGTGAAGGCCACGCTCCCACCCCTCAGTAGGCGGCCAGCCGGCGGATGGCCTCTAGCAGGTTCTCCTCGCCGGGGAGGATGGCGTCCTCCAGCACCGGCGCGAAGGGGGAGATGGGCACGTCGGGAGCGGCCAGCCGAACCACCGGCCCGTCCAGGTAGTCGAAGGCCTCCTCGGCGATGAGGGCGGCGATCTCGGCCCCGTAGCCGCCGAAGAGGTTGTCCTCGTAGGCCACCAGCGCCTTGCCCGTCTTGCGCACCGACGACAGCACCGTCTCCCGGTCCAGGGGGCGTAGGGTGCGCAGGTCTATCACTTCCACATCGATGCCCTCCTCCGCCGCCCGATCGGCCGCCCGCAGGGCGTGCTGGGCCATCATGCCATAGGAAATGAGGGAGATATGCCTGCCCTCCCTCTTCACGGCTGCCTGGCCGATAGGCAGCACGTAGTCGTCGTCGGGCACCTCCTCGCGAACCAGCCGATAGGCGCGCTTGTGTTCGAAGAAGAGCACCGGGTCGGGGTCGCGGATGGCCGCCTTGAGCAGTCCCTTGGCGTCGTAAGGGGAGGCGACGCATATGACCTTCAGGCCCGGTACGTGGGCGAAGACGGCCTCAACGCTCTGGGAGTGATAGGGGCCGCCACGGATGCCAGCGCCGTAGGGCGCCCGCACCACGATGGGGCAGCCCCAGGCGCCGTTGGAGCGCCAGCGCAGGCGCGCCGCTTCGTTGACTATCTGGTCTACCGCAGGCCAGATGAAGTCGGCGAACTGGATCTCGGCGATGGGCACCAGGCCGTTGAGGGAGGCGCCGATGGCGATGCCCACGATGGCCGACTCGGCCAGGGGCGTGTCGAAGCAGCGCTCGCGGCCGAACTCCTGCACGAAGCCCTCGGTGGCGCGAAAGACGCCCCCCTCCTCCACGTCCTCGCCGAAGACGACGACGCGGGGGTCGCGGCGCATCTCCTCGGCCATGGCCTCGCGCACGGCCTCGATGAGGGTCTTGGTGGCCATGGCTGTCGCCCCCTCACTCGGCATACAGGTGCCGGAACACGGTGGCCGGGTCGGGAGGGGGCGCCCGCTCGGCGTAGTCGGTGGCCTCGTCCACCTCCCGGGCGACACGCCGGTTCAGGGCCTCCTCCTTGTCCTGGTCCAGCAGCCCCAGCTCCTGCAGCAGGGCACGGAAGCGCACGATCGGCTCCCGTTGCGACCAGGTCTCCACCTCCTCGCGGCTGCGATAGCGGCGATCGTCGTCATCGCTGCTGTGGGGGGCCAGTCGGTAGACCTTGCCCTCGATGAAGGTAGGACCCTCTCCGTTGCGGGCCCTCTGGTGGGCCTCCAGGGCAGCCCGGTAGACGGCCAACACGTCGTTGCCGTCCACCGTCACCCCGGGGAAGCCGTAGCCCTGGGCGCGGACGGATACCTTCTCCACCGCCATCTGCTTGGAGACATGCACCGAGATGGCATACGAGTTGTTCTCGCAGACGAAGACGACAGGCAGGCGGTGGACGCCGGCGAAGTTCATGGCCTCGTGGGTGTCCCCCTTGCTGGTGGCGCCGTCGCCGAAGTAGACGAAGGTCACCTCGTCCAGGCCCCGCAGTTTGCTGGCCAGGGCGATGCCCACCGCGTGGGGCACCTGGGTGGCTACAGGCGCCGAGCCGCTGACGATGCGCAGCTCCCGGTGGCTGAAGTGGTTGGGCATGTTGCGCCCGCCGCTGGAGATGTCGTCGCGACGGGCGAAGAAGGCCATCAGCACGTCTCGCGCCGTCATGCCTACGGTTACCGCCACGCCCACGCTGCGGTAGTAGGGCACTGTCCAGTCCTGACCGGGTCGCAGCACGTAGGCGGTGCCCACCTGGGCGCCCTCGTGCCCTTCGGCGCTGACGGCGAAGGTGCCCTTGCCCATGCGCTGCAGCACCCGCATGCGCTGGCTGAGGGCGCGGGCCAGCAGCATCTTGTAGTAGATGTCCAGCAGCTGCTGGTCGGTGAGGCCCGCCGTGTCAACCTTCCCTACTGCCACCGCTCTCCCGCCCCCTCAGAGGTAGATGCTCACCCTGGCAGCCAGCTGGGCCGCGTCCATGAGAGCCTCGCTCAGGCTGGGGTGAGGGTGGACGCTGGTCCCCAGCTCCCATGCCGAGGCCTGAAGGTAGAGGCCCAAGGCTGCCTCGCCCACCAGCTCGCCAGCCTGGGGGCCCAGCAGGTGAATGCCCAGGAGGTCGCCCGTCTCGGCGTCCATGACCACTTTCGCGGCCCCGTCGGTCTCGTCGCGAAGGAGGGCCATAGCGTTGTTGCGGAAGGAGAAGCGCTGGGCACGAACGGGCCGCCCGTTGCGGCGGGCCTCTTCCTCCGTCAGGCCCACGGCGGCGGCGTGGGGACGCGTGTAGACCACCCTGGGGACGCGGGAGTAGTCCAGGGGCCGAGGCGACCCGCCAGCAATGGCCTCGGCCGCTATCGCCCCCTCGGCAGCAGCCTTATGGGCGAGCATCGGCCCGCCTACCAGGTCGCCGACAGCGTAGACGCCTGGCTCGTCGGTCTGCATCTGCCCGTCCACCCGCACGAACCCGTCCTGAAGGCGCACGGCCGTCTTCTCCAGGCCCAACTCCTCCACATTGCCCCGACGGCCGATGGCCACCAGCACGTGAGAGGCCTGCACCGTCCGCTCGCCGCCATCGTGCTCCACCGTCAGCTCCACGCGGTCCTCCAACACCCGACACTTCTCCGTCAGCAACCTGGCGGAGGTCAGGACGGTGGCGCCGCGGGCCGTCAGCAGCCGCTCCAGTCCGCGCCCCAGCTCTTCGTCCTCGGTGGGCAGCAATCGCGGCAGCAGCTCGATGATGGTGACGGGGACGCCTATATCGAGGAAGAAGGACGCGAACTCCAGGCCCACGGCACCGGCACCGACGATGGCGATGCTCTCAGGAGGGGTCGTCATCTCCAGCAGGTGGTCGCTGCTGAGGACGCGATGGCCGTCGAACGGGAGTCCGGGCAGCTCGCGAGGGCGAGAGCCGGTGGCCAGCACCACGAAGCGGGCCCTGAGCCTTCGTTGCCCAGGGCCCTCCACGGCTACTTGCCGGGGGGAGAGCAAGCGTCCCCGGCCCTGAACGATCTCGACCCTGTGCTTCTGGAGCAGGCGCTGAAGGCTCTGATAGAGGGCCTCCACGACCTGTCGCTTGCGCTCATGGAGGCGGTCGAAGTCCAGCCCGGCCTCCTCCGCCCGCACCCCGAAGCGCGGGGCGGCCCGCACCCGCGCCAGGACCTCGGCCGCCTCCAGGAGGGCCTTGGTGGGGATACAGCCTCGGTGCAGGCAGACCCCACCAACCTTTTCTTGCTCCACCAGGGCGACCCTCAGGCCTGCCTGGGACGCCCTGATAGCGGCGGTGTAGCCTCCCGTCCCCCCGCCCAGGACTACCAGGTCGTAATCCTGCTCCTCCATTGCCCTCCAGGGCGGGAGCGCCCCGGTAAGGCCATTGTAGCACAGGGGCAGGGGCCCCTAGCGCAGCTCAGCCAGCAGTCGCTGGTATTGTTCCAGGTTGGCCTCCACCGAGATGTCGACCAGGGCGGGCGCTCGCTGGGGCGACACGCCCAGGGCCTCCTCGAGGGTGGGGGCCGACTCGTTCACTAGCAGCAGCCCCGTCACCTCGCGGCCCATCTTGGCCGCCTCCTCGATGAGGCGAAGGGCGTAAAGGGCGGCCTCGGGATGGGTGGGATCGTAATCGCTCGGCAGGTAGGCGCGTTCTTCTTCGCTGAAGACCTGGTCGCGCATCTCCCGCCAGGCCTCCTGGATGTCCATAACGTAGTTCAGGCGGTACCAGTCGACGATGGCGCCGCTGCCGCGGTAGCCAGGTTCGCGGTGATACGTGACGCAGGGCGAGAAGACGTCCAGCAGAGAGAAGCCTCTGGTCTGGATGGCCCGCAGCATCAGCTCGGCCAGCTCCTTCTTCTTCCAGGAGACGCCGCGGGCGACGAAGGCGGCGCCGGCGGCGATGGCCAGCTTCAGGGGGTTCACAGGCCGCACCCTCTTGCCCTCCGGAGTGGAGCTGGTCTTGAGCCCCAGGTGGCCCGTGGGCGACGCCTGGCCGCGGGTCAAGCCGTAAACCTGGTTGTTCATGACGACGAGGGTCATGTTGACGTTCTTGACACAGGCATGGACGAAGTGCTCCATGCCGATGGCGTAGGTATCGCCGTCGCCGCCGAAGTCCACCACCACCAGGTTGGGGTTGGCCAGGGCCACCCCCATGGCCACCGGGATGGAGCGCCCGTGCTGGCCGTGGTACGAGTTGAGCCGCAGCATCTCCGGCTCCTTGCTGGAGCAGCCGATGCCCGACATGATGAAGATCCGCTCCAGGGGCACTCCCAGCTCGTTGACCAGGGTCATGACGACGTCCTTGAAGGCGGCGGTGACCCCGAAGTCGCCGCAGCCGCTGCACCACCAGGCGCCAGGGCCGCTGATGTCGGCCGCTGTCAGGGGCTTCTCGGGCGTGTAAACAGCCATGGACTCTCCTCCTCGTTCACAGGGACTGCAGTATGTAGCCGGGGGTCATGGGCCGACCGTCGTAGCGCAGGATGGAGCGCAGCTTGCGAGGCATGGGGCCTGTGGCCTCCCGCTGCACCAGCCCCCTGAGCTGGGCGGCGGCCGAGTATTCCACCACGTAGACCACGCGGCAGCTACCGACGAAACGGCGCACCTCCCGCGACGGGAAGGGCCAGATGGTGCGCAGCGCCATGAACTTGGCCCTGTGGCCCGCTGACGCCAGGCGCTCCACCGCCTCCAGCACCGGCCCGTAGGTGGAGCCGTAGGCGATGAAGCCTATGGGGGCATCGGCGGGGCCGTGGAGCCGCGGCGAGGGCAGGTCGGGGTCGCGCTGAATCAGGGCCATGCGCTTGACCACCCGCTTCTCCACCATCGCCTGGCGGACGACCATCTCCTCGGTGATGTAGCCCTCCTCGGTGTGCTCGTTGGTGTTGGCATAGATGGTGTGGATGCCCGGGGTGCCCGGAAAGGCCCGCGGCGAGATGCCGTCCTCCGTGAGGGCGTAGCGGCGATAGCGACCGTTGTGCCCGTTGACGGGGCCGGTCACCACCTTCCCCCGGTCGATGACGAAGCGGGCCGGGTCCAGGGGCGGCGTAGTGTAGGTGGACTGGGCGAACATCTGGTCATAGACCACGAACACGGGGCACTGGTAGCGGTCGGCCAGATTGAACGCCTTCTCCATCATGTAGAAGGCATCCTCGGGCTCGGTGGGCGCCAGCACGATGCGAGCGAAGTCGCCGTGGCCTCCGAAGACGACCTCGTTCAGGTCCTCCTGCCCCACCTTGGTGGGCAGCCCTGTGGCCGGCCCGCCCCTCTGCGACACGACGATGACCACCGGCGTTTCGGTCATCCCCGCTGCCGAGATGGCTTCCTGCATCAGCGAGAAGCCCGGGCCGGAGGTGGCCGTCATGGCGCGGGCGCCGGCCACGCTGCCGCCGATGACGTGGTGAGCGGCGGCCATCTCGCTGTCGGCCTGGATCACCACGCCTCCGAGGGCCGGCATCTTCTCGGCCATGTACTCCAGCACCTCCGACGCAGGGGTGATGGGGTAACCGGCATAGAAGCGACAGCCGGCCACGATGGAGCCCAGGGCCACCGCCTCGTTGCCCAGCAGCAGCTGACGCTGGTCGCCGTCCGGGGCCGAGATGGGCAGCCGCAGGTCGGGCAGCTCCCAGCCCTCGGCTCGGGCGTGCTCCAGGCCGGCACGGAAGGCCTCCAGGTTCAGACGGAAGAGGTCGCTGCCCTCGCCGAAGATGCGGGCGAAGCGCCGGGCGAAGGCCTCCTCGGGCAGGGAAAGCATGTGGGCCAGGACGCCCAGGGCGATGGTGCCGCGGACGATGTAGTTCCCGAACTGCTCCTTGGCCATTCGGCCCATAGGCAGGCCGAACAGCCGTGCACCCTTGGCCCTCAGGACGTCCTCGACCTGCTCGGGACGCACCTCGTGCCCCGTGTTGGGGTATTCGAGGCGCGGAGAGGAGTCGTAAAGGACGACGCCGCCGTTGCGCAGGCGCGACAGTGGGGGCACTCTGCCCTCGCCCGTCCAGTCCAGAAGGGCGCCCTGATCGAAGGCCTCCAGGATGTCGAAGTGGTCGTCAGGGCCGTAGATGGGGGCGTCGGCGGCGCGCAGCCCGAAGGCCGTGTCGCGGGTCTGGATGTTGGAATAGACCTCCTCGCGCCAGACGAAGGCCCATGCCCCCAGGTCCTTCAGCACCTGGCCCAGCATCGAGATATTGGTGTTGGTGCCATCGCCGGCGCGACCGGCCCCGCAGACCTGCAAGGAACGCATCACCGACTCCTCCTGACCGTGCAATAGAACAAAGCTATGACCTTCATCTGCACCCTCGATTCTATTGAACCTCATATAGTAGACTCGGTCAACGCCGTTCCTGTTAACAGCGGGTAAAATGGGGGGAGCACGGGGGACAGGGGGCATGGATTTCCGTCTCAGCCCGCAACAGCAGGCCCTGCGCCAGGAGGTGTGTCGCTTTCTCAGCCAGGAGTTGGGGGCCGACCACGATAGCGACCCCGCACCGCTCCCGCCGGGCTATCTGCACCACAGGGAGTTCGAGCGCAAGCTGGGCGAGCGAGGCTGGCTGTCCCTCAACTGGCCTCCCCAGTACGGCGGCAGTGGCCGACCGACCTTCGACCAGTTCCTGGTAGAGGAGGAGATAGGCCTGCACGGCGGCCCGGCCAGCGACGCCCTCGGCCGCGTCATCGCTGCCCCTATCATCCTCGCCTTTGGCAGCGAGGAGCAGAGGCAGGAGTTCCTGCCCCGCATGGCCCGAGGGGAGCTGGCCTGGTGCCTGGGCTACACGGAGCCGGAGGCAGGCTCCGACCTGGCCTCGGCCCAGACCGTGGCCCGTGCCGAAGGCGACTTCTACGTGGTCAGCGGGCGCAAGCTCTACACCAGCGGCGCCGAGTTTGCCGACCTCTGCCTCCTAGTGGCCCGCACCGATCCGACGGCCCCCAAGCATGCCGGCATCTCGTTGCTGGCGGTGCCCATGTCGTCGCCGGGGGTGACGGTGCGCCCCCTGTACAACCTGCTGGGGCTCCACTGGTTCAACGAGGTCACCTTCGACCAGGTGCGGGTCCCGCGGCGCTACCTCATCGGCCCCGAGAACGGCGGCTGGCAGATACTCAACTCGGCCCTGGGAGTGGAGCGCATCACCGTCTATCGTTGCTTCCTGCACTGGCGCCTGTTCAGGGGGCTACTGCGCTGGGCCCGGGAGCACGACCTGGGGCCAGGGCGGGGCGTGGTGCGCCAGCGCCTGGCCGATCTGGCCATCGGCTTCGAGGTGGCGCGGCTGCTGCTCTACCGGGCGGTGCTGATGCACGACCGTGGCCTGGACTACCGGCCTCAGGCAGCCATGGTGAAGCTGTTCAACAGCGAGCTGGCCCAGCGCCTCTATCAAGTGGCCGTCTCGCTGCTGGGACCCTACGGGTCGCTGCGGGAGGGCTCGCCGTGGGCACCCTGGCAGGGGGCGGTGGCCCACGGCTACCTGTCGGCCGTCCAGGAGACGGTGGGCGCCGGCACCTCGGAGGTCCAGCGCAACATCATCGCCCTACGGGGTCTGGGCCTCCCCAGGGGGTGATGCGGGCCTCGGCCACGTCCCTGAGCTGGGAGAGGACGCGGGTCCGCAACCCCTCCAGCTCTTCCAGAGAGCGCCGCGCCTTGGCTATCTCGGCATCGAGGCGGTTGAGGAGGGTGCGCACGGCGCTCACGGCCTCCTCCAGTTGGGAGGCCAGCTCGCCGGGGCCTTGGGAGCCGAGGGGCGCTTGCTGCTGCGCCAGCAGCAGCCTTCCATCCCCCCTCTGGCGGTAGGTCTCATCGCCCGCTGTCGCGCCTGCCTCTATCATCTTCCGCCACCTCCCATCCGCTGCTACGACGGGCCAGGCGCCGAGGTTACCCTTCCAGCCTGGCCTTGAGGCGCTCCAGCGAAGTCTCCATATCGTTCTCGAAGACCCTCACCATCACCAGGGCGTCCAGCAGACGCCCCAGCAGGCCCATGGGTGGCTCATATTCTATCACCCACTCCACCCGGGTCACCTCGCCGCTCTGAGGCAGGACGGTGAAGCGGTCGCGGAGGTGCAGCCCTCCCTCCCTGGTCTCGCGGGCGATGGTCTGGTTGTGGCGGTAGTCGGTGACGACGGCTGCCAGGTCCCAGGTGCGGGGGCCAACCTTGAAGGCCCACCGCTGGACGGAGCCCTGGACGGGCGGCCCGTTCTCCGGCACCTCGATGGACCGGAAGGGGAGCGCCCACTGGACCTGGCGGGCCGGCTCCGACACCTCAGCGAAGACGTGCTCGGGGGTGGCCTCGATATCTATGGCCTTGCGGATACGCGGCATGGAGGCCTCCTGCGATGCTAGCTCCCATCTGCAGGCTAGATGGCGCCTGAATGGCTGTCAAGGGAGCGCACCCGCCGCTTGACAGCCCCGATGCGCCTGTGGTCATGTAATGCCAGCCTGCGCTGGGAGGCACGCGATGGCCCGCGTCCACGGTGGCGAGATGATCGCCCGGGTGCTGGCGACGGCCGGCGTTCGGGAGCTCTTCACCCTGCATGGCGGCCACATCGACCCCATCCTGGAGGCATGCGACCGTCTCGGCTTCCGCATCGTCGACACCCGTCACGAGCAGGCGGCGGCCCACATGGCCGATGGCTGGGCGCGCACCACCGGTCGTCTCGGCGTTTGCGCCGTGACCGCCGGGCCGGGAGTCACCGATGCTGTGACGGGGGTGGCCAACGCCTTTATGGACTGCGTGCCGATGCTGGTGCTGGGGGGCCGCAGCCCCCTGCGGGACGATGACACGCTGCCGCTGCAGGGCTTCCCGCAGCTGGAGATGATGCGGCCCATCACCAAGTGGGCCCGTTGCGTGTATCATCCCGAGCGCATTCCCGAATATGTGGCCATGGCCATCCGCCAGGCCACCACCGGACGCCCGGGTCCTGTCTACCTCGAAGTCCCCATCGATGTCCTTTTCGCCTCCTGCGACGAGGAGCAGGTGGTCTGGCCCCAGCAGCTCCGGCCGGAGCACCCGCCGGCCCCGCGTCCCGAGGCGGTGGAGGCGGTGCTGGACCTGCTGGAGAAGGCCGAGCGGCCGGTCATCCTGGCGGGAGGGGGCGTCTGGTTCTCGGGCGGGGCCGACCTGCTACGGGAGCTGGCCGAGGTGACCTCGGTGCCGGTGTTCATGAACGTCAAGGCCCGCGGCGCCGTGCCCGAGGACACTCCCCTGGGCTATGGCGGCTTCGGCATCTTCTCCTCCGGGCTGGTCCAGAGGGAAGTCGGGCCGGCTGACCTAGTGCTGGTGCTAGGGGCGCGGCTGGGCCTCTTCACCGGAGGACGACGACAGAGCGTCATTCCGCCATCGGCCACTGTGGTCCAGGTGGACATCGAGGGCGAGGAGATAGGCCGTAACCGCGACGTGCAGGTGGGCATCGAGGCCGACTGCCGGGAGTTCCTGCGCCTGCTGGTGGAGGGCGCTCGTCGTCGGCGCTGGCCCGAGAGGTCCCGCTGGCTAGATGTGCTGCAGCAGGCCCAGCGGGAGCGTCAGCAGGCCTTCGCCCAGGCCCTGGAACGAGACGATGTGCCCATCCACCCCTTCCGCCTCGCTCACGAACTGGCCCAGCGCCTCGGCCCCGACGACGTGGTGGTGGCCGATGGCGGCGAGGCGGCCTCTTGGATAGCCGATGCCGTGGCCATGCGCCGTCCCGGCCGCTTCCTTTCCCATGGCTACCTAGGCTGCCTGGGGGTGGGACTCCCCTTCGCCGCCGCCTGCAAGCTGGCCCATCCCGAGAGCCGAGTGCTGCTGGTAACGGGCGACGGCTCGGTGGGCCTCAACTTCGCCGAATTCCACACCGCCGTCCGCCACGGACTGCCCTTTGCCTGCGTCATCTTCAACGATAAGGCCTGGGGGATGTCCCGCCACGGCCAGCAGATCATGTTCCGGGGACGGACCATCGCTACCGACCTGGGGCTCGTCCACTACGAGAAGGCAGCGGCCGGCTTCGGCGTCCACCCCGAGCTGGTAACGCGACCCCAGGAGATAGGCCCTGCCCTGGAGCGGGCCTACGCCACGGGCCAGGTGGCCTGCATCAACGCCCTCATCGACCCCGAGGTGGTGGCCCCCGTCACCCTGGCCATGATGGGTCTGCCCGCTGCCCCCCGGCCTGAGAGGACCACGGACGAAGGCAAGACGGTCTTGCCCTACTACGGCCAGCGAGAGCTGTAGCCCTTACAGCATTGTCGGGTAGACGACGCGCCCATCCTCCGCCCTGGCGAAGGGGGTGAGGGAGTGGGGCCGCCAGCGCCGCGCGTCCAGGATGTGCCGGACCTCCACCCCCTGGGCCACCAGATAGTCAGAGAGGAGCAAACGGTGGCAGCGGGCATAGGCCGCCTCGGCGCACATGACGGCGGTGGGCCGCTCCTGCGCCAGCTCCAGCAACCGTCTGACGGCCTCGGCGAACTCGGATGTCAGCATGTGGTCAGCGTAGGCGCGGAAGCCCGGGCTGCGCCACCCTTCATTGGGCGACGGCCCCCGGGATGGGCGGCGCCTTCCTCCCAGCTCGCGCATGTGGAGGTAACGGATGCCCTCGGCGGCCAGGGCCGCTGCCAGGGCCTCGGCGTTGAAATGGGGGTGGCGGCGAGACGAGGGAAAGCTGCGGATGTCCACCAGCAGGCCGATGCCATGCCCCTTCAGGGCGGCCAGGAAATCCTCCAGGCTGCGGTTGGAATGGCCGATGGTGTAGATGACGATGGGATCTACTCGGCCAGGAACTCCTCCACCACCTCCAGGAAGCGGTCCAGCTGGTCATGGTGGACCCAGTGTCCCGCCCCCTCGATGACCACGGCACGGTAATTGGGGATGACGGCCACACGGCCGCCCTGGCGCGGATCGGAGGCCCAGCTCTCGCTCCCCTTGACCAGCAGCACCGGCGCCCTGATCTGCGCCCAGATGTCCTGAGCGTCCTGGAGATTGAAGCCGTAGGGCGAGCGCTGACGGACGTAGTTGTCGAACTTCCAGGAGTAGGTGCCGTCGGGGTTCTGGCGCACGCCGTGCACCGTCAGGTGCCAGGCCATCTCATCGGTCAGGTGGGGATTGGCCTCCTTCATCCGCTTGGCCGCCGCCTCCAGGGAAGGATAACGACGGGGCACGCGGCGCTCCAGCTCCCGCATCTGCTGTATCCAGTTGCGCATGCGCTGGTGAGCGGGCGGTATCTCGATCTGGGGCGGCCCCCAGCCCTCGATGGACACGACCTTGGCCACTCGCTCGGGGAAGACGCCGGCATACTGCAGGGCCACCCCGCCGCCCAGCGAATGGCCGATGATGGTCAGGGGGTCGCGGTCGATGGTATCGGCCAGGGCCGATATATCCAGCACGAATTCGGGCAAACTGTAGCTGCCCCCGATGGCCCAGTCGGAGTCGCCATGGCCCCTCAGGTCGGGGGCGTAGATGGTGTAACGGTCGGCCAACGCCCTGGCCACGAAGTCCCAGCTACGACAGTGGTCCTCGCCGCCGTGGATGAGCAACAGGGGCGGCCGAGAGCCATCGCCCCAGCGCACGTAGTGCAATCGCAGGCGCTGCGAGTAGTAGTAGTGGGACTCGGGACCTACCGACATCGCCATCGCTCCTGTCGCCTCAAATAGGGCATCGTTCTCGGGTGTCCGGACGATCCACCACCGCTGTTCGTCAGCAGTGCTTTCAGGGACTGCAACGGACGTTTCGGACGACCAGGGTCTAACACCGAAGATAGGGCATCGGCACCTTAACGACAACGGCAGAGTTTCAGGGCCGGGCGTCGTGTCTGGCGGCAGCTCTTGACACGACATGTCATTCAGTTGATGATACGTTGACGTGAAGTTCCGGCCCGCAGGGCCGGAAGAGGTGAAGCAACGGAGGCCGGAGGCATGGAGCTGGCAGAGAGGGTCAAGGACTACATAGGCCAGAAGGCGCAACCAGTGCCGGGGGCTGACGAGGTGAACCTGCCCATGATACGGCACTGGTGCGAGATGGTGGAGGACGCCAACCCCGTCTACTGGGACGAGGAGTTCGCCCGCAAGAGCCGCTTCGGGCGCCTCATCAGCCCGCCCACCATGCTGCACACATGGCTGTTCGCTCGCTGGTGGCAACCCGACTACTTGCGCCAGGAGCGGGGCCAGGACCCCCTGGGCGTCATCTATCGCACAGCGGAGGAGATGGGCTACACCGCCAACATCGCTGTCTCCAACGAGGCCGAATACCTGGAGCCATACGGACCCGAGGCCGGTCGCATCATCGGTGTCAGGTATATATCCGAGGTCAGCCCCGAGAAGGCGACCCGCCTCGGGCGCGGCGTATTCCTTACCATCGTAACGGAGTGTTATACCGAGAACGACAACCGCCTCGTCGGCATCAACCGCATGGTCCTGTTCAAGTACCGCCCCAACACCGGGTCAGGAGGGCAGTAACATGTCGGCGCGAGCTGTGCAGTCCTGGTCGTCCCGACAGTGGCAGAGCGTGTCCGAGGGCGAGGAGCTGCCGCCCTTCGACTTCCCCATCACCGTCACGAGGCTGGTGATGGCAGTGGCGGGCACTCGCGACCTGTATGCCGTGCACCACGACCCGGCGGTGGCGCGCCGACAGGGCGCCCGCGACATGTTCGCCAACACCATGTTCTTCCAGGGCCTCATCAACCGCTACCTGAACGACTGGGGCGGCCCCGAGAGCTATCTGCGCAAGCTCGGCATCAGCATGCGCGACCAGGTCTGCCCCGGAGATACGGTGACCGTCAAGGGCCAGGTCACCAAGAAGTACGAGCGGGACGGCCAGAAGCTGGTGGACCTGGACGTGGTCATCATGCGGGGCGAAGTCCTGGCGGTGCAGGCCTGGGCCACCCTCGAGCTGGTATGACCCGCCCCGAGGCCTATTCCTCCCCCGACCGGGTCGAGCGCTTCGCGCTCCGGCCCGGCAGCGGAGCGCCCCCGCGGTCTTCCGCGCCAGTCCATGTGAGACGGTGAGAGCCATGCAGTTGGACGCCAGGCAGCCGGTCATCATCGGAGTCGCACAGTACACTGACAGGCCAGGGCGGCTGGAGGAGGCCATGGAGCCCCTGGCCATGATGGAGCTGGTGGCGCGCCAGGCAGCGCGGGACGGCGGCTCGGAGGCCCTGCTGGAGAAGCTGGACAACATCACTGTGGTCAACCTGGCCTCCTGGCGCTACCAGCATCCGCCCGCGCTGCTGGCCGAGCGGCTGGGCTGCGGGCCTCGCGACCTCCTCCATTCGGCCATGGGGGGCGACTCTCCTCAGCGGCTCATGAACCTCCTGGCAGAGCGGATTTTTACCGGCCGCAACCGGCTGGCGCTGCTGGTGGGGGCCGAGGCGTTCGCTTCCGTGGTCAAGGCCAGAAAGGAAGGGGTGCAGCTCCCCTGGACGCCTCCTGTAGCCAGCTCCCGGGTCGACGAGGAAGAGAAGCCCGGCAGCAGTCCCCTGGAGGCCCACTACGACCTGGCCCTGCCCATCCGCGTCTACCCCCTGTTCGAGAACGCGATCCGCTACCGTCTGGGGCTCGACATGGACGAGCACCGGCGACGGCTGGGTCTGCTGTGCGCTCGCATGACCCAGGTGGCGGCAGCCAATCCCTATGCATGGTTCAGGCAGGCGCGGTCGGCGGAGGAGATCGTCTCTGTGACCCCCGAGAACCGCATGATCTGCTTCCCCTACACCAAATACATGAACGCCATCCTGGAGGTGAACCAGGCTGCCTGCGCCATCGTCACCAGCGTCGAGGTGGCCCGGGAGCTGGGCATCCCCCAGGAACGCTGGGTCTTCGTCTGGTCTGGCGCCACCCTGGCTGACATCTGGTTCCTGTCGGAGCGCCCGTCCCTGGACCGCTCCCTCGCCCACGAGCTGGTGCTCACCAGGGCGCTGGAACAGGCCGGTGTGAGTGCGGACCAGGTGGACATGTTCGACTTCTACTCCTGTTTCCCTTCGGCTGTGCAGGCGGCCATGTTGGCCGTGGGAATGCAGCCCGACGACCCGCGACCCTTCACCGTGACCGGCGGCCTCCCCTACGCCGGCGGCCCCGGCAGCAACTACAGCCTGCACGCCATAGCCGCCATGGTGGAGGCCCTGCGCTCCCGGCCCGACGCCATCGGCATGGTGAGCAGCATGGGCTGGTACTTCACCAAGCACGCGGCCGGCGTCTACTCCGCCCGCCCCCCAGCCCATCCCTACCGTCCTTACGATCCCAGAGAGGATATGGCCAGGGTCGAGGCCCAAGAGAGGCCCCCGCTGCTGGAGGAGGCCGACGGGCCCGGAGTGGTGGAGACCTACACCATCGTCTACAACCGGGAAGGTCAGCCAGAACAGGGCATCGTCGTCGGCCGCATGGAGGGCGATTCGGGCGGACGCTTCCTGGCCCATACCGAACCCAACCAGGAGGTGTTCGACCTCATGGCCGGCAGCGAGTTCGTGGGGCGCAGGGGCACGGTACGACACGACCGCCAGCAGAGACGGAACCTGTTCTACCCGGACTAGAAAAGTGCCGAGACGACACCCTCACAGGGGCGAGGCCGGCTAACCGGCCCCGGCTGCGCTGACGCTGCCTCCGCAACAGCATTCGTTAGCGCTCATAGACCGCCCCCGAGCCTCCCCGGCGAGGCCGAAAAACGTTTGCTATTCAGGCAAAAGAAGTCATCTATGTTGCTTGACAATTCACGCCCGCAACTCCTTTCATAATGGTGAGCCTTTTCAGAACGCCGAAGGAGGGCAGCATCGGGCATCAGGAAAAGCAGGGCTGGCAGCGTTTGCTTCGTCGTAGTCTCACACGACGCCAGTTCCTCAGGGCGGGGGCTTTGGGAACGGCAGCGCTGGCAGGCTCTGCCTACCTGGCATGCGGCGAAGAGAGCGTCCCCAGCACGCCCGCGGTAGGCGCGCCAGGAGCGGAGACGCCTTGGCTGGGCGGGTTGCTGCGGTTCGCCCTGTCGGACGTGCAGGGACGGTTCGACGCCCACCGCTTCCCCACCTTCACCGTGCAGACCTTCAATTCCTTCTTCGTCAGTCGTCTCCTGAAGCACATCTCCGGCCCCGATGATCCCAACACCGAGGAGCTGGACCTGCCGCCCAGCGAGTGGTACCGGCCGGTGCCAGACCTGGCCAAGAGCTACGAGGTGGTGGACCAGCTCACCTACATCTTCACCCTGCAGGACAACGCCACCTGGCATCCGGTGCCGCCGGTCAACGGACGCCCGGTAACGCCTGACGACGTGGTCAAGGCGTGGGAATACTACAAGTCCGCCCGGCCCGACCGCGGGGTGAACCTGGCGGCCATCGACTCCATCACCGTGGCCGGGCCGAGACAGGTGCGGGTGAAGCTGTCGCGGCCCTTCGGTCCGCTGTTGGTGATGCTGGCCTCGCCCAGCGACTTCTGGATCTACCCGCCTGAGGCCACCAATAACCCCGACCTGCTCAATACCACCCTCATCGGCTCCGGCCCGTTCATTCTGCGCTCCTACCAGCAGGGGGTGATGGCCAAGGCGGAGAAGAACCCCAACTGGTGGGCCACCGACGACCGTGGCAACCGTCTCCCCTACGTGGACGGGTTCGAGGCCTACGTCATTCCCGACAAGAACAACGAGATCAGCCAGTTCTCGGCCGGCCGCCTGGAGACCATGACGGTCCCGGCGGAGCTCATCGACGTCTTCCGACGCCAGAACCCGCAGGCCATCATTACCAAGAACATAGCCAACCTGCTGACCATCATCTTCTTCCCGCCGGCGGCCTACGAGGCCAACCAGCCGCCCTTCAACGACCCGAGGGTGCGGCAGGCGGTGTCCCTGGCCATCGACCGCGAGGCCCTCATCCAGCTGGCCTCGGGGGGCAAAGGCGGCAAGAAGCACAATCTGCTCAACGCTGGCTTCATCTGGTATGTGGACCCCGAAGGCCCCGAGATGGGCGAGCTGGGCCAGTTCTTCCGCCGCGACGTGCAGCGCGCCCGGCAGCTCCTGGCGGCGGCCGGCTACCCGGACGGCTTCGACACCGAACTCCACTACACTGCCAACGCCTACGTCACCGCCGTGCCCTACTACAACCCCATGGCCGAGGCGCTCCCGGCCATGCTGCGGGAGGCGGGCATCCGCGCCCGATTGGTCAACCACGACTACCAGTCGGAGTGGATCAACCCCCAGGGCGGCATCTTCTTCGGTGGGCTGCGGTCGGGCATGGCCTTCGCCCTGGAGACGCCGGTGCCTCACCCCTGGAACCAGTTCACCAACCAGTTCACCGACAACCCGCGCAACCATTCGCGCATCCGCGACCCCGAGATCCTGCGGCTCATCGAGCAGCTGGGGCAGGAGACCGACTTCGACCGCGGTCGGGCGCTGGCCCTGGAAATCCAGCGCATCAACGCCCGCAATATGTACTACATCCCGCTGGTGGGGCCTTACGGCTTCGGCGCCCGTCAGCCATACACTCGCGCCTACGCTGCCCCCACCAGCTATGGCATCGGCTCCGAGTCCACTCCATATTTCCAGATCGACACCTCCCGGCAGCGGCTGTAAGGCCTGCTGACGGACAAGGGGACGACGGGGCGACGCCATGTGGGGCTACATCATGCGCAGGGTGGGCCTGCTGGTGCCCACCCTGGCGCTGGTGACGGTCCTGGTAGCCCTGCTGGTCCGCCTGCTGCCGGGCGACGCCGTGGAGATCATCATCGGTCAGTACACTCCGCTGACCCACGGCGACCGGGAGGCGGTGCGGCGCCAGCTCGGGCTCGACAAACCCTGGTACGAGCAGTACGGGGAGTTCGTGGGAGGGGTCTTCACCGGCGATTGGGGCACCTCCCTCCAGAGCCAGCAGCCCATCGGTCGCGAGCTGGCGCGGCGCCTTCCTGTCACCTTCGAGCTGGGCCTGCTGGCGCTCCTCATAAGCATCGTTGTGGCGGTGCCGGTGGGCGTGATCGCGGCCATACGTCAGGACCGCTGGCTGGACTATCTGATGCGGGGCAGCGCCATCGTCTTCATCGCTGTCCCCGCTTTCTGGCTGGGGACGCTGGTAGTGGTGCTCCCCAACGTGTGGTGGGGCTGGGCGCCGCCCATACACTACGAAAGCTTCTTCGATGACCCGTTGTCCAATCTCTACTTCATGATCATCCCCGCCTCCATCCTGGGGCTGGGCCTGTCGGGGTCGGTCATGCGCCTCACCCGCACTCAGATGCTGGAGGTGCTGCGCCAGGACTACATCCGCACCGCCTGGGCCAAGGGTCTCAGGGAGAGAGCCATCATCCTGCGCCACGCCCTGCGCAACGCCCTCATACCGGTGACCACCCTCATAGGCCTGCAGGTCCCGTTGCTGGTGGGCGGGACGGTGGTCCTGGAGACCATCTTCAGCGTGCCGGGCATCGGCTCCTACCTGGTGACGGCGGTCAATTCTCGCGATTACCCGGTGGTGCAGGCGGTCAACCTGGTGGTGGCCCTGGCGGTGGTGTTGTCCAACCTGCTGGTGGACGTGCTGTACGCCTACCTGGACCCGCGCATACGTTACGCCTGAAGGAGAGGCCGACGTGAGCGACACTGCCATTGCTGTCTCCGGACGGGTGGAGGCCATCCCCGGCCCGGGCCCATGGCTGGGAGCGCTGCGGGGGCTGTGGCGGTTCGCCCGACGCAAGCCCCTGGGAGCGGTTGGGCTATCTATCATCGTGGCCATGGTTGTCTGCGCCGTGTTCGCAGACAACCAGCTGGTGACCCTCTTCCAGCGCGACGACCCGCTGCTGGCTCCCTATTACTACGATGACCAGGACATCGCCAATCGCCTTCAGGGGCCTTCCCTGTCTCACCTGTTCGGGACCGACCGACTGGGCCGAGATATGCTCAGCCAGGTGATTTATGGTGCCCGCACCTCGCTTCTCATCGGTCTGTCGGCGGTGATTATCTCCATGGGCCTGGCCACCCTGGTGGGCACTGTGTCGGGCTACCTGGGCGGCAAGCTGGACCTGCTGATACAGAGGCTGGTGGATGCCTGGATATCGTTCCCGGCCATCGTCATTCTGCTGACGGGCGTGCAGGTGGCCAAGGAATACGCCGGCCCCAGCCCTACCACCCAGAGCGCGGCCATCGTAGCGGTGCTGGGGCTGGTGCTGGCAGCGGGGGCTTCGCGAGTGATCCGCAGCGCCACCCTGGCGCTGAAGAACAATATGTTCGTGGAGGCCGCCCGGGCGGTGGGCGCCTCGGATGTGCGCATCATATTCCGGCATATACTGCCCAACGTGATGCCTGTGGTCATCGTGCTGGCGACACTACAGTTGGGGGCTGCCATCCTGGCGGTGGGCACCATCGGCTTCCTCGGGTTCGGCGTGCCTGCACCCTTCCCCGACTGGGGTCGGATGCTGAGCACCGAGGGGCTTCTGTTCATGCGTGCCCATCCCTGGCTGGCAGTCTGGCCCGGGCTGGCTATCTTCCTGGCCGTGTGGGGCCTGAACGTCTTCGGCGATGCCTTGCGGGACGTGCTGGACCCCCGCCTGCGCGGTCTGTAGGTCGGGGACAACCCGGCCACCCTCGGCTGCCCGCTAGACCGCCTCACGTTCGATTCGAAACGGTCATAGGCCGGCCTCGGCCGGTGCTCGAGCCGACCACTGATCTGCCTGCAACGGCCGGCCTGTCTGGCGTCTGAGAGCTCGCGCCTGGTTTTTTCCGGATGCGAAAAGCAGGCGCGAGCGTGTGTTACGCCTGTGCCACTTCCGCGCTCTCTTGCAACGGAACGGTCGGTCGCTGAACCTTACGCGGACGCACAAGCCAGGGCGGTGAGGCACTATCGGCAGCGGAACGGACGCCTGAAAGCCACTCAATCGAATGCGCAGAGGTGTGGCCCATGGGCATCAATTCGGTTATTGCTGTCGGGGCGGTTCTAGCAGCTTTCACTATCGGTCTGGCAGGCGGCAACGTGGTCCCCGGGTCCGGGGCAGGCGACGGGGCCATGCCCATCACCGGATACAGGGTCTCGAACATCGCTTACAACCTAGAGCCGACAGATCCACAGTACCTGCGCAGTGTGGAGTTCGACTTGGATGCCCCGGCTGGAGAGGTGAAGCTTCGCCTCACCTCCAGTACTCCGGTGTGGTACACCTGCAACGAGAGCCCGAGCGGGAGCGGACATTGGGTCTGTGTCACCAACGTCCAGGTCTTCACGGTCGACGAGTTCCGCGTCATAGCTGTCCGGTAGACCGACGCGCGACAGGCACGGGATAGCTCCCCTCGAGTGAGGGACTCCCGTTGCGTGTGATGTCAGGCGACAGGGGCGGTCAGCGCTGCTCGTCTGGAGGCGAGCGAGCCGCTCACGCCCTGTCCGAAGCCTTCGGACTGGAGTGGAGAAGCATCCTCCGTTGTCCTATAGCGGCCCCTGGATCCCCCCTCACCGCCCCTGCGGCGGGATGGGCACGCCGGAGGGCAGCTCTCGCACCGGGAAGGGGGGCTCGAAGTCCCTGGGCGAGACGTTGCCCACCTCCTGGGCCTCCATGGACAGGGTCATGGTCTTGTCTCCCACTCTCACATGTTCGCCCTTCAACGAGAGCAGGAGGCCTTGCTTGCTCCAGCAAGTTTCGAACGTCGCTCGCTCGCCCCCTCGCTGGCCCTGTGCCGACCAGCACTCGGCATCCTGGCCGAGGGTGGCCACGGCCTTGCTCATTCCTTCTGTCCTCCTTCCCCGTGGGGGCGCTCAAACCTAATACATTGTTCTGTTTCAACAAGCACTGCACGCTGTCAAGACGTGGCATACCTCGGCGATCGTCGCATGTGCGGTTGGTGATTTTTGCAGGGGGACGGCCAGCAGGTGGCGCTCTCGTGCAGAGGCGGGCGCCTCACGCTACCTTCAAGTGGGGAAGGAGCGCGGCCGCCTCCGGTCCGATCCAGGACTGGAAGCCCCCATGGCCTTGGCCCGGACGCGGGGCGGCCAGCGTCCTACTCGTGCGGTGATTGGTGGCGGGCACTAACCGCAAAGGACTGCCAGGACGTAAGCCTGGTCACCGAGACTCAGCAGCCCCAGCAGCACGGGAGCACTGGCACCGGCCACTTGCCCGGTTCGCTGATGATGTCGGCCATGCCCTTCTCAAGATCTTCTCGGCTTGACCTGGCTCCGCCACCTTCGTGCCCATGAGGCCCCACCGGCGCGGTTTTCTCTTCTGGCTCGCTCTTTCTCTTCCGAAGGAGGCTGACGACGCGCTACGTCACGGCGAGGGATGTCCCCCACGACCAGAACGGCACCCGTGGGCGCCATCACCGGTCACCACGAGTCTGCCGACCCTTTTTGATGCCAAATCAGCCTAGCGACGCTCCAGCTTACCCTGCAAGAAGGGCGAGAGCAGGGCAGCCATGGCGGGGGCCTGTCTCGTCTGCACCAGAAGTCGGGCAGGGCCCTCGACCTCCACCGCGAGCCCCTCGCCCCCCAGCAACGCGGTCTTGATGCCCCCGAAAGGCTTCACCGCGTAGCGAGCATCGTCCGCGACCGCGACGAAGTGGAAGTTGTCCACCATAACCCGCTCGCCGGTCGGCACCTCCACCTCGTCGATGGCACCGAAGGCGGACAGCCAGATGCCTCCAAAGCCGCTGGCCTTCAAGAGGAGGAAATGACCGTGAGCGAGAAGGCCCGACACGCCACGCCAGGCCACGTGGAACTCTACCTGGCCCCAGTGGCCCAGATAGGCCCCTCGCGTGAGAATATAGCCGCCACTGTCGAGAGGCAGGTGGGACACCTGGCCTGGAAGCGGTGGGGCTAACCACACCTCGGAGGCACCCCTGGCACGGTACAGGTTGAAGAAGGGGGATTCCCCTCCTCCTAAGGCCCTGGCTATGGCGCCCTTGATGCCACCGGCTGCCGCCCTGGCTTCCACATCGCCCCTAGTAAGAAGCATGGCACCGGCTTCCCCCGCTACCTCTTCTCCAGGGTCGAGGTGAACCCTCAGTACCGAGTAGGCCTCCTCGTGAACGATCTCCCACCGCATATCTGCATCCTCCTGCGAAGGGTTTTTGAGCCTATCATAGCGTCACGGTATCGGATTTGCTGCCGGACCTCGGTCATGGTTCGAGGAAGAAATCCGGTGCGGGGCCGGCGAAGAGTCGCCAGCACCTCGTGTTCGATGGAGCCGGCCCTACGGCCGATTATCGAGGCGGCGGTAGAACTATGACGCTGCCCTGGAGGAAGCTTATGGAGGCCGTGGCCGGGGCCTGGTCCCTGAGGAGCAGGGCCCTCACCCGGTGCGGCCCCAGCCGGTAGCAGGCCATGGTCGCGCCGTGCCACGGCTCCACGCCCAGAAGCTCCGCCGGGCCGTCCGGATGCACGACCACGTCCTCCGGTCGAACCCCGGCCAGGCAATCGTCCCCTCCCCGGACTTCTTCGGGACGACAGGGCCAGCGAGCGATGGGCTCCGGCCAGCCGTCCACCCACAGATTCCAGCCCGAGGAGCACTGCCTGAGTTGGGCAGGCCACAGGTTAATCTCCCCCAGCAAGGTGGCGACTACGGCGTCCTTGGGGCGACGGTAAACCTCGGTGGGGGGCCCTTCCTGCACGAGCCTCCCCTCGCGCAGCACTATCAGGCGGTCGCCTACCGCCATCGCCTCGTCTCGGTCGTGCGTGACCCACAGGGTAGTGATGCCAAGTCGGCGCTGAAGGGACCGGATCTCGTCGCGCGCCGAGCGCCGCAGGACGGGGTCAAGGTTGGCCAGGGGTTCGTCCAGCAGCAGGACAGCTGGCCTCTTCACCAGTGCTCGGGCCAGGGCGACGCGCTGCTGTTGACCGCCTGACAGTTGGTCCGGACGACGCTGCAGTAGCTCCTCGATGGAAAGCATGCGGGCGACCTCTCGCACCCGGGCCTGCCGCTCATCGCTGCTCAGCCCCTGAAGGCGCAAAGGGAAGGCGATGTTGTCGAGGACGGACATATGCGGGTATAGAGCATAGTTCTGGAAAACCATGCCCACGTTGCGGTGACGCGGGGACATGCTCGATACGTTCTTGCCATCGAACAGCACCTGGCCAGAGGTCGGCTCCTCGAGGCCAGCGACCAGCCACAGTAGGGTGGTCTTGCCGCTACCCGACGGCCCCAGAAGGACGGCCAGCTCGCCCGCCTCGACGGTAAAAGACACCTCCCTCAGGGCCCAGACGTGCCCGAACCGCTTGCTCAATTCCCGGACTTGGAGCCGCATCGTCACCTGGCGGCCCGAACGCCGCCGCTCAACGCGTACGTCTGCAGCAAGTATTTCTGCCCCGCCCAGAACAGCAACAGGGGAGGCGCGACGTATACTAGCGAGGCTGCAGCCACTACGCCATAGTCCACGAACCGATAGTCGGCGATGAGGGACCGCACGAACAGCGGGAGAGTCCACTGCTGCTGCGAGGGGAGAAATATGTAGGGTAGCAGGAACTCGTTCCACCCCGATACGAAAGCGAAGGTGAGGAGGGCGAGGATGCCGGGCCTCGCTTGGGGCAGGCACACGCGGCGAAAGGCGAGCCAGCGCGTCCCGCCGTCCACCAGCACCGCTGCCTCGAGCTCCCACGGTATCCGGTCAAAGAAGCCCTTCATCACCCATACAGCCAGGGGCACCTCGGTGGCAGTCTTGACCAGCGCCACGCCCAGCAAGGAATTGTAGAGGCCTAGCTCCCGCAGCACCTGATACACGCCCACCAGTAGCGAGAGAAAAGGGAACGCGTGAAGCGCCAGCAGCGCAGCCAATACCGCTCGCCGTCCGGGCATGGGCAGGCGCGAAAGTGCATAAGCCGCGGGCAAGGCCGCCGCCAGCAACAACAGCGAGTAACCACAGGCCAGCAACAGGGACCTGACGCTCGCCTCAGCCAGCGACCCTCCTGCCACAGGCTGGAACAGCTCCCGAAAGTTGTCGAGGGTCAGGCCGGACGGGCGCAGACCGCGCACCTCATCGGCAAAGGCAGCGAGAGGGAGCCAGCCATAGAGCAGGATCAGCGGCGTCGTTATTGCCACGAGCGCCATCAGTGGTAGCAATGAGCCTGCCGATCGCAGCCTGTCCATCACGCAACTTTGAGCCGCGGCTCACCTGCGAGGCGACGGAAGTCGAAGAGGCGCAGGAAGAGCAAGGATGCCACCAGGCCCGCCAACACTAACACGGTGGCGATGGCTGCCCCGTACCCTATCTGTAAGCCCCCTGCGTAGTATGAGAACGCCTGATGATAGGCATACAGTGACCACGTCTCCGTCTGCCACAGTCCTGGCCCTCCGTTAGTCAGGAGCAAGATCAACTCGAACGACGCCAGCAGCGAGAGGAACTGGTAGGCGCTGACAAACAGCACCGGCCAGCGAATGTATGGGAGCACCACGTGCAGCAGGAGCTGCCAGCGCGAGGCCCCATCGACCTGGGCCGCCATGACCAGCTCTCTCGGCACCGCCTCCATGGCTGCAACGAAAAGAACCGTTGCAAAGGACGTGCCGATGAGGCCGTCGGCGGCCACGATGGTCAGCCACGGATGCTCGAGCAGCCAGTTTCTCGGCTGCAGGCCGATGACCTCAGCGAGTTGATTCAACGTGCCGAAAGGGGCGTCGGCAGTCAGCCACACCCAGAGGAGGGAGTAGACTACCGAGGGCGTGAGCCGTGGTAGCAGCCACAGCAGCCGGGCGAAACGGCCCACGCTCCGGTTCCAGACGGTCGTCAGGGCAGCTACCGCCAGTGGCAGGGCCAGGCTGAAGAGCACGAGATTCGGCACCACGAACACAACCGTGTTGACCGCAATGCGTGGTAACTCCGGCCTCTCGAGCAGGCGGGCGTAGTTGTCCAGACCCACGAACTGCGTGTTTCCGAGCGTGGCGAGGCTCATGTTCGTGGTGCTCAGGTGCACTGTCATGAGTGCCGGCACCAACAGGAAGGGCACCACCAGCGCCAGACATGGCAAAAGCATCAGCAGTCCGAGGGAGTGCCGAGGCCAAGACAGCGGCATAGGAGGGAAACGCCCCCAGCGGACAGCCCGCCGGGGGCGCCTGTTCTCGACCGTTTTCGACACCCCACCCATAGCACTGGGGCGCTAACGCACTATAAGGTCCGGCACGGCGCTCCTGAGGTCATTTACGGCCCGCTCCACCGCCTGGTCCACATTCAACTGTCCAGCAGCCAGCGCCATCAGGACTCGGCCCAGGGCGGCATCGAACTGGCCATAGGCGGAGTTGTTGGGCAGGAAGAAGGCGTGATCGACCATGTAGCTGGTGGACGCCAGGAACCGGTCGCGGGTGTAGGTGGGATCGTCCAGCTGCGTTTTCAGGATGGCCAGGTGCTTCGACTGGACGGCGTACTCGGAGTTCAGGTCAGGGCTGGTGGCGAGGGCTATGAGCCGGAAGGCCAGCTCCTGGTTCTTGCGGCCCGAGGCTCTCTCCGAGGTCACCATGTAGGCCAGCGGGTGCGATAGGGTGGTGGGACGCCTGCCCGGTTCCCCGGCGGGGATGAGGGCGAAGCCCACGTTCTGCCACAAACGGCCTTCGTCGCCCCCCAGGTAGCCCTGCGCCCATTCAGCCCACTGCCACACGCCGCCGTTCCAGAACAGGACGTCGGTGCCCCTGCTCACCGTCTCGTGCCACTGCTTCCACTCGGTGCCACCGATGACGGTACGAGCAGTGACGCCGTAAGTATAGATGGCATCGTAGTGGAACTGAAAGAACTTGCGCAGGGCCTCGCGGTCTACAGCAAGCCTTCCCGAAGCAGGGTCCCACAGGCTGCCTCCGAAGGCCACGTAGAACTGATAGAAGTCGCCACCCCAGTAGTTGTCGCCAAAGACGGGACGTGTCCAGTAGCCATAGCCCGGCCGAACCACGCCTCGCTCTTGGGCCTCCTTTGCCACCCTCAGCATATCGTAGAGAGTGAACTGTCCGCTGCGGATCCGGTCGGGCAGGGACTGTATGTCTGCCTCGGACCAGCCCAGTTGCCGTAGAAGCGTCCGACTGAAGTAAAGGGGCCGGGCCTCTGTGTCCTGAGGTACGCCCCAGATAGCGCCACGGAAGCGCATGGCGTCCCAAAGATTGGGGATGACATCCTTGAGGCCGGTTGAGTCGCGATATCGGGAGATGTAGTCGTCCAGCGGGACGATGAATCCCGCTTGAGCCCAGGCAGCTATGTCCTCATGGCCGCTGTTGACGATGTCGGGCGCCTGCCCGGCCTGGGCAGCCAGCACGAACTTCCGGGCCATGTCGCCGGAGGTGTCCAGTGTGCCCTGGACTCGCACCCGTACTTTAGAGCCTTCGCGAGCCAGTTGCTCGTTCAGTCGCTCGGCAGCCCTCTCCAGCATGCCAATGCGGCCCTGCTCCGTTTGAGGGTTGCCACCCGCCCAGGCAGTAATGGTCACGACCTGCGCCTCTTCTCTGTCAGAACCCTCGAGTCCCCCTGCCCGCTCCCCACCCCCGCAGGCCGCCGCCAGCAAGCCGATGGCCAGCAGAGATAAGACCAACCGCCTCATGTGCTCCTACCTCCAACGCGTTTTCGCGGGCAATTTTAAAAGCTTCCAGACGTGTATGCAAGAAGTTGCGGCAGCTTCTTTGTGCACCAAACAGCGAGAGCAGGGGGTGCTAATCTGTAGGCATCGCAGCTCCTGGACATCGAAGCTGGTGGCCCATCCTCTTCGCCATTATTGAAGAACACGCATCTTGTCGCTGTTGCGGGGTCGGGCGTCGCTTTTTGAAGCGGGCAGCGCACGGTTCACTGTCCAATAGGCGAGAGACGCCACAGGGATGGTCCATCAGGGATGCCCCGATGGCTAACGAGGTTACGATGTTCAACAACGGGCCGGATAGCTAGGCAGTTGTTGCTCCAAATAACACAGGTATGATAAATTCCCGTCATCAACCCTTCACTTCGCACATGGGGGGTGAATCAAGTACAGTCGGCGACGATATTGGGCGAGAGGTAGCGCGCCTGTCTCAAAGGCTGAGGCAGGTAACTACACCCCCGCCCACAGGCAGGCTCTTGCCTTTGCGTCCTTGTCGGAGTCGCCGGGCAAAGTGGCGATGAGCGCCAGCGGCACTCGTGTGGCAGGGCAGCACCGACCGGAGTTGGAGGAGAGAGCACATGGCTAAGTGGTAGGAGTTCCTGAACGAGACAACGTCGTCTCCCACTATCGTATCTGGGCCTGCAACGACGCCGGTTGCTCGATGCCCCGTTGGGCAGGCGCCATCGCCCGCCGTTTGTGGCCGGACGCCAACTCGTGGAACTTCTACGCGGCATGCTCCTGGAATCCGGTGCCGGAGCCCCTTACGGAGGGGATAGCCCGCTTCAGGTTCGTGTTCGGGTGTGCCTTCCAGAACCTGTCGCCGATTCGCCACTGCGACACGGTGCTCTACGACGGCATCGCCGGATTCGGGGGCATCGAGCGGCAGGTGACACCCAACACCTGCATCGTCCCCAGTCTGACCTCGGGCGGCAGCTGGCCGGGATGGCCGCCACCCTATGTGAGCGTCGGCCAGCGGTTCGGCCCCTGGGAGATGGCGGTGGCCATCAGACTGCCAGGGGCGTGAGAAGGTAACGCGCACAGCAGTGATAGAAGGGGGGCGCCCACTGCAAGCTTGGCCAGATACGCAGGTAGCGATGTGCTTCAACCAGGTTCGCGGTCGACGATCCTGGATAGCCAAAGAATGCCGAGCGAGACTGCTGGATCCGAGACCTGCAGCACGCCATCAGGCCGCCTGGGGCCGGCGGCGGGGCTTCAGCCCAATTGCTAGCAAAATTGCTGTCAGGCGAGTCCTGCGGGAGAGGCCGAGGTGACAGGCTCGATGGCGTCCCGTATCTGAAAATCTGGCAGGGGCGGAGGGATTCGAACCCCCGACCTCCGGTTTTGGAGACCGGTGCTCTGCCACTGAGCTACGCCCCTGGTTGCCGCCCAGGGCAAGACGACCCCACCCAGGCCATCCGCCCACATTGGAATATACGCGCCCACTGCTGCCAGTGTCCAGTCGCCAGCCCCCCAGTACAGCTCATTCACGCCAAAGGCCCCCAACGATGGTGGAGCGTACCTGTCCCGGGGATCCATTCGGCTCCGCCCTCCTGTAACTCCGGAAGCCCTCGTGAGTCTCTTCCACGGCTAGGCCCAGCAGTAGTGCCGAGGCCTGTCTGGCTTTCAGGCTGTCGCGGAGTCGCGAAGGAGAGGCGTGTTCGCCAGGGCGCAGGGCGAAGGTAGCTGCGGCCAACGTGGCCAGGCCCTTACCGAATACGCCCTGGTCATGGCCCTGGTGGTGCTGGCAGCCGCCGTCGGCCTCGCCACTCTGGGAGCAGCCGTGAACGGCTTCTTCGAGGGGTTCATGGAGCGGCTCTCGCAGCTGTTGCCCTGACCGAGGTGAGAAACGTGGGCCTCCACCTCCGGAACGCTGGCGATAGCCGCCGCAGGCGCCGCCGGCGGGAGGCAGGCAACGTCATCATCATGGCCGCCCTGTTCATGGCCGTGCTGATGGGGTTCGGGGCCATGGCCGTGGACGTGGGCGTCATGATGTGGCAGCGGCGGGAGTTGCAGAACGTGGCCGATGCGGCCGCCCTGGCGGGCGTTCAGGAGCTACCCAACGACCCGTCCGCCGCCGTGGCCGTGGCCACCGACTACGCCCGGCGCAACGGCGTGGACCGGGGCGGCTGGCGACTGGAGTCGGTAGAGCCGCTGCCGGCCGGGTGTACGGCCCAGGCACGGAACTGCACATCGCTAGCGGTGCGAGTATCCCATCCCGACGCCCCCTTCCTCCTGGCCCGGGTGCTGGGGTTCACCACTACCGACGTGAAGGCGTCGGCTACGGCATCGATTCAGTCGCCCAATACGGCGGGTAACGCGATGCCGTGGGCCATGAAGGAATCGGTCCGCCGCAACGCTCGCTACGGCGATGTGGTGACCATCAAGTACAGCGCCCAGGGTGGCGACCATGGCAACTTCGGTGCCCTGGCCATCCCCAACGACCGCTGCGGCAGTAGCCGCCACGGCGCCAACTTGTACCGTTGCAACATCCAAAACGGCGCCACGGTAGAGGTGGGCCACACCTACGATACGGAGCCGGGCAACATGCGCGGCCCCACTCAACAGGGGATGCAGGCCCGCCTGAACGCCACCGACCCCCTGTGCGACTCCTTCAACGAGGTGTTCGAGCAGACGGGCAGCGGTCAGTGGCGCTTCCGCAGCGAGCGCTGCAACCCCTGGTCGCCCGCTGGTCAGGGCAGCAAGCGGGTGGTGCTGATACCGGTAGTATCCGACAGCGACCTGCGAGGCCGCTCCCAGGTGACCGTGCTGGGTTTCGCGCTGGCCTTCCTGGAGGACTTTCAGTGCCGGAGCGGCAACGACTGCGATGTGAACGTGCGGTTCGTGCAGGCCGTCCTGTCGCCTGGCGAAGATATGGAGTTCGTCCCTGGAACCCCTCTCGGCGACATCCGTGTGCCGCGGCTCACCAACTGACACCGAAAATGTTTCATCCACCGCTGGTCCTGACCAGCACGCCCACGCCTGCCTGTCCGTATGGTGGAAAGTCCTGGCTGGCAGAAGCGAACCATGAGCCTGACCGGAAGGTAAACGGTCCACAGACGCTGCCCGGAGCCACATTGCGGCAGACATTGACCAACGCTCCGCCCCATCCTGCCAGGCCATCCCATACGCTTAGATCGGATACTTTGCCTGGTACGGGGCTTACATTCATTACAGCCACCCTCGTGAAGCCGACGGTGTCAATGGCTGTCATATAAAAATTCCAATCGTTCGAACTGGGCCAAATGCGGCGGGCTACAGCACCCGCCCGCACCTGCTGTGAACACCCCAACTGATTGCAGGCTTGAAGGCGATAGTAAACCACGCCTAGGTCCCATGACGGCACGCCAACGAGAAGCTGACCCTGGGCCTCACTAATAGGGATATCTCGGCAACTTACGAAAGGTGAGTCGAACTGGAAGTTGAAGTCGGCGCACAGGCGATAGAACGTGACGACCTGGCCTTGGGATTGAACCCAAGTCACTCTAGCTCGCTGCAGGTCATGAGGCTGTATGGAGACTAGGGCTGGAGGGGAAGGCGGCGCTGTGGGGGTCGGTGGTGGTGTGGGGCTCGGGGTCGGGCTTGGAGTAGGAGTGGGGCTTGTGCCCGGCTGTCCCAGGGATAGCCTACCTGCACCGAAGACGTTGTCCTTCCCTGGCGTACCGAGATCTACCGCTCTGGACTCGAGGAACTGCCTGATCTGAGTCGGGCCCCAAGAAGGGTTCGCCTGTTTGACCAGGGCCGCGGCCCCGGCCACGTGCGGCGCCGCTGCCGAGGTTCCAGCGAAGCCCTGGGGGCCGTAAGACGCTGTCGATACCCCGGCAGGGGCCACGATGTCAGGCTTGATGCGCCCATCCCGTGTGGGCCCCTGGGACGAATAGGGCTCGATGTCGTTGGGACTGTTCCAGGCCACCGCCCCTACGGAGAAGGCAGACGGAGTGTCTGCGGGGGGAGAGATACTGGCACTAAGCACATATTGCTCTAATTGGACATCGCGAACGAAGAGCTCGACACGTCGGGGACTTGGTGGCAGGACGTCCCCCGCGCGTAGCGCCACGGCGTAATACCCTGTCAGTGGCGCAAATCCCGAAATCTGCTCCATGGGTCTGTGAGCTGGCGAGCATGCCTGCTGCCCAGTTGAACTGCCAACGATCGTAGGCCCAATTATGTGACCGATCAGAGGGTCGAGGTAAAGAACGTACAAGTCGTAGTCGTTACAGGAGCCGTTCCATGAGTCGTCCCACCGCAATACAACGTTTATGAAGGTCCCGGCAGGGATCAACCGTTGGCTCCCTGCCGTCAACCAGTTCCACTCTTGATTGCCTTGAAAGTTCATCCATCTGTCACCGTCGGGATCGGACCACATTCCTGCCCAGTGTCGCTGACCGTAGTTGCCTGCGGCGTTGACCCAGAAGATTCCGGACGAGACAGCATCGGTTATAGCCTGAGATATGATCCCGGTACCATCGCCCGGTCCCCAAGCAGCATTCCCCATGGACATGTTGACGACGTGAACCCCCTGCTGTACCAACCAGCTTGTTGCGCTGATTATTTCGAGCTCAGTGCGTGCCTCCGCGAAGTACAGGGTCGAGTCCGGCGCCAAGTCGTAGATGATCTCGGCAATAGCGGTTCCGTGCCTGCATGAGGAGATGCCAGTGCAGGTGATAGACGAAAAATTGCGGTAAACGACTCGGCTCGATGGCGGCAACTCCCGTCCCACCAGCGCCTGATATCCTTCAAAACCCAGATCCACGATGCCTACTTTGACGCCTGAGCCCGTGATCCCAGCCTGCTGCCAGGCTTGAGCGCCCGAGAGCGTGGCGCCCTCTGTCACAGCGTATGCCCAGGCATGATGTGGTCTCCTCACCATCATTACCGTATCGCTCTCAGCGAGGGCCTCTAGGGCTGCGAAAGGCACCATCGCCTGGATTAGGTTGGAAAAGATGTACTCAATACGACCGCCCACACCCCGGACTGCCGCCGCTGCTTCCGCCTCCCGCCCCGGCACCGCCTCTACCACCACCTGCACCATCCCATCCGCCTGGTTGATGAGCTGCAGCGGGACTTCTGCAGCGACTCCATCGGTAGTGGCCCGTGTGGCGGCGAGCCACTGGGAGAGAGCTGATTCTATCTTTGGCGTTTTGACCGCCGTAGGGATGAGGTTGTTAAGCTCAAAGGCCAATTGTGGCGAGTTTGCGTGGGCGGAGCCCTGCCACGAGCAAACCAAAGCCAAGGATGAGATGACCAACAATATCCATCTTCGCAGTAGCCCGTACGTTCGCTGAGGGGAAGGGGCGTCTGTTGGCCGCGTGGTTAGAGTGCAGCTACCTGTGGGCCTTCTTTTGACACCTGCCGGGCAGGATGTTCGTGACAGGTTCATCTCCGGTTATCTCCCGGTAGTTGCGAGTGGCATCATTATAGAAAGCGATGGCTGACAACGCAACAGTTTTTACAGATAACGATAAGACGCTAGCCAGGAAGCGACTGCCCCGTTTAACCGACACTGCTGGATCGACTCGTCCGCAAGCCTGCACCTTTGTTGGGCCGGGATGTGCTGGCGGCCCTTGACAAGGCTCCGGAGCGGCGTATAATCTAGGCAGAACTAATCTGAGCAGGCGCTAAGGTTACCAGCGAGGCTGCAAAGGGGGGCGCAGGCTATGGCCATCGACCAGGACATGCTGCACCAGCTCACGACCCAGGAAGACCTGCCCGAGCTCGACCTGAGCTGGCTCCGGCCTGAAGACCGCGCGCGGGTGGAGGCCACCCGTCTCCGGCCCGGCCGCAAGGGCCTGACCCTGGACACCCTGGAGGCCGGCCAGGAGCTGCCGGACGCCTCCGACGACTACACGGCCCGGCCGCGCGGGGCCGAGCGTCACCCCGCTGCTGCCCGCCACCACCTGTACTACCCCCTGCGCCACGAGACCTGGTCCGACAACGTCCGCCTGCTCTACGAGGAGGCCGTCCAGCGGCAGTGGTCCTCGGCCACCGATATCCCCTGGCATACCCTGAGGCCGCTACCCGACGACGTCGAGCGGGCCTGGTGCCAGTTCGCCACCTTCCTGACCGAGGTCGAGTTCATCGCCGGCGATACCCCCGGACAGTGGCTGGAGCGCATCAATCCCGAGTGGTACGAGGTCAAGCTCTTCCTCCTCACCCAGATCATGGACGAGGCCCGCCACCTGGACGTGTTCCGCAAGCGGGCCCTTGCCAACGGGGGCGGCCTGCTGCAGGAGAGCGGCGGCGGGGGACTGCGCATCATCCTGGAGTGCCAGGACTTCAGCGAGTTCTCGGCCATCATGCACGTCTTCGCCGAGGCGCTGGTGCAGACGCTCTTCCGCTCCGGCGAGGCCCTGGCCTACAACGAGGCCGAAAAGGCCATCTTCCGCCTCTGCGCCCAGGACGAGTCGCGCCATATCGCCTTCGGCGTTATGCACCTGAAGCATATCCTGGAGACGCAGCCCTGGCGGCGCGAGGAGATCCATTACTACCTGGACAAGATCGAGGGTCCCCTGTCCCTGGACATGCAGTCGGGTGCTTCGGCTAACGCGCCCCTGTTTGACGAGGCCATCATGGTGCTGGCGGGAGGGGGCCGCAAGAACATCGACAAGGGGTTCGACTTCCTCATGAACCTGCGCCGCCGCCAGGTGCTGGAGTACCTGCACCGCCTTGAGGTGGCGGGCCTGCCCGAGCGGCGCTATCGGATGAACCCCGTCCTGCGCGCCTTCATCGAGACCTAGACCGCGGCCGCACATGGCCACCGTCGGCGGGGGGCCCGGCGGCCCCCGCCCGAGACCCTGGAGGAGATACACATGAGCCAGCAGACCACGGAGGTGCCGGAAGAGCTAGCGCGCCTGGCCCAGGAGAGAGACTTTCCGCTGGACCTGGTGCGGCGGGCCCTCGCCCTCGGCTTTTCGCCCGGCGCCGTCCGCGCCCAGCTCTTGCGCGGCATTAGCCCGCAGGAGGCGGAGGAGTTCCTCGCCCAGCAGGAGCGCCTCCGCGCCGGGGAAGAGGTGGAGGTACCGGAGGAGATCACCCAGATGGCCCGCAAGCGCCGCTGGCCGGCGGGGCTGGTGCAGCGCGCCCTCACGGCAGGCTTCCGTCTGAGCGAGGTGCGGGCCATGCTGGAGGCCGGCCTCCGCTTCGACCAGGCCGAACGGCTGGTCATCATCAGGGAGCGCTCTCAGGAGCGGCAGCGAGAGGGGGGCGAGGGCCGGCAGCGCCGCACCGAGCTGCCGTGGATGAACGTGCGCACCGAGTGGGGAGTGCGGGTGAGGCCGGGCAAGAAGGGCCTCACCCTGGGCTCCCTCAACGTGGGCACCTACGGCGATGTGCCCGACTACTGGCCGTACCAGACAGAGATGCCCAGGGGGGCCTATCACAACCCGGGCGCGCCGCCCATGGGCTACACCATCTACGAGAAGGCGGAGCTGTGGGCCGACAACGCCGCCGACCTCTACGAGGAGGCCATCCAGCGCCAGTGGAAGCCGGCAACGGCCATCCCGTGGGACGATATCGCCGCGCTGCCCGAGGTTCAGGAGCGCGCATTGGCCCAGCTTTGCACCTACCTGTGCCAGAACGCGCTGGTCTGCTCCGATGTCATCGGCCGTTGGCTGAAGGAGATGTCCTACGGCTACCACGAGGTCAAGGTGTACATGGCCACGGCCGGGTTCGACTATGCCCGGCACTTCGATGTCTTCCGCAAGCGGGCCTACCTGAACGGCATCGGCATGGGCAGGCAGAGCCCGGGCTATTACCTGCGGGTCATCAAGGACGCGAGGCGCTGGACCGAGGCTTCGACCCTGCTGTTCATCTTCAACAGCAGCTACGTCCTGCACCTGTGCCAGGTGGGCTACTACACCGCTGCCAGCGAGGGCGACGCCCTCATCTTTCGCCTGGCCATGCAGGACCTGGCCCGCCAGACGGCGTACGGCGTCAAACACCTGCAATACTTCCTGATGCGCAAGCCCGAGAACCGCGAGGAGGTGCACACCTGCCTGCAGCGTGCCGAGTCTCTCTTCGCCTACGAGGACGACAAGGACCCCACCCTCCAGGAGGCGCTCATAGTGCTCCTGGGAGGTGGGCTGACTGAGGAAGAGCTGAAGCGGGGCTGGGCCCTCCTGAACTACTTCCGGCGCCGGTGGCTACGCGACTACCTGCGCCGGCTGGAGGCGGCGGGCCTGCCCGAGCGCCGCGACCGGCTCTTCCCCTACTTGCGCCAGTGGGCACCGGCGCCGGCTGCGGCCCGTTAGGCACGCGCTGCCCCTGGCCGGGGGCGTACAATGGAGGCAGGCGCCGGCGTGGTCGCGCCGGCCGGGATGCAGGCCATATCGCAACCAGGAGGCAGGCTATGGCCCAGGAGACGACCACCATCCGCGCCACCTTCCCGTCGCTGGAGTGGTTCCAGGCGCTCAAGGACATCGTCAACGGGCAGGAGGCCTACCGACGCATCGGCACCTGCGACACCACCATGGGCATCAAGATACCCGACCTGCAGAAGTATTACGTGGTGACCTTCGAGGCCTTCGAGGTGGCCGACGTGCGCGAGGCCACCGAGGACGAGGTGGAGGACTGCGACTTCTGGCTGGAGGCCCCCTACGCCCGCTGGAAGGAGATGCTCCAGAACATCCGGGCCAACGGCAAGGCCGACCTCCACCACACCCTGAACACCCTCGACCTGGAGGACCCGGAGGGCTTCGCCCGTTCCCACGACGGCCTGCGCCGCGACGCCTTCTACCGGTTCAACCAGTCGCTGCAGTTCTTCTTCGACGCCTCGGCCGCCATCGACACCGTCTTCGTCCAGTAGCGCGTCCGCCAGCTGCGGGCGCGCGCTCGCAGTCATGGCAGGGGCGGGGGCCAGCCCCGGGGGCCTCGCGTGAGACGCGGGCCTGATAAGCTGTTAGTACCGTCCGGTCTCCGGGCGGATGGGTCGTGGAGGCACATCGAGGCCACCACACGGCATCGAGTCACGGCGGCCACGGCGGGCAACCGTCGGCCGCAGCCCCTCACCGAGGGGAGCGAGTCCACGACCGTCACGCCGGCCACCGCCCGGAGATGTTCCGCGACCGCTTCTTCGTCTGCCTCGTCCTGACCGTTCCCGTCCTCTTCGTGTCGGAGGACGTGCGTGGCTGGTTCGGCTTCGGCCCCGCCGACTTCCCCGGCAGCGATTGGGTGGAGCCCGTGCTGGGGTCCATCATCTACTTCTATGGCGCCGGCCTCTTCCTGGTGGGCGCCCTGCGCGAGCTGCGGGCGCGCACGCCCGGAATGATGATCCTGGTGGCGATGGCTACTACCGCGGCCTATGCCTACAGCCTGGCCACAAGCTTCGGCGTGGCCCAGCGCGGCTTCTACTGGGAGCTGGCCACCCTGATCGTAGTGATGCTTCTCGGCCACTGGCTGGAAATGCTCTCTGTGCAGGGGGCGGGGCGTGCCCTGGAACACCTTGCCTCCCTCATGCCACCTTTGGCCCACCGCCTGCGCGATGGGCGGATGGAGGACGTGGCCATCAGCGAACTGCAGCCCGGCGACATCGTCCTGGTGAGGCCAGGAGAGCAGGTGCCGGCCGACGGCACGGTGGTGGACGGCTCGTCCAGCATGAACGAGGCCTTTCTGACGGGCGAGTCGCGGCCTGTGCCGAAGGGGCCAGGCTCCGCCGTGGCGGCAGGGGCGGTCAACAACGAGGGCGCGCTGCGCGTGCGGGTGGAGAAGACGGGCGAGGAGACGGCCCTCGGGCAGATGATCCGGCTGGTGCGGGAGGCCCAGGCGTCCCCCAGCCGCTACCAGACCCTGGCCGACCGGGCCGCTTCCCTCCTCACCCTTGTCGCCGTGATGGTAGGGGCCGTGAGCCTGACCGCCTGGCTGTTCCTGTCCGACGCCACCGAGGCAGTGGAACGGGCGGTGACGGTCCTGGTCATCGCCTGCCCCCACGCCCTGGGCCTTGCCGTTCCCCTGGTGGTGGTGAATGCCAGCGCCCTGGCCGCCCGCAACGGCATCCTCATCCGCACACGGGAGGCCTTCGAGCGAGCGCGGGACGTACGTACTGTCGCCTTCGACAAGACGGGCACCCTGACCGAAGGGCGCTTCGTCCTGCGCGCCGTCCAGGCTGCCGGCCTGGACGAGGGAGAGGCGCTGGCCATCGCTGCTGCCCTGGAGGGGTTGTCGGAGCATCCCCTGGGGGAGGCCGTGGTGGACGCGGCCAGAGAGCGGGGCCTGCCGCTGCGCCAGGTGGCTGACTTCCGCGCCGTGCCCGGGCGAGGCGTGGAGGGGAAGGTGGACGGCCGGCTGTACCGCGTGGGTCGCCCCGAATGGGCCGCGGAGCTGGGCATCGCCCTGGACGGGGTGCAGACAGCCCTGAGCGATGCCGACGAGACGGGTGCCAGCGCTGTGCTGCTCATGGACGAAGAGCGGGCGCTGGCAGTCTTCGCCCTGGCCGACCGTGTGCGCGAGAGCGCCCGTCGGGCGGTAGAGCAGTTAATGGCCATGGGCGTGGAGGTGGTCATGCTCACCGGCGACGCGGAGGCAGTGGCCAGGGAAGTGGCCCGCGAGGTCGGCATCGGGTCCTTCTACGCGCGCGTCCTGCCAGGTGACAAGGCGCAGGTGGTGCGCCATTTGAAGGAGCGGGGGTTGGTGGCCTTCGTAGGTGACGGCATCAACGATGCCCCCGCCCTGCTGGAGGCCGACCTCGGCGTGGCCATCGGGGCTGGCACCAACGTGGCCATCGAGTCCGCCGACGTTGTCCTGGTGGAGAGCGACCCCCTGGACGTCGTGCGAGTGCTGCGCCTGTCCAGGGCTACCTACGGCAAGATGTTCCAGAACCTGCTCTGGGCCAGCGGCTACAACGTGGTAGCTGTGCCCCTGGCGGCCGGCGTCGCTGCCCCGCTGGGCGTGGTGCTGAGCCCGGCCGTCGGTGCCTTGCTCATGAGCCTCTCCACTGTAATCGTGGCCCTGAACGCGCCCCTCATCCGGCGGGCACGGCTGGTGGGCTAGCGGTAGAGGACCTGTAGGCCCAGGCGGGCGTCCAGCTCCCGCACCAGCGCCTCGGCCAGTGAGCGGCCCACAGGCGCCATGAGACGCTCCAGCAGGGCGCGGCGCGGACGCACGTACACGACTTGTCGGGGCGCCCGGCCCATCTCCGAGGCCATGTCCAGGGCCGTCTCCAGATCTCCCAGTTCGTCCACCAGCCCCAGCTGACGGGCCTTGGCAGCGGTGAAGAACTCGCCAGTGGCGTAGGAGCGCACCGTCTCCTCTGGGAGGCCGCGGCGCTCGGCCACCAGCGAGATGAACCACTGATAGTATTCGTCGCGCAGGGCGGCAATCTTCTCGGCCTCTTCGGGGGTCGGCTCCCGCCATGGCTGCATCATGTCCTTGTGCTCGCCGACCCGGCTCACAAACATCTTCACGCCCATACGTTCCAGCAGGTCGCGCACTACCGGCCGGGCTATGATGACCCCGATGGACCCCACCAGAGCTGTGGGCGGGGCGACGATGCGACGGGCAGCGCAGGCGACGATGTATCCTCCGGAAAGGGCCTGCGAGCGGACATGGGCCACCACGGGCTTGGAGCGTCCCAGTCGCAGCACGGCCCGGTGCAGGAGGTCCGAGAGGGCGGCCGAGCCGCCGGGGGAGTCCACGTCCAGCACCACCGCCCGTATGCGGGCATTCTCCTCGAGTCCCCTTAGCAGGCGCACCGTTTCGGCCACACGGGCGCCCTGCATGATGGCGCCATGCACCTCCACCAGGGCGATGCGAGTCCCGGGGCCCAGGGGCATGCCGAGGCGCTGCCAGAAGTCCATCGCCTTACCTCCTCGGGGCAGGGCTTCAACCTCGTCCCGCCCCCTGTTATTATGCCTGCAAAACCACTGTGAGGGACGACTATGCTGGGAAAGATGGACGAATACCTGGTCCACCAGACAGTAGCCCCGCTGGCCCAGGTGGACTCGGCCGACCCCCACTGGCAGGACCGCTTCTACTTCAACCTGCACGACGACCGGGGCGACCTCCTGGTCATCACCGGAATGGGCGCCTTCCCCAACCGCGGCGGTATGGAGGGATACATATTCGCCGTGCACCGCGGCCACCACTACACCCATTTCGTGTCGCGGGCGCTGGCTGCCGATCGCGAGGAGATGACGGCCGGCGGCCTCTCCTTCTCCATCGTCGAGCCGATGCGCCGCTGGCGCCTGCAACTGGCCCCTGCCGATTGCCCGGTCGGGGGGCAGTTGCTGTTCGAGGCCCGCTGCCCTGCATACGAGTTCGGCACCATCCGCTGGGACAGGGACGGGCACACCGTGGTCCACCAGTGCCACTACACCCAGTCGGGGCGTTACGTGGGCGCCCTGCGCGTCGGCGAGGAGGTGCGCGAGGGCCTGATAGGGATGCGCGACCGCTCCTGGGGCATACGCAACATCGCCGCCGTGGACATGTGGGTCTGGATATCGGCCCAGATGCGTGACGGCTGTCTGACCGCCTGGCAGTGGGAGACGGCCGCGGGCGAACGCATCTACTGCGATGGCGCCCTAGTGGGCGAGGACGGACAGATCCGCCGCCTCGTGGGGCTCGAGCACGAGGTGGAGATGCGTCCCGGCGAGCGGCGGCCCCGTCGCGCCCGGCTCCGCTTTCATCTGGAAGGGGGTGAGGAGCTGGAGACTCTGGCCGAAGAGAAGGCCAGCGTCTACCTGGGGCGCCAGCCCCTGAGCTGGTCCGAGGACGACGACCAGGCACGCGCCCAGGCCGATGCCGCCGCTCTGGGCTATGACCAGCTCTGCAGCTTCCGCGGCGACCTGGAGGGATGGGGAGTGGTGGAGTTCGGCCTGGTCGGGGGCTACCGTCGCTACGGCATTCCGCCCGCCCGGCTAGGGTGAGGCGTCTCCCTCGTCCCGGCCATCGCGGGGCATGCCACCGTCCTCGACCGCTGGCCCCCCTAGCGGTGCCCCCAGCAAGTCCTGGAGAAAATCGGACAGGGCCAGTTCCGGGAGGAGATCGTGGGCCAGGAGCCTTTCCTTATCCACTACATAGACATTGCGGCGGCCCTGTCGCTGCTTGAGGACGATGCCCGCCTGCTCCAGGTCGGCCACGATCTGGTAAACGGCCCGCTCGGTGAGGCCGATGGCGAAGGCCATCTGGCGGAGGGTGGCATCGGGATGGCGCAGGATGTAGGCCAGCACCAGGCCGTGATTGCTGAAGAGGCGCCAGCGTCGGGCCAAGGCCTCTCACCTCAGCCCGTCCTGCGCTGGCGCCGCCAGCAGCATTCCCGACCTGTGGATAACATCTGGAAAACTGGTCGTTGCAACGGGGTGCTACCACGTTGACAGCACGATGCTAGAACCATGATTCTTGTGTCATCAATCTGGCCTAACTTTTCGAGAAAAATTTTGCTGGAAGGTGACTTCGCGAACTCGAATTCGCCTTCCAGGAGTAGACGATGGCAGGGATGCGCCAGTTACGGAGCCGACCGAAGGGCCTGGGTTCGCACCAGTCGAACAGAACCAACGGACTGCGGCGGGCGCAGCCCTCAGCGTCGGACCTGCCCGACCGCGAGACCTTCAGTCGAGTCTTCGAGGCCTACTACCACAGGCTCATGTCCTATGCCATCAGTCGCCTCCGCGACCGCGACCTGGCGGAGGATGCGGTGGCCGAGACCTTTAAGCTGGCCTACCTGCGCTGGTCGACCCTGCGCGACCCCCAGGCGGTGGGGAGCTGGCTGTTCGCCATCGCCCATAACGTCATGGTCAGCCAGATGCGGGCCCGCTCCAGGGCCGCCCTGCCCCTGGAGGAGTCGCCGGCCCTAGAGTGGTGGGACATGGCCCCGACGCCGGAGGAGGAGGCGATCCGCCAGGAGGAGGCGGAGCGACTGCTGCGGCTCCTGGCCCGCCTCTCGCCGCGGGAGCAGGAGGCCCTGTCGTTGCGGTTCGACGGCGGCCTTTCCAGCCGCGAGATCGCCCGTATCCTGGGCACCAGCGAGGGCAACGTGCGCCTGATCATCTTCCGGGCGCTGCGCCGCCTGCGTCAGCTAATGGAGCAAGAGGAGGCCGGGGCCTGAGCCGCCCCGCACCCGCCTAGACGAGCTTTCGCCTTCTACCGTTCTGCTCTGGGGCCTACCACGCCCTCGCGCTTGAGGGCCTCGATCTCCTCCCAGGTGAAGCCGAACTCCAGCAGGACCTCTTCCGTGTGCTGGCCGAACTCCGGCGCCGGGCGGCGGAAGGTAGCCGGAGTGCGGCTGAGGTTGACGCCGCTGTGCACCATGCGTATCGGCCCGTAGGAGGGGTGCTGGACCTCTATGATCATCCCGTTGGCCAGCACCTGGGGGTCTTCCACCACCTCGCTATAGTCCTGGACTACATCGCATACCAGGTCGTTCTGGCGCATCAGCTCCACCCACTCGGCCGCGGGGCGGGTGGCGAAGAGCTGGTCCAGCTGGTCTATGAGGCCCATCAGCTCCGTGGGGTGGAAGCGCATCCAGTCCACCGTCAGCTCCTCGGGCGAAAGGAGGACGCCGGTGGCCTCGTGCATGAGCTGTCGGAACCGGGGCCAGTAGCGCCCTACCTGGGCCATGGCCAGCATGATCCAGCGGTTGTCGGCGCAGCGGTAGTGGTTCCAGAGGGGACTGGTGAGGCGGCGGGGCAGCCGAGGGACCGGCTGGCCGGCATAGGTGGATGTCAGGAGATAGGTGTTGATGTTCCAGGCCTGCACCGCCAGGGCTGCCTGCAACAGGGAGCCGTCCACCATCTGCCCCTCTCCGGTGCGCTCGCGGTGATACAGCGCCACCATGACCCCCAGGGCCAGCAGAAAGGCTCCCACCTGGTCTACCAGCCCGTTGACGGTGCGGGAGGGCGGGCTGTCGGGCTCGCCGGTGACGCTCATGATGCCGCCGCGCGCCTGGGCCAGGGGGTCCAGAGCTGGCAGGCTGGCATGGGGGCCCTTGAGGCCGAACCCGGAGGCGCAGGCATATATCAGCCTGGGGTTGATGGCCCGCAGCGCCTCGTAGTCGATGCCCAGGCGCTGGGCTACCCCAGGGCGGAAGTTCTGGACGACCACGTCGGCCCTTTCGGCCAGCCGGTAAAACACCTGGCGCCCCTTCTCCTGGCGCAGGTCCAGGACCACCGCTCGCTTGTTCCGGTTATGGGTCTCGAAGTAAGCATTGGGCGCATCGGGGCGAGGGGCGTAGCGGACCAGGGAGCGCCCGGGATCCACACGGTCGGGCGCCTCCACTTTGATTACATCAGCGCCGAAGTCGGCCAGCAGGGCTGTGCTCATGGGGCCCTGCTGCCAGATGGTCAGGTCGAGGACCTTGATGCCCGAAAGCGCCTGCTCCATCTCTGCCCCCTTCGTTCAGTCATGACGGCCGGAAAGGGCCTTGAGCCGCTCCACCAGCCTGGGCAGGGACACCCCGGTCGGTGCCCGCACCACCACGTCGCACAGCTCGGTGAGAGCGGTCTCGTCAGTGTTGAACTCGATGAGCTTGCCTCCCTGCATTTTCACGTCCACCGGGAAACCCGCCGCCGGGTAGACCACGCCCGATGTCCCGATGAGCAGCATGCAATCGCACATAGCCGTCTGCCGGATGCACTCGTCCAGGGCGTCACGGGGGATAGGCTCGCCGAACATGACCGTGTCCGACTTGACCAGCCCACCGCAATGGGGGCAGCGGGGAGGAAGCTGGTCGATGGGGAACTGGTCGCTGGGCCAGCGGGCGTTGCACTCGATGCAACGCAACTTGGTGCGGTTGCCGTGGATCTCCGTCACGTTACGGCTGCCGGCCTCGAAGTGGAGGTTGTCGATGTTCTGGGTGATGATGTGCTGCAGGAAGCCCAGATCCTCCATCTCCTTCAGGGCATAGTGGCCGGGGTTGGGGCGGGCCTGGGCCAGGGCCTCCGTCAGCTCGCGGTAGCCGGCGCTGGGCGAGAGCCGCTCCTCCCACCAGCGCCTAGGGTCCTGCAGGAAGCGCTGATAGCCCAGCATATCGGGCTCGCCGTACTTGGTCCACAGGCCGCCAGGCCCGCGAAAGGGCGGAATGCCCGACTCCACCGATAGCCCAGCCCCCACCAGCGCCACCACATGGCGGGAGCGCAGGATTATGCGGGCGGCCTCCTCGATGGCCTCTTCCGTCTGACGGTCGATGCTCATGGGCCGCTCTCCCCCGGCCCTCCGGGGACCGAAGGGACGAGGGTCACCAGCACGGTCCGCTCCCGGGGGCCGTCGAACTCGGCCAGGAAGATTCCCTGCCAGCGCCCCAGGGCCAGGTCGCCTGAGGCAACCGGCAAGAGAGCCCACTGTCCCACCAGGCTGGCCTTGATGTGGGCATGGGCGTTGCCCTCGTAGTGGCGGTAGCGGGCGTCGCGGGGCACCAGTGCCTCCAGCTTCTCGATGATGTCCCGGGCCACGTCCGGATCGGCGTTCTCGTTGACGACGATCCCGGCCGTGGTGTGAGGAACGTAGAGGTGGCAGAGCCCTTCGCGCATGCCGCTCCTGCGCACCGCCTCCCGCACCTGGTCAGTGATGTCCTCCAGGCACTGCTGCTGGCGGGAGTGAACGAGGAGCCGGGCATGCATGGCCGCCATCCTTCGTGGCCCATTATATCGACGCGGCCAGCGGCGGGCCACGCGACCCTTGAACCGCATCGCAGCTTGCCATAAGGTGGGGGCTGCGATGGAACGTGTGCCCATTGTGATGACCATCGCTGGCTCCGATTCAGGGGGCGGGGCGGGCATCCAGGCCGATCTGAAGACCTTCGCCGCCCTGGGCGTCTACGGCACCACGGCCATCACCGCTATAACGGCCCAGAATACAGTGGGGGTGACAGCCGTCTTCGAGCTGCCCCCGGACATGGTGGCGGCCCAGATAGACGCCATCGTCGAGGACATGGGTGCCGATGCCGTAAAGACGGGCATGCTGGCCAGCTCCCCCATCATCGAGGCGGTGGCCGACAGGCTGCGCCATCATCGCCTGAGCAACGTGGTGGTGGACCCCGTCATGGTAGCCAAGAGCGGGCACCCCCTGCTGCTGCCCGAGGCGGTGGACGCCCTGCGGCGGCTCTTGCTGCCCCTGGCCACGGTGGTGACCCCCAACCTGCCCGAGGCCGAAACGCTGGTAGGTCGGGCCCTGAAGGGCGAGGAAGAGATGGAAGCGGCAGCCCGCCAGATCGCGGACATGGGCGCCCGGGCAGTGGTCATCAAGGGCGGTCACCTACCGGGCGACGAGGCAGTGGACCTCCTCTACTGGCAAGGGCGTTTCTACCGATTCGCCTCTCCCCGGCTGGCCACCGTCAGCACTCACGGCACGGGTTGCACCTTTGCGTCCGCCATCGCTGCCCACCTGGCCAAGGGGCTGGAGGTGCCGGAAGCGGTGTCCCGCGCCAAGGACTACCTGACACAGGCCCTGCGGCACGCATACCCTCTGGGGCATGGCCACGGCCCCGTGCACCACTTCTGGCGCTGGTGGGGCCGCGTCTAGGGATCAGTCCCAGAAGTCCCACCGCTGCAAGACGGGCGAACGACGCCTGGGCCGCAACAGCAGCACCAGTAGGAAGCCGGTAATGAAGCCGCCGATGTGGGCCCAGAAGGCGATCCCCGTCTCCACGCCCACCGCCTGAGCGCCCAGGGAGGCGACTCCGCTGAACAGCTGCAGCAGGAACCAGAAGCCGATAAGGACTGCCGCCGGCATGGGCATGAAGCCGAAGAACCAGAACCACGGCACCAGCACCGCCACCGTGGCCGTGGGATACAGCACCAGGTAAGCCCCCAGCACCCCCGATATGGCGCCGCTGGCGCCTACCATAGGGATCGTCCCGTCCACGTCGATGGCCACCTGCAGGGCCACAGCGCCGATGCCGGAGGCCAGGTAAAAGAGCAAGTACTTGACGTGCCCCAGGGCGTCCTCCACGTTGTCGCCGAACACCCACAGGTACAGCATGTTGCCGATGAGGTGGAGCCAGCCTCCGTGTAGGAACATGCTGGTGAACACGGTGGCCGGCACCTCCCACCCCGATGGCGACTGCAGCCAGTCCACCAACCGCACCGGCACGACGCCCCAGTCGAAGAAGAGGGCCTGCAAGTCCCGCGGCCGCAGCGTCAGCTCATAGAAGAAGACCAGGACGTTGACGACGATGAGGGTGAGGTTGACGAAGGGGAAAGCGCGGCTGCGAGGCTCATCGCCGACCGGTATCACGACAGCCCCCGCAGGTGACAGGTATCGTTGAAGCGCACCAGCACGGGATGGGGCAGAGGGCCGGAATCCTCCACCACCGTGAGGGACGCGTAGTCGATGACGAAGGCCACTCGGCCCCACGAGTCCAGGGGAAGGCCCAGCAGCGTGAAGACCATCAGCGCCAGCACCCCTGCGTGGGACACCAGCAGCACGTTGCCCTCGCTGTGGCGACGGCGCAGGTCGTCCAGCACGTCCTGGACGCGGCGCCGCAAGTCGATGGCACTCTCTCCGTCGGGCGGCGCGAAGCCTGGGTCACGGGCCGGCCCCAGGCCATCGGGCAACGACTCCAGCTCCTGCGCCGAAAGGCCCGTCCAGGCCCCGGCGTCCCACTCCCGCAGCCGGTCGTCCACCCGTACGTCCATGCCCAGGGCACGGGCCAGAACGCGGGCCGTCTCTAGGGCCCGCAGATAGGGACTGGTGTAGAGGGCCTGGAATTCGATGCCCCGCAGACGCCGGGCCAGAGAGCGGGCCTGCTGCAGTCCCAACGCCGTCAGGGGCGACTCCGGCCCGGCGATACGTCCCTGCCCCGCATGATGGGCGTGTCGCACCAGGTAGAGGCGACGCTGCATGTCAGCGGCCCCGCCAGGGGGTCTCTCGTCGCCCCTCGGCTTTATTGACATAACGTGCGAGCACGAAGAGCAGGTCCGACAGGCGGTTCAGGTAGGCCAGGACATGGGGGGCAACCTCCTCGCGGCGGGAGAGGGCCACCACCTCCCGCTCGGCCCGCCGGCAGAGGGTGCGTGCCAGATGGAGGAAGGCCGCCGCCGGCGCTCCTCCCGGCAACACGAAGCTCTTGAGAGGCTCGACCTTAGCGTCGTACTGGTCGATAAGGCGCTCGAGATCCTCCACACGGTCCGACGGCAGTCGAAAGCGGTCGCTGCCGGGGCTAGCGAGCTCGGCGCCGAGTTGGAAGAGGTCGGCCTGGACATCCCGCAGCAGAGAGGCCACCCGACGCTGCCGCAGGAAGGCGATGGCCAGCCCCAGGCAGGAGTTCAGCTCGTCGAGGGAGCCGTAGGCGACAACCCTAGGGTGGTCCTTGGGGACTCTCTGGCCGCCGAAGAGGGACGTCTCACCCCCGTCGCCGGCGCGGGTGTAGATGGGGGACTTGCGCAGAGCCCTGGCCATGTGCAAAACAGCATCGCTGCCGCGCGTTGCACGGCGCTCAAGGCCATTATATCCCCCCTTTGCCCTAGGCGGGCGACGAGATAGCATCCGCTTTGGACGCATATGGACACCGACCTACATGGCAGAGCGGCCATCGTCGGCGGCGCCAGCAGGGGCATCGGCCGCGCCATAGCCCTGGCCCTGGCCAGGGAGGGCTGCCGGGTCGCTATGGCCGCGCGAGGGCGAGAAGCGCTGGCAGAGGCCGCCGAGGCCATCGCTCGTGAGACCGGCTCCCAGACCTTTCCGGTGCCCTGCGACCTGTCGCGCGCCGAGGACGTCCGCCGCCTGGTGGCCGAAGCGGTGGGGGCTTTCGGTCGCCTGGATATCGTGGTGGCCAACACCGGCGGCCCCCCGCCGGGGCTGTTCGAGGAGCTGAGCGAGGATACCTGGCAGCGAGCGGTGGACGGCACCCTGCTCTCGGTAGTGCGCCTGGTGCGGGAGGCCCTGCCCCATCTGAAACTGTCGGGCAGCGGACGCGTGGTGGCCATAGCCTCGGTGGCGGTCAAGCAGCCCCTGGACTACCTGGTGCTGTCCAACTCCCTCCGCCTGGGAGTGGTGGGGCTGGCCAAGACTCTCTCGCGAGAGCTGGCCCGCTACAACATAACCGTCAACGCCGTCTGCCCCGGGAACATCGCCACCGAACGCCTCATGGCCCTGCTGGAGGAGAGAGCGCGAAGGACTGGGCGGCCCCTGGAGCAGGTGGTGGCCGAAGAGGAGGCACGCATTCCCCTGGGTTACCTGGGCGAGGCCGAAGACGTGGCCAACTTGGTCCTCTTCCTCTGCTCCGACAAGGCCCGCTACATCACCGGCACCACCATTCAGGTAGACGGCGGCAGCACACTGGCCGTCTTCTAGGAGCCTTCGGGACGCCCGCCGAAGGAGGGGTGGCGAGCGTCCAGCCAGGCATCGGCCAGGAAGTAGGAGGTCCCGAAGAAGACCAGGGGCCGGAAGCCACGGTAGTAGGGCCAGGCCACCCACAGCTCCACAGGGCTGGCCATATCCAGCCGGGCCAGCACCTGGTCCAGCAGGTAGCGCTGGATCTGCCACCCGAGCTCCCTCCTCCGCTGGCGGTCGAACTCCCGCCGCTGGGCGTCCAGCAGGGCGTCGAGCTGCGGGTCGCGCAGGCCGAAAGAGTTCTTGGTGCCCCGGCTGTGAAAGTAGGGGTAGAGCCAGTCGTCCAGGTCGATCCAGCCGTTGTCGAAAGCGAAACTGAAGGGGATGGTCCCCCTTCGATGCCCCTCGGTGACGTCGTTCTGGGCTATGACGCGTACCTCCACCTGCCCGCCCAGGGCCTGCTCCAGTTGTCTCTTGTACTGGGGAGCGTAGCTGGCCAGCCCGGGAGGGATGTTGGAGAAGGTCACCTCGATGGGGGGCCTCCCCGCCGCCTCGTACAGGCGACGCGCCTCGGCCACATCCTCCTCCCTCTGGCGACGGCCCGTGCGGTAGCCAGGCAACGATGAAAGCTCCTCCTCGGGCAGTGCCCAGTGGACCAGGGGGCTGACGGGGCCATGCAGCCGCCCGTAGCCCTGCCAGATGGCATCTATGATCTGCTGGCGGTCGGTGGCCAGGTGAACGGCCCGTCGCACACGGAAGTCATTGAAGGGGGGCCTGTCCACCCGCAGCCTGGCATTGACCCAGGCCGCCAGGGCGATGTCGGCCGTCTGGAGGCCGGGCACCTCCTGTCGCAGGCGGACCACCCACTGCGGGTTAGCCTGGTAGAGGGCCACGTCGATGCGCTTCTCGCGGAAGGCCGCCTCGATGACGGCGTCCTCGAAAGCGAAGATAGAGGTATAGCCGTCCAGATAGGGGCGCTGCAGATCGGGACGGTCCCAGCCGAACCAGTCAGGGTTGCGCACGAAGCGCGACTGCTGAAGCACCTCCAGCCGGTCCCAGATGAAGGGTCCGGTGCCGATCATCGCTTCCTGCCGGTTCATCTCGTCGCCCTGGTCCACCAGCTCCCGGGCGACGATGAAGGCGTTAGTGTCGGCCAGAAAGTGGAGGAAGGGGGCCACCGGCTCCTTGGTGCGAAAGCGGACCGTGTACCTGTCCACCACCTGGATGGAGTCGATGACCTGGTACTGGTAAGCGCGGTAGAAGAAGGGCCAGCGGGGGCTGGCCTGGTTCATCTGTCGCTCGAAGGAGAACTTGACGTCCTCGGCCGTCAGCTCTCGTCCCCCTACCGCCTGCTCCTCGCGGGAGGGAGGGCGGCCCAGGACGAGGCTGGGCCGTTGAAAGCGGACGCCCGGTCGCAGGCGGACGACATACTCCAGGGGAGGGTCACCGATGACCTCCGGCATCTGCAGGGCGAGGTCGGTGACTATGACACCCTGGAGGGGGTCTTCGTAGCGCAGGACTTTACTGAAGACAGCCGAATGAGAGCTGTAAATAGGCCCGAACTGGGTCTGGTGTGGATCCAGGGTGTCCAGCACCGCCGCCTCGTAGCCCGGCAGGCGGAGGATGCCGCCCCTCTGGGGGGCCTCCCTCTCCTGCGATGCCAGCGGTGGTAGCCCCTCTTGGACCTGTCGGCCGCCGCACCCTGCCAGCGCCGCTGCCAGCCCTGCCGCCGCCCCCAGGAACTGACGCCTGCTGAGGCGTCGGCTGGCCAGCCTGGGCAGGGCTCTCACCCCCTTCCCTGGCCGTCCTTGACGGCATTATAGCGCCCCCTCAGCGACTCGGTCGATGCCCCCTACAGGGGACGCAGACGCGGGTCCAGCAGATCCCTCAGGGCGTCGCCCAACAGGTTGAAGGCCATCACGGCCAGGGCGATGGCCCCACCGGCAGCCAGCACCACATGGGGGTGCTCGAACATGAAGGCCCGTCCCTCGGCCAGCATCAGCCCCCAGGATGCCGACTGGGGGACCGTGGAAGGGTCGATGAACGACAGCCCGGCCTCGGCCAGGACCGCTCCCCCCAGGCCTACCGAGAAGACCACCATCACCGGCGCCGTCACGTTGGGCAGGACGTGGCGGAACATGATGCGCAGATGCGAGGCGCCCATGGCCCTGGCCGCCTCTACATAAGGCTCGTTGCGCACCGAGAGGACGACGCTGCGCACCACTCTCTGCACCCCGGGCACCGATACGAAGGCCAGGGCTACCGCCAGCACCCGAAGGCTCGGCTCCACCAGCGAGACGGCCAGCATCAGTACCAGCAGGGGCGGGAACGCCTGCAGGGCGTCCATGAGCCGCTGCAGGAGCAGGTCCGTCTTTCCCAGGAAATAGGCCGAAACGATGCCCACGGCAGTCCCGCCGACGGTGCCCAGCCCCAGGGCCCACAGGGCCAGGAACAGGGAACGTCTGGTGCCCCAGACGATGCGTGCCCACACGTCGCGGCCCTTGTCGTCGGTGCCCAGCCAGTGGCGGCCGCTGGGGGACTGGAAGCGGGCCAGTCGCCCCGTCTCCTCGTCGTAAAAGAAGTCCTCCGGGCCGTAGCGGGCCAGGAAGGGACGTCCCATCTCGAAGCCGAGGGGGCGGTCGGGCAGGTCAGGCAGGCCGAAACGAGGCTGAGGCAGGCCGATGGCCCCCACCAGCATGGCCAGGGCTACAGCGGCGGCCAGGGCGCCCAGCGGCTTGCGCCGTAGCGCCCGCAGGGCTGCCCGCAGCCGTCGCCGCCCCATGCTCCCCTCCGGCCACGGCAGAGGGGGCGCAGCAGCTCCGCCGGCCTGCTCAGGCGTAGCGGATGCGCGGGTCCAGCCAGGCATAGACCACGTCCACCATGAGGTTCACGAACACTAGGAAGGAGGCCACCAGCAGAGTCATGCCCTGGACCACCGGGTAGTCGTTCTGGCGCACGCCGTTCACGGCATAGAGGCCCAGGCCGGGAATGAGGAAGATGGCCTCCAGCACCACGTTTCCCGCCACCAGGGCACCCATCATCAGTCCCGCCACCGTTACCACCGGCAGCAGGGCATTGCGCAGGGCATGGCGCATAACTACCAGTCGCTCGGCCAGGCCCTTGGCCCAGGCCGTTCGAATATAGTCCTGCGCCAGCACTTCTAGCATCTGGGAACGCAAAAAGCGCATGACGATGGCCCCAGTGCCCAGGCCGCCGATGAGGGCCGGCAGCGCCATCACCTGCAGATTGGCCCAAGGGTCTTCGGGCGCTGGCGTGTCGAAGGGCGGGAATGGCACCAGGTCGCGATAGGCAGTGATGGGCGGCGTCCAGCCCAGGTAGCGAGCGGAACCCAGCAAGGCGAAGATGGCCAGGACGAAGGCCGGCACCCCCAGGAAGAAGGTGGCAGCCCCCCGCAACGCGTAGTCGGCCCAGGTGTCGCGACGGACAGCCGCCGCCACCCCCGCCGGCACCCCTATCAGGAGGGCCACCGCCAGCTGCAGCAGCCCCAACTCTAGCGAGGGGCCGATGCGCTCGCCGATGTCCTCCAGCACCGGCGAGCGGGTGCGGAAGGACTGTCCCAGATCGCCCCTCACCAGGTCCGACAGGTAGTCCCGGTACTGGTCCCACAGGGGTCGGTCGAGCCCCAGAGAGCGGCGGACGGCCTCCCGCGCCTGCTGAGGGTCGCCCTGGACGCCCTGGGCGGCGGCCTCCAGGACATCGCCAGGGCTGAGGCGCAGGGCGAGAAAGACGAGGCTGGCCACTAACAGAAGCACCAGGAGGTTCAGCAGCAGGCGCGAGAGGAGGTAGCGGAGCATCTACTGCCCTCGGTGGGAAGGTAAATTCGGCCATTACCACTGTCAAGGGCGAAGGTCGCTGTCTGTCAACCCGCGCCCGGCCTCGGGGCGGTCCCCATCGAGTCGGCCGTGGCGGTGGTAGAATGGCTATGGCGGTGGGGCCGACAGCAGGCCGGGTGGTCGCCCTCTGCCTCGCGCAGGGGGAGGAAGGTCCGGGCTCCACCGGGCAGCGTGCTGGGTAACACCCAGGCGGGGCGACCCGCGGAAAGTGGCACAGAAACCAGACCGCCTGGGCCCTCGCGGGCCCAGGTAAGGGTGAAAAGGTGGGGTAAGAGCCCACCAGCGGCAGGGCGACCTGCCGGCTGGCCAAACCCCACGCGGAGCAAGGCCAAATAGGAGGGCAGGCCCCTTCGGGGGGCCTAGGGATGCCCGGCCCGACGCCCTCGGGTAGGCCGCTCGAGCCTCTCCGCAAGGGGAGGCCCAGAGTGATGACCACCGGCCGCCCCGACGGGGCGGCTACAGAACCCGGCCTATAGGCCTGCTAGGCCCCACCGCCTGCCCGTGGCCAACAGGGAGGTCGTCCGACCGACGCCCCTATCGGAGACGCCCATGCCGACCCTGTCCGAGCTGGCTGCCCACCTGCCAGAGGCCCGCCTGCTGGGGGCCGACGTGCCCGTGCGCGGCATCGCCTGGGACTCGCGTCTGGTGACCCCGGGCGACCTGTTCGTGGCGGTGCCGGGGCTCCGCCACGACGGACATGACTTCCTCCAGGACGCCATGAGTCGCGGCGCCGTCGCCCTGGCAGTGCAGGCCGACCGCAGAGAGCGCTGGTCACCTCTCCTGGACGGCGGCAAGGCAACGCTGCTGGAGGTGCCCGATTCGCGCCGTGCCCTCTCGCGGCTGGCCGCTGCCTTCCACGGCTTCCCTGCCCGTCGCCTGACGGTGATAGGCGTAACGGGCACCGATGGCAAGAGCAGCCTGGTCCATCTCCTCTCGCATGTGCTGGGCAGGGCCGGTGGCAGGGCCGGCTTCCTGGGCACCATCGGCTGGGGGACCGATGGGCGGGTGGAGGGCGGGGGCGATGGCCGCACCACGCCCGAGGCCCCTCAGGTCCAGGCCGCCCTGGCCCGCATGGTAGCTTCGGGCTGCCGTTATGCCGTGGTCGAGTGCACATCCCACGGCCTGGCCCTCTACCGGGTGGAGGACTGCGAGCCGGACGTGGGCGTCATCACCAATCTGGGACGCGACCACCTGGACTTCCACGGGAGCTTCGAGGCCTATCGTGAGGCGAAGGGCCGCCTGTTTCGCCTGCTGGACAGCTCCGCGGACAAGGGTGTGCCCAAGGCAGCGGTCCTCAATGCCGACGATCCCTCCTGCGATTACTTCCGTTCCCTGACCGCCGCCCGGAGCATTAGCTACGGCCTGCGGACCCCCGCCGACGTGGTCGCCCATGACCTCCGGCCGGAGGGCTGGGGCACTCGCTTCCGCCTGGAGGTGTCGGGACAGCAGAGGGATGTGCACGTCTCCCGCCCGGGCGATTTCAACGTGGCCAACGCCCTGGCCGCCGTCGCCGTTGGGCTGGCGCTGGGCCTCACGCTGGACAGCCTCGTGGAGGCCGTCATGTCCTGGCCCGGGGCGCCGGGGCGACTGGAGACCATCGACGAGGGACAGCCCTTCCTGGTGGTGGTGGACTATGCCCATGGCCCGGACTCGCTGCGTCGCGTCCTGGAGCTGTTGCGAGCGAGGGCGCGAGGCAGGGTCATCGCCCTCTTCGGCTGCATAGGCGGGAGGGAGCGAGAGCGCCGGTTCCCCATGGGACAGGTGGCCGGCCAACTGGCCGACTACGTCGTCCTCACGGACGATAACCCCTACGACGAGGACCGCCTGGACATCCTGCGGGAGGTGGCCGCTGGCCTGGAGGCCGTCGGACGGCGTCAGGGCCACGACTACGTCATCGTGCCCGACCGGCGGGAGGCCATCGCCCATGCCCTGGCCATGGCCTCCGACGACGATGCGGTGCTACTGGCCGGCCGCGGGCACGAGACCATTGTCTACCTGGCCGATGGGCCATACGAGTGCGACGACCGGGAGGTGGCGCGCCAGGCGCTGCGTTCCCTCTACGGTCTGCCCTGAAAGGGGGAAATGAGCATGGCCTGGCCCGACCTCTCACGCCTGGAGCGAGCGCTGAAGACCACCTACATGGGCCGACGCCTCGTCTACTACAGCAGCGTGGGCTCCACCCAGGATATCGCCCGTCGAGAGGCCGAGGCAGGCGCTCCCGAGGGCACCCTCGTCCTCGCCGACGAGCAGACGGCCGGCCGGGGGCGCCTGGGTCGCTCCTGGGCGTCGCCTGCAGGGCAGAACCTCTACCTGACGCTGGTGCTGAGGCCCCCCATGCACGCCCTCAAGCGCCTGACCATGGTGGCCCCTCTGGCGGTGGCCAGAGCGGTGGCCGAGACGACCGGCCTCCAGGCCGGCATCAAGTGGCCCAACGACGTCTGGATCGGTCGTCGCAAGCTGTCGGGCGTACTCCTGGAGTCCGAGGTCCAGGGGGAGCAGGTGCGTTACTGCCTGCTCGGCATCGGCGTCAACGTCAACATGGACGTGGAGGCCATTCCCGAGCTGGCCGAGATCGCCACCAGCCTGCTCCGAGAGCTGGGCCGTGAGGTGTCGCGAGAGGATGTCCTGGCATCCCTGCTGGCCCACCTGGAATCCCTGTACGAGGCGGTGCGCCGAGGCGAGACGCCGCTGGAGGAGTGGCGTGCCCGCCTCATCACCCTGGGCCAGGAGGTCACGGCCCGCTTCGGCGACCAGGTGGAAGAGGGGCTAGCCGAGGACGTGGACGAGGAGGGACGCCTCCTGCTGCGACGGCCCGACGGCTCGCGGGTGGCCATCGAGGCGGGCGACGTGACCCTGCGCAGCTGACCTGCCAGCGTCCCCGAACCCGTGAAGTCGAGGAGGGTAGGCCCCCGGGTAGCCCCATATCCGCCAGGGCTGTCAGGCCTCAGGAACAGTAGCGCCGCTGAGATAGGCCTCGGCCTCCCCGACGAACGGCCGGTCCCTCCTGGAGGTCACAGGGTACGAAAAACGCGCCGTCCCTCCAGGCGCACGATGCGCCCGAAGCCGGGAGGCGGGAAGTGGCAGAAGGCCGCCACCAGGCCCTCCGACTCCAGCATGTCCAGTATCCGGCTGCGGGTCTGGGCCGCCTGAGCGCCGTCGGTGTCGAAGGCCGGAGACCACGAGGGTTGATCCACCTGGGCCGGGTGGTGGGCCAGGTCGCCGCAGATGAGCGCCCGCTCCCCCAGCGAGGCAAGCAGGATGCTAGTGTGTCCAGGGGTGTGGCCCGGTGTCGGGACAGTGGTCACGCCGTCGGCCAGGGCCACCTCGCCGCTGAACAGCTCCAGCACGCCCAGGTCCCTGAGGGGCACCACCGTGCGGTCGGTCCCCTGTCCGACTCGGGCGGGGTCTGTGAAGAAGTCCCAATCGGCCTGGGGCACGTAGTAGCGGGCACGGGGGAAGGTGGGCCGGGGAGAGCCGGCCTCGTACTGCAGGTTCCAGCCCACGTGGTCGCCGTGCAGGTGGGTGAAGACGACGACATCGATGTCCTCCGGACGCACCCCCTTCTCCTGCATGTCGTCCAGCAGGCGGCCGCGGGCGCCGCCCAGCCAGTCGTGGGGGCCAGGACCGACACCAGTGTCCACCAGCACTGTGCGGCCGCCGGCGCGGACGACATATGCCTGGGCATAGGTCTGGAAGCGGCCGTCGGGGGCGAAGGCCTGCGGGTAGAGCTGGCGGTAAGGCTCGAAGGCGGCCGCCCCCTGCTGGGGGAAGAAGGCCTGGAAGGGGAAGGCCATGGGGGTGTCCAGCAACTCGATGACCTCGATGTTGCCGACGCGCAGGACGTGGCCGGACATGGGGCACCTCCTCGCCGGGTCTCCGTCGGCTAGAGTATAGCCGGCCCAGGCTCCTCTCGACCACTACTACGTGCACTGGTCGCCTACGAAGGGTACAGCGATGAGCCGCACGCCCGTCGGCGTCCAGCGGACCAGCATCGGGTCGGTGCTCAGTCGCCGCACCGCCCCGCCCGAGGGCTGTATCAGCAGCAGTCCCGTGTTGTCGGTGGGCCGGCCGAGGCTGGAGAGGGCCAAAATGTCGCCGCGTGGGGACCAGACAAACCCCAGCACGGCCCCCAGCCTGGTCGCTACCACCCGCGACGCACCGGCTGACAGGTCGGCCAGCACCAGCTCCTGCATCTCGCAGGTGCCGCGAGTGTAGGCGATGAGGCGGCCGTCGGGAGACCAGGAGGCGGACCAGGCCTCGCCCAGGCGCACGGGCGCCCGCCCGTCCAGGTAACGCACCTGTAGTTCCCGGGCCCTGCCTACTTCTCCGACGAGAGCCAGCAGCGACTTGCTGTCGGGGCCCCATTGCACGAACCTCGCCTGGCCTTCGACCACGGCTTGGAGTCTGCTGCCGTCCGCCGTGGTGACGTAGATGCCCTCGGGCCAGTTGGCGCCGACTCTTTCCAACGCCACGAACGACCCGTCGGGCGACCAGCAAGACACGCGGAACAAGTCGCGGCAGCTCGACGCCAGCATCAGCTCCACATTAGTGGGCGCCTGCACGTTCGAAGGCGGTCCACCTTCGACAGGCACAATGGCGATACGAGAAAGAGGCTCCCGATAGGCAACGACGAGGCGGTCTCCCTGCGGCGACCACTCCGCATAGCTGATCAGGCCTCGCGTGCCGAACAACCTGGACAAGCGGCCGCTCTGGCTATCGAACACATAAAGCTCGGAAGCGTCAGCCCGATCCATGTCCATCGTCGGCGACACAGGCTCCGTCCGCAAGGCGAGCCGCCTGGCATCCTGCGCCCATCCGGCCACCTGGATGAGCCACCGTCCTTGGTCGGCGTCCCCGCCAAACCCCTGTAGGCGGAACGCCTGCGTCACCTCCACCCGGTCGCCCACGACGCGGGCCTGCCCGGCGATGAGCCACTCCGGATCGCTCCCGCAGACGAAGCCGAAGGTGGGCCGGTCATCGTGTTGTGCCCGCGCTTGCTCCAGGCAGGAGAGGGGCACGCTGGAGCCGCTTGTCACGTCTATGAGTTGGCGTCCGATAGTGTCTGACGGCAGGTCGCCGCTGTAGGGTTGGACCACGATGCGGAGGGGAGTGTCACCGACACCGCTGGGTGTCTGGCTGGCTGTGGCCGGCGTCGGTGTCTGCTCCGGTGGTGTCGCGTCACTGCCGCCGCAAGCGGTCAGCAGCAGGACGGCCGTCAGCGCGATGCAGGCCAGGGGGAATAGGGCCGGCGCGTGCCTGTCGCGGGTATGGCGGTAGGGCCTGCCACTCATCAGTCATACACGCAGTGGTCGCCCACGTAAGGGGCCACCAGCAGGTGGGTGCCGCGGGGCGACCAGAGCAGCCATGACGGGCCGACGGGCAGCTTCCTCACCCCCGACCCGTCGGCCTGCACCAGGTAGACCGCGGACGTCTCCGGCCGAGCGATGACGGAAACGGCGATGACGTCGCCCCTGGGCGACCAGGCCAGTTGAATGAGCGCCCCGAGGGGCCCGCTGAGCGCCGTGCTCCGACCGGTGGCCACGTCGAAGCGGGCCACCGAGCGCTCTATGCAGGGGCCGCTGTCGTAGGCCACGCTCCGTCCGTCGGGCGACCAGGCGGGCGCCAACCCCCGCCCGACCCGCCTGGGCGCTCCCCCGTCCGGCGACAGCAGGAGGATATCCCAGTCGTAGATATCGCCGGTGGGGGCGGTCACCAGCACGGCCCGGCCGTCGGGCGACCAGCCAGCGAAGGCCATGCCGTCCTGGCTTACCTGCCGCAGGCCGGTGCCGTCGGCCCGCACCACATACAGGGCGCCCAGGGTCAGGGCGGTCCTGGCGCCCTTCACGATCAGCATGGACCCGTCCGGCGACCAACAGCGCATCCACAGCGGGGCATGGCATGCCAGGTCGAAGTAGAGGTCCTCGCCCTCCGGCCCCCTGACGACCACCGGCTCGCTACCGTCGGCGCGTATGATGACCACCTCGGCACCCTGCGCGCGGAGCCTGGCGTCGAACCCCAGCAGGCGGGCCACGGCGATGCGGTCACCGCGCGGGGACCATTCGCCGCGCACGCGGCCCGGGGCTGAGAACACGAGCTGCACTGCGCCCGACCGCGCATCGAAGACGTACAGTTCGCCCTCAGTCTCCCCGGCGGCTGGAGCCGGCGTGGCGGTGTCCGGCGGCACAGGCGGGCTGTGGGCGCTCACCAGGAGCCTCCTGCCGTCGGGCGCCCAGTCCTGGGGATATATGAACCAGGACATGCCTCCCGGCCGGGCCTGGACCCCGCGCAGGAGGTAGGCCTGCTCCACCTCCACCCGTTCGCCCTGCAGCCTCGCCTGCCCCACCACCATCTCCGAATTGGACACGAAGCAGAGAAAGCCGAAGCCCGAGCCGTCGGGCCACCACCGGGCCCTTCGGGGATCGAAGCAGTAACGGCCGCTGGTCGCCCCCGTGGCCACGTCCACCACCGCTCCGCCCAGCTCGGGGAGAGGGCCAAAGTCGCCGCGATATGGCTCCACCACAAGGTGCATTGTGTGGACAGGCGTCCCGGTAGCGGCGGCCGGTGTGGAGGCTGGTGTGGAGGTCGGGCGTGGAGTCGGCGTCGTCTCGCGGTCGCCGCAGCCAGCCAGCAGGAGGGAGGTCGCCAGAACTAGGGCGGTCAGAGAAACGACAGCGACCGAGGGGCGGCCGGCGGTACCGGGGTGGTGGGCGCCTCTCATCTCGTTCCTCCCTGCGATCACACGCCCTGCCGTGGGCACACAGTCCTCCGATTCTATCAACGGTTATGCGGCCCCAAAGTTTCGCCGCTACCTAGGGGGCTGCAGGCCCCCCCTCAGAACAGCTCGCGCAGGTCGAACCGTGGGCCGTCCTTGCATACCAGTCGCACGCCGCCCCGACGGGGGAAGACTGCGCAGCCGTAGCAGATACCGGTCCCGCAGCCCATGCGCTCCTCCATCAGCACCTGCACGGGGCGACGGGATGCGCGGCTGCGGACCACCTCGGCCAGGGCGGCGAACATGGCCGCCGGGCCGCAGGCGAAGACCTGGTCGGCCCAGTCCAGGTATTCGGGTACCAGGTCGGTGACAGGCCCGTGGTGGCCACGAGAGCCGTCGTCGGTGGCGTGGACGACCTCTACCTCGGGCGGAAGTAAGGAAGGCGGCAGCAGGCGGGCGGCGGTGCGGGCGCCGGCCAGCAGGGTCACCGACCGACCCTGGGCCACCGCCTCCTCGGCGAGGGCCACCAGTCCGGCGATGCCCAGGCCGCCCGCCACCAGCAACAGGTGGCGGGCATCGGGCCGCACCTGCAGGCCCTTTCCCAGCGGCCCGAAGGCCACGATTTCATCCCCCGGCCGCCGTTGCGAGAGCCAGAGGGTGCCGCGGCCCCGCACGTCGTAGAGGATGGCGAACTGGCGCTGGCCGTCTCGTTGGCGAAAGCGATGGTAGCTCATGGGACGGGGCAGAAGGGGGTCGAGGCCGTCGCCGCAGCGCAGCATGAGGAAGCGTCCGGGGGCGGCCCCCCGCGTCAGGGGCGGGCAGGAGAGCCACATGAGAAAGGTGTCCTCACAGACCCGGTCCTGGGAAAGGACCACGGCCCGCTCCAGCCTCAGCCGTTCGCCGGTCATGGGCGAGCGCCATTGCGGTATTCGGGGAGGGGCAGGACCGAGTACTGGCCCGGCTCCACCAGCATCGCCTCCACCGCCGCCCGGGCCGTGTCCAGGGAGGTGAAGCACGCCACCCGCTTCTCGACGGCGGCGCGACGGATATAGAAGCCGTCGCGCAGGGTGGCCGTCTGGGAGCCTTCGGGGGTGTTGATGACCACGTCCACCAGCCCCTGGTCGATGACGTCGATGACGCTGGGATGTCCCTGGTCCAGCCGCTTGGTCACTTCGGCCACCTCCAGCCCCAGGGCACGGATGAGGGCTGCCGTGCCCTCGGTGGCGTAGAGTCGGCAACCGGCCTGGGCCAACTTCCGCACGATAGGGATAGCCTCGGGCTTGGTGCGGTCGGAGAGGGACAGGAGCACTGACATGCCGGGGCGCAGGGCCAGGTCGGCGGCCTGCAACGCCTTGGCCAGGGCGGAGCGGAAGTCGCGGTCGATGCCCATCACCTCGCCGGTGGACTTCATCTCCGGCCCCAGGTAGGTGTCCACCCCCGCCAGCTTGGACATGGAGAAGACAGGGGCCTTCACCGCCACCAGGCCCTGCTTGGGCCACAGACCGTAGGGATAGCCCAGCTCAGGCAGCCGCTTGCCCAGCATGGCCTTCACTGCCAGGCGGACCATGGGCACGCCCGTGGCCTTGGATATGAAGGGCACCGTGCGGCTGGAGCGGGGGTTGACCTCTAGCACGTATACGTCGGAGCGGCCACCCTCCCGCATTATGACGAACTGGATGTTCATGAGTCCCAGCACCCCCAGGGCCAGGGCGATGCGCCGCGTGTAGTCGACGATGGCCTCTACCTCCTCGTTGGTGAGGCCTATGGCGGGATAGACGGCCATGGAGTCGCCCGAGTGGACGCCGGCCCGTTCGATGTGCTGCATGATGCCTGGAATGAGGACGTCGTGGCCATCGCAGATCGCATCCACTTCGGCCTCGATGCCCTCTAGGTATTTGTCGATGAGGATGGCTCGCCCCTGGCCCACCTGGGCGGCTTCCTCGACATAACGTATCAGCTCCCGGGGGCCCTGGACGATCTCCATGGCACGGCCGCCCAACACGTAGCTGGGACGGACCAGGACCGGATAGCCGATGCGGGCGGCCGCCTCTAGGGCTTCCTCCAGGCTCTCGACGGCGGCGCCTGGCGGGCGGGGTATGCCCAGCTCCTCCAGGAGGGATTCGAAGCGGCCGCGATCCTCGGCGATATCGATAGCCTCGGCGCTGGAGCCCAGGATGGGCAGGTTGGCACGCGCCAGAGGCACTGCGAGATTGATGGCCGTCTGGCCGCCGAACTGGACGATGCTGGGCGGCGGGCCGCCGTCGGAATCCTCGTTGTCCAGGATATCCCGCACCCCCTCCTCGTCCAGGGGCTCGAAATAGAGGCGGTCGCTGGTATCGAAGTCGGTGGATACCGTCTCCGGGTTGCAGTTGGCGATGATGGCCCGATGGCCTGACTCCTCCAGCGCCCAGACGGCATGCACCGAGCCGTAGTCGAACTCGATGCCCTGGCCGATGCGTATGGGTCCGGAGCCGACCACCAGGGCCTTGGGGCCTTCCAGAGGTGGCGCCTCGTTCTCGGCCTCGGCGTCGTCCTCGTACGTGCTGTAGAAGTAGGGGGTCTCGGCCTCGAACTCGGCAGCGCAGGTGTCGACCATCTTGTACACGGGACGGATGCCCCAGCGTTGCCGTAGCTCCCGTACCTGCTCCGGCAGCATATCGGCCAGGGTGGCGATGTCGCGGTCGGGGAAGCCCTTGCGCTTGGCCAGCCGCAGCAGCTCCGGGGTCAGCGGCTCCGACAGCAGACGCCGCTCCAGGGACACGAGGCCGGCCAGCTTCTCTACGAACCAGGGGTCGATCCCCGACAGGAGGGATATCTGCATCGGCTCCATGCCCCGACGAAGGGCAGCCATAATGGCCCACAACCGCTGGTCGTTGGGCTCGGCGATGAGCTGGCGCACCTGCTCCTCGCTCCAGGAGGGGTCCTCCCACAGCAGCGTGCGCCCGCCGAACTCCAGGGAGCGAACCGCCTTCTGCAACGCCTCTTCGAAGGTGCGCGCGATGGCCATCACCTCGCCTGTGGCCTTCATCTGGGTGCCGATGCGCCGCTCCCCCAGCGGGAACTTGTCGAAGGGCCAGCGGGGTATCTTCACCACCACATAGTCCAGGGCCGGCTCGAAGGCGGCGGTGGTCTTGCCCGTCACCCGGTTGGCGATCTCGTCCAGTCGCTTGCCCACCGCTATCTTGGCCGCCACCCGGGCGATGGGATAGCCAGTGGCCTTGGAGGCCAGCGCCGAACTGCGGGAGACGCGAGGGTTGACCTCGATGACGTAATAGGGCGGGCGGCCATCGGGCGAGAGGGCCCAGGGTGCGATCTCCCGCCTCGGCGCCAGGGCGAACTGGATGTTGCAGCCGCCCTCGATGCCCAGGGCACGAATGATCTTCAGGGCGGCCGAGCGCAGCATGTGATATTCCTTGTCGGTCAGCGTCTGGCTGGGGGCCACCACGATGCTGTCGCCGGTGTGGACGCCCATGGGGTCCAGGTTCTCCATGTTGCAGACGGTTATGCAGTTGTCGGCACCGTCGCGCATCACCTCGTATTCCAGCTCCTTCCATCCCAGGAGGCAGCGTTCCAGGAGGACCTGGCCGATGGGCGAGGCCTTCAGTCCGATGGAGACGATGTGTTCCAGCTCCTCCATATCGCGGGCGATGCCGCCGCCGGTGCCGCCCAGGGTGTAGGCGGGGCGAACCACCACCGGGAAGCCCAGCTCTCCGGCCACGCGGCGGGCTTCCTCCAGGCTGGTGACGGTCTCGCTCTCGGGCCTCGGCTCGCCGATCTCGTCCAGCAGGCGCTTGAACAGCTCCCGGTCCTCGGCCTTGCGGATGGACTCGATGGTGGTGCCGAGGACGCGGACGCCGTAGTGGTCCAGGATGCCGGCATCGGCCAGGGCCACGGTGAGATTGAGGCCCGTCTGTCCCCCGAGGGTGCCCAGCAGGCCATCGGGGCGCTCACGCTCGATGATGCGGGCCAGGACCTCTACCGTCAGCGGTTCGATGTAGACGGTATCGGCTATGTCCTCGTCGGTCATGATGGTGGCGGGGTTGGGGTTGACCAGGACGGTATGGATGCCCTCCTCGCGCAACGAACGGCAGGCCTGGGAGCCCGAGTAGTCGAACTCCGCTGCCTGCCCGATGACGATAGGTCCAGAGCCGATTATGAGAACCTTCCTCAGACTACCCATCCTTCGATGCCCCCGACATTGCGCTCGACAGGTATCACAGCGGCAGTTCGTATTGCATGCCCCCTCCGACGACCTGAGCGAGGGACCCCAGCTCGCCAAAAAAGCTCAGGGCCGCCTCGTTTCCCTCAGGTATGGTGCCCCGCAGCCGCCGGTAGCCCTTTCTTCGGGCGAACTCCAGCGCCATGAGCGCCAGCTCGCGGCCGATGCCCCGCCGCCGGTACCCTTTCAGCACCCACACCCCCAACACCGACGTATCGGGGTCGTTGGCGTCGGGCTCCAGCGCAGCGAAGGCCACCGGGCGGCGGCCGTCGCGTGCGAGAAACATGGCTCCTCGCCCGCGGTACCCTGCCAGGCGCCGCGCCACCGCCTCGGCCGTCATGGGCTGGAGGAGGGCGGCCGCCTGGGCGCCCAGCTCGGCGATGATCTCCTGCCCTACCTGAGCGATGGCTGCGGCATGCCGCCGGTCGGCCCGTCGGAACTGAATGCTCATCGCGCCTCCTTGTGTGCCTGCACCATCTCCAGAAAGCGGTCGAAGATGTATACGTTGTCCATAGGCCCCGGCGAGGCCTCGGAGTGGTACTGAATGGTCAGCAACGGCAGCTCCGGGTGCCGCAGCCCCTCCACCGTGCCATCGTTCAGGTGGACCTGGGAGACCTGAATGCCGTCGCGCAGGCCGTCGGGGTCCACCGCATAGCCGTGGTTCTGAGCGGTGATGAACACCCGTCCCGTGGCCAGGTCCTTCACCGGGTGGTTAGCGCCCCGGTGGCCGAACTTCAACTTGAACGTCCGCGCCCCGAAGGCACGGGCGATGACCTGATGCCCCAGACAGATGCCCAGCACGGGCACCCTCCCCACCAGCGGTCGCACAGTGCGCACCAGGTAGTCCAGCAACGCCGGGTCGCCAGGACCGGGCGACAACACCAGCCCGTCAGGCCCCAGGGCCAGCAGGTCTTCGCCGGGGGTGGTGGCCGGCACCACCGTCACCCGGCAGCCCCGCTGGCGCAGCAGGCGCATGATGTTGAACTTCACGCCCGCATCCACCACCACCACATGAAAACGGGGCGAAGGCGGCTCCGGCCAGAGGTAAGGCTCCTCTGTCGTTACCTCCCGCACCAGGTCGGTGGTGCCGTAGCGGGGCAGGGAGCGCAGACGGGCCAGGGCCTCCTCGGGCGACTCGCCGATGGCGATGGCGCCCATCATGACGCCTCGTGAGCGCAGTCGCCGTGTCAGGGCGCGGGTGTCCACCCCCTCCAGTCCGGGCACCCCCTGGGAGGCCAGGTACTCGTGCAGGGTCATCTCCGATGCCCAGTGGGAGGGCAGGGGGCAGGCCTCCCGCACCACCAGCGCCCGCACCTGGATGCGCGACGACTCGACATCCTCGCGATTGATGCCGTAATTGCCCACCAGGGGGTAGGTCAGGACCAATATCTGGCCTGCATAGGACGGGTCGGTGAGCATCTCCTGGTAGCCGGTCATGGCGGTGGAGAAGACAACCTCGCCGTAGGCCGGGGCAGCAGCGCCGAAGGGTCGGCCGGGGAAGACGCTCCCGTCCTCCAGCACCAGAAATCCCCGCTCGCTCATTCCTGCCATACCTTCCTGCCTCCGTAAATGGTGCATACGACCCTTCCCCGAAGCCTGCGACCCGCCAGGGGGGTGTTCTTGCCCTTGCTGGCGAAGCGCTCCGGCTCCACCGTCCACTCCTGCTGAAGATCGACTACGGTCACGTCTCCCGGCGCGCCCACCGCCAGGGTGCCCAGGCCAGGCACGTGCCGGTCCAGTCCCAGCGCTCGCACGGGGCCGATGGTCATGGCCTCCGCCAGTCGCATCAGATGCAAGCGCCCCTCATGCACCAGGGACAGGCACAGGGCCAGGGCTGTCTCCAGGCCCGAGATGCCGAAAGCCGCCAGGTCGAACTCGCACAGCTTGTCTTCCACGGCATGGGGAGCATGGTCGGTAGCTATGCAGTCGATGACACCCCGGGACAGACCGTCCCGGCACGCCGCGACGTCGGCCCGAGTGCGCAGGGGAGGGTTCACCTTGGCATTGGTGTCATACGCTAGGCCGCCGGGCGACTCGCCCGAGCCCATGACGGCCTCATGGGTCAGACACAGGTGGTGAGGTGTGACCTCGGCGGTGACGGGCGCGCCACGGGCGCGATAAGCCTCGACCAGTGCCACGGCGCCAGCAGTGCTGACGTGGGCCACGTGCAGGTGTCCGCCCGTCTCGGCAGCCAGCGTCAGGGCACGGGCCACCGCTGACTCCTCAGCCGCAGCGGGGATGCCCCGGAGGCCCAGGCGCGTCGCCACCCATCCCTCGTGCATGACGCCGCCAGCGCTGAGGAGCTTGTCTTCACAGTGCTCGATGACGGGCAGGCCCAGGACGGAGGCGTACTCAAGGGCGTGACGCAGGAGGGCGGGGTCGGCCACCGGGTCGCCGTCGTCGCTGAAGGCCACAGCACCCGCCTCGGCCAGCTCGGCCAGGTCGGCCAGCTCGCGGCCCTTACGCTCCCGTGTTGTGCAGGCGATGGGCAGCACACGCACATGTGCGACCTGCTCCGCCCGCCCGCGCACCCAGCGCACCATGGCAGGGGTGTCCAGCGGCGGCTCGGTGTTGGGCATGCAGCAGACGGTGGTAAAGCCGCCGCGGGCAGCGGCCAGGGTGCCGGACTCGATGGTCTCCTTGTGCTCCAGCCCTGGCTCCCGCAGGTGGCAGTGGACGTCTACCAGGCCCGGCAGCACCAGCAGGCCGCTGGCATCCACAGCCTCGCCAGCGTCTCGGCCCGCGTCGGGGCCTACGGCCGCGATGCGGCCGTCCACGATGAGCACGTCGCCCACCAGGTCGACGCCCCGAGACGGGTCGAGGACGCGACCACCGCGGACGGCCAAGCTCGTCATGCCTTCCCCCCGGTCAGCAGGTAGAGGACGGCCATACGCACAGCGACCCCGTTGGTGACCTGCTCCTCGATGACCGACTGGGCCGACCGGGCCACCTCCGGCGCTATCTCGACGCCCTCGTTCATGGGGCCAGGGTGCATGACCAGGGCATCGGGGCGGGCACGGGCCAGGCGCTGAACGTTGATCTGGTAGAGGCGAACGTATTCGCGCAAGGACGGCAACACGCCCCCTGCCATCCGCTCGCGCTGGAGCCGGAGGGCCATGACGACGTCGGCCCCCTCGATGGCCTTGTCCAGGTCCATCTCCACCTGCACCGGCGGCATAGCGACCTCGCCATCGTCCATGCTCGTCCCCGGGCGCAGGCCAGCAGGAAGGAGGGTGGGGGGGCCGCACAGCACCACCTGCGCCCCCAGGGCTGTCAGGCCCCAGGCGTTGGAACGGGCCACGCGACTGTGGGCGATGTCCCCCACGATGACAACCTTCCTTCCCCGCAAGTCGCCCAGATGGCGGCGGATGGTGTAGATGTCCAGCAGGGCCTGGGTTGGATGGGCGTGCGAGCCATCGCCCGCGTTGACCACATGCAGGCGGGTGTGGCGGGCGGCCAGATATGGCGCTCCCGACTGCCAGTGGCGCATCACCAGCACCTCGGCACCCAGCGCCTCGACGGTCCGCACCGTGTCCAGCAACGACTCGCCTTTTTTCACGCTGCTCTGTTCGGCAGCGATGTTGACCACGTCAGCGCCCAGGGCCTTGGCCGCCAGCTCGAAAGAGGCGCGGGTGCGGGTGCTGGGCTCGTAGAACAGGTTCACCACCGTCAGGCCGCGCAGGGCCGGCACGCGTGGCACCTCCCGCGACAGCACCTCGCGCATGGCATCGGCCGTGTCCATGACGAGCTCTATTTCCTCCGGTGTCAGCTCGTCTACGTCCAGCAGATGCTCCCGCTTCCAGGCGGGGGCCTCCCGCACACTGGTCGGGCGGGCCTGCTCCCTGGCGTCATCCCTCATGCTCGCCCTCCTCCCGCGGCCGGACGATGACCACCTCGTCGCGTCCGTCCACTTCCTCGAGGCGCACCTGCACCTCCTCGCGCCTGGAGGTGGGGATGTTCTTGCCCACGTAATCGGCGCGGATGGGTAACTCGCGGTGTCCCCTGTCCACCAGCACCGCCAGTTGCACCTGCCCGGGCCTCCCGAAGTCCATCAGAGCATCCAGGGCGGCCCGGATGGTGCGCCCGGTGTAGAGGACGTCGTCCACCAGCACCACCCGCTTGCCATCTATATCGATGGGGATATCGCTGGGCTGGAGGGAAGGCCGCAGGCCCAGGTAGGGAAGGTCGTCGCGATAGAGGCCTACGTCCAGAGCACCCACGGGCACCTCCACCCCCTCGAACTGACGGATGGCATCGGCCAGCCGACGGGCGAGGGGCACTCCGCGGGTCCGCATGCCCACCAGCACCACATCCTGGACGCCCTTGTTGCGCTCAATGATCTCGTGGGCTATGCGGCGGACGGCGCGACGGATGTCGTCCGCCGTCATCAGGACGTGCTCGTGGGCCGAGGGGACAAGAAAAGGCCCACTCGCCCGTGGGGGAGTGGGCCGCTTTTCTCTACGCTCCGCGAATTCGCTTCCGCTGTCCACCCTTCTCCTCTCCCTTGCCGGCCTCGCTGGACCGGCTTAAAGGGGGGAGCGCCTTCTGGTTGGCAGGTTATCACGGCGCCCCCCGGGAGCGCAAGGGGCTTCGGCCGTCAGCTTCCGAGTGCTATCATTTGCAGCAGAAGAACCCTGCACAGGAGGTCACCCCATGGCTGAATTCGTAAAGGTAGCCACCGTCAGCGAGTTGCCACCCGGGGAGATGAAGATCGTGGAGCTGGACGGCAAGGAGATAGTGGTGGCCAACCTGGGCGGCGAGTTCGTGGCCTTCAGCAACGAGTGCACTCACCGCGGCGGGCCGTTGGGCGAAGGGGAGCTGAAGGGCGATGTGGTTGAGTGCCCCTGGCACGGCGGCCAGTTCAACGTCCGCACTGGCGAGGTGGTGGCGCCGCCCCCTTCGCGTCCCATCGCCTGCTTCCAGGTCCAGGTCCAGGGCGACGAGATCCGGGTGGCCAAGTCCTAGGCGGCCCCTGACGACAGGCCGGGTCGCGCGGGCAACAGGGGCGAAAAGCCGTCACTCAGGACAGCCAGACACGCCTGGCAGTTCCGCCGCCCCTAGCGACGTCCCGCGTGGGCAGAGACAGAAGGCCCCGCAGGCGTGGACCGTGACTCCGTCACCGACGGGGCCGAGAGCGGACGCGCCCGTGCCTATTGGCCCCCTGCCAGGGGTGGGATGAGGATGACCCTGTCCCCCTCCTGCAGGGCGCGGTCGAAGTCCGAGTTCTCGTTATTGACGATGATGACCTGGGCCATGTCGTCCGGTATGCCCAGGCGTCGCACTAGCGTGTCTACCGTAGCTCCCTCGGGCAGTTCCAGCTCGAACTCCCCGGCGCCGTTGGGCGAATACTTGTCCAGATAGGCCTGCAGCTCCACCCTCACCCGCATGCGCTATCGCCTCGCCAGTTGGGCCTTGAGGGCCTCGAAAGCTATCATACCAAGGTTGATGCGCTCATGGGTGAAGCGGTGCTTCCAGCGGGAGACGTCAGTGCGCCGCCGCACCATCGCCTGCAGCACTCCCAGCTCCTGGACGTCCTGGGGACGGCCAATGACCACAGCACCCACCACCCGGTTCTCGCCGTCCACCAGCACCTTACGATAGACGCCGGTGGCCCGGTCGCGAAAGACGATGGGCTCCAGGCCCGGCTCGTCCCGGAACTTGCCGATAGAGGCGCAGGAGAGGCCGAACAGCTCGGTGACGTTCCAGCTGAGGCTCCCCGGATACGTGACGCTGTCGCCGGCCATGTTGGCGCCAGCCACCCGCCCCTGGTCGACGGCCGTGGGCCAGATGGCATGGACCACCGGCTCGCTGCTTATGAAGTCGCGCGTCTCGGCGCAGTCGCCGGCAGCGTACACGCCGGGCAGGTTGGTCTCCTGTCGCTCGTTAGTCCTGATACCACGGCCAACTTCCAGACCCGAGCCCTGCACGAAGCCGATGTTGGGCTCTACGCCAGTGCCGCACACGACCATGTCTGCCTGATAGGTCTTGCCGCTTCGCAGGTGCAGTGTGAACTTGCCATCCCTGCCCTGCTCGACGGCGCTGACGGCATCTCCCAGCAGGACCTCCATGCCCAGGGAGCGCATCTCCTCTTCCAGTCGGCGGCCGCCTTCGGGGTCCAGCAGCTGGGGCATGACCTGGTCGGCGATCTCGACGACGGTGTAGCGCAGGCCGGGGCGCCTCTTGAGAAGGGCGTTGATGGTGAGAAGGCTGATGAAGCCCGCGCCGATGACGAAGCAACTGCGAGCACCCTCGCTGGCGCGGTCGATCCGCGCCGCATCGGCCAGCGTCCAGTGATAGCAGACCTCCGCCTCATGGATGCCTTGCACGGGAGGAACTCGGGAGCGGGAGCCGGTGGCGATGAGCAGACGGTCGTAGCTGAGGGTGCGGCCGTCCTCCAGGCGCACCTGCCGCGCCTGTGGGTCCAGAGCGGCAGCTCCCACGCCCCAGATGGCCTCCACTCCGCGACTGCGGAAGTAGTCGGGTGTCTGCAAGGTTATCTGGCGAAGGTCTTTCTCGCCGGCGATGAGATAGGGAAGGGCGACGCGGGAGTAGCAAGGCTCCGGCTCCTTGGAGACCAGCGTGATGGGGCCGGAGGGGTCGCGCTGACGTATGGCCTCTATGGCCGAGAGGCCTGCGGCGCTGGCGCCCAGGATAACGTAGCTGGTCATGCCCTCCTCCTCACCGTGGTGTCAGGCCAGGCCCAGGCGGGCCAGGGTCTCGGGCAGCGGCCGCCCCTCTTCGTCCCAGCCACGCACACGGTAATACTCCTCCAGCATGGGCTCCAGCTCTACCACCTGTCCCTGGACGGCGCCGCCAGTGAGAGGCTCCTTCAACATGCGCGGCGGCAGGGTATCGTCCTTGCGACCCAGGCCAGCGCGGTTGTTGAACAGGCGCTCCAGGTTCCAGATGCGCTCACCGGCCAGGTTCCACTGCTCGATGCTCAGGTTCTCGCCGGTGGCAGCGTTGTAGAGGGCGCACAGCTTCTCGGGCGGTATGGCGAAGGCGCTGAAGGTGCAGATGCCGGCGGAGTCCTCACAGGCAGCCTTGTCCTGGAAGACCTTCTGGGCCTGCGCCTTGCCCTCGATGGTGAAGGGATCCAGGCGCTGGTTGGGCGGCGCGAACCACTCCACGGACATGGTATATCCGCGCAGGTGGCAGGCGCCCCGGTTGGAGGTGGCGTATCCCAGCCCCATGCCCTTGGCACCGCGAGGGTCGTAGGCGGCGAAGTCCTGCTTCTTCACCCCCATGAACAGCTCGGGGTGGCCATAGTATTCGGCCAGACGATAACCTCCCTCGGCCAGCAGGTTGCCGAACTTGCCCTTGCGGAACGCCATCAGCTCCAGACAGCCGATGACGGCGTCGGGGTTGCCGAACTTCAGCTCGAAGGGCAGCTCCGCCAGGTCCTCGGGCGGGATGTAGCCCTTCTCGGCCAGCTCCATGGCGGTGGCAATGGTGCCCCCGGCGGAGATGGTGTCCATGGCCCACAGGTTGCACAGGTAGTTGGCATAGAGGACAGCGGCCAGGTCGCCAACGCCGCAGTCGGTGCCCAGCCCGAACACCGTCTCGTATTCCGGCCCCTCGCCCTTGCCCTGCCACTTGCTGGGGCCGCGGATCTCGGTAACCCGAGCGCAACCGATAGGACAGGAGTAGCAGCCCTTGTTGCGCACCAGCATCGACTGGGCGAGGGCCTGCCCACTGACGGCCTGGGCATGCTCGAACTGCCCCGACTGGAAGTTGCGAGTGGGTAGGATGCCCACGGCGTTGGTAAATCCCACCGTGGAGGCGGTGCCCAGGCCCCGCAATGCATGGGCCGTGGCCGGGGACTGGTTGATGAGCTCCAGCGACTCCATCACCAGCTGGGAAAAGGCGATGGGGTCGGCCACAGGGACAGCGCCAGTGCCCCTGACCACGATGGCCTTGACGTTCTTGGCACCCATGGCCGCGCCCACGCCGGAGCGGCCTGCCGCCCGACCCTTGTCGTTGATGACACAGGCCACGCGGCACAGGTTCTCGCCCGCGGGGCCGATGCCAGCCACCCGGGCCTGGGGGTCGGTCTCGGAGCGGAGGATGTCCTCCGTCTGGGCCGTGTCCTTGCCCCAGACGTGGGAGGCGTCTCGGATCTCCACGTGATCGTTGTAGACCCAGATGTAAACGGGCTTCGGTGCCTTCCCCTCCAGGATGACCATGTCATAGCCGGCGAACTTCAGCTCCGGCCCCCAATAGCCACCGGAGTTGGAGCAGGCGATGGCATCGGTCAAGGGGCTCTTGCAGAGGACCATATAGCGGCCGCCGGTAGGAGCGTAGGTGCCCGTCAGGGGACCGGTAGCGAAGATGACCTTGTTGTCAGGGCCCAGCGGATCGCAGCGGGGGTCTATCTCCTCGTAGAGGTACTTGGTGCCCAGACCGCGGCCGCCGATGAACTGCCTCGCCCAGTCCAAGTTGAGCGGCTCTTTGACGATACGGCCGTTGGTCAGATCGATGCGCAGGACGGTGCCGACCCATCCATAAGGCATGTTCCCTTACCTCCGCGCGCTCGGGTGCTAGGCAACAGCAGGCTGCTCCAGCTGGGCCATACGCTGCTCCCAGGGCAGCGGCTCTACCTCGGCGAACTCCAGGGCACCGTAGACACAGGCCTTGACGCACTGGGGGTCGCCGCCACACAGGTCGCAGTTCTGGGCCACGTGCTTGTCCGCGTGAAAGCCCATGACCCCGAAGGGGCAGGCCACCAGGCACATCTTGCAGCCGATGCACTTGTCGTCGTTCACGAACACCTGCCCCGTCTGCGGGTCGCGGCCGATGGCGTAGGTGGGGCAGTTGGACAGACAGGGCGCATCGGCGCAGTGGAAGCAGGTAAAGGCGCCGTATATCTGGTCTTCCACGAAGTCGAAGACCCAGATGCGGGTCTTGGAGGGGGCGAAGGTGTTCTCGTGACGGAAGGAGCACGCGCCCTCGCACAAATGACAGGCGACGCACTTCTCAGGGTGGGAGAGGATCATCCTCATAACAGCCCTCCCGCTGGTCTGACAACGCGCCATCACGATACCGGCCGTTCCCAGATGCTGTCAAGCGCCCGCCAAGATGACTGTTTGGGCACAACGGACAGGCAGCGGACGGATGACGGAGGGCCAGGAGCGTCGCAGGCCCTTTCTTGCCTTGACCCCCCGAGGTATAGGCCCTACCATAGCATGTGAGCTCCATCACGAGGAGGCGACCCAGGTGAACCTTCGCATCCCAGGCCCCACTCCTTGCCCCCCGGAGGTGCTGGCGGCTTCCGCCCGTCAGATGATAAACCACCGCGGCCGAGAGTTCGCCCAGCTCCTGGGGCGCGTGGCCGAGCGCCTCAAGCGCTTCTACCAGACGCAGCACGACGTCCTCATCCTCACCACCTCAGGCACCGGCGGTCTGGAAGCGGCCATCGTCAACACCCTGTCGCCGGGGGACAAGGTGCTGGCGGTGATCATCGGCGAGTTCGGCCAGCGCTTTGCCGAGATCGCCGAGACCTACGGCGCCCAGGTGGTCCGCCTGGAATACGAGCCTGGCCACGCCGCCGACCCCGAGGACGTGGCCCGCGCCCTGGCCCAGCACCCCGACGCCAAGGCAGTGCTGGTCACCCACAATGAGACGTCCACCGGCGTCACCAATCCCCTGGCCGACATAGCCTGCGCCGTGCGGGAGGCCGACCGCCTGCTGCTGGTGGACGCCGTCAGCTCCCTCAGCTCGATACCCGTGGAGACGGACGCCTGGGGCCTGGACGTGGTGGTCAGCGGGTCCCAGAAGGGGTGGATGGTCCCACCGGGCCTGGCCTTCGTGTCCATGAGCCCCCGCGCATGGGAGGCCTACAGCCAGGCACGGATGCCTCGCGTCTACTTCGACCTCGGCCGACACAAGAAGTTCCTGGAACGGGGCCAGACCCCCTGGACGCCAGCCGTGTCGGTCCTGTTCGCCCTGGACGTGGCCCTGGAGATGATGGAGCGGGAGGGGATGGAAAACATCTTCGCCCGCCATGCTCGCATCGGCGAGATGACGAGGGCGGGAGTCAAGGCCCTCGGGTTGAAACTCCTGGCAGCCGATGAGCGCTATGCCTCCAACACGGTCACCGCCGTCCGGGTGCCGGAAGGAGTGGACGACCGCGTCCTGCGTCGGTTGCTGGAGGACGAATACGGGGTAGAGCTGGCCGGCGGCCAGGGGGAGCTGCAGGGCAAGGTCTTCCGCATCGGCCACCTGGGCTGGGTGACGGAGCAAGACATCCGTCAGGTCCTGGACGCCCTGGCCCAGGCCCTGCCCAGGGTGGGATACGAACTGCCTGCCCGCGCCTGAGATGGACGCCCGCGTCCTGGTTGTAGAGCCCATCGCCGAGGAGGGCGTCCAGCTGCTGCGTCAGGCCGGCGCCCGGGTGGACGTGCGTCTGGGGCTCTCTCCCCGCGAGCTGGCGGAGGCCATCCGAGACTACAACGCTCTCATCGTCCGCAGCCAGACCAAGGTCACGGCCGAGGTGGTGCGGGCCGGCCGCTCCCTGCAGGTCATCGGCAGGGCCGGCACCGGCGTGGACAACATCGACGTGGAGGCCGCCACCGAGCAGGGCATCATCGTCGTCAACGCCCCCACCGGCAACACCATCTCCGCCGCCGAGCACACCATCGCCCTGATGTTAGCGCTGGCCCGCAACATCCCCCAGGCCGATGCCGCCCTCCGCCAAGGACGCTGGGAACGGAACCGCTTCCTGGGCACCGAGCTGCGGGGCAAGACGCTGGGGGTCATCGGCCTGGGCCAGGTGGGGTCGGAGGTGGCCCGCCGTGCCCGCGGACTGGAAATGCGGGTGCTGGGCTACGACCCCTATGTTCCCTCGGAGCGGGCGCGCGTCCTGGGGGTGGAGCTGGTCTCGCTGGACGAGCTGCTGTCCCAGTCGGACTTCATAACCGTCCATACCCCCCTCACGGAGGCCACCCGCGGCCTCATCGGCGAGGAGCAGCTGCGACGCATGAAGCCCACCGCCAGGGTCATCAACACAGCTCGTGGCGGCATCGTGGACGAGGAGGCCCTCTATCGCGCCCTCAGGGAGGGATGGATAGCCGGAGCCGCCCTGGACGTCTTCCAGGAGGAGCCCGTCACCGAGCACAAGCTGTTCGCCCTGGAGAACGTGGTGGTGACCCCGCATCTGGGCGCCTCCACCGCCGAGGCGCAGGAGCGAGTGGCCATCGATGTGGCGGAGGAGGTGCTGGCGGTGCTGCGGGGCCAGCCAGCCCGCTACGCCGTCAACGCCCCCCTGATACCGCCCGAGACCTACACCTTCCTGGCACCCTTCCTGACGGTGGCCCAGAAGACGGCCTCGGTGGCGGTCCAGCTCTGCGAGGGCCAGTTGGGGCAGATTGAGGTGGAATACCTGGGGGAGATCGCCAGCCACGACACCACACCCCTGCGGGCCGCGGTAGTGAAGGGGCTGCTGGCGCCCATCAGCGAGGAACACGTCAACATCGTCAACGTGGACCTGGTGGTCAAGCGGCGCGGGCTGCACCTGACGGAGCGCCGCGGCCCCTCGCACGAGCTTTACGCCAACCTAATCACGGTGCGCATCCGCAGCGACGGCGCCATTACCGCTGTCTCGGGTACCCTGGCCCACGACGGCCCTCACATCGTCTCCATCGACGAATTCTGGGTAGACGTGCCGCCGGTGGACGGCTATTTGCTGGTTTGCGAGAACCAGGACCGTCCGGGGATGATCGGCGCGGTCGGCACTCTACTAGGGGGCTTCGACGTCAACATCAGCTTCATGAACGTGGGGCGGCACCAGAAGCGGGGCCGTGCGCTGATGGTGCTGACGCTGGACGAGCCTCTCACGCCGGAGCAACTGAGGGCAGTGCGGCAAATACCGGACATCTATTCGGCGCGACTGGCCCGCCTCTAGGGCTCCAGGGGATACATCACCAGGCCCGCCGGCAGCTTGGGGTAGAAGTAGGTGGACTTGGGGGGCATACGGGCGCCGACATCGGCCACCGACATTATCTGGGCAGGCCTGGCCGGCCCCACGAAGAAGGCGTAGCGGAACTTCCCCTCCCTCACCTGCCGCAGAGCCTCCTGGGCGTCGGTGGTGTACTGGACGACCTGGCCCTCTCGCACCCGATCCTCGCCGATGCCGAGCACCGGAGCGAGGACGGCGTGTTGAATGACGGCCGTGTCTATGTGGGCCCACTGCCGGGGGCTTCCCGGAGGCATCAGGGAGGTCACCGCTTCTACGTCCAGCACCGATAGCAGATAGAGGTCGGGGGATTCGGCACAGGCCATGCCGAAGGTGGTTATGGCCCGTCCCCGCTGACCTATGGCCCGCAGCAGGTGCTCCAGGGAGGGCACCGTCTCCATGTCGAAGAGGGTCACCATCGCCTCCACCGCTCGCTCCAGGGGGACATCGCTCTGGACGAGACGATGGAGGGGCAGCAGCACCAGGCCAGGGTCCTCGGCTGCCACCAGGCCCATGAGAACGAAGTTCTCGGGCTCGTCGCCCGTCCAGCATGAGGCCCGAGCACGGCACTCTTCCAGGTAGGCCAGCGCTGTCTCGTAACGGTGGTGGCCATCAGCGATGTAGATGCTCTCGGCAGCCAGGGCTTCTTGCAGCCGCGAGGCCGACCCGCCGTCTTCCAGCACCCAGAGGGCGGAGCGGCCTCCCTCGATGTCGGTGAAGCGGGCCAGAGGCTCCCGCCGACAGGCGTACTCCAGGAGCTTCGACAGAGCTCCCTGGCGGTCGCGACACAGACCGAATACCGGACTCACCTGGGTGCGCAGCGCCCTCAGCAGCCGCAGGCGGTCCTCCTTGGGCGGGCGCAGGGTGTGCTCATGGGGCCGCACTACCCCTGCCTCCCAGGGAGCGAGCCTCACGCGCGCGAAGAGCGCGCGGCGCCGGTGCTCTCGACCCTCGACAACGAAGGCCTGCTCCAGGGCGTAGAGGGCAGGACTTTCGTCGCGGCGAAGGACGCCCTCGGCCCTCCACCGGGCCAGCAACTCGGCAGCGGCCCTGTAGGGGTCCTCCCCGTCCTGGGGCAGCTCGAGCCGCACCGCATTGTAGGGCGAGAGGGAGAGCAGGCGCTGACGCTCCCGGGGCGAGATGACATCGAAGGGAGGACAGATGGCCAGCCCCAGGTCCACATCCGGGGCATAGCGCAGGGCGCGAAGGGGCCTCACCTCGGCCATGGGGAAGGACGAGCGGGACAGGCGCCCGCAGTCATGAGGTGGAGGCCCCCGTCGGGGCCTCCTCAACTTCCGCCTCCACGTAGGGGTTGCCGTAGCGGTCGCGCTTGATCTCGGCCGCCACCACGCGCCCCTGCACCAGCCGGTTGTCCTCCCAGTAGCTGACCGACTGGCCGATCAGCTTCTCGACGATGGTGCGCAAACCCTTCTCGTCGGCCGGGAAGCGGAACGCGCGCTTGGGCATAACAGCCTCCGATGGCCCCACTACGATGATAGCACAGGGACATTCCTGCGCCAGCACCCGCGCATAGTCGCCGAGCCGCCCTCAGGCCAGACGTCGACGGACCTCTTCCACCGCTTCCGAAAGGGGTATCAGAGTAACGGTTGTATCGCGGCGCGGCTTTAGCTCGACCGCCCCCTGCTCCAGAGTGCGCGGGCTGACAGTCACCCGCAGGGGCATCCCCAGCAGGTCGGCGTCCTTGAACTTGACGCCTGGCGTCTCCTCCCGGTCGTCGTAGAGGGTCTCGATCCCTGCCTCCCAGAGGCGCCGGTACAGGTCCTCGGCCGCCTCGCGCACCTCGCCCCTGTCCAGGGACAGGGCCACCAGGTGCACCTGGTAGGGCGCCAGCTCCACCGGCCAGACGATGCCGTTCTCGTCGTGGTTGGCCTCCACCACCGCCGCCAGCAGCCGCTCGATGCCGATGCCGTAGCAGCCCATGACGGCCGGCCGCTGCTTGCCTTCTCGGTCGAGGAAGACCGCCCCCAGCTTCTCGGAGTAGTAGGTGCCCAGCTTGAAGATCTGGCCCATCTCGATGCCCCGGCGCATCTCCAGGGGGGTGCCGCACTGGGGGCAGGGGTGGCCGCCCTGGGCCAGGGCGATGTCAGCCACCACGTCGGCCTGCCAGTCGCGGCCGTAGTTGACGTTGAGCAGGTGGAAGTCGGGGCGGTTGGCCCCCGCTACCAGGTTCCGCTCCCGGGGCACCAGGTCGTCGGCCACCACGGTGACGCCCTGCAGGCCCACGGCCGAGGCGGAGCCGGGCACGAAGCCGTGGCGGGCCACCTCCTCTTCGCTCATGTAATGCAGGTCTATAGCTCCCAGGGCTCGACGGAGCTTGGTCTCGTTCACCTCCATGTCGCCGCGGATGGCCACCAGCACCGGCCGACCGTCGGCGGTGTAGAAGACGGCCTTGCAGGTGCGGGTGGTGGGCACCCCCAGGAACTCGGCCAGAGCGGGGATGGTGGTGACCCCCGGCGTGTGCACCTCGGCTACCGGCCGGGGCTCTTCGTCGGCGTGGGCGGGCGCCTTGCGGAAGGTGGCCACCTCGGCGTTGGCGGCGTAGCCGCAGCCGGGGCAGAAGAGGCAGGAGTCCTCGCCGATGTCCGTCAGGAAGATGAACTCGTGGGTGTCGCGACCGCCCATCGCGCCGGCGTCGGCCAGCACCGGCACGGTGGGCACCCCGCACCGTCGGAAGACGTTCTGGTAGGCGCGGAACATCTTCTGATAGGAGGCGTCCAGCCCTTCCCAGTCGGCGTCGAAGGAATACAGGTCCTTCATGGTGAACTCCCGCAGACGTATGAGGCCGCCGCGGGGCCGCGGCTCGTCCCGGAACTTGGTCTGGATCTGATAGACCAGGAGCGGCAGGTCGCGGTAGGAGCGCACGAAGCGCCTGAACAGCTCGGTGATGACCTCCTCGTGGGTGGGTCCCAGGACGAACTCCCTCCCGCGCTTGTCCTGCAGGCGGAAGAGGACGTCCTTCATGGTCTGGTCGCGTCCCGACGCCTGCCACATCTCCAGGGGGTGGAGGGCGGGCAGGTGCACCTCCTGCCCGCCGGCGGCGTCCATCTCCTGGCGGACGATGTCCTCGATCCTGCGCAGGACCTTCCAGGCCAGGGGCATGAAGGCATAGATGCCGGCGGCCACCTGTGTCACCAGGCCCGCCTGCACCAGCAGGCGATGGGAGGCGGTCTCGGCCTCGGCCGGCGGTTGGCGCAGCGTCCTGCCGAAGAGCTGGGAGAGGCGCATGGCTAGCGGGCGGCCTTGAGCAGGCCCGGGACGGGCACCAGACGCCTGCGCACCGGGTCCATGGCCAGGCTAAAGGTCTCGAGGGTGGCAGCGCCCAGCAGCGCCTCGACCCCCTCGTCGCCGAAGACCACTACCGTGGGCGCCACCCGGCCGTCCAGGCGCACCAACGTGTAGCCCGCATCCCTCTCCACGACGCGGTCGTCGGCCATCTGGAACTGCCAGCGCCAGCGGACGGGGACGCCGAGACTTCTCAGCAGGGGGGAGGGCACGACAATGTGCGATGCGCCCGTGTCCACCAGCGCCTGCAGGCGTTCGAAGCGCCGTCCCTCCGGGTTCCCGACCTCGAACTCTACGCGGAAGGTGCCCATCTCTTCGTGTCACCCTTGTGACGAATGCCCGACGCCCATCATAGCACGCCCCGCTGGCGCAGGAAGGCGATGGCAGCGGCCACCTGCTCCTCGGGCACCCGCTGGTTGATCTCGAACACCCGCAGGGCGTCGGGCGGCAGGTAGCGGGCCACGTAGTCCCAGTCGGCGGTGCCATGGCCGGGGGCGCGGTGGTCCTGCAGGCCGTCCACGTCGTGCAGATGGGCACCGATGCAGCGCTCGCCCAGCTCCTGCAGCCAGCGGCGCTTGTCCACCAGGCCCAGACGGTCCAGGACCTCGGCGTGGCCCACGTCGTGCCAGTAGCCCACTACCTCGGGCGGGTAGTCGGCCAGGAGCAGGTGCATCTCGTCCACGCTGGGGATCTCGTGGTAGTGGTAACGGTTCTCGAGGCCGATGCGCACGCCCAGCCTGGCCGCCTCCTCGGCCAGCTCCGCCAGGGACTTGCGCGCCCGAGCGAGGTAAGGGCCGACCGCCTCCGCGCGGCGCTCCCTGGCGCGACGGCGCAAGGCCTCCACCTCCTCACCCTCGCGCACGCCGGCGTCGTACAGACGCCTCAGCTCCCGCTCCTCGGGGAAGTGGTCATTGCCGATGCCCCCCAGGTGGAAGACGACGCGGTCGGCGCCGGCCTTGGCCGCCAGCTCCAGCGTTCGCTTTCCCAGCTCCACGGCCAGGCGACGCTCCTCCTCGTCCAGGGAGGCCAGGTTCAGGGCATCGCTGGTGCGGCCGTCGGCTATCGTCACCCTGGGGACGGGGTTGTGGAGGGACAGGACTCCCACCTCCCCGCACGAGAGCAGCTCCTCCACCCCCTCTGGCCCTACCACGTAGCTGATCTCGACGTTGGGGTAGCCGAGGCGACGGGCCGTGCGGGCAAAGTCGGCCAGGGAGCGGAAGCGCCCCTGCGACCACATGGTGGACAGGGAGTAGGACGCCATCCCCTTTCCAACGTAGCATCAGGGGACGTCAATGGCCAGGGCGAAAGATGCGTTCTTCCAGCAACACGCCCGCCGCCGTGCCCAGGGCACCCCCGCCGAGGGCGACAGCCAGGCTGACGAGAAAGCCCCGGCCATCGTCGGCGCCCAGGACAGGCACCAGGGCGCCAGCGAGGCAGCCGGTCAGAGGTGCCAGGGGCAGCGCCAGGAGCACCCCCCGGCCGCGTCGCCAGAGGGCCGCCACGAGCCAGGGCAGCAACCCCATCAGCGCCCAGACGACGAAGAAGAAGGCCAGGAAGGCCGCCCTCGCCTCTACCGTCATCTCTACCCAGGATACGCGATGCTGCCGGGGCGGCTGTGCCTGCGGAGCGTGGCTGTGGCATACTGGTTGCGGAGATGCGCTTCGCCGTCGTCGTCTTTCCCGGCACCTGGAGCGACTACGACTGTCACGACGTCCTCACCCGCATCCTGGGTCAGCAGGCCGACCTGGTCTGGCACCGGCAGTCCGATCTCACTGGGTACGACTGCGTGGTGCTGCCTGGAGGGTTCTCGTACGGCGACTACCTGCGCCCGGGGGCCATCGCCCGCTTCTCGCCGGTGATGCGAGCGGTGGCCGAGCACGCCCGTCGCGGCCGTCCGGTCATCGGCATCTGCAACGGCTTTCAGGTCCTGTGCGAGGCGCACCTGCTGCCGGGGGCTCTTCTGCGCAACGAGCATCTCCAGTACCGCTGTCAGTGGGTGAACATCAGGGTGGAGCGAGAGGGGACGCCCTTCACTGCCGCCTGTCGACGGGGCCAAGTCCTGTCCATGCCCATCTCCCACGGCGACGGCCGCTACTACGCCGACCCGGAAACGCTGGCCATGCTGGAGGCGGAAGGGCGCGTCCTCTTCCGCTACTGCACGCCGACAGGCGAGACGACGGCCGAGGCCAATCCCAACGGCAGCCTGGGCAACATCGCCGGCATCCTCAACGAGGAGGGCAACGTGCTGGGGATGATGCCCCACCCGGAACGCGCTTGCGAGGCGCTGCTGGGGGGAGAGGACGGACTGGCCATCTGGCGCTCTCTGCTGCTGTGGGCCTCGGGCTAGAACGCCACGCCCTGGGCCTATCGACGCCATACCCGCATCGAAGCCCGCTTTCGGTGTACAGGCCATAGAAATCGACGCGTTAACTGTTAGACATGTTGATTGACATGCATCTGGCCGGGCGATAGCATATGGGCGAGCAAGATATCGGGACGAGGTGATACGATGGCCCGCAACCCCCTGCACACCAAGTTATGCGACATCCTCGGCATCGAGTACCCCATCATCGCCTTCACCCACTGTCGCGACGTGGTCGTAGCCGTCATCAATGCGGGGGCCTTCTCGGTCTACGGCGGTGCGCCCCGCACGCCCGACGAGCTGGACGCCGACATCAGATGGATCCGCGAGAGGATAGGCAACAAGCCTTTCGGCGTGGACCTGCTCCTGCCCGCCGCCAGCCCGCCCAGCGCGACCATCGAGGAGCTCAAGGCGCAGATTCCCGAGACCCACAAGCGATTCGTGGCCGAGATAAAGCGCAAGTACAACATCCCCGACCCCAAGAACGAGCCCGAGTACTACAAGCTGGGGTGGTTCAGCAAGGAGGGCACCAGGCGTCAGCTGGAGGTGGTGCTGGACCACAAGGTGCCCGTCCTGGCCTTCGGCCTCGGCAGCCCCGAGTGGGTCCTGGAGCCGGCCCGTGCCAGGGGCATGCAGGTCTGGGGCCTGGTCGGCTCTCCCAAGCAGGCCAAGCGCGAGCTCGAGCTGGGCGTGGATGCCATCATCGCCCAGGGCTATGACGCAGCCGGCCACACCGGTTACATCGGCACCTTCTCCCTGGTGCCGATGGTGGCAGCCATCGCCGGCGATACCCCCGTCATCGCTGCCGGCGGCGTCACCACTGGTCGGCACCTGGCGGCCGCCCTCTGCCTGGGCGCCGTGGGCGTGTGGACGGGCACCATCTGGCTGACCAGCCGCGAGTCTGACGTGGACATGGTCATCAAGCAGAAGCTGCTGGCCGCCACGGCCGAGGACCTGACCCACTCACGCTCCGTCTCCGGCCTGCCCATGCGAATACTCAGGAACCAGTGGACCAAGGAGTGGGAGTCGCCGGAGGCGCCCAAGCCCCTCCCGCCGCCCCACCAGATGATCATGGCCGGCGAGGTGATGCAGGCGGCCCGCGATTACGGCATCGAGGACTTCATGACCGAGGCCGCCGGTCAGGGCGTGGGCTTCGTCACCAGCATCAAGCCCGCCCGGCAGATCGTGTTCGACCTGATCGCCGAGGCCACGGAGGTGTTCGAACAGCTCGTCGGCGAACTGACCATAACTTCGTGAGAGCCCGGCGATGAGGATCGTCGTCTGCGTAAAGGAGGTCCTGGACCCAGACGCGGTCAACGCCCTCGTCCTGACGGGGCAACTGTCCATCGGCCCCGACGGCAAGACCATCGAAGAGGGCGCCATCACGCGAGTCATCAACGGCTACGACGAACAGGCGATAGAGGCGGCGCTGCGCCTGCGGGACGCCGGAGTGGACTGCCAGATAATCGCCGTCTCGGTGGGAGAGGACCCCATCAATGTCCTCCGCTATGCCCTGGCCCTGGGCGCCGACGAGATCGTGTCCATTCCCGCCCGCGACCTGGACTGCCTGGGCGTGGCCCGCGTCATCGCCGAATACATACGGTCATCCGGCGGTGCCGACCTGGTTCTGTGCGGTCGACAGGCGTCCGATGACGACCAGGGCATCGTGGGGCCGGCGCTGGCCGAACTGCTGGGCATCCCCGTAGCCCTCTCGGCCAGGGCCTTGAGCATCGAGCCGGACGGGGCGGGAGATGGACCGGCCCTGCACGTCACCGTCGTGACCCCTTACGGTGAGGAGGTATGGGAACTGCCGCTGCCAGCGGTGGTGACCATCACCAGCGAACTGGGCCAGCCCAGGTACCCACCCGCGGCCAGGGCCATCAAGGCCCGTCGTGCCATGCCCCAGGTGGTCACTCCACAGGAGCTGGGCCTGGGGCCTGGCGACCTGGAGCCGCGGGTCGTCCTGGAGAGGCTCCGGGTGGTCCAGGTGGAGGGACACTGCCAAATGATCTCGGGCGACGGGGCTGACGATACGGCCGCCAAGCTGCTGGAAGTGCTGCAGCGCGATGGCCTGGTCAAGCTCTAGGCCCAGACCTTAGAGTCCAAAGCCACGGTGGAGAACCGCAAAAATGATTGCCGTCGCCTGCACTTCGGCCTACGAGAGGCTCACGGGCGGAGACATCGAAGAGCTGCTCACCTTCCTGCGACAGACGGCCGAAGGGCTGGGCGCCGAGGCCCGCTGGCTGGGCCTGGGCCGTCCGCCCCTGGACATGCGGGCCTTCGCCCGCAGTTACGGCATCGGGCGAGTCGAAGTACTGAACCCCGACGACGAGGACGCGGGGCTGGATGCCTCGGTGGAGCTGCTGGCCCGTTACTGCCGGTCAGCCTCCCCCTTCGTCCTGGTGTTCGCCAGCTCCTGGTGGTCGCGCATCGTGGCCGCCAGGGTCGCCGTCAGGCTGCAGGTCCCGGTGCTGGTGAACGTGCAGTCGGTGGAGCGAGACGAGGATGGCAGCACCCTCCGGGCCAGAGCCCTGGCGTTCGGCGGCAGCCTCACCGCCGACTATCGGTTGCGCGGAGGGCCGCCCTACCTGCTTCTGACCGCCCCCACGGCGACCATCCCCCAGGCAGCCCCGCTCCCATCGGAGCCGGAATATCAGGAGGTCCACATCCCGCTGGACGGAACGGGCGAGAGGGCGCGGCGAATACAGGTGGCCGAGACCTCCGGGCCGAGGCTGGACGAGGCCCAGGTGATCGTTGCGGGCGGTCGCGGCCTGGGATCGCCCGATAACTACCCCCTGATCCAGGAGCTGGCCCGCCTGCTGGGGGGAGTGCCGGCCGCCTCCCGCCCCCTGGTGGACGCCGGCTGGGTCGACGCCTCTCACCAGGTGGGCCTGACGGGCAAGGTGGTCAAGCCCCTGCTCTACATCGCCGTGGGGATATCGGGGGCCAGTCAGCACATGGCAGGCTGCTCGGGGGCGCGGACCATCGTGGCCATCAACAAGGACTCGGGTGCTCCTATCTTCAGGTACGCCAAGTACGGCGTCGTCGGCGACGCAGTAGAGCTGCTGGACGCCCTCATCCGTCGACTCAAGGAGGCCAAGAAGGAGGCCGGATAGGGGTCCTGGCCGTGGAGGTGTCCCATGCCGGTCGTGACTGACCCCGGCACACTGGCGCAGCGCGGCGCCGACCTGGTGGTGGTCGGCTCAGGGGCCGCCGGCCTCACGGCGGCCCTGGCTGCCGCAGCCAGAGGCGCACGGGTCATCGTCGTCGAGAGGGCGGACAAGATAGGCGGCACCTCGGCCGTATCCGGAGGCGCTATCTGGGTCCCCCAGAACCACCATATGGCCGAGGTGGGGGAGTCGGACAGCAAGGAGGAGGCCCTGGCCTACTGCCTCAAGCTGGGAGGCCCCACGGCCGACCCGACGCTGGTGGAGACGTTTGTGGACACGGCCCCGAAGGTGGTCCGCTTCCTGGAGGACAAGACCCCTCTCCGGTTCTCGGTGTGGGCCGCGCCCGACTACCACGCCGAGATCGTCGGAGGCAAGCTCAAGGGACGCAGCCTGGAGCCGCAGCCCATCCCGCGCAGCGTGCTGGGCGAGGCCGAGCCGTTCCTGCGGCCTGCCCCCATCTACTCCATCCCCCTGACGCTGGAGGAGATCATCGGTGGCGGCAGGCTCCTGCGGGGCGCCGGGCTACCCCTGCAACTCCTGGAGGAGCGCATGACCAAGGGGATGGCCACCATGGGCCAGGCCCTGGTGACGGGCCTGCTGGCAGGCTGCCTGCGCCTGGGCGTCCACGTCTTGCTGAACGCCCGGGCCAGGAGGCTCCTGCAGGAGGAGGGACGCGTGACCGGCGTCCGCGTCCAAGTGAGCGACAGAGAGTGGGACCTGGTCGGGCGGCTGGGGGTGGTGCTGGCAGCGGGTGGCTTCGAGTGGAACCAGGAGCTCACATCCCGCTTCTTGCCCTTCCCCATGCAATGGCCCAACAGCCCGCCCGGCAACGAGGGCGACGCTCTGTTGATGGCCATGGAGGTAGGCGCTGACCTGGCCAACACCCACAGCGTCTGGGGGTCCCCTTCCGCCTTCATTCCTGGGGAGGAATACGAGGGCCACCCGCTGGCACGACAGGTGGGGGGCGAGCGTAACCTACCTCACACCATCATGGTCAACAGGTGGGGACGGCGCTTCGCCGACGAGGGGGCGCCCTACAACGACCTGACCAAGGCGATGGCCGAGTTCGATCCTACCTCCTACTCCTACAGGAATATCCCCTGCTGGGCCATCATGGACAGGCAGTTCAGGTCCAGGTACCCCATCATGACGGTCATGCCCGGCGACCCCGATCCGGAGTGGCTGGTGCGGGCCGATAGCTTGCCGGAGCTGGCCGGAAAGATAGGTGTGGACGCCGAGCGCCTGGTGGAGACCGTCGACCGGTGGAACAGCTTCGTGGCGCAGGGCGAGGACCGAGAGTTCGGGCGGGGCAAGAACCCCTTCGCACGCTACTCCGGTGATCCCGACGCGCCGCATCCCAACCTGGGCACCGTCGCTCAGCCGCCCTTCTATGCCCTGCCAGTGTACCCGGGGGCGCTGGGCACCAACGGCGGCCCCCGGGTCAACCAGAGGGGGCAGGTGATGCACGTGCGTGGGCACCCCATTCCCGGCCTGTATGCCGCCGGCAACACCATCGCGGCTCCGCTGGGGGGCGCCTACTGCGGGGGCGGAGGCACCCTCGCTCCGGCCATAACCTTCGGCTATATCTGCGGCGTGACCGCCACCGAAAGGATGTAAGCGAGGCCCCAGACAGGGCTGACGCAGGAGGGTCACGATGGAGCAGAGCAGGAACAGAGAGGCCGATGTGGTGGTGGTGGGATCGGGGGCCGCTGGGCTGACAGCGGCCATCGTCGCCCACGATCGAGGGGCGAGAGTAATCGTGGTGGAGGCCGCCGACAAGATCGGGGGGACATCTGCCCTGTCGGGTGGAGGGGTGTGGATACCGCTCAATCACCACATGGCGGAGGTGGGCGAGGAGGACTCCAGGGACGAGGCCCTGGAGTACTGCACCCGCCTCACTGCCGGCCGCGCGCCCCGCGAGCTGGTGGAGAAGTTCGTAGATACTGGACATAAAGTCATCCGCTACTTAGAGGAGAAGACGCCTCTCAAGTTCCGCGCCTCCTCGATGCCCGATTATCACGCAGAGATGCCGGGCGGGAAGGCGGGCCGCACCCTCGATCCCGGCTTCTTCCCGCTGCCACAGCTCGGTGACTGGGCAGCGAAAATCCCGCCTTCGCCCATGATGGTGGTCCCCCTGACCATAGACGAGGCCATGCTCGGCATGGCCCGGCCCGCCTCCTTCCCCCTGCAGGCCATCGAGGAGCGGATGAGCCAGGGCCTCGTCGGTTCGGGCAACGCCCTCATAGCCGGGCTGCTGAAGGCATGCCTCGACCGTGGCATAGAGTTCATGCTGGAGACCCGTGCCGTCAGGCTGTTGCAACAGAACGGTCGCGTGGTGGGGGTCGAAGCGGTGCGCCGGGAGGAGGAGCGCATCGTCCTGCAGGCCAGAAAGGGCACCATCCTGGCCTGCGGCGGCTTCGAGTGGAACCAGGAGCTGTGGCACCGCTTCATTCCGGGGCCTGTCCATCTCCACTGCAGCACTCCCTTCAACAGGGGTGACGGCCTGCTCATGACCCTGGAGATAGGTGCTGACCTGGGCAACATGCCGGAGGCCTGGCTCTACCCCGGGGCCAGCGTCCCCGGCGAAGAGTACGAAGGGAGGCCCGTCAGCCGCTGGGTCATTGGCGAGAGGAGCCTGCCCCATTCCATCATGGTCAACCGCCACGGGCTGCGCTTCGTCAACGAGGCCGTTAACTACAACGATATGTCCAAGGCGCTGTACGCCTTCGATCCCACCGAGTACACCTTCCGTAACATCCCCTGCTGGGTCATCATGGACTCCCAGTTCAGGGCCAAATATCCCATCCTGACGGTGATGCCCACCGACCCCGACCCGGAGTGGCTGCCCAAGGCCGAGACGCTGGAGGACCTGGCAGCGAAGCTGGGCATCGACTGCGAGCGCCTGCAGGACACGGTCGACCGCTGGAACGAGTTCGCCAAGGCAGGTGTGGACAGGGAGTTCCAGCGCGGCAACGCGCCCTACGAGCGCTGGCTGGGAGACCCGTCCCACTACCACCCCAACATCGGCACCATCGAGAGGCCTCCCTTCTATGCCCTGCCCATCCATGTGGCATCGGCCGGCACCAAGGGCGGCCCCCGTACCAACGTGCACGGCCAGGTGCTGAACGTGCGCGGCCAGCCTATCGAGGGCCTCTACGCTGCCGGCAACGTCATGGCCAGCGTGGCCGGGCCGGGCTACTACGGTGGCGGCGGCACTATCGGCCTGGCCGTTACCTGGGGCTACCTGTCGGCCATGCACGCTACCGGAGGGCAAGCATGAGCCGTCCCGATGGTCATGCCGAGGGAGCTGTGCGATGAAGATCAAGTACGAACGCGAGATCCCGCTCCCGCGCGCCCAGGTGTGGGAGTTCGTGAAGGACATCAACAACTGGGCGCCCATGGCCCCTGGCTACCAGTCCCATGAGGTGATCAGCGACAAAGAGTACATATGGGTCATCAAGGGCGAGGTGGGGCCTCTGCGACGCACCACCAAGGTCAGGGTCGTGGTCACCGAATGGGTCGAGGGAGAACGGGTCGGGTTCGACCTGGCAGGCCTCAACGAGCCCATCAGCGGTCATGGCCTGATAACCCTGTCCGACTCGGACGGGGGCACCGTCATCCGCGGCGACGGCGATGTCATCTACGGCGGCGTGCTGGGGCCGGTGGTGAACCGGCTGATGGTCCCCTTCGTGCAGCAAGGCTCGGACGAGTTGCTGGACCGTATCGTCGCCACCCTCATGAAGTCGGGGCGACAGAGCGCTTCCTGACGGCGGCGCGCCCGGCGCTCCGTGACCGTCGGGGCCTTCTCTCACTCTGGCCGAGCCGATATAGTAGTCGGAGACCATTCTCGACGAGACGGGAAGCAGGGATGGGCCCCCTGGCCGGCACGCGCGTCCTGGAAGTGGCCTCCATGATCTCGGGGCCATACGCGGCGTCCTTCCTGGGCAGCCTCGGCGCCGATGTGGTGAAGGTCGAAGACCTGCAAGGCGACCCGCTGCGCGTCCTGGGGCCCAGATGGCGAGGCCAGTCGGCCCTCTTTATGAGCGTAAACCGCAACAAGCGCAGCATCGCGCTGAACCTGGCCGACCCCGGCGCCAGGGAGATCATCGCCCGGCTGGTGGAGCGGTCGGACGTCCTCATAACCAACGTGCAGGAGCCGGCCCTCTCGGCCCTGGGCATCTCCTACGACCAGGCCAGCAAGGTGCGGCCGGACATCGTCTGGGTCGGCATCACCGCCTGGGGCAAAGAGGGCCCATATGCGGGCCGACCGGGCATCGACCCCCTGGCCCAGTCCCTCTCGGGCCTGGCCAGCCTCAACGGTGGCGACGCTGGACGCCCTTCGAGGGTGCCGGCGCCCATCATCGATATGACCACAGCACTGCTGGCGGTGATCGGGGCGCTGGTTGGGCTGCAGCAACGCAACGCTACTGGCTCCGGCCAGAGGGTAGATACGTCCCTGCTGGAGGCCGCCCTCTGCCTCAACACCACCTCGTTGGGCAGCTATCTGCTCACGGGCTGGGTGCACCCCCGGACTGCCAACCGCAGCCCTTACTTCGCCCCGTCAGGCATATTCCGCTGTGCCGATGGCAGCCATGTCTTCCTCTCGGCGCCCAACGACGGCTTCTTCCGGCGGCTCTGCGAGGCGCTGGGCATCCCCCTCTACCAGGACGAACGGTTCAAGGACATGGAGTCCAGGCTGGCCCACGTCGACGAGCTGGAGAGAGAGATCCAGGACATCTGCAACGGCCTGGCCCTCTTCGAGTTGCTAGAGAGGTGCGCTCGCTACCGGGCGCTGGCCGCCCCGGTCCTGGACATCCCGCAGGTGGTGCAGCATCCCCAGGTTCTGGCCAACGATTCCATCGTGGAGGTGGTCGACGACAGCGGTGTCACCTTCCGCGGCATCGACGTGCCCCTGCGCAGGGGCTGGGCCGACCCCGCTCCGCCGGCCATCGGGCCGGAGATCGGCCAGCACTCGGTGGAGCTGCTACTGGAGCACGGCTACAGCAGCCAGGAGGTAGCCAGGTTCCTGGCAGACGGCCTGGTGAGGGCTCCCGACGCGGCCGCCCAGAGCCGTCCGCTGTAGGGCCGCGGGCAGGCGCCCGCCATGACATCCCGAAGCCCCTTCCGTGACCTTCCCAGCGTAGACCGCCTGGCGGGCCATCCAGCCCTTCAACCCCTGCGCAACGACGCTCCGCCCGAGGTAGTGGCCCAGCTGGCCAGAGAGGTGCTGGCCGAGGCCCGTGCGGCCATCGCCCAGGGGCGGCCAGCCCCCAGCCATGAGCAACTGGCAGAGGCCGTCCTTCACCGGGCACACGCCGTCCTGCGTCCCTCCCTGCGGCCGGTCATCAACGCCACCGGCGTGATCGTCCACACCAATCTGGGACGGGCTCCCCTGTCCGACGAGGCCGTCGCGGCCATGGAGGCCGTGTCGCGGGGCTACTCCAACCTGGAGTTCGACCTGGAGTCCGGCGAGCGCGGCTCCCGCCATGTGCACCTGGAAGGCCTGCTGTGCCGTCTCACGGGGGCGGAGGCGGCCCTGGTGGTGAACAACAACGCCGCCGCTGTGCTGCTGGCCCTCACCGCCCTGTGCCAGGGACGGGAGGTGGTGGTCTCCCGTGGTCAGGCGGTGGAGATCGGCGGTGGCTTCCGCATCCCAGATATCCTGCGCCAGTCGGGAGCCCGCCTGGTGGAGGTGGGCACCACCAACCGCACCTACCTGCACGACTACGAGTCCGCCATCGGCCCCGAGACGGCCGCCCTGCTGCGTGTCCATGCCAGCAACTTTCGCATCGTCGGGTTCACCCACAGCGTTCCCCTGCGGGAGATGGCCGAGCTGGCCCACTCCCGCGGCCTCATCTTGATCGATGACCTCGGCTCCGGCTGCCTGCTGGATACGACGCGCTTCGGCCTGGCCTACGAGCCGACGCCTCAGGAGTCCCTGAGGGACGGGGCAGACCTGGTGTGCTTTTCGGGCGACAAGCTGCTGGGCGGTCCCCAGGCCGGCATCGTCCTCGGTCGGCGGGAGCTGGTGGAGCGGCTGCGTCGCCACCCCCTGGCACGGGCCGTGCGACTGGACAAGGCCAGCACCGCCGCCCTGCAGGCTACCCTGCTGCACTACCTGCGGGGCGAGGCCCTGACCAAGGTCCCCGTCTGGCGGATGATAGCGATGCCCTTGCGGGAGGTGGAGCGGCGGGCGCGGCGCTGGGCGCGGACGTTGGGGCCGCCGGCCCAGGTGCGCCCCTCCCGCTCTATGGTGGGTGGCGGCAGCCTGCCCGAGGAGGGGGTGCCCACGCGGGTGCTGGCGGTGCCGGGGGAAGGGGCCTGGCTCCTGGAGGTGGCCCGACGCCTGCGCCTGGGGGAGCCGTCGGTGGTGGGTCGCATCGAGGCCGATGCCCTCCTGCTGGACCCCCGAACGGTGGACCCCCGCGACGACGCCGCCCTGCTGTCGGCGCTGCGCAGCGCTCTGGCCGCCGTATAATTGGATGCCGGAAGCGGCGGCCATGCCCATCGTCTATGCCTGCATCTCCCCCCACCCGCCCATCATCGTCCCCGAGGTGGGACGGGGGCGGGAGCGGGAGGTCCAGCGCACTCTGGACGCCCTGGCCCAGGTAGCTGACGAGCTGGCCTCCCATCGGCCGGAGCTGGCGGTGCTGATAGCCGTCCACGGCCCCCTGCACCCGACCTCCTTCACCCTGCTGGACGCCGAGCGAGCCGAAGGCGACTTCGCCCAGTGGGGCGCCCCCCAGGTGCACCTCTCTTTCCCTGTAGACCGTGAGGCGGTGCAGGCCGTGCGGCGGGAGGCATTGGCCAGGGGGCTGCCATTGCGCACCGTTTCCCAGTGGGACCTGGACTGGTCCGTGACCGTGCCCCTTTACCACCTGCGTCCGGGCCTGGAGGGGGCACGGCTCCTGCTCCTCAACATCTCTTTCCTGTCGCCCCGAGACCATTTCCACATGGGACAGGCAGTGCGGGCGGCCATCGACGGCCTGGGGCATCGGGCGGCGGTCATCGCCAGCGCCGACCTGTCCCATCGCCTGTCGCCCGAGGGGCCTTATGGCTTCGACCCGGCCGGCCCCGAGCTGGACCGCCGGCTGGAGGAGGCGGTAGCCAATTGGGACGTGGAGGCCGTGCTTTCCCTTCCCCTGGAATTCCGTGAGCGGGCCGGCGACGACGCCGTGCCCTCTCTCAGCTTCCTGATGGGCGCCCTGGATGGCCTGCAGGTTCGGCCCCGCGTCCTCTCCCACGAAGGTCCCTGGGGAGTGGGCTACATGGTGGCTTCGGTGCAGGTAGCGGGCGAGACCGCGGGCCTGGAGAACGGCCTGCCCCGTACCGCGGTGCGAGCGCCCACCCACCCCCTGGTGCGCCTGGCCAGGGAAGCGGTGGAGGCCTACGTGCGGGAAGGAAGGATGATCGAGCCTTCCCTGCCGCCCGAAGCCCTGGCCGGCCTGCCGGAGCGGGCAGGGGTCTTCGTGTCCATCAAGACGGCCGACGGCCGCCTGCGGGGCTGCATCGGCTCCATCTACCCCACACGGCCCACCCTGGCAGAAGAAGTGGTGGCCTACGCCATCGAGAGCGCCACCAACGACTTGCGCTTCCCGCCCGTCACGCCCGAGGAGCTGGACGAGCTGGTCTACTCCGTGGACGTGCTTGCGCCACCGGAGCCTGTAGCCGGCCCCGAGGCCCTGGACCCGAAGCGCTACGGGGTCATCGTGCGCAAGGGGCTCAAGCGCGGGCTGCTGCTGCCCGACATCGAGGGGGTGGAGACGGTGGAGCAGCAGCTCGCCATCGCCAAGGCCAAGGCCGGCCTCGACCCCGACGAAGATGTGGAGCTATACAGGTTCACCGTCACGCGATTAACTTGAACTTGAAGGGCGCCGCTCGAAGACCTATCTCGCCTTCAAGCACCGGCGGTTGGTGAGGCCTAGTGGTCCCCAAGCACCTGCAGACCCTCGAGTTCGATAAGGTGCTGGCCCGTCTCGAGGGCCTGTGCACTTTCTCTCTGGGCCGAGAGCTGGCCCGTCGCCTTCAGCCCTCCACCGACTATCAAGAGGTGCTGCGCCGCCAGCGGGAGACGGCCGAGGCCCGGAAACTCCTGTCCTTACGTCCCGGCCTGTCCCTCGCCTCGGCGCGGGACGTGCGCGAGCTGGCCCGCCAGGCGGCCAAGGGGCACGTGCTGCAGCCCTCGGAGCTGCTGGAGGTGGCCGACACGCTCCAGCTGGCCCAGCAGATGCGGGGGCTGGTAGGAAGCTGGCGCCACCAGCTACCCCTGCTGGCATCCCTCACCGACCGCATCGCCGACTTCGGCCCCTTGCTGCAGGAGATAGGACGATGCCTGGACCGTCGCGGTGAGGTGACCGACGAAGCCAGCCCCGTGCTGGGCGAGCTGCGGAGGCAAGTCCGCCGCGCCCATGACCGCCTGGTGGCCCATCTGGAGCGCATCGTCGCCTCCCAGACGGGCCGACAGGCCCTGCAGGAGCCTCTGGTCACCATGCGCGAGGGCCGCTACGTGCTCCCGGTACGCGCCGAGATGCGGCACATGATTCCCGGCATCGTTCATGACGTCTCCTCCTCGGGCGCCACCGTTTTCGTGGAGCCGCTGGAGGTGGTGGAGGAGGCCAACCGCTGGCGTGAGCTTCAACTGGAGGAGCAGCGAGAGGTGGAGCGAGTCCTCCGGCGCCTCTCGGCCCTGGTGGGGGAGCGGGCCGCCGCTATCCGCCGGGCGGTGGAGGCCCTGGCGCGCCTCGACCTGGCCCTGGCCAAGGCGCGGCTGGGGGAAGAGCTGCGCTGCCCCCTGCCCCTGGAAGGCCATGAGCAGCCCTGGCTCATCCCGGAGCCGTCCCGCTTGCGCCTGACCCAGGCCCGCCACCCACTGCTCAGGGGAAACGTGGTGCCCATCTCCCTCTGGCTGGGGCGGGACGAAGGCTTCACGGTGCTGCTCATCACCGGGCCCAACACCGGCGGCAAGACGGTAGCCCTCAAAACGACAGGCCTTCTCTGCCTGATGGCCCAGGCCGGCCTGCCGGTGCCCGCCGAGGAGGGGTCGGCCCTGCCCGTCTTCGATGGCATCTACGCCGACATCGGCGACGAGCAGAGCATCGAGCAGTCGCTGTCCACTTTCAGCTCCCACATGCGCAACATCGTCGACATCCTGCACAGGGCCACCCCCCGTAGCCTGGTGCTGCTGGACGAGCTGGGCGCTGGCACCGATCCCACCGAGGGCGCAGCCCTCGCCCGTGCCATCCTGCTGCACCTGCTGGCCCGGGGCTGCCTGACCGTCGCTACCACCCACCATGGCGAGCTGAAGGCGCTGGCCCACGATACTCCGGGCATGATGAACGCCTCGGTTGAGTTCGACCCCGAGACCCTGGCGCCGACCTACCACCTTCGCATCGGCGTGCCCGGGCAGTCCAACGCCCTGCACATCGCCCAGCGCCTGGGCCTGTCGGAGGAGGTCCTGGAAGAGGCCCGCCGCGGCCTGGCCCCCGGCCACCTGGAGGTGGAAAGGCTGCTGCACGACCTGCAGCGGGAGCGCCAGCAGGCCGCCGCCGAGCGGCACGCCCTGGAAGAGGAGCGTCGCCAGGCCGAGGCCCTGCGCCAGGAGCTGGAGAGGCGGCTGCAGGCCCTGGAAAGAGAACGTCGGCTCCTCGTCGAGCGCACCCGTAGGCTGCTGGAGCAGGAGCTGGCGGCGGCCCGTCGCCGCCTGCACCAGGCCCAGCAGGCCATCGAGCGGAGCGAGCGCTCGGCCCGCGGCCGCCGTGCCCTGGACCAGGCCCGCCGTCTGCTGGGAGAGGTCGCGGCCCAGGAAAGGGCACTGGCCGAAGAGGCGCGCCCGCCGGCGGTGCCGCTGGCGCAGGTCCAGCCCGGTGACCGCGTCTGGCTGAGGGGGGTATCGGAGCCGGGAGAGGTTATCTCGCTGCCCGACGAGGCTGGCGAGCTGGAGGTACGCCTCGGCGCCCTGCGGGCCCGTGTCCCCCTGGCCGACATAGTGCGGGCCGAGCGTCCCGAGGCCACCCCGTCGCCACCCGTGAGCGCGCCCCCGCCGCCTGCCCACGCCAGGGACGAGATCGAGGTGCGGGGCATGACCCTGGACGAGGCCCTCCCCCTGGTCGAGGAGCATCTGGACGCCGCCTTCCGCGCCGGGCTGCGACACCTGCGCATCGTCCACGGCAAGGGTTCGGGCACCCTCCGCCGGGCCGTGCGCGAGCTGCTCTCGTCCCACCCCCTGGTCAAGTCCTACCGTCCCGCCGAGCCGCGGGAGGGCGGCGAGGGCGTTACGGTGGTGGAGGTCGCCCAGTGATAGTCGTGCTGGCCGGGGGGACGGGCGCAGCCCGTTTCCTCCAGGGGCTGGTGCGGGTCGTGCCCCCGGAGAGGGTCACCATCATCTCCAACGTCGGCGACGACTGCCAGATGTACGGCCTCCATGTATCGCCCGACATCGACATGGTCGTCTACCACCTGGCGGGGGTGGCCGACGAGGAGCGCACCTTCGGCATCCGGGACGACACCTTTGCCGTCGTGGAGGCCCTGGCCCGCTTCGGCTACGAGACCTGGTTCCGCCTGGGCGACCGGGACCTGGCCACCTGCCTGCACCGCACCAACCTGCTGCGTAGCGGCTTCGGCCTGACCGAGGCCACCGCCAGCATCGTCCGCGCTTTCGGCCTCGCCTGCACCGTCCTCCCAGCCACCGAGGCCCCCCTTCGGACCCGCATCCGTACCGACGATGGCCTGCTGGAGTTCCAGGACTACTTCGTGCGACGGCGGGCCGAGGTGCCGGTGCGGGGCATCGTCTACCAGGGCGCCGAGGCAGCCCTGCCGGCGCCAGGAGTCCTGGAGGCCATCGAGCAGGCGGAGGCGATCATCGTCGCCCCGTCCAACCCACTGCTCAGCATCGGCCCGATCCTGGCCGTGCCCGGGCTGAGGGAGGCTCTCGCGTCGACCCCTGCCAGGGTGGGGGCTATCAGTCCCATCGTCGGCGGGGCCACCCTCAAGGGGCCGGCCGACCGCATCATGCGCGAGCTGGGCATGGAGGTGAGCCCGGTGGGTGTGGCCCGCCTCTACGCCGATTTCCTGGACGTGATGGTGATGGACCAGCGAGATGCCGCCCTCGCGTCTCGGGTGGAGGCCCTGGGCTTGGACGTGGTGACGACGGATACGATAATGTCCTCGATGGACAAGAAGGTGGCCCTGGCACGCACGGTGCTGGTGTCGTTGGGGGTGGAAGTGTGATCGCAGCCCTGGTGCCGGTGAAGGCTCTGTCGGAAGCCAAAGGGCGCCTCGCCGCCGTCCTCACCTCCGAAGAGAGGCGCCGGCTGGCCCTCGCCATGCTGGCCGATGTGGTGACGGCCCTGCTGGGGGCCGCCTCCATCGCCTATATCGCCATCATCAGCCCCGACAAGGCGGTGCTGAAGGAGGCGGAACGCCTGCGGGCGCGTCCGCTGCCCGAACCCCCGCAGGTGCGGGGCATCAATGCCGCCCTGAGCTACGGGGCCACGGAGCTGGCCCGCGAGGGCGCCGACACTATCCTGGTGGTGCCGGCAGACCTCCCCACCCTGACGCCAGCGGCGGTCGAGGAGGTGCTGGCCTCCCTACCCTCGCCCAGAGGGGTGGCCATCGTGCCCTCGGTGGAAGGAGGGACCAACGTCCTGGCGCTGAGGCCCCCCGATGCCATCCCCTTCCGCTTCGGTCCCAAGAGCTTTACAGCCCACCGCCGCGAGGCAGTGGCCAGGTCGGTTCCCACTGCCGTTCTGCGGCGCGAGGACCTGACGGCCGACGTCGACAGCCCCCAGGACCTGCTGCGCCTGTCCCACGCTCCCGGAGCCGAGAACACCAAGCGTCTGCTGCAGGACCTCTCCCTGCCCAGCCGCCTGGGTACGGCCGGGGAGGCGGCCGAGTGACCGGCACGGTGTCCCTGGATCAGGTCATCCTGGGGCGCCGGTCGGTGCGCCGCTTCCTGCCCATCCCCGTTCCCGACGACCTGGTGGACGAGCTGGTGATGCTGGCGGCGGCAGCTCCCGCCCCCCACCACAGCCGACCCTGGCGCTTCGTGGTCCTCTCGCCAGGTGCCCGCGAGCGGCTGGTCTCGGCCATGGAGTCGGCCTGGCTGAGGGATATGCAGGCCGACGGTCATCGCCCCGAGGAGGCCCGATCGCTGATGGAGCGCTCGCGCCGCCGCATTGCATCGGCGCCGGTCCTGCTGCTGGCCTGCCTGGAGCTGTCGGACGCCCGCCTCTGGCCGGACGCACGCCGTCAGCGGGCCGAGCGCGACATGTTCGTCCAGAGCCTGGGCGCCGCCCTCCAGAACCTCATGCTGGCCGCCCATGCCCGCGGCCTAGGCTCCTGCCTCATGGGTGCTCCCCTGTTCTGCCAGGAGGAGGTGCGGGCCGCCATCGGCCTGCCCACAGGCTGGGAGCCCGCCTTTCTGGTGGAGCTGGGCTATCCCGACCCCACCTACCGCCCGCGTCCCCGTCCCCCTGCAGAGCCCCAGTCCCTTCTGCGCCGCATCTGATCCTCACTGGGGACAGCTCCATACGCTCGTCAGCTTCTGCTATCTTTCTCGGGTCTCGGTCGTGTGTAGTAGTTGATTTCCTCTCCACGGAGGTTTTATACTCTCGCCGCCAAGGAACTTGTGGCTATGGACTCCGTAGTGGCCACCCTCGGCACCGAGCCCCAGGTGGTGACGATTGCCCTGGATGCCCTGCTGCGCCGGGGCTACCCTATCAGCGAAGTTGCCGTCATCCACACTCGGCCCTCTGCCCTGGGCGATGCGCTCCGTCGTCTCCGTGATGAGGAACAGCATTACGCCCGGCGCACGCCGCCAGTACGCTTCCGCTACGTGCCGGTGCGGGAGGGGCGTCACTATCCGACCGACATCGTGAGCGAACAGGACGCCGCCCTGCTCCTGCGGGTCCTCTATCGCGAGGTCGCCTCCCAGAAGCGGGCCAAGCGGCGTGTGCATCTTTGCATCGCTGGCGGCAGGAAGGTGATGGCGGCCTACGGCATGGCCGTGGCCCAACTGCTGCTGGACGAAAAGGACTGCGTCTGGCACCTGCTTTCGCCCCCCGAGCTGCTGCGGACACGGCAGATGCACGCCGACGGCGCTGTGCTGGTGCCGGTGCCGGTGCTGCGATGGAGCTTGTTGCCCTCGACCCTCTCTGAGCTGTTGGTGTGGGACGACCCCTATCGCGCCATCCAGCGACAGCAGCAGGTGAGCGAGGGCCTGCGCCGCCGCCTGCTCCAGGACTTCTGGCGAGAGTTGACGCCCGCCGAGCAGAGGGTGCTGGTGGCGCTGGTCAGGGGCGGGGGCAGCAACGAGGAGCTGGCCCAGGCCCTGGGGCGTTCGCCCAAGACGGTGGCCAACCAGCTCCAGTCCATATACGAGAAGTATCGGGCCTGGACGGGCCTGCCGGAGGGGCGTCGTGTGCGCGAGCGCCTCATCGCCGACCTCCTCCCCCACCTGGACGCTCTGAGCAAAGATGCCCAGATCGCCTTGGGAACTGCTACCCATGCCGATGACCAAGCACCTGTTTAGGGTTTACCTGGGGGGATGTTTCCAAAGTGACGCTGCCCGGAGGCACCAGGATGGATGACGAGGTCTACCTGGCAGGGGACGTTGATTCCATCCAGGACTACGTCTTCGAGACCTCCTCCCTGCCTCAGATAAGGGGCGGCAGCGCGCTTCTACAGCGATGCGAGGACGCTATCAGGGATGAAAAAGGCAGTCTTCGCAGCAGATACGGTTTTGAGGTTCTGTACTGCGCCGGCGGCTCCTTTCTACTGAAGGTCAAGCGCGACCTGGCGCCAGCAGTCAAACGGGAGATCGAACAGCTTTACAGGAACGAGACGCTAACGGTCACGGTCACCGTGGTCTACGAAGATGGGCCGGTGGTTGCGGAGCAGCCCCGTCTACCTGCGGACGGTCTCGATGGGTGGGCGCTGCGCTTGGTGAATGCAGCCAGGGCCAGTTACGAAGGAGGAGATTTCCCGCTTCGCATGGCCCATTTGATGGCACGCCTGCGGGAGGCCAAGCAGTCCAGAATCCATGTCCCGTTCTTTCAAGCCCATCCCTTCGGACAACGATGCAACCGGTGCGGCAAAAGGATGGTAGTCCACATCGATCAGGAGCTGGGCGAGCGGCTGTGTCAGGTCTGCCATCGCCGCGACAACGAGGGCCGGCGCCATGCAGACGGGTATGACCTGAGGGGCAAGTTCAATCGAGAGTTCTGGGACGTATACGGCTCCGGCCGGAGACCTAAGCAACCGGCAGACCTGGACACCCTCGTCCAGAAGGGTACCCGGGGATATCTGGCCTTCCTGCATGCAGATGGTAATGACATAGGTCGCCTTCTAGGGCGGGTTCGGAAGGACAGCGACTACAAAAGCCTGTCGGAGGCCCTGATCAAGGTAACCAAGGACGCCCTCTACGACGCTCTCAATGAGGTCTGCAGAGACCAGCTGGAGGGGGAGAACACCTGGCCTTTCGACATCCTGAACGTGGGCGGAGACGATGTCACCCTTCTGCTCCATGGCGGCTACGCATGGGAGGTGGCCGTCAAATTCCTAGAGAAGTTCGAAGAGCGGGCCAGCCAGCACATGCGGGAGATCATGAGGTGGGACGATACAGGCACGGATGCACATGTCACTGCATCCTGCGCCATCGTCATAGCCGACGTCAAGTTCCCTGTTCGCTACATGCAACGGCTCACCAAGGGCCTCCTGGGGAAAGCCAAGCGCACAGCTAAGGCTAGAAGGTCCAGCGCGCTGACATTCCTCTGGCTGCCAGAGCCGGTAGCCTCCGAGCATGTCGAGCCGCTCCTTTCCGCATATGAAACTCGCCTGGGAGGTGCTGAGCGCATCAGTCTCCTCGGTCGCCCCTACACCCTCGAGCAGGCAGGAGTGTTGCTGGAGGCGAGCAAGGAGCTGGCTCGTCAGCCTCGTAGCCTGCGCCATCGCTGGCAGGAGGTCCTATCGAAAGGAGTCATGATTTCCACCTCGCTCATCGCCTACGACATCGCCCGCCGCAAGAGAGCTGAGCAGGAAGTGATGCTGACCACCCTGGAGCGCCTCGCCGTGACACTGTCGCCCGGCGCTTCGGGGAGCCGCCAACTGTCACCGCCGGTGTGGGTGCTGGATACGTCCAGCAGCGACGGCGGCCCCGCCTGGCGGACGGCCTTCATGGACGCACTCGAGCTGGCAGAGCTTCATGCCATGCGCCCTGGCTGGGAATCGGAGGTCTCGGGAGGATGACACAGCTGGAGATCTCGATCCGCTTCGAGCTGGACACTGCCCTTCATATTACTGGTAACCGCCGCGTGCTGGGCGTCGACCGGCCGTTGGCCCTTGGGACTAATGGCCGTCCTGTCATCCCGGCCACCACTATCAAAGGCTTTCTACGCGACAGGGCCGAACTTCTGTTGACAGCCTTCGGACAAAAGGTCTGCCGCGGGCCCCAACCGCGTTGCTGGGACACGGGGCCATGCCTGGTGTGCCGGGTGTTCGGCAATCCCCGGCAGGAAGCCGCCCTGAGGTTCAACGACGCTGTTCCGGCTAGCCAGGTAGCGGCAGACGTGCGAGCAGGGGTAGGTATTAGCAGGCTCAGAAAGGCTGCTATAACCCATCGTCTCTTCTTCGTGGAGACCACGACGCCCGGGCCTAGCAGCTGGCTCGCCAGTTGCACGGGCTATTTTGCGGACGAGGGCTCCGCCAGGGAAGCTGCGGCGCTGTTAGACCTCGCCTGTCGCTGGCCCTGGGCTGTGGGTGGCGGCAAGACGAGAGGCCTCGGCTGGATAGGGCGGCTGGACCTATCTGCACGCGTCGATGGCGCCACTCTCACGCGACACGACTTGGTCGCTATCTGGCAAACATGGAGGGCAAAGCCTCATGTGGCTACTCCTTAAGCCCGAGGAGCCACTACTGGTGGGAGATGTTCGTGGCGACAGCCAGTTCCTGGCAGGACGCACCTATGTGCCCGGACGCGTCTTGCGGGGTGCCCTCGCTATAGACCTGATGAGGGAAGGCAAGACCAGCCCCGAGATCCTGGAAACCATGGCAGGAATACGCGTATGGAACTTCTTCCCTGCTCCTCGCTGGCACCAGATAGAGTACGCTCTGCCCCTTCCACTGACCGCCGTTACTTGCAAGACAAACCCGGGGTTCGTCAAGGCGCCTTCGCAAGTGAAGCGAGGGCACGGTGTCGTGGACTGGCTCATTCCGTTCCTCGCATACCGTCTGCTAGAGCTGGCTGGTGCTAGATTTCCTGTCCCATTCTCCATCGAATGCGCGCAGGACGACTGCCGTGCACGGATGGAATGGAAGGAATCTTTCTATTCGGTACACAGACACGGTGACGAGATCAGTTACGTTGCAGTCGAACCCGTCTTCCACGCCCAAACGAGGGTCGCCCTGAGTCGGCACAGGCGGGCTTCCTTCGAAGAGATGCTCTATACGGCTTCCGCGCTGGCCCCCGAGGTAAAGAGCCCCGATGGCGAAGGCTCCTGCCCCATCGTCTTTCTGGGCCGCGTCCAAGGAGAGACCAGAGTTATAGAGCGACTCGAGGAAGCGCTGAGCAGGACGCCTATCGGAGCCATGCATAACCGTGGCTATGGCCGGGTGAGCCTGGAGCGGTGCGATGTCCGGCTGCCACCTCTAGCCGAAAGATTGAAACTCTTCAACCAAACGCTGCAGGACCTGTGGAAAGACCTGAAGCGGATTGCTGTCGACGCGCCCGATCAGGAAACGCCCGAGGGCATATACTTCACAATCGACCTCTTGTCGCCGGCTGTCTTCTCGGTTGAGGGTGTGCCGTCTTTACGCCCCCTGCTGGTCATTGGCGATACGGTTCTAAAGCCGCTCCTGTGGGTGACTCGCCCGGACATCGCCAGTGGCTGGTCAACGGCCTGGGGCCTTCCGAAGCCGACTGACCTGGCGGCGCGAATGGGCAGCGTCTACGTCTTTCGCTGGGAGGGCCCAAGGGACGAGCTTGTCTCCGCCCTTGCTGCTATCGAACAGCAGGGGATCGGGGAGCGCAATGACGAGAGCTTTGGAGAGTGCATCGTTTGTCATCCGTTCCATCTGGAGGTGAAGGAGATATGAGCCGGGCTCTACGGTTAGACCCGCTCATTGCCGACAAGGTGGAAGAGCATCAGGAGGAGCTGGCGAGAAAGGCCGAAAAACTGGCACGCGGAGCGGGAAGCAACAAGGAAGGCCAATTGCGCAACATCCTGGCTATAGCCGAGGAAAGCAGGTCATGGGCCCTCGTCGACCTGTTCATGAGGTATCAGGCAGGCCGTGGGCAGCTGGACCCTGATTGGACCCGCAAGGCCATCAGCGAGCTGGAGGAGCTGAAACAGCTAGCTAAAAACATAGCCCAAGACAGACAGCAAGAAGTAGTCGGCCAGGTGCACCTGGAATTGGTCAAGCGAGTGTTGGGCTACACAATCTGGTGGTATGTGTGGCTGAGCAAGGGCGAATCGAAGGGCCGGGGGGAGCGATCATGACCACCTTCGAGCGGTTCAACAGCAGGACTTTCATCAACGCCATCCTGGCCATGCGAACAGCCTTGTCCGTAGGATCTCGGGCATCGCTGGAGCCCATCGGCACTGACCTGCCGGTGGTGAAGGGGCCTGACGGCATGCCCTTTATTCCGGGCTCGTCCATCAAGGGAGTGGTTCGCTTTCAGGTGGAACGTGTGCTCCGCACTCTGGACCGAAAACCTGACCTCTGGGCATGCGATCCGTTCCAAGACCCGTGTGTTTCCGACAGGGAGAAGGAAAAGCTGTGGGGAGAGTCCAAAAGGAATGAGGCCATGTTTGCCGAAAAGGTGTTCGATGCGAGCTGCACCGCGTGCCGAATGTTCGGATCGCCCTGGTTCGCCGGCCGAGTAGCCTGCAAGGATGCCTACCTGGTCAACGGCGACCGCCTCGTCAGGGTGACCCAGGTGCGGGACGGCGTGGGCATAGACCGTGATTTGGGTGCTGCCCGCAGCGGCATCAAATACGACTTCGAGACGGTGGTGCCCGGCTCCAGGTTCAGAATCGAAATAGTAGCCGAGAACCTGGACGACTGGGAGCTGGGTCTGCTCGTGACCGTCTTGAACTGGTGGGGCGAGGAGGGATTCGCCATCGGCGGCAAGTCCACCCGCGGCCCTGGCTGGGGAAGACTCGAAGAGATAACGATACAGAGGGTGACCAGCGAGAACCTCTTGGACTATCTGAGCAGCGGTAGAGCGCCCTCTGTCTACGCCTCGCCCTATCTGGAGGCATTCGGGAACAAATGGCGGAAGGGGGCTGGCAATGCATAAGGCACGCTATAACCTGCTCCATCTTTGTCTGGAGCTGAGCCCCCGGGGGCCCTTGCTGGTCAAGGCCGGCGGGATCTCTGCTGACCCCTCTCTACCCGATATGCAGTTCGTGCGTACCTTCCACCCTGAGCAGGGCGAGACCCTTTACATTCCAGGCTCCTCGCTCAAGGGGGTGGTGAGGAGCTTCGTCGAAAAGGTGCTGCGCACTTTGGATGACTCGCGTTCGTGGCGTCATGCCTGTCCAACCTTCGCAGACGACCCCGCCAGCTGCGCCCGGAGGCTGGGCAAGGAAGAGCTGCCCAGCTACGAGATCTACCGCCACTCCTGCGGCGCCTGTCGCATCTTCGGGCACACACGCCTCAGGGGGAGGGCATCCTTCACCGACTTCCTGCCTAAGGGCGAGGTCAGGACCGAGGTGCGTTACGGCGTCGCTATCTCTCGGCTTAGTCAGGCGGTGGTGCCAGGCGCCTTATTCGAGACGGAGGTGGCAGTGGCCGGCACATTCGCCGGGAAACTGGTGCTGGAGAACTTCGAGCTCTGGCAACTGGCCCTGCTGGCCCTGGCCCTGGAGAGCATTGAGCGAGGGCTCCTCAAGGTAGGCTACGGCAAGAACCGTGGATTCGGCGAGGTTTCGATCTCCGTGCGGGAGGCACGTCTGGACGAGGTAGCTACAGCGCTGGATCCCACCGTCTGGCGCGGCCTGGGTGCCCTGGTGAACGGCGACGAGGCGGCACGTTACGGCCTCAGTCGCGACGACTGCGTGGGCGGGCTGCCGCAGCCCAGCGACAGCGTTCAGCTGGGCATATACACACGGCGCTATTACGATGCCCAGCGCTGGGGCCAGATCGTCCCGCGGCTGCTGGCAACCATCGGTGCGACGCAGGAGGCGACCGGGTGAGCGAAAAGCCTTGCTACGTCTATGCCCTACTCCTCCAGCGCGAAGACCTGGCGAACTGGGCGCAAGAGCTGGGCAGTGACATCGCTCACTGGGTGGCTGACCCATCGCAGTTCTCCATGGGCAAAGGCCTCCCCGAGGACTGGAAGGAGCGGGGAGCGCTCTTCGCGGAAAAGGGCGAACTGCGTTGGTGGCGGGACGGGGATGCCTATCGGGCCTTACTGCTCACCGACCATGAGGTACCGGGTCTGCATCCTTTGCCCGGTAGCTGGAGCAGGGAGGAACGCTCTATTCGCTTCTTCCTTCAGCCGCTGGATGCGCCTCACGTCCGCCCCAACTTCGAAAGCTACCCGCACGGCGGTGAAAGGGGCCAGTTGGAGGCCGTCATATTCCGCTGCGACGGGGTGGCCATGTTCGTGAGCCCGCGTCGCCTGCTGCCGTGAGAGGAGGAGACAGGCCATGCGCCAGCCCCCCGAGCCCAAGCCCTTCTTCTGGATAAGTCCGAAAGAAGAGCCCAGGAGGGACTTTCCGCCCGGCCACGACCGCTTCACAGGCGACAGCGGTCGCCTGGACTTGCGTCTGCAAGTGGTGTCCGACTATCTGTACGTGGGCGGCGGCCAGTTCGAGCTAAAGACCATCGGCGGACGCCAACAGGCCTACTACGCCTTTGCCCGTCGCGATGGGCAACTGGTCATACCGGGCAGCTCGCTAAAAGGCGCGGTGCGCTCCGTCTTGGAAGCCATCTCCAACTCCTGTGTGTCGCAACGACATCGGAGCGAAAGGGTGCGGTCGACCCACGCTGTGTGCAACAGCGATGGCCCCGTTTGCGCCGCATGCCGCCTCTTTGGGACCACCCGTTGCCGCGGGCGCATTCATTTTTCAGACGCAGTTCCCGTTGGCCAGGTGAATGGCGAAGTCATCAAGATCGCCGAGTTGTGGCCTCCGCAGAATACTAGGGGCCGCAAGTTCTACCGCAGCGGCCGCATGCGTCGCTTGGACCTGACGCCAGCAAAGAACCATCGCTTCATTGAGGCAGTGCCCAAAGACAGCCGTTTCGCCGTCAGCCTATATTTCGAGAACGTCCGACCGGCCGAGATGGGGCTGGTGTTGCGGTCCATGGGCCTGGACCTGGGCGCCGGGGGCCGCGTGGTACAGGCCTTCCCCATCAAGGTAGGGGGCGCGAAGCCCCGCTGTCTGGGAGCAGTCAGGTTCGAGGTGGTTGCCCTGTGGCTAGTGAGGAATGGCCCGGGCCTGCTGGCAGCCCTGGCCGGCGGAGGGAGTGTGGCAGAACCAGAGGAGACCCTGCGAGAGTGGCTCTCCGCTCCCACCGAGGGCCTGCTCGACCGGCAGGCGTGGGAACAGTTTCGTCACAACGCTGCGCAACAAGACGCCTGGTGCCCGAAGGAGCTCTACTGATGGTTCCCATAGAGCAGCGTATCAAGTTTGCAGAGGACCTCGCCCGTCCGATCGCACAAAGTCACCTGTTAGGACCTCGTGATGCCCGCAACGAGTGGATGCGCTGGGCTCAGGTAGTGAAGCGTTACGGTTTGCGTCGCGCATTGCATCACGCCCAGCAGCTAGCTGACGACCCGGGCATGCGTGAGAACATCCGCAAGGCCAATAGCCTCATAGCACGAACGGTTCGCCAGCATCTGGCAGAGTTGGAAAGGTTGAACGAGCAGGATTTGCGATCGGTCTTGGGCTTCGTCGCCTGGCATCTGCGCATAATGCGTCGAAGCGGGCAGGAGCAAAGGAGGGAATTCCGCCGTCGATAAAACCAACGTCTGACTCCATCGTGTTTGGGGGTGAATCTCATGCTCCAGAGCAAAAGCGCGGTTTTGTCTCTAATGGGAGAGCAACCGAGTCCCGTATTAATTCCTCTGTTGTTCATACGCCCGACAACAGCGGTGTTCGTGGCAACCGAACAGACCCGTAGGAGGGCGGAGGGTAGTGTAAGGGATTATGTGTAAGGGTCTGTGTTTAATAGGGGGGCACACCTTAGACGGAGGAGGTGCCCCTTGGATCAGGATACCCTGCGGATCTTGCTGAGGGAAGCGGTGCGGGAAA